>Ga0207661_10000029_pt1 | contig 172511 bp, 176 predicted proteins | sample KBSC713LmetaG_FD_184337 | JGI IMG/M metagenome (GOLD analysis project Ga0207661, IMG submission 184337) | Corn rhizosphere microbial communities from Kellogg Biological Station, Michigan, USA - KBS C7.1-3L metaG (SPAdes) (version 2) | ecosystem: Host-associated > Plants > Roots > Rhizosphere ...
GGCGAGGAGGCATTGCAGGCCGTAGCAGCCCGCAAGCCCGACTTACTACTTGTTGACCTTATTATGCCCATTAAGGACGGCTTTGCGACCTTGCGCGAGCTGCGCGCCAATCCGGCAACCAAAGACGTTAAAGTCATCATTACATCCGACTTACAGCAGGCCGATGACATTCAAAAGGTCCAACAGTACGGCGTGCTGGGATTTTTCGATAAAGCTAATTTGCAGCAAATCATCGAACAAATACCCCAATTTATCGCCTAAAACAAAGTAGCCGCTCTATGCTGGAGCACTAGTTAGGGACGACCGTCTGGAGTGTAGAATCCTGGTAGTTACCGGTGAAAGTCACACCGCTGGTGGTACAGTGGTCGGTTTGGCCATAGGTAGGGCTGCCGGCAAAGCGATTATTGATAACTTGAAAGGATCCAGCTGGCGTTGCGGAGCGCGGGCAGTACACGGTATAGCCGCCGCCGGAAAGTAAGTTGTTTTGGGCCACAAAGCTTACGGCAGGATCTGTCCAGTTAAGAGCGCTGGTTACGGCACCGACGATGATTGAGTTGTGGTCGATCAAGATGTTGGCAACATCACCAGCAAACTGGATACCGTCACCGTGAGTACCAGTCGGCAGTTCGGGGTGGATTTCTAGGATGTCGGTTATATAGCTATCTTGCACTGTTGTGTTGTCATTGAAGGCACCGCCGTTCTCACATCCTCCGTGAATATAAACACGCTGCACGGTAATGTTAACGTAGGCAATGGCGGTCTCGTGAATGTTCAGACATTCGATGTCACTATCCTGTATGGTAAGTCGACGAGTGTTGCTCGCTCCAGACACTTGGTCATTCATGTAGATGCCGTACGAGCCGTCACAATGTATCTTAGTACGCTTAATGGTGACACCTGGAGCCGTGACATTGATACAGCCAAAGACCTCTTTGCTGTCAACGACCGCGTTAGCGGTGCTGATGGTCATGTCGCCGTTGACGGCCGTCAGAGCCGTGCCCGCTGGCACACCGGTGTTCGTCGCGTCGGGATACCCACAGCGCGAAGGGTTGGGCATGCAGTTGGTTAGCGTGCCCGATGGCGGGGGTGTGGTGGGCGGCGGGGTAGTGGGCGGCGTAACCGCCGGCGCAGTAAACTGGATAGCCTTGCCGCCGGACGCACCGGCATCGTTAACTATGTGCGCGTTGGCGGTGAGGGTACCTTGATCGGGATCGACCGAGGCAAAAAAGCCCGAAGCATGGGTGGCAACAATAAATAAACCAACGGCGGCCACGGCTGCTGCCGTACAACCCGCGATAATCAGTTTACTGCGTGCGTGCCTAAAAAAGTGACTGAACTTGTTTTTAGTTATGGGATTCATGAATGCAGCGGTCCTTTTTGATAATTTGAGATGCTTCATGCCTGCTAAGGCAACCTAAGTAAGCATTATCGCATACATACTGTCCGATTTGTACAAAAAAACTAGGAGCTACCCCACAGGCAACATCTATCTTACTATACGCTCTATAAAAGGGACCGCCACACACACGCCCGCGGCATGCGGCCGCCTCTATTTGGTATTATAAGTAGATATGCCTAAACTGCACGCCCATTTTCCATCTCGCCACAGTCTATTCATGCTGATTGTGGGCGCGGGGATAGCGCTGGCCTGCGTAGAGGCGGCACACCTGGTTAATGAGCGCCGAGTACCCTTGGCCGCCGGCAAAGCCGGGGTAACAATTGCGTGGCTGCCGCCAACTGTTAAACACTGGGAAGCACCGATAACCGAAATGGGCCAAAAGTATAATATTGACCCTAACCTGATTGCCATTATTATGACTCTGGAGTCCGGCGGTTACCCTCAGGCCAATAGCGAGGCGGACGCCAAAGGTCTCATGCAAGTCACGCCGCCCACGGCCAAAGATATTGCCGCCAAGTTTTTGAGTCAACCACGTACCAGCTACGATTTATACGACCCGCACACCAGCATCGAATTTGGCGCTGCCTACTTGGCATACCTGCGTACCGAGTTTGGTGAGCACTCCCAGGGGCCATCGTGGAACGCAACCGTTGAACTAATCGCCGCCGGCTACAACGGCGGCCCGGGCGCCGCCAACAACCTGGAGCAGGGCAAGGGGCTTACTGACACGCAAACCGTTGTATATTCGCGCGACGCCTACAATATGTGGCGGGAGCGAAGCGCACCGCACAGTCCAACCTACGACCGCTGGCTCGAACGCGGCGGTTCCACGCTCGTAGACCTGGCGAACGGCAGAAAGTAAGATCCCAGATTACACAGCGAGTCATGGCTCTTACCTCTATATAAACTTGCCTAAGGGGGTAACTACTGCTTTTTGTAGCGCCCCGACTCCACGCCGGCAGCGACCAGTGCGCCCGCGCCGGCGTTACGGACATTTATACCTGTAGCATCCCTTTTTACCAATATACACAGCCCAATTTATACTACTTGTATTGATTACAACAAACGCTAAATTTGCCAGAGTGTCGTCGAAAACTGCCGACAAGCATTATACTGGGACTATGCAGCCTGCCAGCCTCACCACCGCACTCACCGCCATTGGGTTGAGCGAGAAACAATCTAAGGTATACATAGCCAGCCGTATGCTTGGCCCGGCGCCGGCCCAAAAAATTGCCGAGCAGGCCGGATTAAATCGCCCCACCACCTACGACATGCTCGACGAACTGTCGCGCCTGGGCCTGGTAACCCGCGGCAGCGACAGCAGCAAAAGTATTTTTACAGCCGTGGGCATTGACGGGTTAAAAGATTTCCTTAAAACGCAAGCGCAAGAGGTAGCCCGCCGTGATGCCGAGCTGGACCGGCTCATCCCCGCACTCGAACATATCGGGCTTAAACCCTCCGAAACGGCCATAACCACACGGCTGGTACACGGGGCGCAGGCAGTAGCAGCGCTGCAGGCCGACGCGCTGAGTAAAACAGCGCCCGGCAAACCGGTGCTACTCGTTACCCGTAGCGCGCAGGCACTCAACCTGGAGTCGCACCATCCGGCACTATTGGTGGCAGCTACGCAGTCCAAGCACCTGCCTATTGCCGATATTACTATCTTCCACACCAGCGCCATTTTGGCCGTGCCAAGCGACAACCCCGCCCGCCAAGCAGCGGTTATTATCGAAAATACGGCGATTGCGGCCGCGCTGCGCCAGCTTTTTACCCAGGCTCAAGCCGCGCAGCCTAAATCCAGATAAAAACTAGTCGACGTCTATTCGCACAAAGCTCTCGGCGTGCGTCACTCCGTAAGCCGAACCAGCAGTGGCGGCCCAGGTCGTTACCTTTGCCTGTGTAGCTTGCAGGTGGAGCATTTGGCTGATGTGGGCGGCCAGCGCTTGCAGTTTGAGGGGTAGTGTTTTGCTAATATCCACCGCAAAGTTACGGTCGGTAAAATTAACGAGCAGCACGGTTGCGGTTTGGTGAGGTTCTAGGCCCTCAGCAAGTAATTCGGGGAATGACAGGTGGTCACGCGCCAGAGGAAAGACCGCGTCGAGCGTGGCCTGGCCGGCAGCGCGGTGGTCGGGATGGTTAATAAAGCCATGCTCGACCGCATACAGCACCGATGGGTCCATAGTAACCACGACATCAGGCTTAAGGCGACGGATAAACCGCGCAATATCGCGCCGCAGCTCCAAGGTGTTTTGCAAAGTTCCATCAACGTAATCCAAAAAGAAAACATCGCTCACGCCTAAAATACGGGCAGCGGCCCGCTGCTCGTCGCGGCGCAAGGCGGTGAGCTGCTCGGGCACAGCCGCGCGGTCGGCGCTGCCCTTACTGCCATCAGTCACAATGAGGTAGTACACTTGGGCGCCTTGCTGCGCAAAGGCCGCGGCACTGCCGGCAAAGCCAAAATCGAGGTCGTCGGGGTGGGCGCCAACCCCGAGTACTACTTTGGGTTGTAATGCGCCAAATAGTGTTTGCATGTTCATTATTTTACTCAGCCGACGGTGGCGAGTCTAGTTATTGTTTTTATATTGGCGCCGTAAATAGGCGTTATAGGTGGCAGTCTGGCCGCATTGCAATACGGACTGGCACACGATGCTGTCAAACTTAGCGTAATGCAAAAACGTTGCTTCTTTGTCGTTGAGCTCGGCGCCAGAGACATTCTCGGGCATTTGGTGCACCGGGTAGCCTATATAAAACTTGAAGGGATGACCACGTTATCCTCGTACTGCTGGCCTTCGTACTGGCTGTAGGCCCGTTGGGTGTAGCACCCACAGCCATGTGGTCGCTGTGGTCGGGGAACTGCATGCTCAGATAATTGGCCTGGGTGCGGGTTTCGGTCGGGCGGTACACTCCCCTGAGTGTCACCAGGGCAGAAGTAAACTCGTCGGTTGTGCAGTGGGACTGTCTGTCGACGGTGTGCGCCACGCTGCCCTTGTTTTTTTCGAGCTGCTCGAGGCTCTGGTGGTGCGAGGTGGCAAAGCCGTGACCGTTAATGTTGCTGTCGGGCAAATGCATAAACACCAGCGATATACGGGCGTAACAGGAAGCGCTTGGGCGTCGCTGGCGGCCTGGCGCAACACACCCAAACATAACAACTGGTACACGGCATATAGTCCCAAGCCAACCACCGCAAGCCAAAAACGCCAACGGGTCCACGGTAGCCAGCACGATCGCCATAGTAGAGGCAATAAACGCGCCGCTAGAGGCGCCAAACAGGTGGATAAGCAAAAAACTGGCCATTTAAGCAAAGAACTATGTACACCAGGCAATACTACTGACCCATGAAAGGTACTGGCATGCTCAAAAAGCATACTATCAACCAGATGGTCGGCATTGCCTTGTTGGACGCGCGCGCACCTAAATAGGACGCAGCAGCGTGGTCCCCAGCAGCACGAACGCGCCGGCTACGGCATAGTAACCCAGCAAGTGCGGCGAGCAGCGCAGCCATTGCCATATTACATTGCTCACCACGTCCTTGGGAACGTTAGAAGTTTTGCACTCTATGCCATACGCTTTTATGCTTGTTTAATTGTACGGTACGCCGTTATTGCCCGATTTCGCTCTTAGTGTAGCGTGTCTTCAGGATTACTAAAGATGTGGGTTTGGTACAGGTAAAAGTTCCAAAGAGTCGTTATACCCAGGGCCAACGTACGCACCACAACTGCCGGAAATGGTGGGCTGGCCAGCTTAACGCTCAGCAGTGTAAAGCTAAAGTTAAACAAAACAAGCAGCATTACCGCCACGACCTGAGCAATAACTATCCGGTGATGCGTACGCCTGTCGCCAAAGGTAAAAAACTTTTGCAAAATAAAAGACAGCGTCAGGCCCACTAAAAAGCCAATTGCAACCGCCAAAACCGGCCCGGCACCCCACCCCTGGGCAAGCAAAATAACGGCTACTTCTACGACGTACACGCTGCCGCCCACCACCACGTAGCGTATTTTTGAATTTTTCATGAGTTTGTAGAATTTTGCTTTCACGTTTTTTAGGTTAACCTTCCTGTTTATCTAAGCCTTCCGAGCCATCATGGTCAATAATAATATAGAGTGAGCGCCGTTTGCTTTTGCTATGTATGTGCGAAATATACCGCAACAAAATGCCCTGCGACATAAGCAACACCCCTACCAAAAATAGTAGCAACACACTTAAAAGCGCAGTACCAGTGTAGCGCCAATGTCACGGGTCGCCTAATAAAATTTGCTCTATAAACGCTGCCACCCAACAGCACGGCGCCAGTGGCAATAAGCATGCCTAGGTAGCCAAGCAAATACAGCGGCAGGGTGGTAAACGACACAATATATAATCTCGTAATTGTCTTTGGTGCACTTAGAAACTACCGCTACGAGCGGCGCATGGAAAGCGGTCAAACTGACGCGTTCGTTAATACCGACACCACGACCGACAGCAGGATTTCTGAGGGCTTAGACATAGACTATCCCTTAAGAGTATATACATCGGCGACTTTTTGCCAGCGGCGAGGGCAAAAGCTTGCTACAATGCGGGTATGAATAAGCGCTGGCACGACCGCCACAAAATGCCCCGGGATGCCACAGCAGTCGAAAAACTGAAGTGGCACTTAAAGCACCACAAGCACTGCGGCTGCCGGCCCATACCCAAAAGTTTACTGGCGGCCGTAAAACGCCCCGGCAACCAAAAAACCGATTCCTGAAGAATCGGTTTTTTGGCCCTGTACCACTATTCTTTTGGCTTCTTGGGCTTTTTTACTTCTTTACGTCCGCGGTCTTTAGACATAATGCGAGCTACCTTTCAGACTTTACAGATTGTAGTGTATCATAAGCGGTACTCAGTTTTCGTAAGGACAAACTTTGGTAACCGTGCGCAGTTGCACGGCTTGGCCATCAAGCACAAACGCGTGTGTTGCCCAAAATGGCTTGCTACGGGTTGTTTCGTGCTGGCTACCGGGGCGCGGCGGGCTTAGGCGCCCGACCCAGGTGTCTTGTAACTGATACGAACCATCTTCGTCGCGTTCTAAAATAACCGTTAAGTATTGGGTGGTACGCGGCATGCCGTTTTTAACAAAACGAGTGAAAGTTTCGTCGTGCAGGCGCTGGGCGTACAAAATAGTGTCTTTTTCGGTGGTTTCGACCACGTAGTTGTAGCCGATATTGCGCCCCATGTTTTGGTCGACGCGAACCCGCGGGCCCTCGGCCTTGAGCTGGCCAAGCAATTCCTTAACCAAGCCCAGTAGGTATGGTTGCTGGGCGATGTGAACCGCGGCCTGCGAGTTGACTAAGTCGACATACACGGCGACGTTATTTTTGGTCTTAGCGATGGGATGTTTCATGGAACTAGCTGGCCATTTCGGAGCGTGCGGCGCGGGGAGGCGAAATTACCTTCTCTGCTTATCGACACGTCTCTTAAATAAGCCATCTCCTTACTTCTTAAGTATACTCCATTGTTGGTCTAAGTCGGTAAGCATTGCCTGCAAAAACAAACGAGCAACGTCCACCGGCGGGCCGGTTGTGGGCGCGTGGAACCACTTCATGCCAGGTGCGCTGTTGATCTCCAGGATGTGCGCTTGCCCTTGGGCGTCGACCAGGTAGTCAACACAGCCAAAACGCAAACCAAAAATGCCAGCAACCTTGACCGATTGCTCGGCGAGCGCCGGATCCCATTCGCTAGAAGAATACGAAATGCGCTGCAAATCGCGGGTTTCCTCAACCGATTCGCCGTACTCGCTCTGGTGTACGCCAATAACCTCACCGTTTAAAATAAGGTAGCGCATTTCTTTGCCAGCAATGTACTTTTCTAGAATGTAGCGGTGGATAGAGTCGCCCGGCAAGTCGGCAGGGTCGGTTACAATACGCACGTCGTGCGAGTTGGATCCCTTAAGCGGCTTGACGATAATCTTTTTGTGCAGTGCCAAAAATTCCGTTGCCTCGGCCAAGGTAGCGGCATTGGCAAAGGGGATATTGGGCATGTCGTGGCGGGCCAAAATCAGCCGTGTTAAATATTTGTTGAGCGCCAGGCTGACATCCAGCCGGGAGTTTAAACTGCTACTGGAGTAGTTTATGTACTTTTCGCCCAGTACGGTATTAACCGCAAACACGCCCTGGTGCGTCAGCCACGAAGGCTGCAGCCCCATTTGCTGGGCGCGCGTAAAGAGCAGCTGGGCAGTGCCAACCTTTTGGATAGTTTGCATGTGGGAATCCTCCGTGAACTACCGACTAACGGCGCTGAAAACCGCCGCGGAAGTCGTTGCCGCCGCTGTTAGAGCGAGCTTCTGGGGGACGAGCAACGTTAACCACAATAGTGCGGCCGTCGACTTCTTTGCCGTCGAGGGCGTTAATTGCAGCCTGGGCTTCTTCGTCTTTTTCCATTTCGACAAAGCCAAAGCCCTTGGACTGGCCAGAATCGCGGTCTTTGATAATTTGCGCGCTGATAACGGCGCCGTAAGTTGCAAACAATGCCTTAAGAGCGTCGTCGGTAGTGGTATAGGAAAGTCGTCCTACGTATAATTTTGCTGCCATGATGTGATAAGCCTTTCTATGAGCTAGTATTTATGCGAGACAGGGTCTTCGCCGTAGCCGACAATAGAGTGGCTTGCCAAGGCTTCAATATATGTAACGGGTAGAGTGTAGAGTAACTTGCCTTCATACAATAGCACGATTACCTCTGTATAGCCAGCAGAACCTGCGGGTGTGCTCTGTTTACCAGCGCCCGGGGCGCATGGGAACATCACCTTAATTGCCCTGTAAATGCACCATGCTAAAATAAGGGCTATGACGACACACGAATACGCGATTGAGGCCGTAGGCATCAAAAAAGCCTTTGGCAAATTAAAAGTACTGGACGGCATTAACCTTAAAGTTAAGCGCGGCACCATCATGGCCATGCTGGGGCCCAACGGCGCCGGCAAGACCACCACGGTGCGCATTTTGGCTACCTTACTAAAGTCCGATGAAGGGTCAGCGACCATAGAAGGGCTGGACGTTGCCACCCAGGCCAACGCCGTGCGCGGTGTTATCGGCCTGACTGGGCAGTATGCGGCTATCGACGAATATCTTACTGGCCGCGAAAACCTGCAGATGATGGGCCGCCTGTACCACCTCAGCAAAGCCGACACTGCCCGCCGCACCGAAGAACTACTGCAGCAATTCGACTTAGTCGACGCCGCTAACCGCGTTACCAAAAACTACTCGGGCGGGATGCGCCGCCGGCTCGACCTGGCTATCAGCCTTATCGCCACGCCGCCGGTTATTTTCCTCGACGAGCCAACGACCGGCCTCGATCCGCGCAGCCGCCTGGCCATGTGGGACATTATTAAACAGCTGGCTGCCGAGGGCTCTACCATTTTATTGACGACTCAATACCTAGAGGAAGCCGACCAGCTGGCCGACCGCATCATCGTCATAGACGGCGGCAAGGTCATTGCCGAGGGCACCGCCGACGAGCTTAAAAAGCACGTTGGCAAAGAACGCATCGAATTTAGCTTTGGCTCGGCCGCCGCCTATACCAAAGCCCTGCAAATTATCACTGCCTCGTCTGCCCAAGCCGACGAAAAGCGCAAAACCATGAGTATTGCCAACGACCGCGGCGTCCGCCAGCTGCGCGAGGTATTAGAGCGCCTAGAAAACGCCAAAATCACCGTAGAAAGCCTGTCGCTGCACAAACCCACGCTCGATGACGTCTTTTTGCAATTAACCGGCCATCAGGCTTCCGAAGTGGCCGAAGAAGAAACCGCCGAAGCCACCAAGAAAGGGAAAAAGTAATGACCGAAGCCGCTAAAACCGTCCACGCCATTAAACCCGAACAGCGCAGCAGCACTTACTGGGCCATAAGCGACTCGCTGGTGCTTATTAAGCGCAGCATCCTGCACATTACCAAAAATACCGACCAGTTACTGTCGGTTGCCTTCCAGCCCATTATGTTTATGCTGCTGTTCCGCTACGTGTTTGGCGGCGCTATTAATACCGGGGGCACCACCTATGTGAACTTTTTGGTGGCCGGGATTTTGATCCAAAGCGCGGCTTTTGGATCAACCTTTACTGCGGTTGGCGTAGCCACCGACTTGCAACGCGGCATTGTCGACCGCTTTAAGTCGCTGCCCATGCACAGCTGGACGGTGCTGGTAGGGCACACGGTGTCCGACCTGGTGCGCAACAGCATCTCAAGCGTGGTTATGATCGCCGCCGGCCTGGCGGTAGGCTTCCGCCCCAAAGCCAACGTTAAAGAATGGGCTATGGCCTTAGGCATTTTGTTGCTGTTTACCTTTGCCATGTCGTGGCTATCGGCCATTTTGGGCTTGCTGGCTAAAACCATCGAGGCCGTGCAATGGATTAGCTTTGTGTTTATCTTCCCCTTAACTTTCGCGAGCAGCGCCTTTGTGCCAACCGCCGGCATGCCCGGTGTGCTGCGGGTATTTGCCCAAAACCAACCCATAACCCAGGTAATCGAGGCCATTCGGGCCTTGCTGGTAGGCACGCCTATTGGCAACTACGGCTGGAAAGCAACGGCCTGGTGCTTGGGGATTTTGATTTTCTCTATCCCTGTTGCCGCCATGCTGTTCCGCCGCCACTCCTCACGCTAGAGGCATCATAATCCTAAGAGGAACGCTAGCGCGCCAAGGCGCGCTAGCGGCTTCTGGTAAGCAGAGCCATCATAATAAATCCTAAGCCCACGCCGCTTAAAACTCCGGCAATCGTGTGCCCAAACCACGCGCCCAGGCCCAGCCCCAAAACAATCGACCCCACAAACCCCACGCCACCCGAGTTATAATCCCTACTATTTTTTGCCATTACTTTGTCTCCTTACCATCAACTATAGAATACGCTTACGCTTTTATTCAAGCAGGATTATGGTAAGGCTCACCAAACGCTCCTCACTCACTTTATGGAAGCTTGAGCGGTAGTGCAGCCGAAAAAGTAACCAGAGAGACCACCGGAACGAGCGAGGTTAAGCATTTTCCGCCTATGAACGGCTCCTCAAAAGTGAAGAGGAACGACCACCGGCTCCTCCGCCGCTTTTTGGGGACTCAACGGTAGTGCAGCCCGAAAAGCGATCCGAGGAGACACCGTAAGGTGACTCAGCGGTCGCTTTCCGGCGCGTGAACGGGCCCCAAAAAGCGGCGGAGGAGCCGGTGGTCAATATATTGGTTTAGGTCTTTCGCTTGCCGCTGTTGTCGCTCGCATCGCTCCCCGCCGCCGAGGCGCGCCCCTCGCTATAGCGCTCGTCTTCATCTACATCCGTATCGAGCGAAGGATGGTCGAGCGGCACCGCCCCCTGGCCCGGAATATCCGTAGGCTCAGAAAACGGCGTCTCAAAATCCTGGTCGAGTTTTTCCTGTTTCTCTTCGTCGTTTGGGTTACTGTCTAGTGCCATATGCGTCAAACTCCTATTTACACTCTTTAGTAAAGCACAACCGGCTTGATTGGTATATGTTACAACATGTGTTATACTTCAGGAGCTAGAAACATGCTGCTATTCAAAACTGTTCTAGAAATGTATTAAAAGTATCGCTCGAGGAGCAGCTAACTGGACCAAGAAACCCAGCTTACCTCAGTGTAGTAAATGAGGATAAGCTATACCAATGGCAACCAAACTATTTGTCGGTTCACTGAGTTACAGTGTTAACGACGACCAACTTCAGCAAGCTTTTGCAGCCGTAGGAACCGTTGTTTCTGCTAAGGTCATCATTGACCGCGAAACAGGACGCTCTAAGGGCTTCGGTTTTGTCGAAATGAGCACCGAAGAAGAAGCACAGAAGGCTGTTAAAGAGCTGAACGGGCAAGAGATCGAAGGCCGCGCCATCGTGGTCAGCGAAGCTCGCCCACAAGAAAACCGTGAGCGTCGCCCATTCAATGGCGGTGGCAACGGTGGCGGCAACCGCTACTAAATTAGCCAAGCTACAAAAAAATACCTCGGGAAACCGAGGTATTTTTTGTGCGTTAACTTTGCTGTAAAAGGGCTACTTTTTAGGTGCCGGAGCAGCGTCAGTTTTGTGAGCCGCAGATACGGGCGCTTTGCCACCGAATTCGGAGCGGATCTGGAACAAAAAGTAAGCGCCAATAGCGGTCGATACGAGCGTCCAAAAGAACTGGCCAAAACCACCACCGACTTCGGCAAACATCCGTATAAGTCCGTAGGCGACATTTAAAATGAGGCTGTAGAACAGGAAGTTCCAACCGGCCTTACGCATGGCCTTTAGGCCGGTAGTTGCCAGCAGCAACACCACGGCGTCAACTACCAGGAACAGCAGCGACAAATAGTAGAACAAGCCCAAGTGACTCACGGCGACATTAGGCGTGCCGTAGTAAGACGAGATCGTGTTAAGGTAGGTAACACTCGCGTCAATGTAGTGCCCCAGGTGCCAAAAGCTCCAGGCGGCCCACAACTGTAAAACGCCCAGTACAAGCGCGATAATCCACATGGCCTTGGCCAGGCCCCTGCGGGCATTGGGCGGCAATGCCGGTGCCTTTTTTTCGAGCGGGTCGACCAGCGACATCTCAAGTTTGTCTAAAACTCCCATACAATCTTTTCCCCCTAGTTGTGTTATATACGCTAAGCATATCGCTTTGCTCTGTCCCACGCCAGTACATTTTAGCCCAGCGCCTTAAATCTCAAGCCATTTCTCAGCTTGATGTGCTTTAGAAGCGGTCAATTTTGAGGCGTCTCGCGAGAACCTACCAGAACAGATCTTTGCCCGGGGAGTCGTCTAGCAGGCCGAGGCCCTCGGCGATTTGGCGGAAAATAGCGCGGTTCGCGGAACTCACTTCGTACTCCATTTCACTCAAAGTCTCGACAAAATTCGTAAAAACAATGTCCTGCTCGCCGGCCAGATAGCTTTCTGTAAGAGCTTTGGCAAGTTCGTCATCAAGCTTATCTCGATACGCGTCCATGAGTGTTATAAAGGCCTGCTCATTTTTAGATAGTGTATCCGTACGGCATATTTTAGCACTCTATCGGCTCACGATTATAGATATAGTCTGCAGGTTAAATCGTCTCACCCACGCCTTCGTCGCTATTGACAGTCATATTTTATGTAGATACAATGTATATACTATGAACACAACTATCATAAGTATTGGCAACTCCAAAGGCATACGAATTCCTAAACCCCTGCTGTTGCAGAGCGGACTCGGCGATAACGTCCAAATAATCGCCAAAGCTGGCGAACTACGTATAGTCGCCGCAGCGCCGGCAAAAAAGGTTTCTGAGACGGCGCTGTTGTCCGAAAAGGCCCTAGCCAAGGATTGGTTACGGCCCGAGGAGGATGAGGCATGGGCAAATTTGCAGTAGGGCAGATTGTTTCCTGCGCCTTTCCATTCTCCAACCTGGCGGCCCAAAAGTATCGGCCTGCTTTAGTCGTAGCAGTTGTAGATTTTGACGATCTGATCCTTTGCCAGATAACCTCAAAGCCTTATGCCAGCTCAAATCCGATTGCATTACGGGCTTCTGACTTCGCAAAAGGCGGTCTGCCGGTGGACAGTTACATACGGCCCGATAAATTATTTACGGCCGACTCGTCAATAGTCAGCAGGGTATACGGTGCGGTTACGCCCAAAAAGCTCGAACAAGTTTACCTAGCGATTCGTGCTCTATTTAAACACGGGCATTAGTTACGCGTAGATAACTCTGGCGCAAAAACTGCTAGAATTTTTTGCGGATGTGCGAAAAGCTGTAGTCCCAGGCAGCGTCGGACTTTTTGTGGGGATTAAAAATGTTTTGCGGGTCAAAAATGGCTTTAGTTTGCTTAAAAAGCTGGTATACTTCGTGGCCAAACTGTTGCTTCAGCCAGGGGCCGCGCACCAGGCCGTCGTTGTGCTCGCCAGAAAGCGAGCCTTTGTAGGACAGCACCAGCTCGTCGACCTCTTTCATGGCCGGCAGCAGCTTGGCGCGCTCTTTGGGGTCCTCAATTTTCATGAGCGGAATAATGTGGAAGTTGCCATCGCCGATATGGCCCTGAACCGTGGCCAAGAACTTATACTTTTTGACAATCCGGCGGAGTTTAGGCAAAAACTGTGCAAGATATTCAGGATTTACTACGAGGTCGTCAATGAACGGTGCAGTATGTTTTTCTTTCACCTTGCTACGAAGTAGATTAAATGCATTGCGCCGCATGGTCCAAAACTTTTCGCTTTTGCCTTCGGTAGGGTCTTCCTCGAAACCGTTAATTTCGTAACGCGCCCGGTACTGCTTGAGTTCTTGGTGCAGCGCTTTGATCTTCTGGCGCACCTCATCCTCGGCCTGGCCGTTAAACTCAATCATCAGGATCATCTTGGGAATACCGCGCAGCAGCTGGAAGCCGTCCGGAATCAGACTAAACAGCAGGTGAATAAATTTCTTCAGGCCGAGCATCTTTAGGAAATACGGCATAAACTTTAGGGTTAGTAGCAGCGTGGCGTCGTCGAAGCATTCGAACGTGGCCGGCTTGGATTCCAAAACTTTGGGGATAAGTTCGCCCAGATCATCAATGTCGCGCAGGAACAGCACCAGCAACCCGGAGTGGGGCCGTTTGGGGACCAGCCGATATTTTATGTCCGTGACAAAACCGAGCGTACCCTGGGAGCCCACAATCAATTTAGTAAGGTCAAATACGCCGCTGTCGCGGTCCCAGACGTCCCATAGGTTGTAGCCCATGGAGTTTTTGCTCACTTTGGGTTTGGCGGCCTTAATAACGTCGTAATGTTTTTCGCATAGCTCGAACAACTGCTTGTACAGCCTGCCCTCGTAGGTATTTTGGCCCATTTTTTTAATGAGCTGGTGCTTGTTGAGGGCATGCACCGGGTATTCTTTGCCATCGGCAAACACTACCCACAGTTGGTTTACAAAGTCCTCGACCTTACCGTACTCCAGCGATTTTTCGCCGCCGGAGTTGTTGGCGACCATGCCGCCAATAGTGCACAGATCGCGCGAGGCCGGGTAGGAAGGCATGAGCGCACCGTGCTTAAGCGTGGCTTTTTCGAAGTCGCGGTAAAATACACCGGGCTGGGCGTGGGCCTCGTGGGGCGTCACGCTTTCGATCTTTTGAAAGTGCTTGTTAAAGTCCACGATAATTGAGTCGTTAACCGCGCCCCCGGACATATCGGTGCCAGCCGACCGGGCCGTGACCGACAAGTGCGGCATGGCCTTTTTGTTGGCGGCTACCAGCGCAACCAGTGTTTGTACGTCTTGGCTGTTTTTAGGGCTCACCACCAGCTGAGGTTTGATCTCAAACAGGGAGGCGTCGTGACTGTAAAATTCGCGTGTTTCGTCAGAGGTGTCTATTTCACCACTAAAGCCGGCGGCTGCCAGCTTTTGCTTAAATTCATCCATGCCCTAAGCTTAACCGTCATGGGCGGTTCCTGCAAGCTGGCGTTGCCTAACAGGGGCCGAATGCTCGGCATTGAGCAGGCTTTATTGTAGAATATTCAAAACACCGCACATCTGGAGAGCCCGTTTTGACTCAACCGAACGAACTAAGAATTACCGTCCCCAACCGGCCGCCGGACATGCACTTTCCGCCGCCTTACCGCCAAGGGGCGCATACGGTAGTTGATCCGTGGGCGTGGGCAAAGGGGCGTCGTGACCTGGGGCAGACCGCTACCTATGTGGCGATCTGGCACCCCACCCCCACGGAGCCCGGGTGCCTTATTGCGCAGCACCACAACCCTACCGGCAAGAAGATAAGACCAACGACTGCCTACTGTTACGATGCCGTGCGGGCGCACGAGCTGGGAGGGCAGGGATTAAGAGGAGTGCTAGAAATGGCTGGTATTTTTACCTCCTGGTACCCTTCGGCCCGCGATCCGGGGGTCGAAAATATCGAGATGACTATTCCATCTGCGCCCAACTTCTGCAAGAGCGTCGACCAGGCGTTTAAAAAGGGCCTGGCCCATGTGCGTTTTGCCACCACGCACGCACGAGGAACGTTTGGGTCGCCGGCCCTTACTAAATCCCTTGCGCTGAGGCGCCGCATGCTGCTGCCCGATGCCCAAATAGAAAATGCCACCTACCCACTGGAGGATTGGCAACTGGCAGAATTTGACCTGGCTTGGCACGACATGTTTACCCATGGCATTGCGTACTTAGGACTGGGCAAACGGGTTGCTGGCCGGCTTTTTGGCCGCGCCAGATTGGCGTATGCCTGCCTGCTATTGGGCCGCAACAGGCTCAGCAAATGGCTCACCAATCGCACCGAAAACGAAATTACCGCCGGCGACTTACAAAAGGGTCTGAGCGACCCCGAGGGCAATGCGCTCGCCTACTTTAAACCGTTATTGAGCAGAAAGCCTGCCGCCTATCACTTACGGAAGCAAGCGAGGCGTATGAAAAAGCGGGAAGAAAGGGGGCTTAGGCACCAAGCGGCTTGAGTAAGCGAATCCACCGCTTGCAGGGGAGCTTTATGGGACCCTCACTTTCGCGGGACCGCAACATATGGGTGTGGGGAGGTGTAGCGATGTGTCGCAAGAGCTTGTAAAAGCCTGCGCTGTTTTATGAAGCGTAGTCGAGGATGACCGACCGGAGCGTACGCGGCGGCCATGGCCGGCGAAGTCTTCGGGCGTTAAGCTCGGCCTGTATAGCGTGCGGGGCAGCAAAACCATCCGGGGGAATATCGGCAAACAAGCCCCAGCGTTCCACCACTTGGCCGTCACCGTTAAAGATAGCTCTTTCTATGACCTGTAGATTGTATACGCGACCTATTACATCATCAAGTACAGTGCCCGGGCCGTCTCGTTCGGGCACAAACAACCCGCCTGTAAGTCGATACTTAACGCCCAGTCCGGCCGCTACTGCAAAAAAGCCTCTGGGCAACTCTGTTTCGGCGGCCTCGCCGCCCACCATGCGGCGGGCCCATTCATCCGGGATGTGCTCGCCCTCGGTTGAGAGTGGTTCAGACCCGGCGCGGACCATCCTACGAAAGCGTAAAAATCTACCCTTTCCTACTTCTGTAAAGCGATCTGCTGGCCGGTCGACAGGGCCATCGGTACGGCGAAAGTCCGGGGCAATTATTTGCCCCAGCCGGCCTTCTGGCTGGCCTGAGGGGTCGCCCGGTGCGGGGCCTGGGTACTGTAATGCCTCAACAAAAGTCTGAAATGCCTCACGCTGCTCAGCGGAATAGCCAGGCCTGACGCCAGGAAAGTCTCTTATATTTACATCCTCAAATTGCGCCATGCGGCCTCCCACTTAAAGTTGTCGCTCATTAACTGCACGTTTTATAAAAATACTATAACAACTACTTGTAATAAGTGCAAGGCTACGGAAAAATGGTAATTCTTATGTACTCTTTTTGGCTGGGCCGTTTGCCGGCTTAACAAATTTGAGATAGCCCACCAGCAAGGTCAGGGCAATGCCCACCGACACGACCACAAAGCTATAGCGCGGACTCTCGCTGCCAAAGCTGCGGATAATACTGTAAATAAGGGTGAGCGTGCTGCCCACGAGCATCCCGTCTGCCAAAATGCTCACCCGGCTGTGTAGCGCCAAGCTAAGTACCAGCAACAGTAACGCGGCCACCAAAGCGATAATAGAAACGTTGCGCTGGTAGGGCTGATACTTGGTGGCAAAAGCGTCGGATTGCCTGCGGTAGGTTTCGTCGATTTGTTTTTGCTCGGTGGGCGTTGGTGCGTTTCCGCCGATAGCAACCGGCGGATAGCTGGGGGCCTGCGGCCCAGCATAAAACGAGGCAATGCCCATGGCCACAAAGATAAGCAGCAGCAACCCCAAGAAAAAGCTATAAAAGAACTTGAGCATACCGTACCCCCTATTTATGCTTGTGATTATAACGCAGTTTTTGGGCTTACGTTTTGGTAATGACGTTTTGAGGGTTGCCGGATAGATATGCTTCGATGTTTTGCACCAGTATTTCGGCGGCGTTTTGGGCCGAGCGTTCGGTTACGGCGGCAATATGCGGGGTAACCAGGATTTTTTCGTTACTTAAGCACTTCTGGTAAAACTCGTTGTGCGTATCAAACGCCCGCTCGGGGTCGCAATCGATGGCCGCGCCCGCCAGCACGCCGCTGTCTAGGACCTTTATAATCCCGTCAATATCAAACGTGTAGTGACGGACAAACGACACAAAGTAGGCGCCGGGCTTAAGGCCTGCAAAAAAGGCTTGGTCGAGCAGGTTTTTGCTGGAAGAGTTGACGCTGAGCGCGTTGACTACTACATCGGCCGCGGCCGACTGGGCCGCGAGCTCGCCGCCGCGCACGAAGTAGTCGACTTCCATGCCAAAGGCCTCACACAGCCGCCCCACTTGGGTGCCAATGTCGCCCTTGCCAACAATCAGTACTTTTTTGCCGTAGAGGCTTTGGGTGCGTTCGAAAGGCAAATCGGACGTTGGGCGGACCAGTGGCACGAACTTGCGTAGCGAGGCCAGTATGGCAAACATCGCCCACTCCACAATTGAATCGCGGTTGCTGCCGCGCGTGTTGGCCACCAGCACGCCATTGGCTTTAAGCTCTTCGGAGTTAAAGGCACCCAGTTCTATGTAGGGGTACGTTACAAAAACGTTTTTAAGGTTAGGTAGGTTTTCGAGCAGGTAAGAGCCGTCGCTGCCGATAACGTCGGCACCTTGCACAGCCTCAAGCCATGCCTCGGGCGAGGCCACTTCGGGCACAGACACTACCTCGCCGAGGGCTGACAAGCGTTGTTTTTGTTGGTCGGTTAGGTTAAAACTTCCGGTAAGTACGATTTTCTTCATGCCTTTACTGTACAGGCGGGGCTCTTTCTGGTCAAAAATAAAGTGCCGGGCTTCCTACAGCAGAAAATTACAGCTCGTGCACAGGCTCAACCGGCTCGCGGGTGTGTTTATGGCGCACAAGGTTAAGCAGGTCCGGCAGGACGGCGGCAGTAATAATAACTGCGCCGCCGATTATAAGCGACCATGTTATGGACTCGTGGAACAAGAGCGCCGAAAACACCACTGCAAACACAACCTCGGTAAGGCCAATAAGACTGCCGATGCTGGCGTCGACGTGGCGGTACCCCTCCACGCCCAGCCAAAACGCCGTCGCGTTAACCACCGAATAGGCAAGCAAGTAGCCCCATGCCGGAGTAAGCGCGGGCATAACCTGATGCTCGCCAACGAGCAGCGAAAGCGGCAGGTGAGTAAGAAAGGTAAACACCCAACCCCAAAATATAATTAGGCCAGGGGCGTATTTGTCGGAGACTCTTTTGCTGCTGGCGCCCTCGCCGCCGCTGGCGACGCCGTTAAAAGCCGCCAGGCCCAGGGCGAGCGGGGCAGCGCCAATAATCGACACGCCGAAAACAAATGCCAGCCCCACAAAGGCCAGCGCCATAGCAATAAGCTTGACGCGCGTAATGCGTTCGCCCAAATACACCCGCCCTACCACGTAGGAGGCGATCACAAACACGGCATAAAATATCAACTGCACCGTGCCAATAGGCGCGTGGTTAAAGGCGTAGTACAGCGGCACCTGGGTAAATACACAAAACAGGATGAATATACCGACGTGCGGCCAGTCCTGCCGCTCGATTTTACGGAAGGCTTTGGTGGCAAAAAGCAGCGGCAGCATCAGCACAATAATAATAAGGCTGCGCACCCACGCCTGGTAAAAAGGCCCGAAGCTATCGCCCATATAACGCGACCAAATGCCGTACGTCCCATAAAACAGCGAAGCCGTTAAGATGAGGCCATAGCCACGCAACAGGGAAGTAGGTTTTTTACTCATGCACCTGCTTTTAAGTTAGCGGGCATCTCCTGGTTGCGCAGATATATACGCTTTTGGTCAAAAGGCCAGTCTTTTTTGAGCCAGGCCAGCAGGGCTTTAAAAGTGGGTTCGTATTTTCCGGCGTCGTATTCGGCCTCAGTTATCCAAAAAGAGAAATCTACGTCGTAATCTTTGGCGCGCTCGGGATAACAGAGTTCGATTGGGTAAATATAGACGCAACCAGCGTAGACGCCATCGGCGCGGCGAAGGATATAGCTAAACAGCTGTTTTTGCTCTGCGCAAGTTTCGAGCCAGGCCAGGTCTTTAAAATTTTCTTCGAGTGTGCACGAATACGGCCATTCGGTTAAAGACACACTGCCGCCGCGCTGCCGGACAATGGCATCTGCATTAGCGGTAAGTACGAGCCAGTCTTCAACAGCATTATCGGTGCTAATAGGGCAGAGTGTGTAGTCGCCCAATTTTGTTTGGGCGGGAACCACAAATTCGCTTGCCACTAATGGTGTACGCACCGCTAGTTTACCTGCGTGGGGTACTGGCCCTGGGCGGCGTTAACAATGCTTTCGACCCATTGTTGGGCGTTCTTGCTCATCGACTCGTTGGTGCACCAACCCAGCGCTGGGCCATTCCAGACATTGCCTTCGTAGTCGCCCATCACGCCCTTTTCATCCTCAAAGGCGTAGCCGCCAATTTTGCCGGTGGTGGCCATTTCGCGCAGCAGCTCCTCGTTATAGATGGGGTGGGAGACGTTAATAAACAATGTAGTGGGCTTCATGCTCCTGAGCATGTCGTCGGTGATTAAACCTTCGGTTTCGGCGTTATGGTTGACGACGGGCACAATCACGTCCGAGATGCTCATGACTTCCTCGAGCGAAACTTTTTGGAAGCGGCCGTCGGTACTCTGCCGGGACCAGTACTGCACATGCATGCCCAGCCCGGCCAGGTTTTCGGCTATGGCTGTGCCAATGCGCCCCATGCCAACAATACCGGCGGTCTTACCGCGCAGCTCTACGCCGCGGTGCTTTTCGTAGTCCAATTTCCACCCGTCTTTAACGACAATGGGCATGCGGCGGGCGAGGGCCAGGGTCATAAAGACTACCCACTCGGCCAGGGCAATGCTCGAAAAGCCACGAAGGTTCATAACGGGTATGCCTTTTTGTTTTAGATGTTCGACATCGACCCAGCTAAAAGAAGTTGTTTGCAAGCAAACTGCCTGCAGGTTAGGGATGGCGTCCAAAATATCGTTGGGCAGGGTCCAGTCGCAAAAATCCGGGTCGATAGCTAAAATGCGCGGTTCATCACCGGCATATAGTTCGGCCACATCGGCCAAGGGTTTAATGTCTTTTACGGTGTGTAGTTCGCCGGCGGCCTGCAGATGGGCGAGCTGCTCTGGGGTAAAAAAAGTATCGACATTAGGGCTGACAACAAATACGTGCATGGTACCTCTCTCGGGGGATTAGTCTTACTTATAGTGCGGTAACTACACTATAACGCAAGGTGGGCGAAACTTTAAGCTGGGCAGGCGCCGGGGGCCAGCAGGCTAGTCTTTGTAGCCAATGCGCACGACTGGGGCGGCGCGGACAATCCACTGTTCGTGGCGGCTTAGTTGGTTATTTATGGCTAAGCGCTCCTGTTCTTCTATTTCTTGCTGCTTTATAACGGCGTCTAGCAGGCTATATATACGGTCGATGTTATGTTCGATAGCGGCGAACCGAGCATCCATTTCTCTGCGGAAATCCTGCATGTATGTAAACAGTTTAGTAAATTGGTCGTCGCTCATGGCCCGCAGATTATGCTCCCGCGCCCCTGCAATTGCAAGCCAAAAAGGCACGACTTTTCCCCAGGGACCTGTATAATGCAAACCATGAGCGATATTACCCCAAAAACCAAAGTATTGATTGTGGGCGGCGGCTTTGCCGGCACCAAAGCGGCCCTCAAACTAGCAAACTGCGATAACTGCGAAGTGACGCTTTTAAGCGACCATAGCCACTTCCGTTACTACCCCGGGCTTTACCACGCCGCGACGGGCGGCAAGCGTACGGGCTCGCGCATCCGGCTGGAAAGTATTGTGGACGAACGCAAGGTGAAGTTTATACTGGGCGAGGCCGTAACCCTGGACCGTGCCAAAAAACAAATCATAACCAAAAATGGCAAAAAGCTCCACTACGACACGCTCGTGCTGGCCCTGGGCAACGTCACCAACTACTTTGGCATTAAGGGCCTGCAGGAGTACTCCTACGGCATTAAATCGACCGAGGAAGCCGAGCGCTTTAAAAAGCACCTGCACGAGCAGTTTATCGACAATGGCTGCCCGGACCTCAATTACGTGATTGTGGGCGGCGGCCCCACTGGCATTGAGCTGGCCGGCGCGCTGCCGGCTTACCTGCGCCATATTATGAAAGAGCACGGGGTTAAAGATTGCCGGCTTAATATCGAACTGGTAGAGGCCGCCCCGCGGCTATTGCCGCGCTCGCCCAAAGAAATTTCGGACATGATTACCAAGCGCCTGAACGACCTGGGGGTTAAGATCATGCTCGGCGTGGCCGTGCAGGGCGAAACTCCCGACGCCCTGATGGCCGGCGACAAGCCGCTTAAAAGCCACACCGTGGTATGGACCGCTGGCGTTACCAATAATCCGTTCTTTAAGAACAACCGTTTTGCCATGACCGACCGGGGCAAGGTAGAGGTCGACGAATACTTGCAAGCCGAGCCGGATATTTTTGTGCTGGGCGACAACGCCAACACGCCGTATAGCGGTATGGCCCAAACCGCGCTCTACGACGGCGAATTTGCCGCCGACAACATCAGCCGCCAGGCCGAAGGCAAGATGCTGCACAGTTACGTCCCCCGGCAACCCGTGAGCGTCATTCCGGTGGGCCCGCATTGGGCCAGCGTGCAGTGGGGCAAGCGCACCTTTAGTGGCTGGACCGGCTGGGTGTTGCGCACATTGTCCGACCTAGTGGGCTTCCATGACCTGGAAAGCTGGCCCAAGGCCGGCGAGCAGTGGCTGCGCAGCATGACCGAAGACAAACTGGATTGCCCGCACTGCGATAAAAATACCAAGTAAAAGACAGTATTTTTACCCGGCTACAAAAATAGTGTATAATTGCACTCGTGACAACTTCTGAAGCTTTCGCCGCTGCGGTCGCAGAAACCGCCCACTGGGCCATTGCGCCGCGTTCTGTATCTTTTGTAGCCCGGTATGGGATTCTTGGCACGACGGACGACGGCACGCGCTTTGCGGTCATCCGCGGGCCGCTTAGAGAGGGCACCGGCCACGTCGCGGCCCTGGTTATGCGCTCCTCCACCGACCCTGCTGACCCCCTCATTACTACCGAACGGTTTGATGACGGGCAGAGGGGCACACCGCGCACGCCGGACGGCAGGGCGCTCGTGTACCAGCTCGGCGACAACGACGGCACCATGCCTGAGGGCACCCTTACCACGCCCCTGGACCCCCACAGTCCCGCTACCTTTAGCGACGGCCACACCACCTCCCGCATACAGGATGCTCCTTACCCTTACCCCCGCGCGGACTTGCGCACCGGGCAGCAAGACGTCATCACCGCAGACGTTCGCATCTAGCCGCCGAACAGTCTACAATAGACTGCACCATGGGACGATATGAGGAAGCGCTGGCAGCGCTCAATGCAGCACAAAAACAGGCGGTCCAAACCATAGAAGGGCCGGTGCTGGTAATTGCCGGGCCAGGCACGGGCAAGACCCAGCTGCTTACTACCCGCATTGCCCACATTTTGGCCACCACCGACACTTTGCCTCAAAATATTTTGTGCCTCACATTTACCGACAGCGCCGCGCTCACCATGCGCGAACGCCTGGCCAACATGATAGGACAGGCGGCTTACGACGTAACTATTAGCACCTACCACGCGTTTGGCAGTGATATTATCCGCCGTTTCCCCGATTATTTTGCCAGCGAAGCAACCCTGGAGCCGGTCGACGACCTGGGCATTGACCGCATCTTTCGCGCGATAATTGCCAGCTTGCCCTATAGCAATCCGCTCAAATATGCCGATGCCTACGTGGGCGACCTCAAGAGCCTGGTAAGCGACGCCAAGCGGGCCCTGGTAACGCCAAAAGATATGCGCGCCACCGCAACCGCAAACCTGAGTTTTATACAGCAAACCAACCCTGTGGTGCAAAAAACCTTGGAGGGCATTGCCCGTATCGACAAAAAAGCCCTACCGTTGTTTGCCGCTCTTGCCGAGCAGCTGCCTGCGGCTACGGGCCAAGACCCCCGCAGCCTCGCCGCCCAGTTTAGCGCCAGCCTGACCGAGGCCGTAGCGCAGGCCCAGGCCAGCGGCAAAACTGTTGCCATTACCGCCTGGAAAAACACCTGGCTGGCCAAAGACAGCAGCGGCCAGTTTGTAGTAGACGGCCTGCAAACCAACCAAAAATTACTGGCGGCTGCCGATGTGTACCAAAAGTATTTAGCCGAGTTGCAAGCCCGCCAACTATTTGACTACGACGACATGATCCTGCGCGCCGTGCATGCCCTGCACGCCAACGCCGACCTGCGGTTTACCTTGCAGGAACAGTACCAGTACATACTGCTGGACGAGTTCCAAGACACCAACGGTGCCCAGCTGCGCATTGTGGAGCTTCTAACCGACAATCCAGTAAACGAGGGTCGCCCCAATGTCCTGGCCGTGGGCGACGACGACCAAGCTATTTATGCCTTCCAGGGTGCCAACTACTCGCACATGCTGCAATTTAAAGAGATGTACCGCGATGTCCTGGCCGTAGCCCTGACACAAAACTACCGCTCGCACGCCGATATTTTACACACCGCCCGCGGCGTGGCCGAGCAAATACAAGAACGTTTGCACCACCACTTTCCCACAATCGATAAAACCCTCACCGCTGAGGCCACCATTACCGGCCAGGTGGTGGAGCGCCGCGAAGCCAGCAGCGACGTGATGCAATTTGCCTGGGTCGCCCAACGTATTACCGAACTCCTTAAGGGCGGAATGGCTGCCAGCGACATTGCCGTGCTGGCGCCGCAGCACAAATATCTGGAGCCACTCGTGCCGTTTTTGCAGCAGGCCGGCGTGCCGGTGCGCTACGAAAAACGCGAAAACATTTTAGAAGATCCGGGCATTACCGAGCTAACCCGCATGGCCGAGCTGGCCCTGGCGTTGGGCCGGGGCAACCAGCGCGCCGCGAACGCCTTGTGGGCCCAGGTTTTGAGCTTTGACTTTTGGCAGCTGCCCACCAGCCGCATTTGGCAGCTTTCGTGGCAAGCCAGCGACAGGGGCCGCAACTGGACCGACGAATTGCTGGCCGACGACCAGCTCAAGCCCATCGCCCTGTTTTTTATCCGTCTGGGATTGCTGGCCGGCAGCGAAACGCTCGAAACCATGCTCGATTACCTGATAGGCAGCACCCCGCTCGACCTGCGCGAACCAGGCCAGGAGACCTTTACCTGTCCTTATTACGAACACTATTTTGGCACGCTGACCACTGCCGAGCGGGCTAACTTTTGGGATCTTTTGAGCAACGTCGTGGTGCTGCGGGCCAAGTTGCGCGCCTACCGCAAAGACGACACCGAACGCTTGCTGCTGGCCGACCTGTTAGGTTTTATAGAGGCTCACGAGGCCGCCAATATCAAAATTCTCAACACCAGCCCTTACGCCTCGGGCACCGATGCCGTGCAGCTTATGACCGCCTACAAGGCCAAAGGTATGGAATTTGGCGCCGTGTTTGTCCTGGCAGTTACCGACGAAGCGTGGGGAGGCAAGTCGCGCTCGCTGGGCAATCGCATTAGCCTGCCGCCTAACCTGCAGTATATCCGCTACAAGGGCAGTAACGACGACGAGCGGCTGCGTTTGTTTTACGTGGCCATTACCCGTGCCAAGGCCCAGCTGTATCTGGCCAGCTACGCCGGTACCTACGCCGGCCGGGGCATGACTCACCTTAAGTACTTAAACGAAACCGTGGATGAAGCCGGCAATCTGCATAGCCCCCTGCTGCCCGCCGCCAACCAAACCGTATTGCCGGCCGAAGACGGCGCGCCCACGCCCACTACCGAACTCGCCGCCTACTGGCGCACACGCCACGCCGAGTCGCTGAGCCAAGACGACATGAAGGCGTTGTTGCACGAACGTTTACGCAGCTACCAGCTCAGCCCCACCCACCTCGGTGACTTCATAGATGTTGCTAACTGCGGCCCGCACAATTTCTTTTTGCGCGCTATTTTGCGCTTCCCCCAAGCTACACGTCCCGAAGTGCATTACGGCAATGCCATGCACGAAACCTTGGAGTGGCTGCATTTGGCCGCCAAACGGGAAGGGGAGCTGCCCGCCAAAAACATCATACTTAAAACCTTTGCGGCGCGCCTGCAAGCCAAGCAGCTCAACGAAACCGATATGGCACTCTTTTTAGACCGCGGCGAGCAGGCGCTGGCAGAATATCTGGCACAGCGCAGTACCACCATCTCCCGGGGCAACGTCGTGGAATACAACTTTAGAAATGAAGGGGTGTTTATTGGCAAAGCCCACTTAAGCGGTAAAATCGATAAGCTTATTATCGACAAAGCCGCTAAAACCATCACCATCGTCGACTACAAAACCGGCAAAGCCTATGCCAAGTGGGGGCGCGAGATTAAACTGCACAAATACCGCCAGCAACTGTATTTTTATAAGGCGCTGGTAGAGGGATCGCACACCTTTGCCGGCTACACCGTGACCGACGCCTATCTCGAATTTGTCGAGCCCGACGAAGATGGCCGCATCCAGGAGCTGCATCTGGCCTTTAACGACATCGAGTACGACCATATACGCACGCTGGCAGAGCGCGTGTGGGGCCTGATTACCGCCATAGACCTGCCCGATATCAGCGAATACAGCACCGACCTACGCGGCATCGAAACATTCGAAACCGACTTGGTGGGATAGTTCTGGTTTACCGGTACCTCAGTTAGTTTAGCCGCCAAGGTTGGGGGCCTTTTCTTCCGCCGCCGCGCAGCCCTTTGGGGCCTAGCCCTCTGGCAGCTGGCCCGGCGGGAACGTGGCAAAAAGACCGATTGAGTAACCACACCGGCTAGGGGATAAAGACAAAACTTTGCCCCCATTCTCCTATAGAAAACAAGATGGGGGCCGACCGCAGGGAGTTGTTTTGTCGCCCTAGGCGGGGTGGTTACTCAAGTAGTGTCTTTTTGTTGTTCCCGCCGGGCCAGCTGCCAGAGGGCTAGGCCCCATCAGTACAATATACAAAAAACCGCCCGGTGAAGGCGGTTTTTTGTGGCTTTAAAACGGGCTATTTCTTTTTGTTAGCGGGAACTTTGGCTTTAACTCTGTCGAGCAAACTTTCGCCAGGAGCAAAGAGTAAAGCGTACAGGTTAAAACCGATAACCGCGCCCAAAATCGGGCCAAGCACGTATGTGCCCCAAACCCAGGTGCGTGCACCCAGGGCAACAGCCGGGTTAAGCAAGCCGGCCGAAGCCGACGAGGCGATGAAGATACCGAGCGCCAATGACACGCCCACCACGGCGGCAGCCTTGGCATTTTCCATCTTTTGGTACACCGTCGCAGCCCAACCCAGGCTAAATACAAAGGCACCAACAACTTCGGCAACCATAATGCGACTGTCGAACTTGCCGCTGTTGGGCCAGTGCTGGTTTACAAAGTAGGTGTAGAGCAGGTAAGCACAAATACCGCCCAAAAGCTGTGCGGCAATATATACCACTGCGGGCAACGTCCTAATGCGGCGAGCCGACCACAACCCAATGGTTATTGCCGGGTTAAGGTGCGCACCAGAAACTCCGCCTAAGGCAAAGGTCATGGCAATAAGCACCAAGCCGGCGGCCAAGGCAATGAAATAAGCGATGCCGAGCTGCGAGTGGCTCACACTGAGCACCACCGATGTTAATACTCCTGTACCCAAAAACTCCGCCACAATCATGGCGAGCTTACTTTTTCCGAACATAGTCCCTCCGTTCGAGTTAGATTTACCTCAAGCGTAACGTAGCGAGTGGTTTTTGTAAAGAACCACCCCTGACGACTAGAGAAATAGAGCGGTGGTCCTAGGACCGTGCTGTCTCGCCGGGAGTGCGTACCAGCAGGAGGAGCGTGCCATCGGTAAGGTGGGCGAGAGTGTTGACCGCTTGAGCGATGAGGGTGGCCCCTTCGTCGCCCGGGTGTTCTTCGAGAATGTGCCAGGCGTCCAGGTTAAAACAACCAATGTTCTTGCCGGTTTGCCTTGCCGTGGCTTCGTTGAACGAAGACTGGTTGAAGGTGGTCCCGTGCACATAGTTAACGCTTACAATAATGCCCCCATGGGTGCCCACATTATTGACTACCCCGTTCGGGTTATGGTGTCGCACAATCCGGACTGCGTGGAAGGGGTCTTGCCCAAAGTAGCCGCGTACTGCCGATAGTTCCTGGGCGCTGGTGCCTAAATCGTCGTAAAACCTATTCTCAACGGCCGCGCCGCCCAGACCCAAAAGGGTATCGGTTTTGCCGGCGATGATGTCCCGCGCTTCTTTGGTACTGTACGCTCTTAACTTTGACGCTGAATGTGCTACCGAGCCACAGTCGCCTTCTGTGCCGGTGTGGGCACCTGCCGCAAACTTGCTTGGCCGCTGCATAACCGCCACTACATCAGTTGCCAGGCGGGGTGCCTTATGGGGTGCCGGCAAACCTTTGGTGCGCGCTGCTGTCAGCAAACCTAAACGGTGCACGATAGCTTTGTCGACAGTAGCGCCCTGAACCTGCGGGCCGAGTATATAGCTGCCTGGATCATCTCCGTCAAAACCTTCGACACTGCGTTCGTCAACGCACCGTTTGGGGGCGCCGAGCGAAACTGGCACAAAATGGCGAGGTAGTTCAGCCATCGCCTTATCTACGTCGGCGGTAGTTAATTCGCCGCTGCGTAGCCGGGTCGCCAGCGATATATTACCGCTCCAGTGGTCTGGGCTGGTGCCCTCGCCCAGGGTGCCCACGTAAGCCAGGTCGCCGCCCTGGGCAGACATAACGGCAAGTTCTGATTTGATAATCGAAAAATCACTACCGTGCCGGGGAGTTCCGGCCACTGTTTCGGGTAAAAAAGCTCTTGCTGCGTCTGACATATGATAAACTACCTAGTCAAATACCTGTTTAATTAAAGATTATTTTAACATTGATTTAATATAATTGCAATACCGGAATCCTGTTGTTACTCCGCTCCTTGCCCTGCGTAAGTATCGTGAGTAATATCACAGACACCATTCGCAGAAAAAAATAGAGTAACTATAGAGATACCATATGATAAACCAGCATACGCCTAGTAGGGAGCCGATGTAAATGCCTTTTTCCGAACTTACGGGGGCTGACGTGGACGCGTTTATGGGCACCGCGCACGAGGATCCAGAGGGCGCCCATGAACTGGCAGTTCGCGCGCTGACGCGCCTTAACCCCCAGCTTGCTCTGCGTATCGCCAGCTTAGTTGCGCTCGCACAAGAGCAGCATGACCCCGCCGCAGGCGCGTTGGACATCTACACTTTGGCTGGCATCCTGTGTATACACGCCCAAAATCAGGACTTAGAAAGTCAGATATAACAAAATCAAGCCGCTTACTGCCGGCGATTGCGGCGGCGCAGATCGGCAACTTCCAAACGGATGGCGTGGCGGTCGACCAAGCTTTGGGCTTTGTCTAGATCCACCTGGGTTTTAGCCTCTTTGCGCAGGGCCAGAGCGGCTTCGTGGGCTTTTTTGGCCTCGGATTCGTTGATCTCGTCGCCGTGCGAGGCCTCGTCGACCAGCACGCGGACACCGTCGCTGCTAATTTCGAGCACGCCGCCGTAGGTGGCGTAGTGTTCTACGTGGTAGTCGGCGTCGGTTTTGTTGCGGCGGATAGCAATAATGCCGGGCACCAGCTGGCTGAGCAGCGGCTCGTGGCCGGGCAGCACGGTAATTTGGCCCGAGGCAGTCGGCAAAATGACCGAGTAAGCCTGGGCCTTAAACTTGACGCCGTCGAGGGTCACAAGTTCAAAATTCATTGTTATTTAACGTCCTCGATGCCGCCCTTCATGTAAAAGGCGCTTTCTGGTTTGCTGTCGTGCTTGCCGTCTAGGATCTCGCGGAAGCCCTTAATGGTATCTTTGAGGCTGACGTACTTGCCGGGGTTACCGGTAAAGATCTCGGCCACAAAGTTAGGCTGAGTTAAGAAACGCTGGATACGGCGGGCACGGGCCACGGTTTGTTTGTCTTCGTCGGAGAGTTCGTCCATGCCCAAAATGGCGATAATATCCTGCAGGTCTTTGTAGCGCTGCAAAATACGCTGGACTTCGCGGGCCACGGTGTAGTGCTCCTCGCCGACAACTTCGGGGTCCAGCATGGTCGAGCTGGAGTCGAGGGGGTCAACGGCCGGGTACAAACCAAGGTCGGTTAAGGCGCGGTTAAGCACAATGGTGCTGTCGAGGTGGGCAAACGTCGTTGCTGGAGCTGGGTCGGTAAGGTCGTCGGCGGGCACAAACACGGCTTGCACCGAAGTAATAGAACCTTCTTTGGTAGAAGTAATGCGCTCCTGCAAGCTACCCATTTCCTGCTGGAGGTTGGGCTGGTAACCTACGGCCGATGGCAAGCGGCCAAGCAAGGCCGAAACCTCGGAACCGGCCTGGGTAAAGCGGAAGATATTGTCGATAAACAGCAGCACGTCTTTGCCTTGGTCGCGGAAGCCCTCGGCAATGGTCAGGCCCGAAAGCGCGACGCGCAAGCGAGCGCCTGGCGGCTCGTTCATTTGGCCAAAGACTAGGGCAGTGTTTTTAAGCACGCCGGATTCTTTCATTTCGCCGTACAGGTCGTTGCCCTCGCGGGTACGCTCGCCTACGCCGGCAAATACCGAGTAGCCGCTGTGGAACTTGGCAATGTTGTTAATAAATTCCTGGATAAGTACGGTCTTGCCCACGCCGGCACCGCCAAACAGTCCAACTTTACCACCCTTAAGGACCGGGGCAATGAGGTCGATGACCTTAATGCCGGTTTCCAAAATTTCGACCGAGCCGGATTGGTCGTCGAAGCTGGGAGCGTGGCGGTGAATAGGGGCGGTTTGCTTAAAGATGTTGTTTTCGGTGAGGCCGTCGATCGGCTCGCCAATAACGTTAAACATGCGGCCTAAGGTGGCGTCGCCAATCGGCACGCTAATAGGGGCGCCGGTGTTTTCGACGCTGTCGCCGCGCTTTAAGCCGTCGGTGCTGGCCAAAGCCACGGTGCGCACCACTGCTTCGCTTAAGTGCTGGGCAACTTCAAGCACCAGCACCTGGCCGTTAAGGGTCGCTTTAAGGCCGGTGTTAATAGGGGGCAGCTGGCCGTGGGTAAACTCAACGTCTACCACCACGCCTACAACCTGCACGACTTTGCCGGCGGTTGTCTTATTTGGTGATTTTTCTGTGGTTTGCATACTCATCCTTCCTGTATTCCTTGTGTCGCTTGTGTAATTCCATCTAATGTTTGCTGCTCTTGTTGTCGCGCGTAGGCTGCATCGGCCTGGATGAACGGCGCGGCGGTATCCGGCGGGGCCGCGGGCCGCAGCCAGAAGTCCGGCCGAGTTAGCTCTGCTGGGCTAGTTTCCAGCCAGTGGCGATTCTCTGTCAGAGCGACATGGGCAAGGGTCCTCTGGCGCAGTAAGGCGGCCGAGGCGCCAGGGTCACCGGCGTCGGCCCGGGCGGCTAAGTCCGGATATTGCGACCGGACCTGAGCCGTTGCAGCAGCAAAGTCACGGCGCAATAGAGCTAGTTCGAGTGCCATTACTTTAATGCCTCCGCACCGCCGGTAATTTCGGCCAGTTCCTGAGTAATGGCGGCCTGGCGGGCGTTGTTGTATACCAGGGTGAGGTCGTCGATGAGGTCGCTGGCGTTATCGGTAGCGTTCTTCATGGCCAGCATGCGCATGGATTGTTCGCTGGCGCTGGCCTCTAAAAACGCCTGGTACAGTTGCGATTCGAGCAGCTGCAGCGAAGCGGCGCGTAGCAGTGCCTCGGGCGACGGCTCGACATCGGCATGGGCGGTGTCGGCGGGCAAGTCAACTTCGTCGAAGCCGGCGGGCAGGATTTTTTGCAATTGCACCTGCGAGTTAATGGACGAAATAAATTTGGTGTAGATCATATCTACTTGGTCGACGCGTTCGTCGGCAAACAGGCCAACTATGCTGCTTAAAATGGGGCGCAGGTCGTTGGCGGTGGGCTTATCGGCCATTTTGGTATACACGCCCTCAACGTCAACGCCGGCAATGTGGCTGGTAGCCTGGGCGGCCTTGCGGCCGATGGCCACTACGACTGTTTTAATACCCTTGGCGTGGTCGGCCTTGGCCTCGGTAATCAGCAGACGGATAACATTGGCATCGTAGGCGCCAGCCAGGCCCAGGTCACTGGTAATGGCAACAATAAGGCGGCGTTTAACCGGGCGGGCCGTAAAGAGCTTAAACTCGCTTTCGTCGGCAGCCAGTTGGCGCAAACGGGTCAAAATGCGGCGCGCCAACTCGGCGTAAGCCCGCGGGCGCTGCACGGCATCTTGGGCGCGGCGCAGCTTGCTGGCAGCCACCAGCTGCATGGCCTTGGTAATTTGCTTGGTATTTTTAACCGAGCTAATCCGCCGTTTAATTTGTTGCCGTGATGCCATAGTCTTTAAGCCTTCTGTGCTTTCTGTGTCTTAGCGGGGGCGCCGCCGTAGCTCTTGGCGACCTTTTCGGCAGCGGCCAGCACGTCTTTTTCGATTTCTTCGGTTGGCTTGTCGCCTTTGCCGAGGGTCTTCATGACGGCGCCGTGTTTGTCTTCCATGTAGCTAATGAGTTCGGCCTGGGCGTCCTTCATTTTGGCAACTGGGACGGTGTCGAAGGGGCCTTTGGTGGCAGCCATAAGGCTGACCACTTGTTCGGCGATGCTCAGCGGCTGGTATTGCTTTTGTTTGAGCAATTCGGTGAGGCGCTGGCCGCGCTCGATGCGGTGCTTGGTTTCGGGGTCGAGGTCGCTGCTAAACTGGGCAAAGCTGGCGAGTTCGCGGAACTGAGCGAGGTCCAAACGCAAGCTACCGGCCACGCTCTTAACCGCTTTGGTTTGGGCGGCACCACCCACGCGGGAAACACTCAAACCGACCGAAATAGCGGGGCGTACGCCCTGGTAAAACAGGTTGGTTTCCAGGAAAATCTGGCCATCGGTGATCGAAATAACATTGGTGGGGATGTAGGCGCTAATGTCGCCGGCTTGGGTTTCGATGATCGGCAGGGCGGTTAAAGAACCGGCACCCAAATCGTCGTTGAGCTTAGCGGCGCGCTCCAGCAAACGGGAGTGCAGGTAAAACACATCGCCGGGGTAAGCTTCGCGGCCCGGTGGGCGGCGCAGCAGCAGGGACATTTGGCGGTAGGCAACGGCATGCTTGCTGAGGTCGTCGTGGATGATAAGCGCGTGCTGGCCGTTATCGCGGAAATACTCACCCATGGCGGTACCGGCGTAAGGCGCCAGATACAGCAGCGGAGCAGGGTCCGAAGGGCTGGTAGCAACCACAATAGTTTGGTCCATTACGCCTTCGCGCTTCAAGCGCTCCACCAGGGCGGCAACCTTAGAAAACTTTTGGCCAATGGCAACGTACACATTAATAACGCCGGTTTTTTGCTTGGCCTGGTTGATCATGGTGTCGATGGCAATGGCAGTTTTACCGGTTTGGCGGTCGCCAATCAGCAGCTCACGCTGGCCGCGGCCAATGGGCACCATGGCGTCGATGGCGAGCAAGCCGGTCATGAGCGGTTCGTGGACGCTTTTGCGAGCCATAACACCAGGGGCGGCGCGCTCCAGCAAGCCTTTTTGCTTGGCTTTAATGGGGCCTTTGCCATCGAGCGGTTCGCCGAGCGGGTTGACCACGCGGCCAATAAGCTCTGGGCCAACCGGCACATCAAGCACGTGCCCGGTCATGGTGACCTTGGCACCAGCAACGACATCGGCGTCGTTACCCAAAATAACAGCGCCAATTTCGTCTTCCAGCAGGTTAAGGGCAAAAGCGGTTACCTTGCCGCCCTTGAGGGTTTCGATTTCGATTACTTCGTTGTAACCAGCGCTGCGCAGGCCATATACCCAGGCAACACCGTCACCAACGCGGGTAACGATACCGGCCTCTTCGAGGCCTTTGCTGACACGCAGCGACTGAATGGCGTCGCGTAGTTCGGCTGATAGTTCTTGGATTGCTAATTCGCTCATGTTCTTAACTTTCTCTCCTTCGGGTCTTCCGGTTATAGGCTGGCTAATTGCTTTAATTTGGTGCGCACGCTGGCGTCGAGTTGTTGGTCGGGGGTACGGGCGATAAGGCCGCCAATTAATGCGGGGTCGAGGTGCTCGGCCAGTTCAACACGGCTGGCGCCGGTTGCGGCCTTTAGGGTGCGCTGTAGTTCCTCGCGGATGCTGGCGGACAGGGCGTGGGCGCTCGTAACGTCGACCAACAAATGGCCGCTTTGCTGGTGCAGTTCGTGGGCGATGTCGTTGACGATAAGGTCAAGGTCGTCGGCCATGGCGTGGTCTACAAGGTAGGCGGCGGTCACCCGCAGCCAATGGGCGCGCTTGGTTGGTTCGGCCAACAGTTTGGCGGCGACGGTGCGGGCAAGAATTCGGCGCGATACCTTGTTTTGCATAAATGCTACGCCTTTTCCTCGGCCAAAGCCTTTTTAACCAACGCGGCGTCCTTGGTGGTGTCGAGCTTTTCGCCAATAATGCGCTCGGTAGCCAGGGCAACCAGTTCGACGGTGTCTTTTTTGAGGGCTTCGCGGGCCTTGGCAACGTCAATATTCAGTTGCTGGCGGGCATCGGCCACAATCTGCTCGGCACGGGTCTTGGCTTTGCCTTCGGCTTCGGCGACCATGGTAGCTGCTTCTTGGTGGGTGCGAGCCAAAATATCATCGGCTTCGGCGCGGGCAGCGGCCAGTAGTTCGGCAACTTTGGCTTCGGCTTTTTCGAGTGCTTCTTGGCTCTCTTTGGCCTCTTGCAACCCGGCTTCGATAGCCGCACGGCGGTCGTCGATGCTCTTAACCAGCACCGGGTATACAAACTTAGCCAAAATAAATACCAGCAGCAAAAAGGCAACGCCCTGCTCTATAAACAGCTGCAGGTTCAGCCCCAGAGCTTCAAACAAGCCGGGCGAGCTGGCTGCGGCCGCATGAGCGGTTCCGGTAGCGACTTCAGTTGTTGCAAATAAAAACATGCTTCCTCGTTATTATTTAAGGAATTTGACGATCAGGGCGACGACCAAACCGATGATGGCCAAGGCGTCCACGAAAGACATAGCCAAGATCATCAGGGTGCGGATTTTACCAAGTGCTTCGGGGTTGCGGCCAGCTGCCTGTACGGCGCCAAGACCGACCAAACCAAGGCCAATGCCACAGCCGGCGGCTGCGATCGCGTAGGTCAGACCAAATGCTAGTGATTCCATTATTAAAACTCCTTATTACTTCCTAATATTACTTATATTAATGCTTTTCTTCGGTTGCGCCTCCATGCGAACTTTCTTCACTGGGCAAGCCGAGTGAAATGAACGCAACCGTCAGCATAAAGAACACATACGCCTGGACGGCGCCAACAAAAAGCTCAAGGACATAAAACAGCGGCAGGGAAATAAAGGCTGCAAAACCGCTGAGGTAGGCAATGACCGCCAGCAACACCTCGCCACCAAACACGTTACCAAAAATACGAAGCGACAGGGCCAGCGTGCGCGAGAACTCGGCAACGATTTCGAGGGCGCCCTCAAAGCTGTGCAGCGGATCTTTAAACGGGTTGACGAGGTAGCGGCCAATGTTGCCAAAAAAGCCGTGGCGCTTAATAGCCCAGGCCTGAGCGGTGACGATTGAGATAATTGCCAGCGCAAAGGTCGTGTTCATGTCGGCGGCGGCACCGCGGAACAGTTCGTGCCCGTGGTAAGTTACAGCGCCCACAAACGGCAAAATGCCGAGCCAGTTGTTGATAAGAAAGAAAAAGACGAGTGTAATCGCCAATGGCAACACCTTGCGCGCCACGCGCTTGTCGCCAATAACTTCTACCGTGGTGTCGTACAAGCTTTCGAAGAACATCATAATAAGGTGCATAAATCGACCGCGCGACCCGCGCTTAACTGCCCGCACCGTGCCAAACATAACAGCCAGCAAAATGGCAATGCCCAAAAAGCCGAGCATTTGCGAATTGGTAATGGCGATAGGCCCAAAATGGAACAGCGTAATAGGGGCAACCGTTACCTGGGGAACTTCGGAAGCAAACAGGGCGTACATTATTTGTCTTCCTCCCGCGTAATGGCCGCCAGTTGCCGCTTAACCAGCAACACGGCCAGGGCAAAACCAATAGGCACACACACAAACGTACACCATGGTTTGGTGCCAAAGGTGCGGTCGGCAGCTATGCCAGCGGCCGTGAATAGTAAGACTGGTGTTGCAATGCGCCAGGTTGTGTCAAGAAAAGAGACGGCGATACTACCGACCCCGAGGAGGGGCTCTCCACTAACAGAACGAGTCGTCTTTGCGGCGGCTTGCTTCATTTCCTTAATACTATAGCAGAGGTGATAGATCCCCGCAAGACGACTTACCTCCCGTGCCTCCTACGCCGCCGGCATCCGGCCTCAACCCCGGGTTAACATGCAGCCAACTGTACGTAACCGCTCAGAACTTAAGCGGGAACTAAGCGCTAAGCTAGGTGCCATTTGTACAATGGTTTAAAGTATAGTGTATATGCCTACCGTTACACTTGCGCCGCCAGTTGTAGAACGTTTTGCCGACTCACCGCTGCTGACGCCCAGCATTATGCACGAGCGCGTGCGCGCCTGGGAGCACGGCGAGCCGATTATGTCTGGGGCAGCTGACGTAGGGAGAGTGGTGTTATCCCCGGAACATACCGAAGTGCTGGCGGGGATACGCAGGCCATATGCCGACGTATGGATAGCGCACATCGATCATAATCTCGATTTAACGGAAGCAGAGCGCGAACTGTGCCGGGTATTGCACCGAGCCTTTAAAGAAGTTGTCGACTGGGATGCCGAGCGGGGAGGATTGCGCCCCGCCAGCAGCAACTTGTATGCCGGCGTGTACCCGCACGGCCCCACAGCCGTACGGCGCTGGCACCCAGACGGCGGCCCGCGCGCCAGCTCGGCTGTCGCCCGCTGGGTTTTGGCGTTTGGCAACGGCTCTACCGAGTTTGCCGAAGGGCCCATGCAAAAGGATATGATCACCCCCAAAGACTGGCAGCTCAAAAAAGCTCACCGCGTCGGCGAAGATGGCGAGTTGCGGCTCAGAACTCTCGGCGTTGGCGTGGTAGGCCGTTTTATGGCCCACCTGGATGTCCACAGCCCGCCAACGCCGCCGGGGCGCGGCCCGCGCCTGCTGTTTGGAGCCACTTCGCACGATAATTAACTCCTAAAGTGATACAATAGATACATGGATAAAGCTGCAAAAGATTCAACAATTATTGTCTATGGGGCAGAGTGGTGCGCCTTTTGCCACGAGGCTATGCATTATTTCGACAAGCTCGGCGTCAAGTACGTGTACAAAAATATTGATCTCAACCCAGACGACGCCCGCGAGGTTATTACCAAATCCGGGCAAACCGGCATCCCGGTAATCGATATGGACGGCGAGATTATTGTTGGCTTTGACCGGCCCAAAATCGACGCTACTCTGCACAGCAAAAAGCTCGCCTAAACCCCCGCGATGGCATTTGAGGACTACAACACAAAAGAGTCGGTGGTGATTGTATACACCGGCGAAAGCAAGGGCAAAACCAGCGCCAGCCTGGGGCTGATGGTGCGCGCCCTAGGCACGCGCTGGAATGTGGCTTTTATACAGTTTATTAAGCATTGGGGCGTGGGCGAGCATGTGTTTATCCGCGATATTTTGCCCATATTTAAAGACCAGCTGCATTTTTATAAGGGCGGCAAGGGTTTTTACAACGCCGGCGAGCTAAGCGCCGAATTTGTATCGCCCGAACAGCACAAAGCCGCCGCCCTAGAAACCTACCGCGAAGCGCTGCGCTGCGCCAGCTCCGGCGATTATGACCTGGTTATCTGCGACGAGCTGAGTAACGCCGTGCACGACGGCCTGCTCAGCCAAAAACAGCTCGAAACGCTACTCAAAAAACGCGCGCCCGGTACCAGCCTGTGTATCACCGGCCGCGACTTCCCGGAAGCGTTACTGCCGCTCGTCGACATCGCCACTAATATGACCAAGATTAAGCACCACTTTGACGACAAATTCTTGGCGAATAAGGGAATCGATTTTTAACGGCCCCACGCTACACTCCTGTTACTAGGAGCGAGGGGTACGGAATTCTCCGCTCGCCAACCACGGGTGGCTAGCCACCATGCGGTCCCGCATATCTTGGACGGTGGGTGCCTGGTAACGCGCCATAATAACCGGTACATCGGGCCCAAACAGGTTCGGATCCACAACGCTACCAGTATGTTCAAAGCCGTAATTTTCGGCGAAAGCTTTAGCCGGTTCATTGCTACCCGGCGTGTAAAGTGTAACAGGGCGGCCATTGGGATGGTCGAATGACGCTACGTAGCCAAGGGCGGTCATAAGATCATGGCTCTGGAGTTCCGGCAGCGTGTTGCCGTTTTGGAGGCAGGCATACACCCGCTCCGGGAAGAATAGGCGGCGCATAAGGCGGCCAAAGGGTCCGCCGGAAACGTCGCGGTTTACTTCCAGGACAGCACTGGCCTCCCGCGGTCCGGAGTGAGGTTGGTGCTCTGGCGCAACCGTAGCAAACCAAAAATTACGGCGGTCGCTATTTGGATGGTCTGCAGCACGTCTTATGACGCGACGTTTGTGTCGGTCGGAAGGGGGAAACACCCTCTCAGCTAAATCATGCGGAGTCATTCCATGGGCTGCAGCCAATTCCCCGAGCCAAGACGCATTTCTCCATGCCTGGTACCCAACCTCGGGCATCTGAAACGCAAAGTTATCAACATCCTTGGGCGAAAGGTGCGGGCCAACCCGCTGTACGCGTATAGTTTGGTAAGTTTGCCCTGGCCGCCTTACTACAAAATCCGCTCGGTCAATTCTCGGCATAATAAGTCCTCCTTCGGGTTTATACACTTATAATAAGCTAAACGATCTGTCAAAAGTACTATAAAACATCTGGACTTTTAAGTCTAGGCAGCCCTTTTATCCCGGCTCAACAGCAAATACACCAAAGCCCAATATAGGAAGATGAGGGCACGGTGCCACACCCTCATTTGGTTAAAAACACAAGAGTCAGTTACAATACTCCTTAGATATGATCACGCAAGCGTATGCCGAGCAGGCCCACCCACCATCAGTGCACCCCAAAGCCATAGAAGCAGGCGCGCTAGCCGCAGACTTACAGAGATTCTTGACTGAAGCGCCGGGCCGGGTACGACAGCAGCTATATTTTAATGTCCTTACAGGAAGTGCGGCGCAGGCCCTCAACCCAAACGGGGGCGGGATACCGGGTGAGACACGACAGCAGCGGGAAGCACGTATCCAAAGCGCAGCAATGGAAGTTGCCGATGCTCAACATGAACTGGATACGATCGAGGCCGCCCGAACAATTGCGGCTTTGGGAGAACTGGGGCTCTACCCCTATTTGATTTTTGATACCCCGCATGGGCCGCAGCGGCACCAGCTGCACCTCCTAGGCCCGGGAGGCGCTGAATTAAACTTCGAGTTTGTAGCAGGTATTTTTGACCCGAGGACACAAGGTATTCAGCGGCTGCCTCTCGGCGAGGTCAACCCTCTGACCATCCAACTGTATCCTAACCCGGAACTGCTGGGTGCGCCGGCACAGCATCTACCAGTTACTACATAAGTACTTAAGAAGTATGCGCCCGCATGCTGTTTTAGGCGGCCGCCAGAAAGGGCTGTACGAACCATTGGCCCGTGGTGTAGGCTAGGGGCATGAACCCGCCCACACTTTATCTTATGCTCGGCTACCCGGGCTCGGGCAAAACCACCGCGTCTAAACTATTGCACCAAATAACCGGCGCCGAACATCTATGGGCCGACCACGAGCGCAAAAAGCGCTTTGCCGTGCCCAGCTATACCCACGCCGAAAACCTAAAGCTATATGCCGAACTTAACGCCATGGCTGGCCGGCTGTTGGCCGAAGGTAAAAGCGTTATTTTTGACACCAATTTTAACTTTTTTAGCGACCGCCAAAAGCTGCGCCGCATTGCGGCTAAATATAACGCGCCGGTCATAGTCGTGTGGGTAGTCGCACCCAAGGCGGTAGCCCGCGAACGCGCCACGCAGGACGCCCACCGCCAAGAAACTCGGATACTGGGTGATATGACCGTTGCCAACTTTGAGCGTATGAGCAAAAACCTGCAACCACCGCGGGCTGGCGAAACCGTCGTACAACTAGACGGCGAAGGCATGACTGCCGAAACAGTTGCCGCGGCGCTTAAAAAACAACAGACATAAGCGCAGTAGCGCGTATAATAGCGGCGTGAGTCACCAAATATTCAATCGCCGCACCTCATCCGCACTCGTTACCCTGCTGGTAGCCGGGCTGGTAGCACTCGGGCAGCATTACGGCTGGTTTAACGCGGCCGTGCACCAGGCGGCCCAAAACCAGCCAGGACTCTACAGCATCGACCACTTTATAGATGGCGACACGGTGGCGGTAAAAATGGGCGACACCACCGAAAGCGTACGCATGATCGGCGTCGACACGCCCGAAACCCACAAGCCCAACAGCCCCGTGCAGTGCTACGGCCCGGCCGCGGCCGCCTACACCAAGACCCTTATCGGCAGCAGCCAAGTCCGTTTGCAGGCCGACCCCAAAAGCCAAAACCGCGATCGCTACAACCGTTTACTGCGCTATATATACCTCCCGGACGGCCGGCTGGTCGAGCAAGAACTCATCGCCAACGGTTACGGTTTTGCCTACACCCAGTTTCCGTTTACCAAATCTGCCGATTTTGTCGCTGCCGAAGACGCCGCCAAGGCGGCTGGCAAAGGCCTGTGGGGCAACTGCACCATCACGGTCGAAGCTAACGGCCGCAAGCAAACCAACAACACTTAAAATAAGGGCCACCAGCCTGCTCAGCTCAGGTAAAAACCCTCAACCGCCGATTTAACGCGCGTATTAACTGGCTTAGGCGTCAGCAAATAAGCAAGCGAAAAGGCGCCGGTAGCCGGGTCGCGCCCCCTAAACAGGGCCCGGGCAGGGAAAAAACCCAGCAGCGTCAGCCACACCACCGGATACATCCGGCGGTAGTGCGGCACGTGGTGCGCGGCATAGCTGCGCGGATTCATGAGGGTATAGCCCACAAAAAAAGAAAAGGTCACATCCAGGCAGCGAGCCGATATATTGGCCTGCAACCGCGGGTCATAACTCACCCGGTGGCCCAGCTCCTGCAAATGAATAGCGAGGTCAAAATCCTCGTGCACCGTGCGGTCGGCGCTGCACAAGTGGCTGCGCACCGCCTGCCAGGCACTGCGCCGCATAGCCATATTAGCGCCCTGCAAAAATACGGCGTGCCTTAAAACGCGGGCCATCCACTGCCTAAAAAAGTGCTCGACGGTATTAAATAAGCCGGCCAGCACTACATCGCAGTACACCGGCACGCCGCTGGTGGCGGCCAGCTGTTTATCGGCAAAGATCGTTTGCACGGTGGCGTTCCAGTCGGGAGGCAACATAGTGTCGGCGTCGATGCGGCCAATAATCGTGCCAGTGGCGGCATCGAACCCGGCGCTGCGGGCATATACCTTGCCTTGGCGCGGCTCGCGCCGCAGGGTAACTGCCGGGAACTCGGCGGCAATCGCCGCGGTGGTATCGGTAGAGTTGTTATCTACCACGATAATCTCATAAAAGGGAACTGTTTGGCGGCAGGCCGCTTCCAGGCATTCCCGCAGGTAGCTTTCTTCGTTGTAGGCTGGTATAACTAGACTAACGCGTAAGCGGTTTGTTGGCATCGTATCTATTTTACCCTATGTTGAAACAATTAATTGGACGCACAAAAAACTTGGGGCTGGAGCTGGCCCGGCTCGTAAGCGCCTATTGGCATAAAAACTGGCTGCATAAGCTGCTTATGGTGTTTGGAGCAGTAGTGCTGCTGGCCGTGGGCACCATGTACGGCATTGCGCGCTGGTACATCGCCACCGAAAGCAGCAAACCGCTGGTATTAGGCGCGTCGTTTATCCCGGCCTACGCGGAGAGCTTGGGGCTGGACCCGCAGCAAACCATGGATGCGCTCATTAATGACGTCGGCGTACGGCACTTCCGCCTCGTAAGCTACTGGGACCAACTGGAGCCAACCAAAGGCAGCTACGACTTTAGCTTGCTCGATTGGCAGTTCCAAAAAGCCGAAGCCGCCGGGGCCAAAGTCACCTTAAGCCTGGGCCTGCGCCAGCCGCGCTGGCCGGAGTGCCACCCCCCCAGCTGGATGGCCGGCGAGCCTGCCAGCGTGTGGCAGCCGCAACTCATGGCTTTTATGACCGCTGTTATTAACCGCTACAAACATTCGCCAAGCCTCGACAGCTACCAGGTCGAAAACGAGTACTTTTTGCAAGGTTTTGGCCAGTGCACCAATTTTGAGCGCCAGCGTTTGGTTAACGAATACAACCTGGTTAAACGGCTCGACCCGCAGCACACCGCCATTGTGGCCCGCAGCAACAACGCTCTCGGCGTGCCACTGGGCCAGCCCCAGCCCGACGAATTTGGCATATCTATATATAAACGGGTGTGGGACGGCAATCTTACTCACCGCTACCTCGAGTATCCATTCCCGGCCTGGTTCTACGCCTTTGTGGCTGGCCTGCAAAAAATAGTCACCGGGCGCGATATGATCGTCCACGAGCTCCAGGCCGAAGCCTACGCGCCGCACTCCCAAACTGTGCCCAGCACCAGCCTGGCCGAACAAAACAAGTCCATTGACGCCCAGCGCCTCACCGACCGCTTCCAGTTTGGCCGCGGCACGGGCATGCGTGAGATATATTTGTGGGGCGGGGAATACTGGTACTACCGCAAGCAATTTTTGCACGATCCGTCGCTGTGGAATGTCGCTAAGAAAGAATTCAACACCGCCGCCTCCCAACCGACCCACTAAGGCACCTCGGAAGCTCAATAATATGCTATTAAAGTATATTTTGAGACCCTCACGTGCCGTGGGGGTCGGTTGGGCGGCGGCGGTGTTCTCTTAACTTACTAAATTAGGCCCCGCATACTTGCGCTTAACCAGGCCGTATCATACAGTAACAGCAACATGGCAAAACACAACTTCCCAACCAACAGTCAAATTACTAACTTCCGCGTCAATGGACTGCAGGGCCGCATGCTGCGCATGGCCGCGCCCAAGGGCAAAAAGCGCGAGATTTTATTTGTGTACGGCCAACATTCAAGCATCGAGCGCTGGTGGGGGCTGGCGCAGGTACTCAACCAGTTTGGCGCCCTTACCATGCCCGACCTGCCGGGCTTTGGCGGCATGGACAGCCTGTACCAAACCGGCAAGCGGGCCAGTATCGATAACCTGGCCGACTACTTTGCCGACTATATCCGCGCCCATCACGCTAACAAAAAGATTACTATCGCGGCCATGAGCCTGGGCTTTGTAATCACCACCCGCATGCTGCAGCGTCACCCCGAGCTTATTAAGCACGTCGATCTGCTGGTAAGCATTGTGGGCTTTGGCGACTACACCGACTTTACGTTTGCCCCGGTGCAACGCCGCCGCTACATTGTGCTCTCAACGCTGCTTTCTACCAGGCTCGGCTCACTTTTTGTGCAGCATGTTGCCCTGCAGCCGGCATTGCTCCGCCCGGTGTACAGCCACATGCGCTTGGCCAAAGAGAAGTTTAAAGACAAAGTGGGCGACGACTTTAAGGCCATTATGGATGCCGAGGTAAACCTGTGGACGATCAACGACATCCGCACCCAAATGCAAACCAACCGGGAGATGCTCACCCTGCATAGCGGCGGGCCGCGCATCCACCTGCCCGTGCTGCACGTGGCTTCGCATAAAGACCGCTACTTTAACCACGACAGCGTCGCACGCCACCTGGCCGAAGTGTACGACAGCGTCAGTACGTTTTACACTACCGACCCCAACCACGCCCCAACTATTATTGCCGACCTTGAGGCCGCCGCGCCGTTTATCCCCGCCGCGCTTTGCACGATTCTTGATAAATCGCCGGCTGCCTAAGAGTCCTGCTTCCGGTCCGGCTAGCGCCTCAACCGGTAAGCTTGTAGTTTTTTCTACGGCTTCCATTGCATTTGGGCGCAGGTTATACTAATGCTTAGCCATGTGTGGGCTGGTCTTAAGCGACCTTCCTCCGCACAGACTTATACACGTGATTTGGTTAGATGTACTCACTGGCTCCAGCATTGGAGCTAAGCGTCCCCATCGGCCACTAGTTCAAAAGAGTCATCGGTAAACGGAACCAGGCGCTAGGACGGTAGCCTCCTTCTTAACCCGACCACTCAAAACTCCCCATAAAACCGTCCGCTGACCTTGCTGTAAGGAATCAGTTATCTTTTATTAACCCTCGAAAAAGATATGGAGTTTTGGACATGGAATCACGAATTGCTGTTAATAAAGAAGTAACTATCACCGCCTGGGAGTTCCGCAACAAAAAGCGCCTGCAAAGCTACCCCAAGCGTATGGAGTACAACAACAAGGAATATAACTTTGGCGACGGCCTGCGCTACCTCATCCAAAAAGGCCAGCGCGCCATCCAGCTGTTCGACATGACCGACGGCAGCGCCCGCTACCGCCTGAAGCTCGACAGCGAAGAGCAGGTGTGGACGCTGGTGAGCATAACGAGCGCCCGCGCGGTATAAACCATGACGTGGGCCAACAGGCAAGGCGCCGCGCACCAACACGGCGCCCGGTGGGCTGCAAACAGGGGTCCGCCGCCTAAGCGTTACAACGGTTACAGTAAACAAAGGAGGCGACCGCCAGCCGCCTCCCACGCTCCGGTGTGCCTCTGCCGCCGGAGCTTTTTGGTGCGCATGTTTACCAGCTTACCAGCCGCCGCGCTATAAACAGTTGGCACAGCGTCCCCCTTGGGGCATACTAAAGGGGTGAAAAAGAAGCAAGCGACCACCAAACACATCGTCAACCGCCGCGCCCGCCACGACTACGAGCTAGGCGACAGCCTGGTCGTTGGCATTGCCCTTACCGGCCGCGAAACCAAAGCCCTGCGCATGGGCCACGGCCAGCTCCGCGGCGCGTACGTGAGTGTCCATAACGGCGAACTGTGGCTCGTTAACTGCACCATCAACGGCACTAGCGGCATCCCCATTACCGAAAGCGAGCAAATCCGCAACCGCAAACTGCTGGCCAAACAGCGCGAAATCGCCGCCCTTACCGACGCCAAACACCAGGGCCGCACCATTGTGCCGCTCGAACTGCTTACCGGCGGCCGTTTTATCAAACTGCGCCTCGCCATGGGCAAAGGCAAAAAACTCTACGACAAACGCAACACCCTCAAAAAGCGCGACGAAGAGCGCAGCATCAGCAGCGCGCTCAAGCAGGGCCGCCAAGGCTAAACCGGTCCTCGCAATATCCGCCCACGGCTGTAGGGCCATTTAAAAACATTTGCCCTGTTACCAAAAAAATGGGGGCATTTTTACCCGCGCGCCGCCCAGCACCACATGCTCAACAGGGGAGCGCCCCGACTTTAATGACTTCTTAAGCTCCGGCCGTTGCGCCAAACCAACACTTTAGCTATAATCAGCCTATTCGCGCACCCCTAAAGGGCTTGGCTTGCGACGTACCTTTCATATTATTCCGGGGTAGCTCAGCGGTAGAGCGGGTGGCTGTCAGTTGGCAGCCTAAGTAAGGAAACTGCTTAGTGAAAACAAGGTGAATTGCGGGAACTCTAACCTCCTCACACAGGAGCACGATAATCCGCAGCCAAGCCCGAACCGTTGTTCGGGAAGGTTCAGAGACTATTCCTTTACGGAAGTACTGTCTGTATTTGCTTGCAGATGGGAAGCGCCTTGTACCTAATGCGACAGTTGTCGTCATGGTAATGAGATAGTCCACGCCACTATGAAAATAGTGAATAAAGTGTAACCACTAGGTCGCTGGTTCGAATCCAGTCCCCGGAGCCAAGCCGTACTAGGTGAAGTCAGAACTGTGAAAATGGTTCTGACTTTTTGTATACCCTGAGTAGAATTGAAACTGATCTTTATTTTTCACACTTGTAGCAGCGTAAATAGGTAACCGACATCGGTGCTATAATTTGTATACGAATAAAAGCATGGAGGTCGGCATGTCCAGAAGAATTGTACTGCAAGAATTTATTACCCTAGACGGCATCATGCAGGCACCAGGCGGATCAAAAGAAGACGAGGCTGAAGGATTCAGATATGGTGGTTGGACAGCTCCATTTGCTGATATTGGATTCAAAGAAGGTGAAGAATTCATGAAGCGATGGATGGAATCGACTGATATTCTGTTAGGCCAAAAAACCTTTGAAATATTTGCGGGATACTGGCCAAAACACGAAGATTCGTGGCCTGGCATAAACGATGTTACAAAATACGTTGCTAGTACCACAATGTCACAATCGGACGTAGATGCATCGGGTTGGGATAACTCTGTATTGCTTAGCAATGTTGAGGACATCAAAAAGCTGAAAGAATCGGACGGAGATGTCATAAAAGTTCACGGAAGTGGCAATCTGGCTCAGACCTTATTCAAACACGATTTGGTTGATGAAATGTTTCTTATGACATTTCCTATCACTCTCGGTACAGGTAAGCGATTATTTGGTGAAGGGGTAATCCCTGCGGCCTTCAAATTGACAGACAGTTTAATTACTTCAAACGGTGTAATATTTGCCTACTATAGACGCAACGGTGATGTTAAGACGGGTGAAATAGACTAATAAAAATAACTACATACTAGGCATTGGTTTCATATCCTGCTTAATGGTAGTTATAACTTCCTCTATCGTAGTGAGCCAAAAAGCTTATGCTTAAAAAGACTTCTTCGGAAGTCTTTTTGTTTTGATATGATGCCTATGTGAACCGAATATACATTTACGGGGTACCCGGTACGGGCAAATCGACACTCGCGAAAGAAGTCGCCAGAAGCATCCATTGTCGGTTTGTTGAGCTAGATGCTGTGCGTCCAATAGCTCAAGCAAAGGTCAACATATATCAAGAGCCTTTCTTGTACGAATACACGACGGAGGCTTGGAAAAAGTTCGGGCCACTGAATTATAAAAACGTCGTGAAAGGACTTGTTGGCATCAGACAGGCATTTAAGCCATTCATAGAACAAGAACTGGCGAAATACAGCGGGAACGTCATCGCAGAGGCCGTATTCGTTGAACCATCTGAATCAGCCGTACTTATTACTAATTCCGATGAAGAGCTACACTACAACAACTTCTTCGTACACCGCAAACGCAACAAAGACGCGGACTTACAATTTCAGGCCGCACGGCTTATGCAAGACTTCCTGATACAAGAAGCGAAAGAGAAGAGTCTAACAATAGTTGAGAACAGGACTATCGAGGACAGTACGACAGCAATAATCGCTACCGTTGCAAAGTTCGTCCAGTAAAGGAGCTACGCATTGACGGGCGTATTAATTCGCGCTATACTGTAGCTACAAAGAAAGCAGTCCCGAATTGGTGCCGTATGGCACGCTTTTCCGAAAGGAATAGGGGCTGTTTTCGCTTTCTAGGGCGTTTTTATATCTGTCGTATCTCGACAATGCGTCTCTTTAGGATGGCGATATAGTCTTTGTGGTCGGCTTTGCCCGTTTGCGTAGATCGGTAGATGGAACTTGCCACCAAGTCGGCAAGCTGCACCAGTACATTTTCTTTGCTGTCGGCAAACTTAATCTCGGCAATCTGTCCGGCTTTAGTGCTGGTGTTCTTGCGAACATACGATATTGCCCGTTTGGAATAGTCGATACCGGAACCGCCGTCTACCTTGATTGAGGCGTTCTTCAAGGGCGTCATCCGCAGTAGTTCGCTGATAGTATCGTTGTACAGGCGTTTCGGCAGTGAGTCGAAGCGGCTTTTGTTTACAACCAGAGCGTATACGCCGAAATCATATTGTGCCGCAAGCCGTAGCACTTGCTTAATGTAGTCCTTCTTAGTGTTATGGAATTTGTATTCGTGGTCGTCTGTCCAACCGAGCTGACGCCGAAACTTACGCATGGCTAGGGCAGCTTCTTCGGCAACCAGATCATCGTTAAAGACTACGGCGGCCATAACAAGATGGCTGCTGCTGTGAGCCTTAATGCCAGCGTCGCCACTGTCGTCAATAAAAATAAGCTGTTTTGCTCTCATATCAAGTCCGTTTATTGTACTATACCGTAGCCAGCAGTTCCTTAACGGTGCTAATCCTGTGACCGGCAAAGCCCATACTGGCGGTTCGCAAATCGTCTGCCAGTGTGAGCCATAGCATATTAGACGAAGTCAGAACCGGTAATTCGGTTCTGACTTTTTGTATACCCAAAGTAGACTTGAAACCAGCACCATCTAACGACTGATATACTGTACCCATGAGTGTATCTACAGACAAAATGAAACTTGAACCACACTACAAAGCCTTAATATTCGATATGGACGGTACACTAGTCAATAGCGAACCTGTCGGTCCTAGTACTTTTATTGAGATCGCCCATAAGTATGGTGTCGAGCCAAGTAGGAGTGAATGCGACACATTTGTTCAGTCTTGGAAAAGGATTGGCAATTATATTGACGAAAAAGTTGTACTTAGAGATTTTGTTGAACAACACAACCTAAATGTCACTAGCGACGCCTTTATAAAAGAATTTTTTGATACCTACCTTATCAACCTAACAAAAGCGCCAGCACTAACGGGAGTAGATGACTTTTTGAGCCAAGCCAAACATAAAGGTTACAAAATGGCCATCGTTTCAGCTAGTAAGTCCGAGCAAATTAAAACTGTTCTACAAAACCATAACTGGCAAGATATTTTCGATTTCATAGTTGGCGAGGAAGACATAACCAAGCACAAGCCTAACCCAGAAGGCTATTTAAAGGCAATCGAGCGAATTGGCATTTCCGCAAAAGAATGTGTTATTTTTGAGGACTCTAAAAACGGAGCTATCGCCGCAAAAGCATCAGGTACTTACGTTGTTGGCTTACGCGAAGGTAACAGCGAGACGATAGATTTAAATGCAGCAGATAAAGTTCTGGAAAGCTTCAGTAGCGTAGAGGGCTAGAACTAATCTATTCTGCTAAATCTTGCTTGATTACAGTTATAACTTCCTCTATTGTGGTGAGCCCAGAAAAAAGGAGCAAGCGCGAAATGTTTGCTCCTTTTCCTTTGTCCCCAGGATGAATTAGGGCCAGCGACAGCACGGCTGCAGGCCGGGCGTAGTCGCTGATTCGATGACAAGCGCCACGCGCGCAGGTGCTTGCACCGAGCAGGGCGTGCAGGCGGGAGGGGAGCATTCACTCAGTCCCCGGAGCCAAAATAAAATCGCCCTAGAAGGGCTCGACTTATATTAGCTTACAGATATACCCGCTAATTTTGCTGCAATTGCCACGTTTGCTACACTGGCGTCATGATCGATAAACCACCTGCCGTTATCGCCAGATATTTTAGTTTCTTTTTTTGTGGATGTACGGGGCTGTTATTAACAATCGCACTCGCTGGCACGCTTTCCCATGTCCGCATCGAAACGATGGTGCTGGCAGTGCTCTTTACCGCTTACGCGTTTATGTTGCCGGTAAAGCACAAAACGCGCCCGCTCCATATATTGTTGGGGCTTAGCTTTTTCGCAATCACCATTGACATGGCCTTTTTGCTTATAGCATTACCGGACGTCCTCGACAAATTCGTAATTGGGGTTGCACTGTTCTCGCTATGTTTCAGTTATGGAGCAAATGTGGGCATGGAGTTGCAGCCACGCGAGAAATATCGGCCGCGCACGCGGCAGCAATCCTACGAAATAGACTATCAGTCACTCATAGCCGATCTTCGGGGTAACGGCAAACTGACGCAAGCAGGGCTGCACGAAGTTACCGATGAGCTTATCGGGCAGATTTCCCGGGAAGAAACCCAAAAGTTGTTTGGGTACGGTGAGCCCAATTCCTCGGCAAACATCAAGTGGGAGTCACTAGCGCAGGCTGTATTGGATATTATTGCAGACGGTTACGTGCTAAAGATACTGGAGCTTCAGCAATCGGATACGCAGCTAACAAAGCCAGTAATGGCAGCCGCGGATACCATGATGCCGTTATGGCGAAAACACGTGCTGAAACATACCAAAAAACCTTCATCAGATTTTCTAAAAGAAGCGACTAAACAATTGGTTGGGCATAAAGTCAGACTGGAGTGGCGTAAAGCGGCGCTGGCGTCGCTAGCGGCGTTTAAACGGACAGCACTCGCGGGCCACGAAGCCGCGCTTCTGCGGCTAGGCTATACAATTGCCGAGTTTGAGAACCACTACCGCAGCGAAGCCGGCAGGCATGAAATAGAACAGATTGAAGCATCGATTGAACGCGAATTCTTCCAGCTAATGGAAATGTGCGCAAAGCTACCACTTGCCCTCGATGGCACTCAGGCTCGCATACTTCTGACAGCGCCGCGTAAGTTCCGCTTTGACAGTCAGCGAGTACACCTGGCCTGCGTCAGCACAGACGCGGCTGCGGTTATCGCCGCCCTCAAAAAAAGTGGCGCCGAGGCACAGGTCCTATATAAAGAAGACGGGGCGACCGTACGACGTTACCGGCTTACATCGGAGGCATTTACGACAATCGACCCCCATATCGAGGTATACATCGAGGACGCAGCAACCGGCTTCTACACTGCGGCCGATATGTCGCCCGATCATCTATTTGCGGGTTTCGCAGACTTCTACCATACCTCACTGAAAGGGCACAAAATAAAGACTGTTCCGCCCTCTTTCTTCATACAACAAATCCTCTACTGTTGGGCAGATTTCCCCCACACAAGAGAGATTGCCTGGGCCGAGGATTACAAAATACTCAGCGACAAATATTTTGCGGGCAGACCAGTTCAGCAAAACCCACTTTTTAGCTATGTACTCAACTACAGCGAAGCCAAGGACAAAGAGGCGACGTTCGTCTACAACTCCTAGATACGTCAACCTGCTACTGACGCATGGTACAGCTGTATCCTGGTTATAACTTGCCGTGTCGTGCCGAGCCAAGTAAAGTGTTTTTGTTTTATACTAAAATTAATGCATGAGCCTAACACAAGAAGACCTGCAACAAATTGAAGCTATCTTTGACAGAAAGCTAGAGCCTGTTTTGGGCGAGCTTAAGGCTCTACGCGAGGATATAAAAGAATCTACGGTATGATTGCAGTTTTGCAAACAAGCACAATTACCGATAATGAATTTAGCAGAACAGCAACCTCCGTGGCCAGGAGCGGGGCGGCCGCAAGAATATAACATCTGTTTTGACCAAATAGCATTTTTGTGTTAATTTTGTTTTTATGAAACGCCGTACCGCCCAAGCCATTCATAGTGCGACTAATATGGCCTACTGAATAGAAAATCCTAATTGGCATACGGGTAATACAGTAGCCGATGTTGCGCTAGACGCCATAAGACACCTGCCCCTTAATGTGCACGGGTTCCTAAAAAACCGTTTTTACGACACAACGAGACTCATCGCTGTTAACGGGGAGTCGGTGGTGGTACGCAGCGGAGCTGACGAAGTCGACAAGTTTATGTTCCGTTATCCTAGCAACATGGCTCTCGACGTATTTCATGGGCATGTTAGTAGAGAGATAGGGGAGGTAACCACACATCTAGCAGGGATTGCACTGCCGACTAGCGTAGCGATTAAACCTGCGCGTATCTTCAGAAATCCGCATACCGAGATTAATGCGGTTGCTCAAACACAAGCACTACTTGATCTAGACCTTAACGCAGAGTTAACTCCGAAGAAATTATTACAATTGACACCGGCCGACCAGAGGACCGATAGAACTGCCCGTGACCTCGAACGTCTAGTACGCGGCTCTAAGGAATTACGCGAACAGCAAGGTCTCTACCCGGACATTGCCAACGCTGGCGGTAACCTTCGCCGCAATGTAAGCGACGGAGCGGTGACGCTTATTGATGTGATGCCATTTTACCAAGACGGCACCCGCCTAATAGGGTCTGCACCTCCGAATATCATATCTCACGTCCAGCAAAATCTAGCTAGTTATGAAGCCTTCGTCGGGCAGTACGGCGCTTGATTGTGGGGTGATCCCATCAACCGGAAGTCTTTGTTTTGATATGATACTGGAGTGAATCAAATCTTTATTTACGGGGTACCGGGCACTGGCAAATCTACTCTCGCACAGGCGATCGCCAAATCTCTCGGTTATAAATTTGTCGAGCTAGACACTGTACGGCCATTCGCACAATCAAAAATGACAAAATCCCAAGAACCATTTTTATACGAATATACCACTGAGGCGTGGAAGAAATTCGGGCAGTTGAACCACAAAAACGTAGCCGCAGGCCTCTTGAGCATTAGGCGAGCCTTCCAGCCGTTTATCGACAAGCATCTCATGCAATATGGAGAAAACGTCATTGCCGAAGCCGTTTTTGTCGAGCCGTCAGTGTCATCCATACTTATAACCAATAGTGACGTAAAATTACACTACTCCAATTTCTTTGTGCACCGTAAGCCTAGCAAGGATACGGATTTACAATTTAGGGCTGCACGACTTATGCAGGACTTTTTAATGAAAGAGGCGATTGAGAAAGGAATACGGACAATAGACAACCGTGGCGACATTAAAGATGGCGTCGCCAGCTCCGCCCTTGCCATTAAAGATCTTATTCGGCAACCATAGAACTTTGCCTAATAGCGGTTATAGCCTTCTGTACTGTACTCAGCCGAGCATATGCACTTTGCCAGAAGGCAGAGTGCTCTTATTTTGCTATAATTTACCTATGACATATACGGGCACAATCGTCGAAGAGAGCCTCAAAGATAGCCGGTACCTCAATAATATTGAAATAACCGGCGTACATATCTCGTCCGCAGAGCTCCCTGAAGATAGGTGGCACCTCTACAGAGTGCGGATTGATGAAGCCGAGATAGCCGGCCTAGCCAAACAACTCAAGCCAAAAAAGTGGTATATGCACTTTTGGAACGGAGATACCGTGATTGCCGTATTCCCAAATAGAATATTCCGGTTCAAACACTCCGACAAATCCACCTGGCATGAGGCCATCGAGCACGGCAAATCTTTAGATATTCCGGAAGAACAGCTAGATTTTACTGTTGATTAGCAGAACAGCGGGCTGCGCGGCCGGGAACGGGGCAGCAGCATAGCCAGGGCTACTAATGCCAACTTAAAGCTGCCGGGCTCAACAAAATAAGGCTTAGGATGCTTGGTTTTAATGTCAAACAGCTGCACCACTATGGTGGGTGAGAATGCTATAGCGACGCCAAGAACTATGAGCAAAAAATCACCAATGCCAGTTGCCGCGGAACTCCCATTGGTTGCCGCCACCACCGCAAGAAGCACGAGTCCGCCTGCGAACACCCGAAACCGGGCAATAAGGCGCTTTATAAACTTTTGAGATAATTTAATCTTTGGCATGCTGTTCTACCATCGTCCTCAGCTTATCATAAACCATGCCCGACAAATCTTATGCCATATAGAGCCATTCTTTTTATATATGAGATACTAGATTCATGAAATATGTCTATCCAGAGAGTGAGGCAAACGCCTTTGAAAAATTTGGCATGAATATAAAAGTTTACGGAGACGTAACGAAGGACATCAATTTTGTGCGGGCCAGCACGAAGGTGGGTCATTTAGAGGAGTTTAAAAATAGCTCGTGGTTTATCTACTACATTATTGAAGGCAAAGGCGTGTTTGTCCTAAATGACGAAAAAGTTCCTGTAAATCCTGGCGACTTGGTAGTGATTCCGCCAAATACCAGGATCCATTATTTTGGAAAACTTGAGTACACGTTAATTGTTAATCCACCGTGGCGCGCAGAAAACGAAACGCATATCCGCGACATTGACCCTTCAGAAAGCCCTCTTCGATAATATTCGTTTAGCCGCGCTACGCGCCTCATGCAATTTTTTATCGTGGTGAGCCGAACCGCACTACTCCACATCAGAACTGTTAATCCAGTGCTGACTTTGAGGCGGACCTTTAGATCCTAGGATTGCCTTAAACTTTGTAAAAAGAAAAGACGCCTCTGGGTCAGATTCAGTCCCGTATGCGTCTTTTACACCTTGTATTATATTGGGGCGCTACTTTAATTGTCAAGATACGCTTAGTTTTAGTAATGACCACGACGCGCTTGAGCTTCTTCGAGGTAGTCATATATTCATTAACGTAGCCTAAGGCTCGCGCTGGATGTAGCTTAGAGCGCCGTAAATCTATGATTACGTTTACTGACTGGGTGCCAGGCTCGCGCATATTTTTTCGGATATTATTCTTGCTACTGCCGATAGGACTCTTTAGTTCCCATTCCACGCCTTGAATCGATATATCTGGCGTGCCGTGACTAGCGGTTTCCAGAAACTGCACATTGCTCTTAAAGTGATTAGCTAATATATCGGCAGCTGTTTCTTCGTGTATTTTAGGCCGAGGCTTCATGCCGACAGGAATAAGAATGTTGTACTTAGAGTGGTATGTCATAATCCGCGCAACTATACCACAGCCAACCCCGCCAGATCGAGTTTATAACTTTCTGTGCCTGGCGGGTTACAACAATTACGGATACCACCTTTTGTTGCACAAGCCACGCTCCTCCGGCTACTGCTTATTTGCGAGCTCCAGTTGTGCGTCAATTAATTTGCTAAAGTCATCGGCACTGCGCGGTTGTATCTTTTTGTTGTTGAGCAGGAACGTGGGCGTGGCCTTGGGCAGTCCGCGGTCGTTAAACTCTGCGATGCTCGCGTTAATGGCGTTGTTGGTTGCGCTGCTGGCGAAGTCTGTTTTGAACCTTGCTGGGTCGAGTTGGAGCCGCTTTGCATAGCCCTCAAAAATTGACTGTGCGCTGCCTGAATTTTCCCAGTTAGATTGATTAACAAACAGCAGGCGGTACATTTCCCAAAACTTGCCTTGTTTGCCGGCAGCTTCGGAAGCCCGCGCAGCGGCAAAAGCGTTGCGGTGCACCGTCGTGAGCGGGTACTGCCGGTACTCAAAACTGATCCGGTCCTTGTACTTGCCAACGACCTGCTCCACAACAGGGAAGTAAGCTCCACAGGCCGGGCACTGGAAATCGCTGTACTCCACGAGCTTCACCTTTGCGTCATCTTTACCGATGATGTGCACCGACGGTGTACCACTGCCCGCGCTGCCTTCCGTTGGTCCTTTACTGCCGCTGACCCACACAAAACCTATAAAGACGGCAATAATAATGCCAATTATCACCCACAATCGTTTGCTCATATCTGGAATATCCTTTACCGGTTAGTTAAAGCGTAATATCATCGCGAAAGCTACGGCTAGAGCGAGCAATATCCAGGCAAATATGTCCGCACCTGTTGCAATGCAGCGTTTTACAAAAGCCCGGGCGCGCTCGCCAATCGGTAGATCGGGGGCGTTGAGGCGGAGCCAGCCCCAGTTGACTAGTAGCAACCCGGCAAAACAGAAGATACAGAGTATACACAGAGCGTTAATGACGTAAATACTCTGCGTTAAGAACCACAGCGCAAAGCCGAGCGTAAACAACGAGAGAGCCTGAATGGAGAGGCGCAGCCTGCGCGGGAGCACGCCGCCGCTCAACCCAACCAGCGCAGTACTAGTAAAAATGGTAAACAGCGTCAGGCACAGGAGCGAGTTAGGAAAGCCAAACACCGAGCTTTGCCAGGCGTTTAGGACATTTGTGCAGCTAAATACGCTGTTGAGGTCGCAGGTTAAAATCGCATCCTTATTTTTGAGGAGGGTTAATTTTTCGGTCATTTGTAAAAAGGCCGCAATCATGCCAATAAGGCCGCCGGTGGCCATGATGCTGTATAAGGTTCGTCTCTGTTTCATGCCGCCAATTATAAGCGCAATGTCGGCATTTGGCTGTGACGGCCGTCACAGTATCGCAACTGTTGTTTCGGCTATGCTTTTAGTATGACTCCGTGCCTAGAAGACTACATCGCAGGGCTTGATACACTCGTCCCGATACGCGGGGGTGAGCGGCGATACATAAATCTGGATAATGCCGCCAGCACCCCGGCGTTTAAAAATGTCTTGCAGGCGGTCAACGATTTTACGCCATGGTACTCGTCGGTGCACCGGGGCAATGGCTTTAAGAGCCGGTTAAGCACCGCTGTTTACGAGGAAGCCCGGGGCATGGTGATGAGCTTTTTTGGTGCCGACCCAGCCGAGTATGTGGCAATCTTTGGCAAAAACACTACAGAGGCGATCAACAAATTGTCGTATCGTCTGCCCTTACGAAAAACAGATATTGTGCTGATCTCGCACCTCGAACACCACAGCAACGATTTGCCGTGGCGGGCCAGGGCGACGGTAAAACGGATTGGGCTGACGCCGGAAGGTGGCATAGACCAGGAAGATTTTATGGCCCTGCTCGATCGCTACGCGGGGAAAGTAAAATTGGTGGCGATATCCGGCGCCTCCAACGTAACCGGCCATATACCGGATATCCATTGGTTTGCCCGCAAAGCGCACGAGGTGGGAGCGCAGATAGCCGTGGACTGCGCTCAGCTGGCGGCGCACCGGCCTATTTATATGGGCAGCTTAAGCGATCCGGGGCACCTGGACTATATAGCAATTTCGGGCCACAAAATGTATGCGCCGTTTGGCACCGGCGCACTCATTGGGCGGCGCGATACATTTATGCGCGGCGAACCGGAATACAAAGGCGGCGGCACCATTATGGTCGTCACGCCAAAGACCGTAGACTGGGCGTTCCCGCCAGATAGCGACGAGGCGGGTTCGCCAAACGTCGTTGGCGCTGTGGCATTAGCCCGGGCCATTAGGACGCTCGAACAGATTGGCATGGGCACGATTGCCGGACACGAAGCCGCGCTGACACGCTACGCCCTCGCAAAGCTAAAAGGAGTGCCGCGCCTGGCGATATATGGTGAGGCGGAACCGAGCTATGCCACCGACCGCTCCGGCGTTATCCCTTTTACTGTCGCGAATATGCCCCCGCATTTAGTAGCGGCAATCTTGGGATTTGAGTGGGGCATTGGCGTCCGCAGCGGCTGCTTCTGCGCGCAGCCATATGTTATGAGTTTACTTGGGGCGGGGCGGCAGGCTCAGCATCGTATCCGTTATAACCTGTTGCATAGACGGCGTGATCTGGCGCCCGGCTTGGTACGGGTCAGCTTTGGCTTATACAACACGCAGCGGGAGATCGACGCATTAATGACCGCGCTCAAAGCTATAGCGCGCGGTGAATATGGGGCTTATGCCGTCGATAAGACCACCGGCTTTTATTCGCCCACGGACACCGTCGAAAACTTCTCATCCTATTTCAAAATCTAAAAGCAGTTCCGCTATGGCGGCAGAAAGGCTAGAATAAACGTAAGTACTATGACAACAAACGATCGTGATGCGTACCTCCTAACAGTCAATGCTGGATCTTCGAGCATTAAGCTGGCTGTATTTGCCGCGGACGATCCCGCAAAAAAGCTGTTTGAAGCCAGCATTGCCAATATTGGCGAGTCACCGGCCACTGTAATGGTGGATGGCCAGGCCGAACCAACCGAGGCCAGCGACCACGCCGCTGCGGCAAGTGTTCTTTTGCAGGCGTTTACCGACCGCTTTTCTGCCGCGCATGTCGTAGCTATTGGGCACCGGGTGGTGCACGGCGGCCCCAAGTATCACGCCGCACAGCTTGTGAGCGACGAACTGCTCGCCGACCTGCACACGCTTATACCATTCGACCCCGGGCATTTACCTGTGGAGCTGCAGCTTATTAAGACGTTCCAGCAACTGGTGCAGGGGGCGCGGCAAGTGGTGTGCTTTGATACTGCATTTCACCATAATTTGCCGACGCGGGCGCGGACGTTGCCTGTGCCGCGGCACCTCCAGGCAGAAGGCGTACGGCGCTACGGCTTCCATGGCCTGTCTTACGCTTTTATTTTGGAGGAGCTGCGGCACGTGGAGGGCGATGCAGCCGCCAGCGGCAAGGTGATTATTGCCCATCTGGGCAGCGGCGCGAGCCTGGCGGCACTGCTCGGCGGTAAATCAATCGACACCACCATGAGCATGACCCCGGCGTCGGGCATAGCCATGAGCACCCGCTCCGGCGACCTGGACCCAGGCCTGGCGTTATATTTGTCCCGTAGCATAGGCTACGACGCCGAACAGTTTAACGAGATGGTCAACTTTAAATCGGGCCTGCTGGGCATTTCCGAAACAACCGCCGACATGGAAAAACTGCTGGCAATGGAACCCGACGACGAGCGAGCCAAAGACGCCGTCGATATATTTTGCTACCACGTTAAAAAGAGTATTGGCGGCCTGTCCGCGGCGCTCGGCGGCCTCAACACGCTGGTCTTTACCGGAGGCATGGGTGAGAATGCTCCAAAAATCAGGGAGAGAATATGCGAGGGCCTGGACTTTTTGGGGGTTGCGCTGGACGGCGCGCGCAACCAGCAGCACGCCCGCCTTATATCGAGTGACGGCAGCCGGGTGGGCGTACATGTTATTCATACCGACGAAGCCGTAACTATCGCCCGCGAAACCGTCAAACTTATAAAACAACAGTAAAGGTAATAGGCCATGATGAACCCCACAAACGACAACCCCCTCGACGAAAAAATGCTTCATGATATTGACGCCTACTGGCGCGCCGCCAATTATCTGTCGGTTGGCCAAATTTATCTGTGCGACAATCCGCTCCTTAAAGAACCGTTGCAATTAGAGCACGTTAAAAAGTTGCTGCTGGGCCACTGGGGCACAACGCCCGGCCAAAACTTTATTTATGCTCACTTAAACCGCGTTATTAAGGCTTGCGGGCTCAACATGGTTTACATATCCGGCCCTGGGCATGGCGGCCCGGCAGTGGTCGGCAATGTGTATTTGGAAGGTACTTTTAGCGAGTATTACCCAGCTGTTACCAAGGATGCAGCCGGCCTTAAAAAACTGTTTCAGATGTTTTCGTTCCCCGGCGGCTTATCTAGCCATGTTTCGCCGCAAGTACCTGGCTCGATACACGAAGGCGGTGAGCTGGGCTACTCGCTGAGCCATGCCTTTGGCGCAATCCTCGACAACCCCACTCTTATTACGGCTTGCGTGGTGGGCGACGGCGAAGCCGAAACCGGGCCGCTGGCAACCGCCTGGCACTCCAACAAATTTATTAATGCCAAAACGGACGGCGCGGTGTTGCCCATCTTGCACCTCAATGGCTATAAAATAAGTAACCCCACCATTTTGGCGCGTATTGAGCGCGAGGAGCTAGAACAGCTAATGCGCGGCTACGGCTGGACGCCGTATTTTGTGGAAGGCGACGAGCCCATGCAAATGCACCAGCTCATGGCCGCCACGCTTGACGAAGCGGTGCAGGAAATAAAAAGAATCCAAAGCAACGCCCGCGACAATAACGACACTACCCGGCCGCGTTGGCCCATGATTGTGCTCAACTCGCCCAAAGGCTGGACCGGCCCAAAAGTAATCGACGGCAAACAGATAGAAAACAACTTTCTTTCGCACCAAGTACCGCTCGCCGTCGACGCTGCCCACCCGGATAATGTGGCCGTCCTCGAACAATGGCTCAAAAGCTACAAACCCGAAGAACTGTTTGACGACAAGGGCGCTTTGCGACCAGAACTTGCCGCGCTCGCCCCCAGCGGCGAGCACCGCATGGGCGCCAACCCGCACGCCAACGGCGGCAGTTTTATGCGGGAGCTGGATTTGCCAGACTTTAGAGACTACGCCGTTACCATCAAGCAGCGGAGCATCAGCAACGAGGGCAATGTACATGCCCTGGGGCCGTACCTACGGGATGTTATCAAGCAAAACCAAGCGCGGCATAACTTTAGAATATTCGGCCCCGACGAACTCGTTTCTAATAGATTAGAAGCTGTGTTTGAGGCCACCGACCGCCAGTGGGCGGCGCGGGTAAAATCCACCGACGAAAACCTGGCCGAGCAGGGAGCGGTACTGGATTCTATGCTGAGCGAGCATCAGGCCGAAGGCTGGCTGGAAGGCTACCTGCTTACCGGCAGACACGGCCTGCTGCATAGCTACGAAGCTTTCATTCGCATTGTCGATTCGATGGTCAACCAGCACGCCAAATGGATAAAAATGTCGAGCGAGTTACCGTGGCGGCACGAAATAGCCTCCCTCAACTACCTGCTTACCTCGCACGTCTGGCGGCAAGACCACAACGGCTTTACGCACCAAGACCCCGGATTTATCGACCACCTGTTAAATAAGAAAGCTTCGGTGGTACGCATTTATCTGCCGCCGGATGCCAACACGCTGCTGTCTACCATCGACCACTGCTTGCGGAGCCGCGACTACATTAACCTGACGATCACTGGCAAGCACAACAGCCCCCAGTGGCTGTCGATGGACGAAGCCATCGAGCACTGCACCAAAGGTGTAGGCGTGTGGGACTGGGCGAGCAACGACCAAGGCGGCGAACCCGACGTGGTTATGGCCTGCGCCGGTGACGTACCAACGCTCGAGACTCTGGCCGCTGTGTCGATTTTGCGGGAGCATCTGCCCGAGCTAAAAATCCGAGTAGTGAATGTGGTGGACTTAATGCGGCTCGAGCCCGCCACCGAACATCCGCACGGCCTAAGCGACCCCGAATACGACGAGCTATTTACCAAAGACAAAGAGATTATCTTTGCGTTCCATGGATACCCCTGGGTCGTCCACCGGCTAACCTACCGCCGGGCTAACCGCAACCTGCACGTGCGTGGCTACAAAGAAGAGGGCACCATTACTACCGCGTTTGACATGACGGTACAGAACGACATGGACCGTTTTGACTTGGTGCTAGACGTAATTGAACGCCTCGGCCTTACCGGCGACCAAGCCTTCCAATTAAAAGAACTGATGCAAAAAAAGCTCATCGAACACACCGAATATATAAAGGTCCACGGCATAGACATGCCGGAAATCCGCGACTGGACGTGGGGCAGGACCGGCTAAACCGTAGCCGGAATTCAGGGGAGGAGAGTATGTTACTAACAGAGCGATTTTGCACGTCCAACTATCTTATGCCGGCTAAAGGTATACCTTGCCGTAGTCTGCTGGTACCACGACATAGGCGCGATTTCCGACTGTTACTTGCAAGCCTGCGTGCGGCGATTGCAAAGAGAGTAATTTTTAGGTATACTGTCGGGGTCTTTTAGGGTGGCCGGCTCAATCATCGCATATATTGAGAGGTCACTACTTTTTAGGTTGTTCCTCGCCCCAGATTTGGTTCCGCCGCGAGCCGAATCTAAAGGATACGCCAAATCTATTACATAACTGAACTAGGCCATGTCTCAAGAACACAAACACCATTTCGACGAGCGCCACCTTTTGCACGAGCTAAAGCATTATTTGCCAACCCAAGGTCCGCTTAAGGATTTTGTGCATCATAACACTCTGCACGCCTTCCAGGATATGAAGTTTTACGACGCCATCTTTAAAGCGTCAGCAATTTTTGGGTTCCAAACCACATTTTCGCTCACCGAGTACCGGGACCTGTACAACATCAACCGGATCACCCCAAAAATCCTCGAAAGAACCATACGCGAAAGAAAAGGCGACGACGATTTTAAAGAGTGGCACTTTAGAGTGCTCCACAAAATGTATAGCTGGAGTGTTGAACCACGGGTTGGGGAACTCAGGAAAGAATGGAAGCAACTGTACCCCATTGACCTCGACAATGCGGTACAACCGCTCCTGTTCCGCATCATCTGCAGTTACATCGACCAAGGTATTGCTATTTCCCCGTTTCCCTTTGAGGACAAAGGCCTGCTGAACGCCCTGCGCGGCCTAGAAGATCACAGCCTGGTAAGCTTCTTTAAAACAAAAACGGCCCGTGATCTATTGCACGACAAATCTTGCAACATCACTCAGCTCCTCGAACGGCTGGTAGGCAAGGGCAAAGAAGCGTACTTCGAACAGTACGTCTACGACCAGCAGTTTGCGCACCGCGGATGGGCAGGCATGGTCTCTACCCTGGAGGACCGGCCCGAGACACTCCTATACCCCAAGAAAATCGCCCTGGAAGACATGATAATTCTGGAGCTTCTGCTGGAGATCGACACCCTCACCAGTAGCTTTGGGCTTGGTTGGCAGCCGCTGGGCAGCAGCATTACCCAAGCCCCCATAGAGCTGTTTGCCGACGAACCACCAACCGAGCTGCAGGAAGTTATCAAGATATGGCAGGACGCATTTGAGTGGAGCTATTACGACACGGCGCTCGCCGGGCTGATGCTCACGCTGCCGCCTAAGCCCGCTACCACCAAGCCAGAAAAGCCAACCCCCAAAAGCTTTCAATCTATCTTTTGCATCGACGAGCGGGAATACTCGCTGCGGACGTACGTCGAAAGCGTCGACCGCCGCTGCGAAACCTTTGGGGCGCCCGGATTCTTTGGGGTAGAGTTTTATTTTCACCCCGCCCATGCAAAATTTTACGACAAGCTGTGCCCGGCGCCAGTTACTCCCAAGTATCTCATCGAAGAAATCCCCAAAGACGATTCGCACGAACACCCCAAAGAAATCATGTACAGCAAGCACTCCCACAAGCTGGTCAGGGGTTTTGTGCTTTCTTATTTGCTGGGGATTCCGGCCCTGGGCAAGCTCATTGCTAACCTGGTAAACCCCACCATGAGCCCGGCGATTGCCGATGCCTTTGGACACATGGACCCCGACGCCGATTTGACCATTGTACACACCGGGAAACACGACAAAGAAAAGGGCCTGCAAATTGGCTTTACCGTAGAGGAAATGACCGACCGTGTCGAAAAACTGCTGCGCTGCATTGGCCTTACTACTAACTTCTCTCCGCTCGTATATGTTATAGGGCACGGGTCCAGCAGCGCCAACAACCCGCATCACGGCGCGCACGACTGCGGCGCCTGCAGCGGCCGGCCGGGCCTGGTCAATGCCCGGGTTTTTGCCTATATGGCCAACTACCAGCCGGTACGTGACATGTTAAAAGCGCGCGGACTGTCCATCCCAGCCGCCACCCAATTTTTGGGCGCCATGCACGATACCGCCTCGGACGAAATGAAGTTCTACGACGAAGCAGTCCTCAACAAAGAGAATGTCCAGTTGCACAACAAAAACAAACCGCTCTTTGAGCGTGCGCTGGACCTGGACGCCAAAGAGCGCTCGCGCAGGTTTATGTCTATCGACACCAAACAGTCCCTGACAAAAATCCGCAGCGACATAAAAAAACGTTCGGTGTCGTATTACGAGCCGCGGCCCGAACTCGGTCACGGCACCAACGCACTATGCATTGTGGGCCGCAGAAGCCTTACCACACATTTGTTTCTTGACCGCCGTGCGTTTTTAAACTCCTACGATTATACGAGCGACCCGGATGGCACCCTACTCGGCAACGTGCTCGCGCCCCTTGGCGTGGTGTGCGGCGGCATCAACCTAGAATATTTCTTTTCGCGTATGGACAACTACAAGCTGGGCGCGGGCACCAAGCTGCCTCACAACGTCATGGGTCTTATAGGGGTCGCCAACAGCAGCGACGGCGACCTGCGCTCTGGGCTGCCGCTGCAAATGATCGAAGTACACGACCCCGTACGCCTTCTCATGATTGTCGAGCATGACCCCGAGGTTGTAAAAAAAGTTATCCAGGCAAACCCGGCTCTTTACGAATGGTTCGACAACGAATGGATCCATTTAGTCGCCCTCCACCCCAAACAACAGGCGCTCTACGAGTTTAAAGAAGGAGAATTTGTGCCATACGATCCGCTCACCAAAAAGCTGCCTACTGTACACGACCTTCCAGGCATGTTTAATACGACCCTCAAGATGAAAACCAACCATATATTAGACGCCACGCAGGAAAACCTGCCGGTGCACGTAATTAAATAACCGCTATGTTGACGCAACTTCTTACCGCCCTCGTACTTACGCCCGTCCTCGGCCTTGCCGGCTGTATGCTCACAACCAAAAAACGGGAAAGCGTTATCTTCTTTATAGCTATGGCCGCCATATTGGCAGAACTTATAACGTTTTTGGCCCTCGGCTACCAATGGCTGGCTGCGGGCAGCGCCCCGGTCGCGACCAACATCGGCACTTTATATTCCAGCCCTCATTACACCTTTGCCCTCGACCTTTACTTCGACAGGCTTTCGGCGATATTTATGGGCATGGCTGCTCTTATGACAGCCCTTGTTTTTATCTTTAGCAAGTACTACATGCACCGCGACCCGGGTTTTAAAAGATTTTACTGCACGGTTTTGCTGTTTTTTATGGGCTTGTCGCTTATTATTCTGGGCGGCAATTTTGAAGTGCTGCTTCTGGGCTGGGAGCTTATTGGGATAAGCTCGGTGCTGCTGATTGCGTTTTACCGGGACCGATTCCTGCCGGCCAGAAATGCTCTAAAAGTTTTTTCGGTGTATCGTATTGCCGATGCTTTTTTGCTTGCAGCTATTTGGTACGCGCACCATATTTTTGAAAAAAGCGTGCACTTTTCTGAGTTGTCGGGGATAGTTGCCGGACACGCCAGCCAGCTGGGCCTGCTGGGGCTGTTCCTGCTTGTAGCCGCCCTTATTAAGTCGGCGCAATTTCCGTTTTCGTACTGGTTGCCGCGCGCCATGGAAGGCCCTACAACATCCAGTGCCATCTTTTACGGTGCGCTGTCTGTACACATGGGCCTGTTCCTGTTGCTTCGAACGTACCCGTTGTGGCACGGCGTTGTATGGCTCCGTATCGCCATTGCGGTCCTTGGCTTGGTGACGGCGATTGTTGCTTCGTCCATTACCCGGGTGCAGTCATCTATTAAAACGCAGATCGCGTATTCCTCTATCACTCAAATTGGCATTATGTTCATCGAGCTTGCCGCCGGGTTACCGTGGTTGGCGCTGCTGCATTTTGTAAGTAACGCATCGCTCAGGACGTACCAGCTGCTCATTTCTCCGTCGGTTGTCAGCTACCTGGTACACGATCAATTTTTCTATTTTGTACCTCCTGCCCAAAGGATCAAAAACACGCTTCTGGGCAAGCTGCACGCCACGCTCTACGTCTTAAGCATCAAAGAATGGAACATGAATACGGCGGTCACCCATTACTTATGGAAGCCGCTTAAGTCTATTGGGCGGGTGTTTGCTTTCCTGGACAAGCCCGCAGCTCAGGTCGTTTCCGCCGCGCTCTTTTTGTTTTTGGCAGCCGCGTACGTCGCTACCTCGGCGGGAGTGTCGGCCAGCTCGATGCTGGCCCTCTCCACGGCCGCGGCCATTACGAGCATCCTCTTTTACGTGCGGTCATATGCCACCAAAAATTCTGCGAAAACGGCTTGGAACCTCATGATGCTCGGGCATCTGTTTGGAGCGCTTTTCCTCAGCCTGGCGTCTAGCGGGAGCTGGAAGTATATGGTCATGTATGCCGGGGGAGTGGCGGCGGCATTTATAGCTGGCCACACCTGCCTGTGGTACTTACAGGTAAGGGGCGAGTCATTGCTGCTCGGGGAGTACCATGGCTCTATTGCTGCGTTTAACAAGCTGGGGCGAGCCTTCTTCGTTATATGCCTGCTGTTTATGGTATTCCCTATTAGCCCGTCCTTTTTAGCGCAAGATATTCTGCTCAGCTCTATCCCGGGGAACCATGCTGTGCAGATCGTGCTCTTTTGCGTCATGTACCTGCTGGTGGGCGTGAGCACCATGCGCCTCTATACAAAACTCTTCTTTGGGCCATACAAGAGGAGCTACCACGAGATAGCTTACCGATCTTCTTAAGGCCGGGGATCCGCCGGCGGTCAATCACAAAAAGCACCCGGGCATGGCGGCCTGGCACGCGGAGTTTTGCTATAATCCAAGATGCCGTGCCACGTGTCGCTAAATTAATACTGGTTAATAAGGATAATGAGTATCTGCTGCTTTATCGCAGCGGCCACCCGACGTTTCCGAACGACCCAGACCTACCCGGGGGCAGGGTAGAAGACGACGAACAACCCGCTCAGGCATTAATACGCGAATTAGCAGAAGAAACCGGCATTGCCTTAAAAGTCCAGACTCTGGAAAAGCTCTGTCAAAGCGACGCCTACCACCAAGGATTTACCTACTACCTTTACACGGCAAGGGTGAGCGGCCGCCCAGACGTAACAATTAGCTGGGAGCATGACCGCTACGAGTGGCTGCCGCTTAAAGACTTCACTGCCAAAACCCGCCCCGCAATAGACACCTATATGCACATGGTGCATGACTACCTGGTGCAGCATCCCGGCCCAGAAGCCGGGCCAAAACCTACAAAACAGCATGTTTAAATATTATTCTGGTGTGACATGCAAAGCGCCAAGACGGCGCTTGATTTAGCTTGCTGGGGGCGTTGGCCGCCAGGTCATTAAATCGGGCCAGTAGGGACGAGGTGGCAGCGCAACCGAACCTAAAGAGCAGAGCTCGCATTGTCCGCTACCGTCGACATTGTACTTTGTAGGCTCAAAAGTCGCCGCGGCCAGGAGCGGCCGACCATCGAGGTCTGGACGCAACGATAAGTTACCTAAACAAGGGACGAGGGGCAATACCACCGCACCGTGGCGCTCGGCCTCTGCAATAGTCTGGCGCGTGGGGTTACCGCTTAACACGTCGTCGGCAAGCACTAAAACCTTTTCGCCTGGGTCTATAGGAAAGGCGGTGCGGTAGCCGCCCTCATCGCGCACAGCGTAAGCAAGGCGAGTGCGTGTGCCGCGGGCGCGGAAAACATCTGCAAGAATAGTGGCCGGCGCGATGCCATCAGGGGCATGGGTCATAATCCGATCCGGCCTTAAGCCCTCGGCCTGTATAACATCCGCCCATTCCTTCGCCACCCTCCTCATGATCCCAGGGTTCTGCACTACAACATCAGTATTAAAATACATGTCCTGGTGTGCGGGGCTTGCATGCAGCCCGACGTGCGGCGCGGTGCGGTCGGGAGGTCTGGTCCAGACTGCACCCATCGCATCAAATTCCGGTCGCCAGTTTGTTTGCATTTCAATAGACATAGTGCCTTACTATATCAAACCAGGCTGGTTTTTCCAAAATCTGCGACTGCTATCCGGTTGCGCTGAAGGGCGCGGTCGTCCCGCATGTAGCCAGCCGCAGCCTTATAAAAATGTCTCAATTTTATCTGGTGAGTACTCGTATTTAGAGGCGACACCCCGGCTAACGAGCATATACAGGAATAGCACGTAACATGCAGGATTGCCTACCTCTGCTATACTAAAGATATGCAAAAAATCGCCACCAGAGTATTTATTTATGCGTCAATCGTTTTTGGCGTGCTGGGAATTTTAATCGCACTTACTGCCCCAGGCCCGGATAAGCATGACTCGGCGCTGACCCAAATGCTTATACGTCTCCTGTTTATAACGGTTTTTGTTATACTGCCGTCGTTTGCCCTGAGCATTGCCGGCCGGTTTTTAAACGGCAAGTCTTAGCACGGGCACTATATAAAGTCCCTCGTCTGCATAATAAAGCCGCGCATCCGGCTAATCTGCTACTATAAAAGGAGAAAATTAGCTGACTGGAGGGGACTGTGGGACAAAAAATTACGCCAAATTTGTGGTTTGATGGCAACGCCAAGGAGGCCGTGGACTTTTACGTGGCGGCATTTACAGATGGCAAAGCCCTGTCCACCGTTTACTATCCCAAAAGCGCCGAGGAGGGACTGGCCGACTTCCAGCTGGAGCTCGCCGGCAAGGAGCTGAGCATCGAGTTTGAGCTGGGCGACCAGCAGTTTGTGGCCATTAATGCCGGGCCCGAGTTCCGATTTAACACCTCGACTTCGTTTATGTTAAATTTTGACCCCTCGCGCGACAACATGGCCCGCGAGCATCTGGACAAGCTGTGGGACCGGCTCATAGACGGCGGCGAAGCGCTCATGCCGCTCGAAACCTACCCCTTTAGCAAGCGCTATGGCTGGCTCAAAGACAAGTACGGCCTGAGCTGGCAGCTGATCTTAACCAGCCCGGAGGGCGAGCCGCGCCCCTTTATTATTCCCACGCTGCTGTTTGCCGGCAGCAGCACCAACCACGCCGAGGAAGCGATCCAGTTTTACCTCTCCGTGTTTAAAGACTCGCGCGCCGGCACCATGGCCCGCTACGGCAAAGACACCGGCCCGGCCAAAACGGGCGCCCTGATGTTTGCCGACTTTATGCTGGCTGGCCAGTGGTTTGCCGCCATGGACTCTGGCACCAAACAAGACGACACCTTTAATGAGGCCATTTCGTTTGCCGTAATCTGCAAAGACCAGGCAGAAATTGACTACTTTTGGGAAAAACTCTCGGCCGTGCCCGCATCCGAGCAGTGCGGCTGGTGTAAAGACAAATACGGCCTAAGCTGGCAAATTGTGCCCGAAAACATGGAACAACTCATGCAAAAACCCAACGCCTTCAAAAAAATGATGGCCATGAAAAAGCTCGTGATCGACGAATTTTAGCAGCCCTAAAATAGCCTCCCGGCCGAGGCTATTTTTTAACAAAACACAGGAGTTATCCAGGCTACCGAAGACCTGTCAACGACGAGGCCTTCGAACTGTAGCCAGGCTGGTTTTTTGAAATGTATGTATTAAGCCCGTAGCCTTGCTGGGCCAGACTTTTCATAGTTCCTACTGCTGCGCTGCCTGCGCTAGTATGGGTATATTTATAGAAAGTGTCCGCGCCGCCGTTAAACTGTACGATGATATAATCGTCGCCTAGCTGGTAAGCTACGACGCCGGAAGTGCCACTTAAATTACGATACGGTTCCATAGAAATCCTCCTCGGGAAAATTATTTGTTATACTCGGAGGGTGACGCATTTTTGCGCCACCCAATTGGACCGCTGAAGTTGCTCTCTCGTCGAAAAGAACGCAAACTCGGCGGTTCTTACTTTTTGCCGCGCTTACTCGGTACCTGCGCCAGGGCACTGCCCGCGGCGGTTTTGGATGCTTTGCCAGTCCTGCCATCATGCAGCACTTTAGATGCTTCTTTGGCGGCGGCTGGACGAGTGACCTTATTGGCCATGTCCTTACTCCTTATATCTCCCTATAAGCCGATACCCTCTCGAGGCTCTTTCGAGTGTTTGTTCCCCGAAAACTCCACCTGTCTCCTTCGTTTCTGTCACTATTATAGCACGACTTCAGAATTTTTCGGTACTTTTGTTGTGTATTCGTAACGTCAAGTGTCACATTATATTGTCTATTGTATGTAAACTGAGGTATACTTAGCGTTATGGAATACTACAATCATCTAGCAGAACGTATTGTTAAATGGCGCGAACAAAGCAAGCTAACCCAACAACAGGTGGCCAACAGGCTCGGCTTGAGTCGGCAGCGGTACATACTCGTCGAAAAGGGCGAACGCGATTTGGCCGCTCAAGAGCTAGGCGTATTGGCAGGCCTGTTTGGTGTACTGCCGGAGGACTTCTTTCGGGAGCCAGTAGACATTCAAAAATTCCGTCAAATGTATTTTGCGTGTCTCAAGTTTGCCAGTGATGATCGTGGCGGCGTACCCAAAACAAAGCTCGCAAAGCTCTTATACCTTGCCGATTTTACAAAGTTTTATCGCGATCTCGAACCTATGAGCGGCGTTAAGTATCGCCGCATGGAGTACGGGCCCGTGGCCGACGTATTCTTTTCACTAACAGACGACTTGTATCAAATGGGCAAGATTGAGATCAAACCCGTAGAACGCGCTCAGATAGTATGCTCTACGTCACGCGAAGCTAATATATTCGATAAGTTGTCAAAAGAAGAATTGGACCTTATTGAAGAAATCTGCGAGCAATGGAAAGGCCGCCGGACAGAAGAAATCGTAAACTTTACCCACGAGCAAAAACCTTGGCTCGCATGCCGTGACGGAGAGTTTATCCCCTACGAACTGATAATTCAGGAAGATCCCGATCATGTTTTCAAGCCAACTGCCAGATAACGACGATTACCGTGTGGTAATTGGCGAGCATGCATCCCGGCACTTTATAAAGCGCTTCGCCAAGGACTATAAGGGCAAACGCTGGTCCGTAACGCTGGCTTCTATCGAGCAAGATTTGCGTCGTGTACACGCTCTGCAGTTGACCCAGCAGGTCGATGAGCTAAAGCGTGGCTCAGGGTGCATCCTCTTTAAGTACGACTTTGCCGTTGCACAGAGCGGGGTTTCGCCAAAAGCTTCTGGTAATCGGTGTGTCGTGTTCCTGGACACGGAAGTACACGCTCAGACCATCTTATTATTGTTTGGTAAATCGGACCTCCCTAAAAATCATCACGAAACAGACTGGATATATGCAACCATTCGCAAAAACTACACAGAACTATGGAAGAGGTTAGGCTAGTGAACGACATTATATGTCCGCATTGTAAAAAGGCAATCAAAGTCGACGAGGCAGGATTTGCCAACATTCTGAAGCAGGTACGCGACCATGAGTTCGAAAAAGAGTTGTTGGAACGTGTAGAAATGTTAGAAAAAGACAAGCAAAACGCTGTACAGCTCGCTACCGTCAACACCAAAAACGAATTACAAGCCGAGGCTGCCAAAAAAGACGCCGAAATCGCCGAACTAAAGGCCGCAAAAAATCTTGCCCTTGCGCAACTAGAATCGAAAAAGGATGCTGAACTTGCTGAACTAAAGGCCAAGCTTCAGTCGATCGAAACCGAGAAAAAACTTGCCGTTACAGAGGCCGTTACCAAAGTCGAAAAGGAGCGCGATGAGCTTGCGAACGAGCTAAAAAACAAAGACACCGAAAAACGATTGCTGGAATCATCACTCAAAGACAAATACGAGACCGAGCTAAAGTCTAAGGAAGATATGATCACCTATTACAAAGATATGAAGGCCAAACTTTCCACCAAGATGGTAGGCGAAACGCTTGAGCAGCACTGCGAAACCGAGTTTAACAAATTGCGTGCCGCCGCCTTCCGGAGTGCCTACTTCGAAGAAGATAATGACGCAAAAACCGGCAGTAAAGGCGACTACATTTACCGCGAGACCGACGAAACTGGTAACGAGATTGTTTCTATCATGTTTGAAATGAAAAACGAAGGCGATGAAACCGCTACCAAACACAAAAATGAAGACTTTTTACGCGAACTCGACAAAGACCGCCTTGAGAAGAAATGTGAGTACGCCGTGCTTGTTACCTTGCTCGAACTCGACAGTGAACTATATAACTCTGGCATCGTCGACGTCTCGCATCGGTATCCAAAAATGTACGTCATACGCCCCCAGGCCTTCATTCCCATGATAACTGTGCTTCGCAATGCTGCGCTTAACTCACTGCAATACAAGTCGGAACTCGCGCTCGTTAAGGCCCAAAATGTCGATATCACGAACTTTGAAGACAATATGAACAAGTTCAAAGAAGGGTTTGCGAAAAATTACGACCTCGCCAGCCGCAAGTTCAAAACTGCCATCGAAGAAATCGAAAAAACGATCGACCATCTCCAAAAAACGAAAGACGCGCTGCTTTCTTCCGAGAATAATCTCCGTCTCGCCAACAACAAATCTGAAGACCTAACCATCAAGCGTCTCACGCGCGGCAATCCCACCATGGCGGCTAAGTTTGCCGATTTAAATGGTGAAAGCGCCCCTTAATTGTATGAAAAAAATCCAGCAGACCATAGCCATCAATTGCTCTGCAAAACAGGCCTTTGATTTTACGCTCGACCCAAATAACACGCCAAAGTGGGTAAGTGCCTTGGTAACAGAACAGGCCAGCGAGACGCCGGCCAAGCTCGGCACAGTGTACAAAAACCAGGACGCGAGCGGCAACTGGCGTGAGTTTGTAATCACTCAGTTTGAGCGGGACAAAATGTTTGAAATGACCGAAAAAGGCAGCAACGTCCACGTTAAATACACGTTTATACCACTCGGCAATGAGGACTGCCAATTACAGTACGACGTGACCAGTACCGAGGGCAAGCTGGCCGGGCCGTTTAATGCGGCAAACATTAAGCAAATCCTCCAGAAGCTAAAGACAGTTATTGAAAAGTAGCGGTAAAATAAGTAAGCCACTAAACGAGGGAGGGAAGCATGAGTAAACAAATCTACGTTAATCTGCCGGTGAGCGACCTGGCAAAATCCACGGCATTTTATGAAGCGCTGGGGTTTACCAAAAACCCGAAGTTCTCGAACGACAGCGGCAGCAGCCTGATGTGGTCGGACGACATTATTGTGATGCTACTAGAACACGACTTTTACAAGCAATTTATAAAAGACAAGCAGATCATTGACGCCAGGCAAACAAGCGGCGTACTGCTGGCAATTAGCCTGGACTCCAGGGAGACAGTGCAAAAATTTGCCGACACTGCCAAAGCCAACGGCGGCAACTACTACCAGGTCGACAACGGCGTAGACCCAAGCATGATGTTTGGCTACGAGGTAGAAGACCCGGACGGCCACATATGGGAACCGCTGTGGATGGACGCTAATTTTGACCCCCGAGGTTAGGCCGTAGAGAACCTTATGCAACATGCCGAAAAGAAATATGCCGTTACGTCGTTTGAGCATATAAAACGCCAGCTCGCTGCCACGGGGGCCGCGCCCACTAAAACAGATGCGTCCATGCACTATTACGCCCAGCAACCCGGCAACACCGTGGTAAAACTGGTGGTATATAAAGACCGCAGCGAAATCCACATACTGGACGAACAGGACGGGATATTTTCTTTGCGGGAAAAAATTCCGGTGAAAGATAAAAATACTGGGCTGCAGTGGCTCAAAGACAAAGGCTATGTCCAGGTTGGGCTGGTTAAAATGGCTTACACCGATTACGCTTGCCAGGGCGGCATTGTGGGGCTATACACCTTAAACGACGCTGTGTATTCGGTCATTTTAGACTTTCCGCCCGGCGAACATGCTCGCCTGGAAAAAGATATGGGGCTGAGCACTGCTGAAGTAATTAGCGTCCCGTACAATAAATATCTTGCGGAACGGGGACGATTCGAAATAATCGCTCTATAGCCAACGGCGGGCATCTACTTTCTTGCGGCCTGCACAAAGCTATCATAGGCAGGCTTATGCGAACCGTCGAAGCGTACCAAGCCGAAAAAGTTCTCGCCTGTAGCGCGGTTAGTGCCCAGGTCCTTGTAGTCGTACCAGAAAAAGGGGCCAACCCAGGCGGAAGACCGGCCCAGCTGTAGCGCCTCGCCTAAAATTTGCGCTTGGTGGGCTTCGGTTATGGGGTGCGGGCCGCCGGTAGACGCTCCGACCTCGGTTATCCAGATTTTTTTAGCCGCGTCACCCTCGGCAATGGCAATATTATGTATTTTGAGCATTTGGCCCCAGCCATTTGCGTCGGCTGCCGTCGAGGGTAGTAGGGGATAGGAGTAAGGGTGAGCGCCAATGGCGTCAAAATATGGCTTAGCGCCAGCATTGTATAAGGCTGCGATAAAATTATAGGGGCTGATGTCGGCCCCGGTGGCCGCTGCTCTCAGCCCGCCGGTAATAACGGTAGCATTAATGTTAACCTGCTTGATTGCGGGATAGGTGGCCTTGAGCAAGTCAGCGTAACCAATGACATCCACGCCGGGAGACCAAAAAGTTGGAGAATTGGGTTCATTCCAAATTTCCCAGCTTTTAACACCACGTGGGGTGTAGCGGGCAGCAGCGGCAGCAGCATAGGTGGCAAACGCCTGCGGGTCGGCCGGCGCGCACTTATGGCTGAGCGACGGCTTGCAACCCCCAATGGCCGCCCAGGCCGGAGCGTAGTCGAGGATAACTAAAGCCCTGAGATTGTGCCGGTTAATGGCGTCAATGGCCCGGTCGTACACCGACCAATCATAGGTATTGGCGTTAGACGGCTGTACCACGTACCACTGCATATCGATGCGGACCCAGCTGGCGCCCGCCGCTTTCATGTCGTCGAGCTGCCGGTCGCGCCGTGCCGCGTCCATCCACACGAGCTCGCCAGCCGAAAAGCCGTAATTATGAGAGACCGTAACAGTGGAGGCGACCGCCGAGGGGAGGCTGCCAGGAACAACCTTGCGCCCAAGGGGGCCAAGCGGCGCCGGCAACCTGGTTATGGCGGCGTACGGCGCCGGCAGACTGCTTATTATAAGGCTTGTTATCACCGTCAGGCCAAGCACGATGCCCATTGACACCGAAGTATGTGCTGCCGCTAACCTGCGGTCTGCGGCCCGGAATAATTGTTTGGTTATAAGCCTTACCTTACTGATGTAAATCCTCCGCGAGTCAAAATAGCCGACCTTTGCACACAACCCAGTAGAAAAAGAGCTCCGCTTGCAGTAAATCCAAAATTGATATCGTTTATGCTACGAATTATACACTACGTTGTATTTTTTGCTTATCGGCTAATCCCCCTGGAGATACTATTGTCTCCCGCTGAAAATAAGGGGACAGCATTCACGGGTCGGTTTGCTGCTCGCCCCTATAAAGCCTATGCTTAAAGATGGACATCTAAAAAAGAGGGGGTGGAATAATTATGGCAAAGACAGAAGCGAGGGAACGGCTCGACGGCTTGCTGCAAGAACGCATAACGCGCAAGGAGTTCTTGACTAAACTGGGGCTGGGGTTGGTGTCTATTATGGGCATTGGCGCAGGAGTGCGGCTGTTGTTTGGCACTCCGAGAGCGTCAACCCGGCGAGACAACAAACCTCCGGATTCCGGTTTGAGCCTATATGGCGGCCGACGACCCTAGGTTACAGCCTTCCCGGCCGCTATTCGCTGCGCTCCAAAATATCGGTTTCGCGCTCGGAGATATAGGTGCCGATTTCTTCTACCAGCATACGCACGGTGTTTTCGTCGAGCGTAATGCCAAAGTAGCGCCCCAGGCTTTCAACCGCGCCAAAAACCAGCATTAAATCACCCGTTACTACCTGTAGTCCCAGATGCCGGGCCATTTGCAGAAGTAGAGTAGTGCCGGGCAAATAGTTAGTTTCCTGCACAATAGTGTTTTTGTGCGACACTTGGGCCAGCGTCTCAAGGTCCAGGGGTGAGGTGAATGCCTCCAGGCGCTTATCAAAATAAAAGCGGCCGAGCGGCGTGGCATTGACGATAAGATCGTACTGACGTCCCCCAACCTCCGACAGCGACGCCAGGCGAGTAATGCCTTTTTGGGTTTTTCCCGATTCAACCAGTGGGTCGTAGAGGTAGGTTATTTTGTCGAGGTTATCGTACAAGTGGTGGGCAATCGACAAGCCGGCGCCCCGGGCGCCGATCACCAAGGCGTTTTTGCACTTATACAAGTTGCCCTCGGATTCCAGCGCCCGCTGCGCGGCTATAGGGTCGGTGTTGGCGCCTACAAATGCGCCGCTTTTGTCCCGGTATACCGTGTCGACGATAGGCATTTTGACCTGTTCTTCCATGCGGTCGACATGCTCGGCCAGCACGTCTCGCCAGGGGCTGGCGATATTAAACCCGAGGTATGATGAGTCTTTTTTGCATACCTTAAAAACTTCCAGCACCTCGGCCGCAGACGCCAGGGGGATGATGTCAAATTTGAACTTTTTATCAATGATTACGGATATCAATTCCCACAAACGATCCTCAACCGCATACTGTTTTATCTCGCTATCGCCAACAAGTGCTAACTTGATCATATTTTGTTCAGATTATTGATATTGCTATCCCACGAAGTGGACGTTTTGGTCGCCATGAGGTCAAACTGTCTTGATGATACCCATTGATACTAGTAGTATACACACAAATCACATAACGCTTAATATGTATAGTAAAAACGCTTATCCCGAGGATATAACCCTCGGGATACATTGGTTTTGTACGCATATTTTGTAATGCTTATGTAACGAGTAGTATTTTAGCATCAATTGTTCTGTTCTATTGATGTAAAAATAACTAGCCTTTTATTGCGCTCTCGCTTGATTGTAAGCCTCTTACTTGCCGGGCTTGAGTATATTGTAAACAAAGAAGCTCACAAGGGCAGTCGCAAAACAACACGCCCCGAAAGTGTCTTCACGGGGATAAGGGCGAAAATGGGTTAAGGGCCAGGCTAATGTTTGGGGATGGAACCAGGCGTTGCCCATAATATACACAAAGCCAAGTACGCCAAATACAAAGCCCGTTAACGCTATTGCCAGTACAATTTTTGTTGGATTCATAAGCACTATTATAACAGAGAAATATGTGGACAAATTAAAAGTAAAATACACAACAGTGCTTGCAAAACACTTGTGCTTAATTCATATTAAAACTCACAACGTTAACTTAATTACATAAGGAGAGAGATGTATGAAGAAAAAATTAATGGGCCTCGCCCTCGTCGCCGCGTTTGCGGTGGCAGGCTTTTCACCACTTACTGCACACGCGCTAGTAGGTACCCCACCGCAAACCGATGTAACCGGTGTTATTACCAAGAACGGCATGGCAGTAGCGGGCGCAGTTGTTAAGGCTACCTGCATGGGCTTTACCCAAACTGACGGCGTAACTGACGCAGCGGGTTCGTACTTAGTGATCTTTACTACGGCTCAGTGTCCTTTTGGCTCGACGGTCAGCGTTCTTGCTAAAAAGGGCAGTGAGAGCGGCACTGCGACAGGCACGGCCCAAGGAATTACCACCAAGCTCAATGTGGCGATCGTTAACGTATCGATCCCCGAATACGGTGTAATTGGCGGCCTCCTGGCTGGTGGTGCCGGCATTGGCGCAATTGCCTTTGCTCGCCGTCGTTCTGCAGGCCAAGGCCTCGCACTTTAAGGATTTTGGAATAGGCTCATCGGACCTATGAAACTATCCAAGGTTACCACCCCGCTGTTGCAGCGGGGGGTGATCTTTTTAGGATTTTTTATACTTATTTCGGGCCTGAACGGGCCGAGAATTATTAGCAGTACCGTCTTTTTCCGGGACGGTTTTGCGGTGTATGGGGGGTTAGGTAAAGCGGCAATATTCGGGCTTATCGCCTTTGTGCTGCTGGTACGCCATAGGGGTTTTGGATTACGACTTACTCCCTGGCAGCCCAGCCAAATTGTGTGGCTCCTTGTAACCATAGGGCTGTGTGCGCTGGCCTGGACGAACATTAGCAGCTTGCTGGCGGGCGAAAGAACGGCCCTGCACTTATTTTTGGCGCACGCCGGGTTGACCCTGAGCGTGGGGACAGCCGCCGTGGCCTGTATGGGTCTGACTAACACTGGCATGCTGCTACGGGCCTACTGGCGCGAGCTGCTGCAGGCTGTGCTTATTGCCGGGCTCTTTTACCTGTTTTTGCTGGCGGTGTACGCCCTGTGGCTGCCGCTGGCCTGGATTGTATTAATAGGAGTGCGCGGTTTGTTGGCGCTCACCCAAGTCGCCACGCAGGTTATCCCTCCCAATGTGCTGCTAACAGATAAATTTGGCATTACGGTTGCCCAGTACTGCTCCGGCATAGAATCTATCGCTTTATTTACCGGACTATATTCCCTGATAGGACTGCTCGACCGAGACCGGCTCAATCTGCGTCGCTACCTCCTTATTTTCCCGCTGGCGCTTGCCGTATTGTTTGGACTTAACATCTTGCGGGTGTTTGCGCTGGTAGCAGCCGGTTACTACATTAATCCCCACATTGCGTTTAGCTTGTTCCATACCTACGCCGGCATGCTTTTCTTTATCTTATACAGTGTGGCGTTTTGGGCCATAGCGTATAGGTATCTGTTTAATAAACAGCAGCTGCTACCTGCGACACATCGCCGGTTGGCTTCGCCATAAACTTATCTGATGTCTCCCCTTGGTTCGGGTGGGAGGGGAGACATCAGATAAGTTTATCTATATATAAGAAATTACCATAACGGAAAGGGGAGTGCATGGGCACGCTTTCGCCTCCACAAAACATTATTATTTCTCACGTATACTCCAGCGACAATAAGGGTGACGCGGCACTTACCAGTGTGCTTATCGAAGATTTGCGGCGGACGTTTCCGGCGGCTCGCATCACCATCCTTAAATTGGATGCTATAAAAGGGAGGGGGCGTTTTGAGGGTGTGCGGGAAAAGCCGAGTTTTATGTATTACGCACTTAACCGCTACGCCAGCCCGTTGCTCAAACTGTTGTATACCATATATATGATGATCGCCACGCTGGCATGGGCGGCGTGCATGCGCTACACCGGCCGGCGCTTGTTTTTACCCGCGCACTTGCGCCAGGTGGCCGAGCTGTACCTGCAGGCCGACCTTATTGTGCCGGTTGGCGGCGGCTACATCCGTAGCCGGTCCGGGCTGCGGAACCGTTTTAATGTGCCTCTCCTGCTGCACCCGTTACTATTTGGCTGGTTGCTACGCAAGCCGACGGTGCTGTATTCGCAATCGGTCGGGCCTTTTTGCAATCGCCTCGACATGTGGGCGGTACGGATCGTACTACAGCGGATGACACTTATTTTGCTGCGGGAGGATACTTCCGTGGCGCTGCTGGCTCGCCTGGGCGTCAAGCGCAATGTCGTGCGGGCCATAGACTCCGGCTTTTTACTGCAAGGACGGCCAGCGGTGGACATACGCAAGTGCTACCACATCCCCCGGGGCAAGCTGCTGGTGGGGGTGACGGTGCGGGCCTGGCTTAAGGGTGAGGCCCAAGTCGCCTACGAAACAGCAGTCGCCCGCGCGCTTGATACGGTCATACAAACAGCAGGGGCGCATGTGGTGTTCATCCCTCAAGTTACCGCAAATAAAGGTGACGACGACCGCATCGTCAGCCGCCGGGTCCATAGCCTGATGCAGCGCAAGGCATCGGCTACGCTGATCGACGATGCACCTGATCATCACCGCATAAAAGCCATGTACGACAACCTCGACATACTGCTGGGCACGCGGTTTCATTCGGTTATTTTCTCGCTCACCTCTTACGTACCGGTGCTGGCTATCGAATACGAGCACAAAACCAGCGGCATTATGCGCGACCTGGGCCTAGAGTATTGGGTTATAAAAATAGAAGAAGCTACCGCCCAAAAACTCACCACACTGTTACAAAAGCTAACGCGGCACCAGCCCGAGTACCGCGCACACCTTCGCAAGCGGCTGCCGCCGTATGTGGTACGGGCCCAAAAGGCGGCCAGCCTGTTAGCCGCAGGTTACTACGCGGGAACCGACAAGGCTAAAAACTAGGCCATGACCAAATAGTCAAAATTGAGCATCGAGCCGCCAGCCAGGGCATTGCGCGTCGACACAGTAAAGCCGCTCACACTGCGGGCCGATATATACAAATTGGCGGCAATGGGCGAATGGTCGGTCAGTACGATGCTGAGCGGTGTAGCGGCGTAGGGCCGCGAAAAAGTAATACTGGCTACTGGCCCCGGCGCGGTGGGCGACGGCCGTACGGCACCCACGATGTTGCCGGCAATATCGCGCACTTGCAGGCCTGGATTCGCGTAGCTTACCTGGGCGCCAGCGGTAACACGGGCGGGCGTACCGACTGCCACCGGGCGACCGTTGGAGTCGATCGAAATACCTTGGATGGTAAATGTTTCGTCCTGGAACTCCAAAAGCCGGTTAGTCGCCACGCTGGAGGGCCGTACAATAGCCAAGCCCCGGTCGCCGTCCACCGCGGCTTTTATGAGCATGGCAATACCGGTAAACGGGGTGGCGTTAATGCCCACATAGCCTTTGGTTGCCTCAATCTGAAATTTACCAGCCGCAAAGCGCGCCGCGCCGGTAGCGCCCACGATGCGCCACTTTTCGGTTACCTGCGCGTCGGAATAACCGGTGACATCGACGGCATTGACCGCCTGGAGGGCTGGCCGGGTGGGGTTGTCATCGATCCTCATCAGGGCATGTCCCGTTGTTTGGTCGGTTATTTGGAAGGCACCGGGATATACCAGCGGCACATTAAGTCCGGTCATGGGGCTGCTACCAACCACCTGGCTAAAATCGCCCAGGCCGTCGGTGCTGTTATCGGTATTGGACCACAGCCTGGTAATGGTCACGTCGGTGGCCGCCGGTTCCACCCAGATAGTCGCATGCAAAGGTGTGCCGGTGGTGTAGAAGGTAGTGATACTTTGATACATGTGCGGCGAATTGCTCTTAATATGGGCGACCGAGCTGGCCAGGTTGGGCACGTCGCCCCAGTGCACGAATACATCGGTCATGAATATGTGTGAAGAGTTATCCTCGATTACATCAATCGGCGTCGAGTAGCCGGCGTCAAAGCCGGTGACGGCTACATACAGTTGGTTCACGAATACCACCGTGGTATTGTCGGTGGTCTGGATAAACGGCCCGGCGGCCACAATGCTTTCCATTTTGCACGATACAAAGAAGACGCCGTTCAGCATTTCGGTTGAACCGCCAAACGTACCGTCCATGCGTACTGCTCCGTTGCGGAACCCTTCCCAGCGGCAGGAGGTAAAGAAGATCTGATTGGTATTATCGGCGCTGAAGCCAAACGTGCCGGGGGCGGTGCTGTTGCGCAGGAGCGTGCAGGCGTCAGTGGCCGAGCCGCAGTCTTCCCAGGTGCATTCAATAAAGCGCGTATCCCAGACCTCTACAAAATCAATGGCCCGCCCAACGGTATGAATAAAATTGATCTGCCCAAACAGGTTGGTGTCGGCATAATAAGACTGCACGAGTGCCCCGGGCATAAAGTTGCCGCTGAGCATAATGTTGTTGATCGAGGCGTAGCGCAAGTGCCCGAGTTTAGTGCTCGCCCCACTCATAGTAATCAGCGGTGCCGTACCGCTTAAACGCACAATACGCGATGCCCAGCGGCCGTCGCCCAAAATGTTCGTGCCCTTGTTGCGAACGACCAGCCCGGTTACCATGTAAACGCCGCGCGGCAAAAAGATAGTGCCGCCATTAACCGCAGCGTCAATGGCCGCTTGGATAGCCATGGTGTCGTCGGTGACACCATCGCCCTTGGCACCGTAGTTGGTCACGTCCAGTACGGTCGCCGCCTTCCATTTGAGGTTAATGCCGTCGTTGGATAGCACAAAGTTACCGATCGCTTGGCCGGCCGGATTTATGGTAATGAGGCTGCTCAGGCCCACCGTGCCGGTGCCAAGCACGCTGGCGCTTGCCGAACGGACCGTACCGTCCGGGTTGTGTGCCACCAATAAGAATTCGTTTAGTAGATCTGCCCATTTGTTGGCGTCACCGCCGGGCTTGGGTAGTCGTGCCATGATTTGCTCCTGTCGTTAAGATGAATATTTAAAAACCTACGCAATGACCGCATAATCGAAGTGCAGCATAGAACCGCCGCGCAGCGCGCTGCGCGTGGCGACTGTAAAGCCTTTTTCGTTGCGGGAGGATACATATAAATCGCCCGGCACGTCAGAATGGTCGGCCAGGGTAATAAACAACGGCGCCTGTGCATAAGCCCGCGAAAATCTGACCGTCGCGATAGCGCCCGGCGCCGTAGGGCTCGGCCGAACAGCGGCGACAATGCTGCCAGCAATATCGCGCACCTGCGTGGCAGGGTTGGCGTAGCTTACCTGGGCACCGGGCACCACTTGCGGTGGTGTGCCCACGGCCAAGGGGCGGCCGTGGGAGTCAATGGCCATGCCCTGCATGTTGTTGCTTTCGTCTTGGAACTCCACCAGCCGATTAGTGGCAGTGCCCGTCGGCCGTACAATAGTCAGCCCGCGGTCGCCTTCGGCCGCCGGTTTTATGAGCAGGCCTATCTCGCCAAACGGTGCGGTGTTAATGCCCACATAGCCTTTGCTACTCTCCACCTGAAACCGGCCGGCCGCAAACCGTGCCGCACCATTTTTCCCGACAATACGCCACCGCTCGGTTATATATTTGTCGGAAAAGCCTACCACGTCAGTCGCATTGGCGGCGTGCAGCGCCGGCCGATTAGGATTATTGTCGATTTTTACCCTGTCGGTGCCGCTGGCGTAGTCGGTAACCCGAAAAGACCCGGGATCTATGAGCGGTATATCAACACCGTTAAGCGGATTGCTGTTAAGCAAACGGCTAAAAATACCGACGCCATCCTTGCCGCGATTGACCCACAGCGAAGACATCGTCACATCGGTAGCCGCCGGCTCAACCCAGACCGTGGCCTTGGCAGGGTCCTCGGTGGGATAAAAGGCGCCGAGTTCGTGATACATATGCGGAGCGCCGTCTATAATGTGCGCGACAGAGTTGGCCAGGCCCGCCTCCGGCCCCCATTGCACATACACATTGGTCATAAATGAGTGCGAGGCGTGATCCTCAATGGCATTAATAGGATTGGTATAATTTTGATCTCGTCCCATAATGGCCATATACAGTTGGTTGACAAATATAACCGTTGTTTTGGATAAAATCTGAAAGGCCGTACCGGCCGCAAACGGCGTTTCCATCTTGCACGACACAAAAAAGACGCCGTTAAGCAGCTCCGTAGAGCCGTTTGCTCCGCCGTCCAGCCGAATTGCGCCGTTGCGGAAGTCTTCCCACCGGCAGCCATAAAAGTAAATCTGGTTGGTGTTGTCTTTGCTAAAGCCAAATGTGCCCGGGGCCGTGCTGTTGCGAAACAAGGTCGCCGGCTGGTCTAATGACCCGCAATCCTCCCACAAACAGTTTTCAAAGTGGGTATCCCACACTTCCACAAAGTCCACGGCCAGGCCTTTACAGTGGATGAAAGCCAGCTCGCGGTAAACGCAGGAATCGGCATAGTATGAGCGCAGCAATACGCCCGGCAAGTCGTTGCCGCTGAGCATAAAGTTGCCGATGGTATCGTAGCGCTGGTGGCCGATACCGGTGCCGCTGCCACTAATGTCAATAAGCGGCGCCGTCCCGCTAAGGCGTACAATGCGTGTTGCCCAGCGGCCGTCGCCCCGTAGTGCGGTGCCCTTATTATGGATCTTTAACCCGCGTACCATAAAGACGCCGCTGGGGAAGACCACCAGACCGCTGCCGGCGGCGTCGATGGCGGCCTGAATAGCGGCGGTATCATCAGTTTTGCCGTCGCCTTTGGCGCCATAGTCGCGGACGTTAATCTCTATAGTCGTCTTCCACAGTAGATCGGTGCCATTGTTAGAAAGTATTGGCGTTTTAATTGGAGGGTCGCTGGGCAAGTTGGCGGTGCGGAGATCTTTTAAGCCCACCGTCCCGGTAGTTGCGGCGGCCGCCAACACTCCTACTCGCGGGGTACCATCCGGGTTGTGTGCCACCAATAAGAATTCGTTTAGTAGATCTGCCCATTTGTTGGCGTCACCGCCGGGCTTGGGTAGTCGTGCCATACTCGCCTCCTCGCGTGCTTACTTGTTGACTCCGCTTTAAAAAAAGCAAACCCACGCCGCTGGCCGCAACATTACCAAACAGCCATGCCCAACCAATACCGACGATCCCCAGATGGGGCACAAACACATAACTGAAACCTAAAATAACCGTGGCGTACACAACGTTCATCGCCACGATACTGCGCAAATCTTGGACAACTTTAAAAATGACACCCATGGCTGCATAGACCGCCGCCGAAAAAGCACTCAGAGCAAACAACCGCAGCAAGGTGGCACCCTGCGCCGCATACTCTCCGCCAAAAATGCCCAAAATAAAGCCGCCTAGTATAACAATGGCGAGCACCGCCGGCACCAACAACACGCCAATAAGCTTACCGGCCTTTACAATGTGCGCCTTCATGGCTGTCTGGTTGTGCGACCCCTCGGCAAACGCCGATTGCATGGAGGCGTACGAAATGGTGTAGAGTGTGCTGGCAATGGTAAAGGCTATGTAGTAATACGCGGCATTTTCTGGGCCGAGTCTGTGCACCACCAGCAAGGGCAGCAGCGTGGGCGGCAGCAAGTTGAGCACGCTGGCGGCGTAGACCGAAAACGAATATTTACGGGTAACATGCAAAATACCCAGTCGCATCCGCGGTGAAAACACATAGCCCAACTGGAATTTTATAATCAGCAAGCTCAGGGCCAGGCCGGCCAGCTGGGAAATCCCCACTAGTACAAAAATTGTCATAGCGCTGCCTTTTATGACCAGTAACGGCAACGCGACCCGAAAGATGCTAAACAGCAGATTAATAATAAAAATATCGCCGGCCCGCTTAAACGCCAAAAATATAGCATTGGTGAGCGTATTGAGCGAAGTCACGGCCGTAAAGAATACAAACGCTATAAAGTACCGGGGGTCGTGCAGCACAAATGCTAAACGGGGCGAAGTAAAGGGGAGCGACAACACAAAGAGTGATGACAACATTACGCTAATAAGCGCCACGATAATCAGCCCACTATTTATTTGGTCGTTGCGCCGCACCGATTTGGGCAAAAACCGCACAAAGGTCGCGTCCAGGCCAGCCAGACTCATCATAGAAAGCAACCCCGACACGGTGAGTAAGGTCGCCGCCAGCCCAACCGTTTGAGGGTCATAGCTCCGGCTGACAATAACCCAGAAAACAAATCCAAAGGCCGCTACCGAGGCCGTCGCCAACATCAGCAGCACCGAGTTAACGAGCAGCGTGCTACTGCGGAACCGTGTAAAGCCATTCTGCGCTAAGGCACCGACAGTCCGCAGCATTATCGGTAAACTCCAGTCGTAGGAGTGCTATATAACTGGTTGGTCCACTCGCTGTAATAGTCCACCGGAAAGGTGGTAATCAGCGGGCTGCCGTCGTAATTAACATAAAACGTGTGGGCCACTATTTGGGCTTGATCGAGGTACACGTAGGTGCCTGTAGGCTTTTGCGTTGGCAGTATGCCGGTTTTACTAAACGGGTAGCGGGGGTCATGCATAATGGCCTTGGCAAAACCGGCAGCGCGCACGTCCTGGTTGGCAGGGATGTGCGCCTTCATCCAGCTGTAGGCCTGCAGATCAGCGGTGGTCGTGTAGTACAACCCGTAATACAGCCCGTGGTTATTAAGTGTGAGCGGGGCACTGACCCCGCCGAGCACCTGGGCCAGCAGCCCGCTAAACAACACAAAAAGTGCTGCCATGCTGGTGGTCGCTACCAGCGTCCTGAGCCGCGGCTGGAGCAAACGGCCCCACCGGGTGAGCAGGATGACTAACGGAACGACTAAAAAAATCAGCAGCTGCTGAAAGGTCCGAAGCACTCCATAATTAAGCGAAAGGGTCGGCAGCGCCACCATAGCAACCAGCAGCACAATACCGGCTACGCTCAAACACATAAGGTCGAGCGGCAGGGTAAAGGGCTTTTTGCGGGCAAACGAATACGTGGCATAAAATACGCTTAAATAAGTAGCGTACACCACGCTCAGTGCTGCCAGCAGCTGCAAAAGTTTGGCAAAGTTTTGCCGCAAGTCGGCAGTCACCGACGGCTGGGTACCGACAGTATCGAGGTGCTTGCCAAGCGGTGTGGTAGGGATGTCGTCGGCTGTTATTTGGGGCGTGTACTGGGCGGCCTCGGCTACTTTGTTACCCACTTCGGGCTGTTGAGCCAGGTAGGACTGGTAGATATCGACCTGGGTTTTGTGGGTAGAAAGCAGCAACGCCGAGGACGTATCAGCAGACTTATTATCGGCCGAAAGTAGGTGTGGAATATTGGCCACCGAGCGCGTAATGGTGAGCATCAATCCGTTAGCCGTCCCTGTAAATTGGGAATACCACAGAAAGGTTGCCAGGGCCAGCAGTACCACCATGCCCGGCGACAGCACGCTAAATTTATCGCCGCGCCACTGCATGCGCCAGCCGCGTATTCGCTGAGTACAAAATTTGCACAACAGGGCTGCTCCAAAAATCGCTACAAACATATACGAGGTTGAATAGTGCGACAGCACCACACCCAACCCGCACAGCACAAACAACACTTTATGCACCTTTTCGCGGCTGGCGTGCAGTGCCACCAGCAGCGCCAGGGCAAAAAATAGGTAAGCCACCCCCTGGCGTGTCAACATGGCCGAGTCGTTAATAAATGTCGGGTAGCTAATAAACAGGCCGCAGCCCACCAGCGCACCGAGCTTAGAAACAAAGCGTCGCAGCAACACATATATAACAACCGGACACACCGCCAGCAAAATTTGCAAAATACATTTAAATACGACCAGACCGGACGTATGCAGCAGCTTGGCATATACTTCTGGCAAAATAGTAATGCTCAGGCAAGCGTTATATGGGTCACGGTAGGCGGCAATGTCCCAGCGGCCGGACACGTGCGTCATGGTATACACCCGGAACTCGCGCATAATATCATGCCCGGTAATATCCCACCCGCGCAGGGCGGTCATCAGCAGCACGCTCAGGCCAATAGCAAAAATGCACCAGGCCAGCGTCGCGTTGCTCAGGCGGTTCCGGAAAGCAAACATATATATAATAATCACCGTAGCCGCACCTATGGCAGTCTCGGCAACCAAAGCGTCGCCGCCGTTGTTGAGCCTAAATGCTCCAAACATTGCAACAAAGGGAACGCAGAGCGAGCCAGCCCACGCCAGCATCGTGACCTTAGACACTTTGGGCCAATGCGCTCGGCCTGTATGTAAGACCTGCCGGTTAACGACCAGCCCGGCCACGATACAGGCAATGGTTACGAGGTTCCAAAAACCCCAAATGCCAGCCAGCTCCAGCGGGCGCGCGATGCCCACTGCCCACAAAATCTGGTTGGCGGCTAAGCCGCTGAGCATCAAAACCAGCACACTCAGGCCAAGACTGTACAGTATGCCCTCCAGCACCGAACGAGGCTGCAGACGCAAAAGCCGCAGCAATGCAACGCCCGGCAAAAACGACAAACACAACCAAGTCAGCGCTTGCACTGGCCAGGCGTTGGTAAGCTGGGCCAGCCACACCAGCAGGTCGGCAAGCGCCAACCAGCCCCCGAGCAGCGTCGCTATGTTGAGCGGCTTAAATTTCATTGGCTAACACCTCTTGGTACAATGCCTCGTACTCGGTGCGGAGGTTGCGCCAGCGTAGCTTTTCGGCTTTGGCATACCCTTTTTGGACCATGTCGGGAAGGGCAGCATACGATTCATAGAACTTCTCAAAGCCTTTGGCGACGCCTTCTGGACTCGGCTCCACCACAATGCCAACACCCCAAATATGCTCGGCCACACCGATAACACTCGTGCCAATAATCGGTATGCGCGCTGCCATTGCCTCCAACAAAACGAGCGGCTGCGCCTCGTACAGCGACGGCATAACTAGCGCATCGCACGTTTGGTAAAATTTGAGTACCTCGTGGCGCTCCAACCGGCCGTGCAAAGTAACGTTATGTAGACCATAGACCTGGATCATCTTAACAATCGCCGGCCGCTCGTCACCCTCGCCCACAATGTCTAAATGGACATTGCGCGAGGTGTCGGCAAGCGCCTGCAGCAGTATGCCCAAATTCTTTTGTTTGCTGAGCCGGCCCACAAACAGCAGGCGGAGTTGCTTGGGCGGCACCGTCTGGGGACCACGCGCCACGTTAAAGTAGGCCTCGTCGATGCCATTACTCATAATGACTGTTTTGCTTTTAACCCCGTAGGTTTTGCGCACTAAATGCAATGTACGTTTATTAAGTACTACGACTGCGGCGGCCGAGCGCAATACCCGCCCCAGAACAAACCGTTTATAAAAGGGCAGGAGCATGCCGGCAGGTCCCGAGGGTTCAAAATCAATATGTAATTCGGCAATGTAACGAAACCGGCGGAGCTTAGACACCAGCCAGACTATCTCCGGCGTGAAGGCTTGGCCAATATGCAGATGCACCACACTGCCAGAGTGAGCGATACCAAACAACGTTGGCGCAAGACGGGACATAATCGGCGCGTGGCCAAATTCCTGCCCATGCAAGCGTGTCACCCGTACCCCACTTTCGCTGCTTACTCCCTTTTTACCGCCCCCTTTGACTGAGGTAAGCACGTGCACTTCGTGGCCGGCTGCGGCAACGTGCCGAGCCAAATCCTGCACAACGTTTTCCTGGCCGCCAAGGTGCGGCGGATAATAGGCGCTTACCTGGATAATCTTCACAAGACGCTCCGATACAACGACTCAGCAGTTTTGGTAATGCTCGGCCAGTCGTACTTTTTTGCTTCTTGGTGGCCAGCTGTGGCTACTTTCATCCTCAGGTCTTTATCGTTCATACAGGCTTCGATAGCCTGGTGCAATGAGTATTGGTCTTTAGGCCGGACCAAATATACCAGATCGGTGTCGCGCGGGACTGTTTGCAAAATACCGACCGGCGTGGTTATGACTGGCACCCCCACAGCCCAGGCCTCCAGGAGTGTCAACGGCGTGGTTTCATATAGCGAGGTGCACACCGCCACGTCGGCGCAAGATAGCAGTGCACGAACCTGTTTGGGTGTTTTGGCGCCTACAAAATCAACCTTGTCTTGTACTCCGAGTGTGCGGGCCAATTTTTGCAGAGTGTCTTTTTGGCTGCCCTCGCCCACGATCACTACACGGAAAGGTTGCGGCGAAGTCTTCTTCAGCAAGGCCGCGGCTTTAATGAGGTATTCGTAGCCTTTTTGGGCTTCCAGCCGGCCAACGCTTATACACACAAACGCCCGGCCTCTGGCAGGAGCCGGGGCCGGGCGCCAAAAGTTTGCGTCCACCCCATTGGGCAGGGTAACTGCTTGGTGCAGCCCGGCCGCCCGCAGCAGGGCCACGTCCAAATCGTTGGGGGCAGTAGCCGCCTTAAGGCCCGCCGCCTTGGCCAGCAGAAGCTCGCTCTTGCGGCGAAGGGGTGGTTGAGCTCGGTCATAAAACGTGACGATATGAAAGGTATGCACCAAGGGAATCTTAAAAAAGCGCGCGGCAAACGACACAAAAAAAGCCATATCGACCGAATGGGTATGGATAACATCCGGACGCTCCTTGCCAAGAACGACAAACGCTTTAAAAAACAGGGCGGCCAGCGAGACAAGGCGCTTGGGGGTGATGCTATCCAGCGCCGCTGGCGTATCGGCCAGTCCAAATTTATACAAGTGAGCGCCATTGCTAATTTCCGGACAATTGGAAGTGAGGATTGCAACTTGATGGCCGGCCGCCTCCTGGTGTTTTTGCAAGTTCGACACCACGACGGCATCGCCGCCCAAAGCCTTGGGGTACTTTTTGCTCACGTGGAGTATTTTAAGAGAGGTCATGCTGTGTAAACCTTGACTTGTTTTTCGGCCAAGTTGCGCCAATCATAATCGGCCACCTCGGCAGCCGTGTCTGGTTTTTTAGGCAGGGCAGTCCAGTGGGCAATAGCACCGGCGAGCGCCTCGGCAGTGCAGGGCACAATACTGCCAGTGACGCCATCCTGTACCAAGTAACGAGCAGCATTGGCCGGGGCATCCACGGTAATTACGGGGGTGCCGCAGCCAAGCGCCTCCAGAGTGACTAAACTAAAGCCCTCGCGCGTCGAGGGCAGGCAAAACACCTTCGCAGCTTTCATGAAGGCATACACATCCTTGGCCTCGGCAAATGGTTCCATGAAGGTAATATTGTCCTGCACGTCCAGTTGCCGAGCCAGCCGTTCCAGATAGGGTTTTTCAATGCCTTGCCCGATAATACCGCAGCGAACGCTCGGATCTTTCTGCGCAATAGCGTGCACTGCCCTGACAAGGGTCCGGACATTTTTATCTTTTACCAGCCTGCCGACGTACAGCACGTCAAAGCGTGTGGCGGCCGGCTCGACACTTTGTATGAGCGCCGTATCGATACCCGACGCTACCAAGGCCACCCGTTCGGCCCGGCCGTGCACCACCGCCAACTGCTCTTTGGTGTGTGCCGAAGCAGCGGTAATGGTATGCGGCAGCCCGATACTGATATGTTCTATAACCGAGGCGATGACACCGCTGGGGCCCATATAATTTGTCCATTCCTGGTGCGATAAAGCCTCATGCCAGGTGCCGTACAGTCTTCGGCCGCGCAACCGGCAAATCAACCACGAGCTAAGGATCGGGAAAAAAGGCATATGGTCGACATCCAGCACGTCAAATTTGACGCGCAAAAGCTTAAGGCAGGCGAGCCCAAAAATAACGCCCTCGGCAATGGCCCGGCGGTCGCCGTGATACATAGAGTGATGTTTGCACAGGGCATGCAGCTGTACTCCATCCTCGATCCGTGTGTTTTGAGCCTCGGCCCACCAGTGCATAGTGTAAATATGCACGTCATACCCCATGCGGGCCAGATGTTTAGAAATCTCGTGCAGCCGTTTTTCTTTGCCGCCTTTCATGTAAGGATAAATACCGTCACTCACAAACACGATCTTGCGGGGCCGGGCTTCTACAGCCTGAGCGAGTGGTGGACTGGGCTTCCAGGCCAAATTTCTCAAGAACATTTTTAGAATACGCGCCCCATCTTGCACAGGACGCAGGTGCGATTCGCCGGCACGCGGGTGGTAACTGATCGGCACCGAGGTAATACGGTCGCCTAGGCGCGCCATTTTGGTCACCATCTCCATCTCGATGGCAAAGCCCTCGCTTTGCAAATGGGGATATAGACCGTCGAGCGCCTGCTTCTTCCAGGCAAAATAACCGGTAAGAACATCGGTAACATTGGCGCGGTACACCGTGCGTACGGCATTGGTAAACACCCAGTTACCGAGCCGGTTAAATGTCGTCATGGCCGAAGCTTTAATCGAGCCGCCCAACCGCGAACCAACCACTACATCACAAAAGTCGCTGCGCAGCGGCTCAACCATGCGGGTGATTTCTTCCGGGCTGTAGGTGTCGTCGCCGTCAATCATTACCACGTAGTCGGTGTCGCTGGCTAAAGCCCGAAAGCCGGCGCGCAGCGCATGCCCCTTACCTTTTTGCAGTTCTTGGATAACTGTCGCGCCAGCCTGGCGGGCGATATTAGCCGTGTCGTCGGTCGAATTGTTATCGACAACATAGACCCGCAGGTGGAATAAACCCTTGGTCAGTTCGCCGCGTGGGAACCGTTTAATAACCTGCGCAATGCTCGCCGCCTCGTTAAAACAGGGAATCACCACTGCTATTTTTTTAATCGCCCTATGTATATTATGTATACGTTTCATACCCACCCCCTTATTAACCAACCCTGTCAGGTCGCCCGATTAATCCAATAGTGGATGGTTTGTTTTTGCACTTTGGCTACGTTAGCACCAAACGGGATGCCGCTGTACTGCAGACGCACGACTATTTCCTGGCGATTCCCCAGTGGAGGCACCGCAATGCCTCGGGCGACACGCTGCACGTCCCCGTGGGCAAGCAAAAACTGTCCGGCAGCGAGCGCCCGCTGTGTACGGCCGGCTTGGGCTACAACCGTGTAGTGATAGGTGGTTGCCTGGTGCTCCAGGTTATGCACCGCAAAAGACACTGTTTGGAGGCCGCCGGGTGTATATCTGGTAGGCAAAGCCGCCAGCGACGACTGGGCAAAGTATAGCTCGGTAAAGCGTTCCGGGCGCGGTAGCATTTTCCAGGTATCTAACTGGCTGGCGAGCGCCGATCGGCCCACAAAAAACGCCGCCAGGCCGGCTGCAAAAATACCGCCGGCGACAATATAACAAATCAATCTTTTTGGAGTTATAGCGATAGGACCCACCCAACAATCACTAACTTATATGGAGATGACTACTATTTAACTAACTTATGTATCCATACGAGTTTATATTACATCGTAGTGCAAAATATAACAATTACGTTTACGTTTATTGGTATAATTAAGTCCACAGAGAGGATAAACGGTTATATGAAGAGCTTACATCTGGTGATAAAATACCTGCTCGCTGCTTTTGTATTGCTCGAACCATTGCTGGTGAGCCAGACGGTTCACGCCTCCACTAGATATGAGGTTGGTTTTTCGACCAGCGCATCGCTGCTATGGATGAACGACCGGGCGCTGGATGCGCGACTGACCGACATCGAGACCCTGGGGGCAACCTGGATCCGCGTCGACTTTAGCTGGCCGGCTATCCAGCCCGCTGGCCCGAATATCTACCGTTGGGATATGTATGACCGTGTGGTACGCGTAGCGGGTGTACATCACCTTAAAATTTTAGCGGTACTAGACTATACACCGGCATGGGCTCAGGAACCGCGCTGTGCAACCTTGGTCATTACCAAGGCGGCCGGCACAAAGTGCAACCCGGCCACGACCGCAACATTTGCCCGCTTTACCCGAGCTGCAGCCTTGCGATATGCCGGCCAAAGCGTCCGCGCCTGGGAATTATGGAACGAACCGAATATTAGCTCTTACTGGAAGACCGCTCAAGCGAACCGTGCCGTGCTTACCAGCCCGGTGTCGTATGCCGCTCTGGCAAACGCCGGTGCCTACCAAATTCGGCAAAACGATCCGGACTCATTGGTTATTACCGGCGGGCTTGGGCCAATGTTTGAGCCGGTGTACCCGAAGGGCATACAGCAGGGTGAATTCTTGGCCCAGGTTTTACCCCGCCTAGACCGCGACTTGTTCGACGGCATCGGCATCCACCCCTACAGTTGGCCGGCTTTGCCCGCGGCGACTGCCTTGTGGAGCGCCTTTTACACCGTCGATCATGGCCCATCCGATTATAATTTGCGGGCTATTATGGCCCACGCCGGCTGGGGCAATAAACAATTATGGGGAACCGAATTTGGCGCACCCACCAAAGGGATCAGCACTATTATAGTTCCTACCAGAACTCTGCGGCCCGACCACGTAACCGAGACCGTGCAAGCTCAAATAATCGCCCAAGGGTTACGGGAATGGTACAACAAACCCAACGTCGGCCCGCTGTTTATACACTCCGACAGCGACCAGTGGTTGCCACAAATAAAAAACGAGGGCGGCTTTGGCTTAAGACGCAGCGACGGCAGCAAAAAACCAGCTTACAGCATTTTCCAAACGGCCGCGCAGGAACTTTAGCGGGAAGAATCCGCGTGAGGCTTGTTGGTAATATCTTCAATGGCGAGCAGCACCATGTGCTCATCGCCCTCGTCGCTGGTAAGGATGCGCCGCGCATTAAGCAGCATTACTTTTGGCCCGATACCGGGGAAATCGTGCTTAACGACATAATCCTGAAAATTGCTATTTTTAGGCAAGATGTCCTCGAGTAAAGACCGAAGCGCGGGGATTTGCCACTGGCCGTCTCCCAGGTCGTAAATGTATTTTCCTTCGGTTGCTTCGCGCGTAACCGAAAATGTGCGGTAAAACGAATTGCTGGCCGTCCTCACCCGCAGGTCCGGCCCCAGCACTAGCAGTGATTCGCGGACGGTGCTGATAATCGCTTCGGCAAAATCGCGCGACATTTTTAATTGGTCATTGCTGTCGCGCAGCGATTGGTTCATGGTTATTAACTCTTCGTTAGACGACGCCAGTTCCTCGCTGCTCGTTTCTAACTCTTCGTTCAGGGTCTGCAGTTCTTCGTTGGCCGAACGGATTTCTTCGTTAGAAAGCTGTAGCTCCTGAACGACGGTTTCGTGCTCATCACTAATGCGCCGCATTTCGTCCTGTGCTTCGCCCAGTTCGAGGTCCAGGTGCAAAATCTGGCGATCTTTGGCGTCGGATTTAGAAGATTTTGCCTCAGAGGCGGCGAGCGCATCTCGGTCGGCGTTTAGAGTGTCCGTCTCCTCAGCAAAAACTACCAAAAGATAGGGTTCTGCAGTAGTGTTCGCAATAAGCGGCAGTACCTCAATCTTAATATGCTCGGTCTTTTTGTCGTGCTTAATAGCGGTCGTGCACTGGAATGGCTGCCGGTCTTTTTTTACTTCGCGGATCGCCTTACGCAAATGCATCGCCAGGCCGGGCCGGGCCATTTTAAAAATATTAAGGCTGGCCTTGCCCGAGCCAGGCTCCAAATACATGCTGGTCACGCCCCTAAATTGCACAATTTCCATGTCGCTGTCGATCACCACGCTGCCGGGGGTAAAACGCGCCAGCAGCAAATTATCGGCAAGCTTACCGACGTCAAGTTCGCCCTCAGAACGCTCTACCACATGCCGGGTGATACTCGCAGTAGGCTTTAGTGGCTGGTTGTTTTCGGTATTAAGGTGTGATGGAGTCATGGCCGCCTTTCGGGTGTACACTTTATGGGTTTTATCAAGCAAACTAAATAACGCACGCGACGTTCCGACCGTTTCTGATGGGCTCAAGACCAGGTAACCGGCGGGCTTGAGCGCGTAATGGAAGGTGTTGATGAGTTTTTGCTGCGAGGCCGGTTTAAAATAAATAAGCACGTTACAGCAACTTATTATATCCATGCGCGAAAAGGGCGGATCGGTGAGCAGATTGTGCTCGGCAAAAACGCACATCTCCCGGATCGACTGGTTAACCCGGTAGTTGTCGCCCTCACGGGTAAAAAACTGCTTGAGCCGCTCCTCTGCCACGTCGTCTACCGCCCGCGCCGCATATAAGCCACTGCGGGCCTGGGCAATCATGCGTGCGCTCACGTCGGTGGCAAAAATCCGCACCGGAATGGCCAACGACCAGCGGTCCAAAAATTCGCGGCAGATAATAGCCATCGAGTACGCTTCCTCGCCGCTGGCGCAGCCGGCTACCCATATGCGTATGGGCTGCTCGGCGGTGCGCTTGGCCGCAAGCGTGGGCAGTACTTCGTTTTTTAGGAAATCGAGCGTGGACTGATCGCGGAACATATGCGAAACGTTAATAAGCATGTCCTGGTACAGAGCATGGACCTCAGCCGGATTGTCTTCTAAATATTTGGCATATTCGGCGAGGTTGGCTAGGTTAAGCAGAACTAAACGCCGGTGGATGCGCCGGCCCAAGGTGGCGAGTTTGTAGGGTGCCATATCGACGCCAACCACCTGACGCACGTGCGCCAAGATAGCGTCGAGCCCGAGGCCGTTGACGGCAGGTTCGCGGGCCGCTACCGTATCGGCACGCGCAATACTCTTGTCGCTAATGCGTACCAGGACGCCGGCCATCTGAGCGGGGGGAAGTACAAAGTCCACCACATCGGCCTGGATAGCCGACTCGGGCATGCCGCGCACGCTGGCCGTTTGGTCTTGAGCAAATGTAATGCCGCCACACTCCCGGATAGCCTGCAGCCCCACTGTCCCATCGTCAATAGCTCCCGATAAAATAACGCCTATGGCGTTGTCCCGTTGATCGTCGGCTAGCGAAAGCAAAAAACGGTTAATGGGTAAACTGGGCTGCTTGGAATCGGCCCGGGCGTGCAGGCGTAACGTCCCGTTATTTTCTATGGTAACTTCGGCGTTTTCGGGGTTAACGTAGACCATCCTCGGTTGTACCTTAACGCCGTCCTCAACCTCCCTCACCGGAAGCTTTGAATCTCTAGCAAGCAGTTCCACCAGGCCGCTTTTGTGCGACGGGTCGAGGTGCTGCACAAGCACAAACGCCATGTCGATATCTGCAGGCAAAGCGCCGAGCAGGAGCGTAAAGGCTTCTAACCCTCCGGCAGAGGCACCGACCCCTACGATGGGAAAGTCTTGCTCCTTACCAGGGTCATGGGACATTTTGGCAGGCGAATCCCTGTGCGGCGAACGGGCCATTATCTCTCCACCTTTCCGGTTATATGTTACTATTATATCCCATTAATCACCTAAACACCCTACGTGATATTATCTCAGCCACTCCTTTTTATTGAGCAGGCGAGGATATAGGATACTATTAGAGCATGAAATTATTACACGTCACTGTTAGAGGGAATAGAATATGATTCTAAGCGGAAAAGTAGCACTGGTAACCGGCGCCGGCCACGGCATTGGTGCGGCAATTGCCGAACGTTTGGCTCAACAAGGTGCCCGCGTAGCCATAACCTACCGGCACGACAAAGCCGGCGCCGATGAAGTCATTAAAAAATGCCGGGCTGCGGGCGCCGAAGCCCGAGCCTACCACGTAGCCGACCTGTCTGACGACGCGCAAACGGCTGCCGCTTTTGCCCACGTACTTGCCGACTTTGGCGGGCTGGACATCGTTGTTGCCAACGCCAGCGGGGCCGGCAGCACCGTAGGGTCCGAAGACCTGCACGACCTAAACCTAGACGAATGGCAGGAAAACTTAAAAGAAAACCTGCTGGTGGCAGTCACCACCACCAAACACGCGGTCAAAGCGATTGATAAAAACGACAAGGGTGGCAAGATTGTGCTCATTGGCTCAGTGCTGGGTTTGGACGGCGCAGGAAATCCGAATATTAGCGCTTACTCGGCCGGCAAGGCGGCCACTCATAACTTTGGCCGGACCATCGCCAAAACCCTCGCGCCCAAAGTCATCGTTAATGTGGTTGCACCCGGCCGCTGCTGGTCCAAGGCCTACGACAACGCCGCCAAAGAAACAATCGCCGCCAAATTCGCCCCCAACAAGCACGGCCGCCCCATCGACTGGGACGAGATTGCCCACGCCGTACAAATGGTGCTGGAAAACGATTCGATCATCGGCCAAGTCATTAATGTAGAAGCCGGCTTTACGCTGCTTAATGCGTAACCTGAAGGAGCAAAAAGTGGACATTGATGTAGAAAAAGTTATCCGCGAGTACCTACCAAAAATTGTGCATATGTCGCTCGCCACCAGCAAAGACAATAAGCCGTGGGTGTGCGAAGTGCACTTTGCCTACGATGAAGATCTAAACCTGTACTTTCGCTCGTTAGCCTCGCGCCGCCACAGCCAAGAAATAGCCGCCAACCCCAATGTGGCTGGCAACATTGTTGTCCAGCACGAGTTGGGCGTGGCGCCGGTAGGCGTGTACTTTGAGGGCACGGCCGAACGGCTTACCGCCGGCCCAGACCAAGACAAAGCCTTTGCTTGCATTAAGCAGCGCTTAGGTGCCAGCGACGAAATTCTGGCCGAAGCCCAGCGCGACGACGGCCACCAATTTTACAAAATCAGCGTCAAAAACTGGTACGTCTTTGGCAAATTTGACCAAGAAAAGGGCCAAAAATACCAACTAAAATGGGGCGCTTAAGTAAGGCATGAGCCTGCTCGCTACCAAATCCTTTAGCCTTGCGGTATACATGCAGGGCAACGAGCGCGCCGATAAGCTCGCCCTGGTTTTGCCCGGCAGACTCGACACCAAAGATTACGCCCACATGCGTAGCCATGTTGATTTTCTGGCCAGCCGCGGCTACCTGGCGCTGAGCTTTGACCCGCCCGGCACCTGGGAGAGCCCCGGAGGCATAGGACTCTACACCATGACCAATTACATTAAGGCCGCAAACGAACTAATTGCCCACTTTGGCAACCGCCCGACCCTTATGGTAGGACATAGCCGCGGCTCCAGTATTGCCACCTATGTTGGGACAACCAATCCGCACGTCGTGGCGTTTGTTTCTATTTTCTGCCCGCTCGCACCCGGGGCGTATCAGGGCGCGGTAAACGAAGAGTGGCGGCGTCAAGGCTATATTACAGAAATGCGCGATCTGCCGCCGGGCGGGGGCCCCGAGGTAAAGCGCTACAAATTACCCTATGCTTTCTTTGAAGACCAAAAGCAGTACGATCTGGCCGACGGCCTGCAGCGCTGCACCAAACCTAAATTATTTTTCCTTGGCACGCGCGACGCGCTCGCCCCACCAGACACCGTGCGCGCGCTTTACAATATTGCCGCCGAACCAAAAAGACTGCACGAATTAGATTCCGACCACGACTACCGGCTGCACCAACACCTTATCGACGAAGTAAACAAAGAATTAGAAAATTTTTTAGACGACATCCAAAGGAGCATGACCGCATGACTGTAGATTTTATTCGATTTAAAGCCACTGATGCGGTCGAACTGCAAGGCTGGCTCAGTGACCCTGGTGGCAATTGGGCGTTACCGAAATCGACGGCTCAATAGACCAATGGCTTTACCGTATTAAAAAGGTTAAGAATCCGAACACGATTATATCGATTATTAAAAGGAGCCGAGCATGGGTTTAGCGGCTACGAAGGGAAACTGTGTGCTGTAGTCAAGGCGTTCGTAAAGTGACCCGAGCGAACTAAGAACCGCCAGGTAACGAGGCTAACCCCCGGCGCTTGGAGGTATGAATAACCGGTTGGTGGTGTGGCGCACCGCCGAAGTATTAACATCGCCAATATCGGCTACATAGTAGCTGGGCGGCAGGCTGTCCGGGTCAACGCCGCGCAGCTCGCCTGACACAACGAAATGCCCAAACCTGGATAAAAACTCCGGGGTAATATGCTGAGGGTAAAAGATTTCTACTAAATTACGCAGCGCCTGCACGACATCCATCGCCGTGTAGGTAAAAAGTTTTTCTGTCTTCCCGGGCAAAGCCAGTTCGCGCAGCGCCACGAATCCCCGGAGATCGCTCAAAGCAGTTGGGCGCACCTCATTCTGGTCGAGTTGGCCGGGTTCGACTATGCGGCCCCGGTTACGACGCGTCTTCTCATCGGCTGTCTCCTTTATTATCCTGAGTATAAGTTCGGGGGCGTCGGGCAGTTGTTTGCGTAGTTCGGCCATATTGGGAGAAGACAAATCCGGGTGGCTGGTAATGACAGCCGAAAGAAAGTAGGCCCCAAATTTGGCAAGCAATTCATAAGCGGCCAACGGATCGGAATCCACATTGTAAGAATGCCAGGAAAAATAGGTGCGGTTGCGATTAGTATCGCCCTGCATGAGGACCGGTCCAAACCTACCGGCTAAACGTGGATCGTTCAGCAAGGTGACTGCCTCGCCGGCGGCACAACCTATAAACATGGCTGTCTTGCCAGGTTGGGCCTTAACCCAAGCTACCGTTTCTTCGTATCCACCTGCCACATTCCTTTGGCTGTATATTGGGTCTTCAGGCAAAAAGTTGTACGTTGTTGGGTCTGCCATATAGGTATCTACGCCTGGTGCAGTAATAAGGTGCTGCAGACCCTGCATCCCTGGATGGTTACGAGGCAGGCCATGAAATACGGGGACAGTGTCTGGGTCGACGCCTAAATGTGCGCAAGCCCGTGCCACAATTTGCACAACGTGCGCTGCGTCCAGATCTTGGCGAGCGTTAGAAGCCTCTATATCACGTTGCCCAGGCGGACCTATATGAGGGCCCGCAACCATAAATGCGGTACCGGCGAATCCCGACGCGGGATTTATAGCCGGCAGGATCGCAGCCGGACCGTCGGCGTCGCCACCGTGGTCGTTAACGACAAGAGCACTCATAGGAGACCTTGCTGACTCAGGCATGTACATGCTCACTACTCAACCTTATTCCAGTTAATTATTTTTGTGATAATACCGGATTTATTGCAAGCAGACAACTCTTTAGAAGCGAGGAAGTACCGAAAGACCCGACACGCGAAACCTTTGCAAACAAAGAGTGATTTTTTACGACACGACCCCGCCCGTTTGTACGGGCAAGATGGCCGTGTATACTGTACTAAAAATAAGGGAGCCTACGAACAATGGTGAGGCGGCAAACAGCGGCTTTAGTAACTACCTTCGTGGCGATGGCTGCGGCCGGGTGCAGCACGCCGGAGCGTAGGACAACTCCTGCGCCGGACGCCTCAGGTGCGTCGCACGCGGCCGAACTCGACCGAGATAAAGCCGACCGGACCGCCGTGGCCCAGGGCGTGGGCTGCACACTTTTGAGCGCCACCGACAGAGGGCCGTTTGCTACCGGGGAGGTTAGGCAAGTCGAGGTAGTAGTAGGACAGGCGCTTACCCAGCAAGCGACCGAGGTCTTAACGAGCCGTGGGCGGGGCTCTGGTTTTAGTGGACAATTTTTGCTGGTGCCGACCGTGGTTGGCAGCAAGACCAACGTCAATGGGAGCGGGCCGGTAGTAAACGGGGGTATCCTCCCACCAGAAACACCAAATAGAGGATATGAGCTTTATCCTGCCAGCGACCTGCCGCAGGGCACCCAGATATCTGTGGATGAGCTTGTCACGGCCACCAGCACCGACCACCGCACGGGCGCAACGACCAACACGAGTGCCCGAGTGCACTGCGGCACGTTAGTACGACGCGGCGAGTGGCAAATCGACCCTGACGCCGTTATTCCCCAGTAAGAGTGATGCGCCCTACGCAGGTTCCTGCAAGCGGTCCAGCCGCAGCAAATGCGGGACAGTAAATAGCAGATATTCGGGCGGCATGACCATGTCGGGGGTTGTGCTAAAAATGCCGCGGTCGAAGGCAGCCGTTACGGCGGCAAGGGTTGGACCTCCTAGAAAGTTATCGGAAATACCGCCCGTCAGCTTATAAATTCGGGGTAACTTATTCTTCAGTTCGATGCCTGTCATCTCCTCAATTTCCTCCTGCGTGCTGCCGTGCGAAAGCAAGCCTAACACTACATTGGAGGTCGGGGGCAGGTAGCGCTCCGATTTTTCCTGTTCTGAGGGAGTAATTAGCCCAAGACAAAATAAATGCCTCGCCAGCTGTGCACGACGGCCCTTAGGCAAACCAGGAAGTCCCACGGCTTCGCGCACCCGTCGCAGAGCGACGGGTATAGCCTTCTCGTTATAAATCCCATCATCAGGCATCGGGTTCGGCCGATCTGCTATGATTGCTGCATAGCTTTTGCCGTGAACAACGCCCTCGGCAACCTCGAGCTCTCCGGGGCCCAGCGGCCGAGCGAGACGGTATTCAAGCGGATAGGGGGCCGGCCCTTGGTATTCGCTGGTGTCGATATTGTCCTCTATTAACTGGGCCAATCGCCCGCCTTCCAGGGCGCGCTCAATGCTCTCGGCGTGAGGAATTTGTGATAATTTCGTTACCATCTGGATAGTATGCCAAAGCACAGCACGTAAGACCAGCCCAAAAAATTAGCTTGTCTGAGCCGCGGTGTTTAGCCGCGCGGATGGTCGCGGATAAAGTCTTTAATATAGTCGTCGATGTCGATGGTGGTTGTCCACCCCAGCTCGTCGACGGCCTTGGACGGGGCTTCGCCGGATTCGGAACGGCCAGGGTAGCCGTCGATATATTCCACCGGGCCGCCAAAGGCGTGGGCTATTTCGACCACCGAAAAGCCTTTGGTGTTGGCGAGCGCGTAGCCGTCGCCCTGGCCCTTTTCGCCGGCTAAAATAATGCCACGGGCCAGATCTTTTACGTAGGTAAAGTTGCGTTTTTGGGTACCGGGTTTTACGACCGTCAGGGGCTCACCCTTGAAGTAGGCCTGTTCGAATTTGGCAATGAGCGTGGCATAGGTGCCCACGCCGTTTTCGCGCGGGCCAAAAGCGTTATAAAAGTAGCAAATGGCGTAGGGCAAATCGTACCAACGGCCGTAGTCATTTATAAGGTCGACGTTTGTCGCCTTGCTAAACGAGTAGGGGTTTTGGTGGCGGCCGTCGCCCTCGATGGCAAATTTGGTGCTCGAGGCGGCGTACACCAGCTTGCCGACTTTGCGCTTGCGGCAAAACTCCACCACGGCAAAGGTGCCCACGGTGTTCATATCAAACACCTTGTCGACATCGTTAAAAGAAGGTGCAATGCGGGCGTACTCGCCCAAGTGATAAATTATGTCGGGCGTTTCGGGCACCAAGGCGTCGATGTCTTTGGTGTGTCCCTTACGATATTCGGCCCCGGGGATATGGTTTTTGGTGCTGCCCGTAAAGTAATTGTCGAGTGATATTACCTGATTGCCGGGGTCTTTCACCAAGGCTTCTATAATATGAGAGCCGACGTGCCCGGCTCCTCCTGTTACGAGGATAATCTTTTTGTTCATACAATTAGCTTACTACACTGGATTTAATACCGTGCTAATTTAGGCGCTCTGGGGGGCGAGTTAGGTCTTAATGTACGGGTCATTCTGCAGCGGCTGGATCTTACGGTGGTGTTTTGTTGCTGGCTATTATTAGTTGCTTGCTTGCGGACGGGTAGCCTGCGCGAATCTCGCCGCCAGACTCCCGACCAACAATAACTAAAACAGTCCCGCGCTTTGCCGGGACTGTTTTGGTTATTGCCAGGGCAGCGCCCCGCGACCCACTATTTTTTAGGCGAGATGTTGACCAACCAGCTCACGCCAAATTTGTCGGTGAGCATGCCAAAGGTGTCGCCCCAAGCGGCTTTCTCGAGCGGCATACTAACCGTCCCGCCGGCCGATAGTTTTTCGAAGTAGCCAGACAGCTCAGCCTCATTGTCGCCGCTGAGCGACATGCTAATACCGGAAATCGGTTTGTATTCCATGCTACTAGGCGTATCGGCAACCATAAAGGCCATGCCGTTCGGGGCAGTGAGCATGGCGTGCATAATTTTGTCGTCCTCGGCCGGATCCTGCGAGGCGTGGTATTCCTTAAAGGTATAGCTAGCGACCTTGCCGCCAAACACCGACTGGTAAAACTCCAGAGCCTGGCGGGCATTATCTTTAAAACTAATGTACGGGTTGAGCTGTGACTGCATAATAACTCCTCTATATGTATCCTTTCATAATACACCGCCGCGCAGCAGGCGCGTGCCGGTGTTAGAATAAAAACACAGTAATTGAGGTGACCATGAAAAAGCGCAGACTCGGCAGCAGTGATTTACAGGTAAGCGAAATAGCATTGGGCTCGTGGCTGACGTATTCCGGCGGGGTGGCAGAGGACCAAATTGCCGCCTGTACCCGCGCCGCCTACGAAGCAGGCATCAACTTTTTTGATACTGCCAATGTGTATGGGCAAGGGGCTTCCGAAGAAGCCTGGGGAAAGATCCTTTCGGCTTATCCGCGCGACTCCTACATTTTAGCCACCAAAGTTTTCTTCCCTATGGGTGAGCACGACAAGGGCCTGTCGGCGCAGCAAATCCACAAACAAATCGACGCCTCGCTTAAACGCCTCAAAACCACCTATGTAGACTTGTACCAATGCCACCGTTTTGACCCCGACACTCCCATAGAAGAAACCATGGAGGCCTTAAGCGAAGTGGTTAAAAGCGGCAAAGCCCGCTACATTGGGCTGAGCGAGTGGACGCCCGACCAAATTCGCGCCGGGCTGGCTGTGCCGGGTGCCGTCAAATTTGTATCATCCCAGCCGCAGTACAGCATGTTGTGGCGCGGGCCAGAGCAAGAAATCTTCCCGCTGTGTGCCCAAAATGGCATAAGCCAAATTGTGTGGTCGCCGCTGGCTCAGGGCGTATTGACCGGCAAATACCTGCCGGGGCAGCAGCCGCCCGCCGGCTCGCGCGCTGCCAGCACCGATATGAGCGGCTTTATTGACCGCTTTATGAGCGACCATATATTAGAAGCGGTGCAAAAGCTGCGGCCAATTGCCGACGAGCTGGGCTGCACCATGTCGCAGCTGGCTCTGGCCTGGATTTTGCGGCGGAGCGAGGTTGCCTCAGCTATTATTGGCGCCACGCGGCCCGAACAGATTATCGAAAATATTGCCGCGGCCGATATTGTGCTGAGCCCAGATGTGCTGGCGGCGATCGACGACGCGCTCGGGGACGCCGTAGTATACGAAGATCGGACCAGCGAGCGCGGCACAGCTATAAAGCATCGGGACTAGCAGGCTTGTAGCTGGTTTTGACCAAACCTGCACACTGCCGCACTGGGGCACTTGCGGGTCTCAAAATATGCTTTTTATAGCATATTATTGAGCTTCCGAGGTGCCCCAGTGCGGCAGTGTGCAGGTTTGGTCCGTCACTCTTCAGGAGTAATGACCCATAGGAACCATACAGGGAGCGACGACGCTCGGGTGGTGGCAGGTCTTTCATGCTAAAATAGGATATTAATGCCTGCCGTGGCTGGCACTCAGGATAGAGGACAAAAACGCCTATGACGCAACTAACCACCGTGCCCAGCGACGGCTCCATGCCGGAAAAGACTCATAGCGAGATCATGTTTATTATGGTCGCCTTGCTGCTCGTACTGCTGCTGGCCGCTCTCGACCAAACGATTGTTTCGACCGCACTGCCGCGCATTGCCACCGACTTGCATGGCCTTAACAAATTATCATGGGTGGCCACCGCCTACTTGCTTACCAGCGCAGTTACCACGCCCATATATGGCAAAATTAGCGACCTCTTTGGGCGCAAAAAGGTCTTCCAGTTTGCGATTATTATCTTTTTGGCAGGTTCTATGCTGTGCGGCATTTCGCAGAGCATGGACCAGCTGGTGGTGGCTCGTGCCCTGCAGGGTATTGGCGCTGGCGGCCTCATGTCCTTGGTGCTTGCCATTGTGGGCGACGTGGTGCCGCCGCGGCAACGAGGCAAGTACATGGGTTATTTTGGTGCGGTGTTTGGACTTTCGAGCGTGGCCGGGCCGCTGCTGGGCGGCTTTTTGACCGATTCGTTATCGTGGCGCTGGATCTTTTTTGTCAACTTGCCCTTAGGGATTGTGGCGCTGTCGGCGGTTACGTCGCGGCTGCATTTGCCGGTGTATAAACAGAGCCATAAAATAGATTATTTGGGCGCCGGCTTGTTGTCTGCCGGCTCGGCCTGTTTGCTGCTTGGTACGGTGTGGGGCGGCACCGCCTACGCCTGGGCGTCGGCGCAAATTATCGGCTTGTTTAGCGCCGGTATTATATTTGCTCTAGCTTTTGTCGTGTGCGAGCATTGGGCGACCCAGCCAATTATCCCGCTACGGCTGTTTCGTAACGATATTTTTACCGTTTCGGTGCTTTTGTCGCTGCTGTCGGGCATTGCGATGTTTGCGTCTATTTTGTACATACCTTTGTATCAGCAAGTGGTGCGGGGATATTCGCCTACCAAATCCGGCCTGCTGATGCTGCCGCTGGTAATAGGCCTGCTCGCCACTTCTATTATTGCCGGGCGCTTTATGAGCAAGTGGGGGCGCTACAAAGTCTTCCCGCTTATTGGCACCCTGGTGCTGGCGGCGGGCTTATGGCTGTTTAGCCACCTCACGCTCACTACCAGCGAATGGGTTGTGGCCCTGTGGATGGTGGTTGTGGGTATGGGGCTGGGGTCCTTCATGCAGGTTATGACTCTGGCCATCCAAAATGCTGTCGACCGCAAAGATTTGGGCACCGCCACGGCCAGTGCTACGTTCTTCCGCAGCATGGGAGCCTCGCTGGGCGGCGCGCTGTTTGGGGCGGTACTTACCAACCGGCTGACATACCACTTGCTGGAGCTGGTGCCGGCTGGCTCGGGTATTGCCAAGCTCAACATTAACAGCATCCAAACCAGCGGCACGCAAGCTGACAGCATACCGCCGGCGGTTGCGCATACGGTGTTGGAGGCTTTTGTGCGCTCGTTCCACGACATGTTTTTGCTCGCCATCCCGTTTGCCTTACTAGCTTTTGTGGTGGCATTGTTTTTGCGTGAAACGCCACTGCGCGACCACGCCCCGCAGTCGGTAAGCGAATAAGCTGCCCCCGGGCAGCCGGCAAGATTACAGTATTTTTTGAGCGTATTTGTTATTATGTAGGTCTATGGCTTTTTGGTTTAAAATTGGCTTATTAGTTTTAAGCGACGATAAAACGTCGTTTTTGGTGTGCGAAAAGGATAAAAAAGACATTACCGCCCAATACATTATGCCCGGCGGCCAAATGGAAGAAGATAACGCCGTTGACTGCCTAAAGCGCGAAATTAAAGAGGAGCTGGACTGCGATATAGACCTCCCAACCCTGGAGTTTGTGGGCGAATACAGCGATGTAGCCGCTGGCGAGCCAGAGCACGACGTGGTTATTTCGTTGTACCAGGGCAAGCTCATTGGAAAGCCCAAGGCCTCTACGGAAATCAAAAAACTCCACTGGATCGGCAAGGCCGACGCCCATAACGACCATGTCTCGCCGATTGTGCGCAACAGAATCATCCCAGACCTTGTAGAAAAAGGCCTGCTGCAATAATCACCGCTTAGCGGTATAACTGGTGGCTTGCCACGTAACCAAGTACTGGGGTGCTGAGGACACTGTCCGGCCGTTCGCCGCGCTTGACCGCCTGGCGGGCGGCTGTCGAAGACAGGTCTTGCAGCGGGCCCGGCAAGGGCAGTGGCAACACCTGCTCGCCGCCCGGGAGGCGCACCGCCTTTTGCCCAAATAGCACCACAGGCAAGATTTTTTGTAGTTCCTGGCCGTGCGGCCAAGACGGCATCGAGGCGTAGGCGTCGGCGCCATACGCAAATGAAAATCTTGTTGTGGGGTAGGCACGTTGCAGCGCGTGGAACGTTTGGTACGTACTGCTGGGGCGGGGCAGGTTAAGCTCAAAGTCCGAAACCATCAGCCGGGGGTCGCCCAAAAAACGGTGTTGCGCTACCAGCCGGAGCATGGCCAGGCGGTCTTGGTCGGTAGCGCCGCCAATGTGTTTATCCAGCCGGTCGCCCGAGGGCATAAGCCACACTTGGTCAAATTGGGGCAACTCCAAAGACCCGGCCATAATCGCCTCGTGCGCTTTAGTGGGCGGGCTAAAAGCGCCGCCAAAAATTAAAACGTTGGGTGTAGGGGAGTGTGCCATGTAAATGTATACCGCAAAGGTCCTGTCTATATAGTGTACCACTGGCCGGCACGGGGAAGCGAAGCCCTTAAAATATTGTTGTTGCAATTACCTAACTAAACCGCTTATGCTTAGGGTATTAAAAGTCTGCGAGATAATCCTACATGGCCGCCATCATCGAACTCAAAAATGTGACCCGCACCTACAAGTTGGGCGACGAAGTTCTAAATGCCCTCAACAACGTCTCTTTTATCGTCAACGAAGGTGACTTTGTGGCCATTACCGGGCCCAGCGGCTCGGGCAAATCCACGCTTGCCAATATTATTGGCGGCCTCGACCGCGCCGACAGCGGCTCGGTAGTGGTCGACAATACCGACCTCGGCCACACGCGGGACGCCAAGCTTTCTACCTACCGCAACCAGCACATTGGGTTTGTGTTCCAATCTTTTAACCTGCAGGGCAACAACACGGCCCTAGAAAACGTCATGCTGCCCCTGGTATTTGCGCGCATGAAAAACAAAGACCGCAAAGCCCGAGCCAAAGAATGCTTAGAAGCAGTCGGCCTGGGCGATCGGCTTAAGCACAAACCTACCCAGCTATCGGGCGGGCAGCGCCAGCGCGTGGCCATTGCTCGAGCGCTGGCCGTTAAACCAAAGATTATTATCGCCGACGAACCAACCGGCAACCTCGATAGCTCAAAGGGTGAGGAAATTATGAAGCTGCTTAAGGAGCTTAACAAACAGGGTATTACCTTGCTGGTTATTACCCACGACCTAAACGTCGCCCGCATGGCCGGGCGGGTAGCCGAAATCCACGACGGCAAAATAACCGAAAGGCGTGGCTAGCATGAAATTCTCCGACTACTTACGCATTGCCTTTCGCAATATCCGCCGCCAAAAGCTGCGCAGCATTTTGACCATTTTTGCGGTTGTTATTGGCGCTACCAGCGTCACCATTATGCTCGCCCTGGTTACCGGCGCTAAGGGATTTTTCCTAGGACAAGTAGAGGCCAACGGCACCTTGCAGCAAGTTGCCATCTCGCCCAAGGCGGATATTACCGACTTTAACGACGCCAACCACGGCAACAACTGCGATACCTGCGTAAAACTCACCGATGAGATTGTGGCCAAAGTTAAAGCCGTGCCGCATGTTATTGGGGTGGCGCGCTTTGTAAACGACGGCACCCTTGATGCCATTACCTACGGCGGCAAAAAACTCACCCTAGAGCAAACCGCATCCTACGATGCCAACGGCATTATTGTAAACAACATGCTCGCCGGGCGCGACATTAACGCCAGCGACACTACTGGCGTCATTACCATTACCTCCGACTATGCCGATAAATTTGGGTTTAAAAACAAATACGACCAGCTCGTTGGCAAAGAGGTGCAGTTGCAAACCCGCAGCTTTTATACCGGCATTGGGGCCGATGTGCAGCCGCCGCCACAGTGTGACGGCCCCTGCGACGCCGCGCAGCAACAGCAAAACCAAAAGCCTACGATTTTAACCGCTAAAATTGTCGGCATTGCCGATACCAGCAGTAACTCCAAAACCGTCCGCATTCCGCTGGAATGGATGCACGGCATGCAACAGTTCCAGCAGTACCAGCAGACTCAGGCCGACCGCGACGCCCAACAAAACGCCTGTAAAAACGTGCGCGGCAACTGCCCGCCGGTGCAACCGCATTACACGCTTATTGTCCAAGACATGCTCGCTAAAAACGGCTACGGCAGCCTCATAGCCAAAGTAGACAACAGCAAAAATGCCGCTGCTGCGGCCACCGAAATTAAAAAGCTGGGCGTGGGCGCGGCCGATGCCGAAGCCTCTATTAAGCAGCAGCTTACCATCTTTAACATTTTGGGATTGGTGCTGGGCGGCATTGGCGGCATTGCCCTGGCCGTGGCCGCCATTGGCGTGGTAAACACCATGGTTATGGCCATACTGGAGCGCACCCGCGAAATTGGCGTGATGCGCGCCGTGGGCGCCAAGCGCTCTACGGTGCGGGCACTGTTTACTTTTGAAGCCTCGCTGCTCGGCTTTTGCGGTGGCGTGGTGGGTGTGGCAGTCGGGTTTGGCCTAACGCGTATCGCCAACGTCTTTGTCAATAAACAGCTGGCCGGGCAGGGCGTGCGGGCACATGATATTATTGGTTTGCCGCTCTGGCTCATACTGGCCGTCATTGGCATTGCCACCCTTATTGGTATGCTGGCGGGCCTGTATCCGGCAGCGCGCGCTGCACGTCTCGACCCCGTTGAGGCATTGCGCTACGAATAAAAAAGCTAAACCATAAGCAGGAGTCACGTCGGTGAGCAACAAAAAACAAGCGCCCGGTTTTACCGTCCACCCTACCTTACAAAAGATTTTTCTGGCACTGACGGTCAGTGCTTTTGTGTTGCAAGCCGGCCAAATCCTGTACTGGATGATCCGGCAATATCCGAGCAACCATAACCTGAGCGGCTACCTCGTATACGGCGTCTATGCCGTGGTTGCGCCGCTCGCGCTATTTCTTATGTCTTTTTACCTGTTGCCACGGACGAGCGGGAGGCTCGCCAGCCTGTTTAGAGCGGCGCTTTTAACGACAATGGGGATTGTAGCCATGGGCACACTCAGCCAACTAACCGTCCTTTTTTACCAGCGCTTTATTGTTCTAGGTGGCGGCTACTGGCAGTCGGCTATCACTAACCTAGCACCTTGCGTGTTAGTACTGGTGCTGTATCCGGCGCTACTGCTGGCACTCAAACGCGGCAAAATTGTTTAGCATATACGCCGTTCGGCACAGGTTAATCGGCACTGCGTTTGCTATGATACACGCGTCATGAACTACGTTATATACATCCCCGGCCTCAATGACCACCAATGGCCATCCCAATTCCGCCTGGTGCGGGCCTGGCGTATTTTTGGCGTTAAACCCTACATTTTTCGCATGAACTGGGCGGCGGGCGAGCCGTTTGCCCGCACCTTTAAGCAGCTGCTAGATCTTATTGACGATCTAACCGGCCAGGGGCACCGCGTGTCGCTGGTGGGCGTGAGCGCCGGGGCCAGCGTGGTGCTTAACGCCTTTGCGAACCGGCCGCAGTCCGCGGCCCGGATGGTATGTTTGTGCGGCAAAATCCAAAACGGGCAAACTATTAGCCCCGCGACTTTGCAGGCTAACCCGGCTTTTAAAGAGTCGCTGGCCATGCTGCCAGGTTCGCTCAATGCACTGCAGCCCGACGCCCGGGCACGCATTTTATCCATCCACCCGCTGGCCGACAACAGCGTGCCGGTGGCTGATACCAAACTTGACGGCGCGGTGGAGCGCACCATACCAACCATTGGCCACGGCTTCAGCATCTTTTACGGCCTTACTCTCGGCAGCTTTGGCATCACGCGCTTCTGCAAAAAATAGCCCATCCCTAGCGTGGCTGTTTTAATCTCCCGCGGCCTGAAATCTACCCCCACGGCACTTGCGGGTCTCAAAATGTGCTCTTTATAGCACATTATTGAGCTTCCGAGGTGCCTTAGTGGGTAGATTTCAGGCCGCGGGAGATTAAAACAAAATAAAAACAGTCATGGACTCAACTTCAACCAGCCGGTATCATAAGCAATATGCAACTGGTACCGGGTACGCGCGACAAGTACCGTCTTATTGCGGACGGGTTAATTATTATCGTCATTATCTTTAGCACGCTCGGTGCCGTCGTGCTGGGGCAGCGCGCTGGCAACAATATCCGCGGCGAACTGGGCGAACGCAGCCAGTCCATCGCCGCCGCTTTGGATAGCGACCAGGTGCTGCGCCTGTCCGGCACCAGCCGGGACGAGACCTCTATTACCTATAAAGACCTTAAGGCGCGGCTTGCCGACATTAAACGCGCCAACCGTACCGCCCGCAGCCTGTACGTCACGGGTGAACGGAATGGGCGGCTGTTCTTTTATGTTGATTCCGAGCAGCCCAGCAGCGACCAGTACTCGCCCGCGGGCCAATACTACGACGATGCCACCCCCGGCTTTAAGGCCATATTTAAAAACGGCAAACCGCTGCTCGAGGGTCCGCTGCACGACGATTTTGGCACCTTTATTTCTGGCCTGGCTCCGATGTTTAGGCCCGGCAGTACCCAAGTTGTGGCCGTATTAGGCGTCGATGTGGACGCTACTACCTACTACCGCAACATGTTTGCGGCGGCCTCGTTGCCGGTGCTGGCCGGGCTGATCCTGATTATTATCATCGTGGTATTTGAGTGGATGCGGCGGCGCAACCAGCAGCTGATGACCGTGCGTTCCGAACTGGTGTCGGTAGCCTCGCACGAGCTGCGCACCCCAATCATCGGCATCCGCCTCGCCGCCGAAAACCTCGACCACATGCCGCTCGATCCATCCGCCAAAGCCATGGTCCGGGTCATGTACGACAGCGCCCGCCGCTTGCAAACCAGCACCGACGATATTTTGGAGCTAACTCGCAGCATGCAAAAACAAAGCCTGGCCATGGCCGAGGTTGATATGATGGCCCTGTTTAACGAAATCGTCACCGTCCAGCAGGTCGCCGCGCAGCAAAAAGGCGTGCGCCTGCTGTACGCCGCGCCGTGGCCCGCGCAGCTTACCGTCCGCTGCGACGCCGATAAAATAAAACGGGCGCTGCACAACGTCGTATCCAACGCCATTAAATACACCAAAGACAACAGCCTGGTTACCATTGGCTACAAAAGCGACGAGCAAAACCACTACTTTACCGTCGCCGACCAGGGGATTGGCATCCCGCAGGCCGAGGTGGCCAAAGTATTTGCCGGTTTTTACCGCGCCAGCAACGCTGTTTCCAGCAAGGTGCCCGGCACCGGCCTGGGACTTTTCCTGGTTAAGGGTGTTATGGAGCAGCACGGCGGCTCGGTAAGCTGCATTTCCGAGCAAGACAAGGGCACCATCTTTACCCTGACGCTCCCCAAGCGCGATTAGCGGCACAGCCCCGCCACTACATCCGCCAAACTGCGCTTCTCTGCTAGAATACAAGCATGAGAAGTATGCGGCATCGGCAATGGTTAGTGGTTGTAGTAGTGGTTGAGCTGCTGGCCTTCGGCGGGCTCATAGCAGGTGCAGTGGTGCGCAGCCATCGCCCGGTGGTGGCGCCTATTACCCAAGGGCCGAGCCGCGCAGCTACCATTCAGCCTGCGCTGCCTGCACCTAAGGTAACGGCCGCGCCGTTTGCTCAAAATGTCGATAACGTAACCGCGCTTACTTCTACGCACAGCCCGGCCGACAAACGACTGTTTGCCGTCCAACAACCAGGCGTCGTAAAAATTATTAGCGAGCAGGGGCAAGTCGACCCCACACCTTTCTTGGACATTAGCAGCAAGCTTATGTACGGCGGCGAAATGGGCCTACTGGGCCTAGACTTTCACCCCAAATACTCCCAAAACGGCTTCTTTTACGTGTATTACATCAACAAGCAAAAGCAGAGCGTGCTCGCGCGCTACCAGCTCGACACCGCCACCGGGCGGGCCGACCCTAAAAGCGAAAAAGTGCTGCTAACTCTGCAGCAAACCTTCGACAACCACAAAGGCGGCGAGGTACAGTTTGGGCCAGACGGCTTTTTGTACGTCGGCTTTGGCGACGGCGGCAGCGGCGGGGACCCGAACAACCAAGCGCAAAACAAGGCGCTGTGGTTTGGCAAAATTTTGCGGCTGGACGTTGACCGTGGCGACCCCTACAGCGTGCCGCCCAGCAACCCTTACGCCAAAGAAGCGGGGTCGAAGCCCGAAATCTGGGCCTACGGCCTGCGTAACCCGTGGCGTTTTAGCTTTGACCGCCTGACGCACAACCTCTACATCGCCGATGTGGGGCAGGACAATTACGAAGAAGTGGACGTGCAAAGCGCGGCCAGCAAAGGCGGCGAAAACTACGGCTGGCGCTGCTACGAGGGCTTTCACGCCTTTAACACCACCGGCTGCAAAAGTGCCGACAGCTACGTAAAGCCGCTGGTAGAGTACAACCACGCCAATAACCGCTGCTCGATTACCGGCGGCTATGTGTACCGCGGCAGCCGCGAGCCGGCGCTCGCTGGCAAATACTTTTACGCCGACTACTGCAGTGACGAGGTTTTTTACGCTGCGCAGCAGGACGGGGCATGGACTCAAACCCTGGCCACCACGGTTGCCAATCCCACCACCTTTGGCGAAGATAGCGCCGGCGAGCTGTACATTGTCAGCCAAAAAACCAGCGAAATTTTCCGCCTGCAGGCTACCGCCAACAATTAACCGCTATACTTACATCTATACCATGCGACGAAAGCCTCAGCCCACCAAAACCACCCGCAACCGGCAGCCGCAAAGCCTGCTCGACCTTAACCGGTCGTTGCCGGGTTTTGCTTACAAGCCAGCGGAGCGCGCTAGCAACGCGCCCCGGCCCGCCGTGGCCCTGCCCAAGGCACCGACCGGCCGAGCGCGCTGGAAGAGAGTGGTGCTGTGGACATTAAGCTTGCTGCTGGGCGTCTTTTTGGCCACCGGCGGCTGGATAGGCTGGAAATTTGTATCCAACGAGGTACGCATATTTGGCTGGCAGGGCCTGATGGGCTTATTCCACTCTCAAAAGTTGGACGGCGAAAGCAGCGGACATGTGACCATTTTGCTGGCCGGCAACTCGGCCGACGACAGCGGACACAACGGCGCCAACCTCACCGATTCCATTATGCTATTAAGCCTTAACACACAAACCAATACCGCATTTATGTTGAGTATCCCGCGCGACTTATACGTTGCCATTCCCGGCCACGATTACGCCAAAATAAACGAAGCCTACCAGGATGGCGAGTCCGACCATTTTAGCGACTCCGGCTACGCGCCGGGCGGCATGGGGCTGCTAGAAAAAACCGTTGCCCAGCAATTTGGGATAGAAGTGCAGTACTACGCGCTGGTCGACTACTCGGCCGTCCGCGATGCAGTCAACGCCGTGGGCGGTATTGATGTAACGGTTGCCAGCTCCGACCCGCGCGGATTGTACGACCCCAGCCCGGATTACGGCAACAATAGCCAGCCCCTGGTTAACTTGAGTAATGGCGTGCGCCACATAAACGGCGTGCAGGCGCTGGGCCTGGCCCGGGCCCGCGGCGATTCCTACCGCTCGTACGGCTATGCGCTCAGCGACTTTACACGCACCGCTAACCAGCGGCAGATAATGCTCGGGCTCAAAGACCGCGCTACGGGTTTGGGTACGCTTTCTAACCCCGTAAAACTCGGCCAGCTTTTTGATTCGGTGGGCGGCAATGTTAAAACCGATCTTACCTTAGGTAACGTGCACCGCCTGTACGACCTGCTCAAGAAAATACCGAGCAGCAGTATTGTATCGGCCAGCTTAAATGGCGCGAGCGACCATAGCGACCTGCTCAAAAACTACACCACCCCCTACGGCCAAAGCGCCCTCATCCCCCGCGCCGGCCTCGACAACTACACCGACATCCAAACCTTCCTCACCCAACTCCTCAACCCTCCCGCCCCAACTTCGCCCAAAGCCCAGTAGCCTAAATCCTTACCCCTAGGAAACCACGGAGGGTGCGGCAGGGCAGGCACTAACCCCAACTCCAACCAAAAACTAATATCCCATTACGACCTCCCGCCTAAACCGGTAGCAGAGCGTGGGCGGGCAAGCACTAACTAGGTTGAGGGGACTGTGTAGCCGGAAGAAACTAAAATCGCACCCTGTACCACAGGGATGCGGTTTTAGTTTCGCGCCGCGCGGAACGCGCCCCTCAACCTGGTTAGTGCTTGCCCAGGTAGCACAGTCTCCCGGTTGTGATACACTGCTAGTGTTATGTTTTGGGCCGCCCTATTCACCCTATTCGCCGCAATCCCCACCAGCGAAACCTACACCATGCCCGCCTACGGCTTTGATAACGGCTCGGGCGCGACCAGCAGCGCCAACTACCAACTGCGCGGGGCTACCGGCACGACGGGCGGCAATGCGTCGAGCGCCAACTATGCCTTGGCGCCAGGCATCCGCGCTTCCACCACGGCCCGCGTGCCGGCCGCTCCCACGCTTACTAACTCCGACAACAGCTACGACCGCCTAACCCTCACCCTCAACGTTGCTGGCTTTCCCAGCGACACCAAGTACGCGGTTGCCATAAGCAGCGACAACTTTGTTACTACCCAGTACGTGCAAACCGACCAAACCATTGGCACTAATTTTGCCGCCAGCAACTACCAAAGCTACGCAGCCTGGGGCGGAGCCAGCGGCAGCGTGGTGCTGGGCCTGCAAAATGGCACCACGTATAAGGTCAAGATCGCCGCCTTGCAGGGCGGGGCAACGGGCAGCGCCTTTGGGCCGACTGCCACGGCAGCCACGGCCACGCCGAGCGTCACATTTGGCTTAAGCACCTCACTTACCTCAACGCCGCCATTTGTGGCAACTTTTTCTAGCCTGCCTGCAGGCGCGGTTACTACAGCCGATGCCACGGTAAGCGCCTTGCTCACCTCCAACGCCGAGCGGGGCGGGACGATCCTGGTGCGCGACCTTAATGGCGGCCTAAGCAGCAGCGCCAAAAGCTACACCATTAGCTCGGCTACAGCCGACCTTACGCCGGCCACTGCGGGCTACGGTGCTCAAATTACTGCCGTAGCCCAAGCAAGCGGCGGGCCGCTCGTGGCCCTCAGCCCCTATAACGGCACTGCTAATAATGTAGGCTCACTCACCACCGCGCTGCAGCAACTGGCCAGTTTTAACGCCCCCATAAATAATGGTAGTTTAACATTTGCCTTAATGGCTAAAGCCAGTAATATAGCCCCAGCGGCTACCGACTACGCTGACACCGTAACCGTAACACTCGCGCTTTCATTCTAAGTTAATTTTAACCTTGCAATTAGGTGACAGGCGAGGCATACTATTGCTGAAGCATAACCATAACAGAGGGTAACAGCATGTACACAACAAAAACAGCCGCAGCGCGACTTAAAAAGGTGAGTATTTACTCGATTTCGGCCATCGTTGCTCTGGCGGGAGTCTTATTTGCCTTTAAACCAGCCGACGCGAACGCCGCCACGCTTGGCCAGGTTTTTGTACGATTCGACCACCTCGGCACTTCCGCACCGAGCACCGGCACCGTGTGCGCTAAGCCCACTACCGCCTTAACCGAAGCCTCGGTACAGGTAACATTCCCAACAGGGTACACCCTCAGCAGCACGCTGGCTAACTGGGCCGTCAGCACTACCAACTTAGCATGGCCAACCGGCGGCACCCTGTGGCCGGGTATTGGTACTGCTACCAATGTAACCTCCCAAACGGTTACGTTCCCCAGCACCGACCTTACCGTGGGCACGCTTTACTGTTTTAACTGGACCAGCACGCTGGCCGTATCCATTAAGTCGTCGGCCACCGCCAACAATACCGGCACTGTTACGACTCGCGATGGCACCACGGCTACTATCGACACCGCTACCTTTAGCACCGCCAGCATTGGCACCGACCAAATTGGCGTGAGCGCTACTGTGCCCCAGACCTTTAGCTTTGCACTGGCCAACACCACCGACAACCTCGGCACGCTAACCACCAGCTCGGTTAATGTCAGCCCCACCCCGGCAACAGCCACCGTTAACACCAACGCCGCCGCCGGCTGGGTAGTATGGGCCAAGGACCTCAACGCCGGGCTTAAGTCTACCGCTGCTAACTACACCATACCGTCGGCCACGGGCACGCTTAACACCAGTACCGAAGGCCACAACTTTGGCGTTACTTCCGCTCAAACGGGCGGTACCGGCGTTATCTCGCTGCCTGCCGCTTTCGATGGCGCAGTCGCTTTCCATGGCGGCGGCCTCACCACTGCACTGCAACAAGTTGCCAGTTCTACTGGTACCGCTAACGGCGCGGTGCTGACTCTTAAAAACAACGTGGGCATTTTAAGCACCACGGCTGCCGCTGCCGACTACGCCGACACTATTACGGTAGTAGGCGCCGGCCTGTTCTAACAGAGAAGTACGCTTTTGAGAGACGGGCCCCCGGCAACGGGCCAGGGGCCAAAAGGAAAGAGGGAAATAGGGAGTATGGTAACCAAACGCGTGAGGCAATGGTTGCACCGATGCACACAAGGGGTGCTGGCGATATTATTCGCAAGCACTGCTTTGTTTCCTGCCATAAGCTATGCGGCAGGCGATGACTTTAATGTACAGGTATCACCGTCACCACTGGTGGTCGCCCTGCGGCCGGGAGAGCACAAAGTTGCCACAATTACAGTGCGTAACCTTACCGCCCACCCAGAAACGCTGTACCCGTCACTTAAAGGCTTTGACATTGACGACAAAACCCAAGCCATTAGCGTCAAAGACAGCCTGCCAGCCAACTTAAAGGAGTGGATATCATTTAAACAGCCCTCGCTGACGCTGGGGCCTGGCGCAGCCGCCCCGCTCGACGTGGTATATAGCGCGCCAAACGACGTTGGGTTTAGTTACTCGCTGGCTATTGTACTCAGCCGCGCGCCGAGCCTGGCCGCTAACGGGTCGGTACGCCTGCAAGGGGCTGTGGCGGTATTTAATCTTATAAACATCGACCGGCCGGACGCGGTAAGCAGTCTCAGCATCCAAAGCCTGACGGTTAGCCGTTCGATGTACGAATTTTTGCCCGCAACATTTAATGTGACAGTAAAAAATAACGGTAATATCATTGGCCAGCCCGGGGGCACGCTGTTTATCCAGCGCTCTTTCGACGATAACAGCCCACTGGCAACCATTGCCCTCAACCCGGCCGAGAGCTATGTGCTGCCTGGCAAATCGCGTACCTTTACCCTCAGCTGGGGCGCCGGCTTCCCCCGTTATGTCACCACTAAAACCGCCGATAACACCGCGCCCTCTAATACGCTCAGCTGGAACTGGAAGGACTTAAACGATCTCCGTTTTGGCCGCTACACCGCAAAAGCCGTCCTCGTATATAGCAACGGGCAGCGCGACCAAGCGGTAACCGCCAGCACCAACTTTTGGGTTATCCCGTGGAGGCTCATTGGCGGGAGTATTTTGCTGCTTGCCTTAATTGCCATGGGTCTGGCCGCTAGCGGATGGTTGGGCTTTAAAGCCGCTAAAAAGGTTAAGGGCAAGGTAGGCCGCCGTGCGCAGTAGCAGTAAACGAAGCGCCGTTACGTGCGCCCTGGCACTCGCCGCATTGCTGTGGGCAAGTGCCGCGCCGGCTACCCACGGTGCTGCCTTGGCGCCTGCGCAGCCCGGTATTACCATTGCCCCGGCAGCCCTGACGCTTACATTGCCCAAGGGCGCCACGCAGGCCACCACATCGTTTGACGTTACCAACCGCTACGCGGCCACCGTTACGGTAAGCTTTAAGGTTGAGCCCGGTACCGCCAGCCAAAACGCGCTGAACCCAGGCGCACTGGCGCACCTCGTAACCATTGGCAGTACCGAGCTGGTTATAGAGCCGGGCCAAACCGGCCACCAAACGCTCACTTTGCTCGACGACCAGCAGCTGCCACCCGGCAGCCAGGACGCTGTATTGGTAGCCAGCCAGCTCAGCACCGGCAGCGCGGGAGCCGTGGGGGTGGCCACGCGCATCCAGCTGCCGCTGACGCTTATTAAGCAGGACGGAGCGGTGAGCAGCCTAGGCCTCACCAGTCTAGACACGCCGGCAGCCGGCCTTACCATCCCGGGGAGTGTAAGGGTGCACCTGCGTAACACCGGCAATGTCACCGTTATACCGCACGGCTATGTGACCATTACCAGCCCGCAGGGGACGATAGTTGCCAAGGGTATTATTAACGCCGGCGGCCAAGCCATGGGCGTGCACGGTACCCTCACACTTAACACACCGCTTACTCGGCTAGCCACGGCCACGCTCCCTGGTGCCTACAAGGTAACCGCCGCCTACGGCCTGGGCAGCGGGCAGGCAACCGCACAGCAAAGCCGCACGCTGTGGTTTGTGGCTTGGTGGCACCTTGTGCTGATCATCGCGCTAGCGTTCGGGTTGTACCGGATAAAAAATATTTTTACTCACAAGTTGCACAAGCTAAAATCGGCCACACATCCCCCGCCAACCAAACGTACCGTGCTCATTGGGAGGGATATTACATGAGCCTGCCGCTTAAGAGCCTGCTGTTTGCGCTCGCCTGCTGTGGGCTGGCGTTACTTTTTGGCAGCCCGCCTACCAGCGCAGCTATTAATCCGCAGATAAACTTCCAGGGCAAGCTTACCAACACTGACGGCACCAACGTGGCCGACGGCAACTACAGCATGCGCTTCCGCATCTACACTGACCCCAGCGCCGATACGGGAACTTGTGCTAACACCTGTAAATGGGAAGAAACTCAAGCCACGGTAGCCGTCAGCGCCGGACTGTTCCAGGTAAACTTGGGCAGCGTTACCGCACTGCCGGGAAGTGTCGATTTTAACAGCTCGCCGCTGTACCTAGGCACAAAGGTAGGTGCCGATTCCGAGATGACACCGCGCGTGCGTCTTACCGCCGTACCTCAGGCTTTTAACAGCGACTTGCTCGACGGCCTGGATTCGACCAATTTCGTACAACTCTCCGGCGGCAACGTCACCCTGGGGAGTGGCACACTTACTTCCGGCGCAATTAACGGCGTGACCATTGGCAGCACCATCCAACCCTCGGCTGCCGGGGCACTTACCGTGCGCAGCAACGGCGCCAACGCTCTCAACCTCACGGGCGGTGCGGCCTCGACGTGGGACATTGGCAGTAGCACTCTCTCGGTACAAACAACTAATAACGGCGCCATTACGCTGGGCAGCGGGCTTTTAACGCTGGGCGGCAACGCGACGTTTGCGGGCACCACGGCGCGCACCATTACCGGCCCAAGCACCGGCGGGCTGAGTGTAACGGTGGCGAGCGGGCCATTGAGCCTTTCTACCACTACTGCCGGCACGCTAACTGCCAGTTCGGCAGGAGCTTTAACGCTCACCGGGGGCGCAGCTTCTACGTGGTCAACTACCGGCGGCGGGCTGACCATCCAGGCGTCGGGTACCAATACGCTCACCCTCAACACCGGCGGGGCAGGGACCGTTGACCTGGGCGGCACCAATACCACGACTATTAACATTGGCGGCACGTCCGGCTCCACGACTAACATTGCGGTCGGCAACGTGGCCCACACCGTGCACATTGCCGACGGCGGCAGCAGCACCAACCAGGTTATAACCATTGGGTCGACAAACTCGGGCAGCACCACCACGTTACAAGGCAACACCGTGGCTATTTTGAGCGGTAGCAACATAACGCTCGGCACGGTAGATGCCACCGGCACGCTACTGGTCCTGGACACCAAAAACACTACCGGCGACCCCACCGAAGTTGACGGCGGGCTGTACTACAACTCGGCCAACAACCGCTTCCGCTGCGGCCAAAACGGCACCTGGATCAACTGCATTAGCGGTACCATGGCCACCAACACCGCGGCTTCTGCAGCGGTCAACACGTGCACTACAGCGTGCACGTCGTTTAGCACCAACGCTGCGCTGCCGGCCAACTACTGCGTGCCAGGCCGGGTCTTGCACGTGGTCGCCAACGGTGTATACAGCACCACCGCCTCGACCACCTTATCTATGGGTGTATACGTCGGCACTAACTCCACTACTAAAACGTCGGATACGCTCATTGGGGCGGCCTCCGGCGCGCTCAGCTCCGGCGCCGCCGTTACAAACGTGGGCTGGGGCCTGGACTTTTACATTAGCTGCTTTACCGCCGGCGCCGCGGGCACCGTAAGCGGCCAAGGTAACTTCTCTATGGGCACCAGCGCCACGGCAACGGCAGCCGGCGGCAAAATGTACAGCAGCGCTACTACTACGGTCAACACCACCGCGGCTCAAACAATTTATCTCTTCCCGGCATTTGGCGCCTCGGCCGCCGGCAACACGGCTACCGTGCAGCAATTTGTCGTTACCACTCTTTAGGGCTGCCGCACCACAAAGTCGTACACCCGCTTAGACACTTTGGCAATAAAAGTATTGGCTTGGTCCTCTGGCAGGCCAACCATAACGCACACAATGTACGGCCGCTTGGGCACATACACAATACCGCAGTCGCTCTCCGACCACGAGCTATTAAACACCCCGTTTTTATGAGCCACGGCAACGCCCGCGGGCACACCCAGCACCAAGCGGTTCGTGGCGCTGGACTGCGTCAAATAGGCCAATATTTCCTCCGAATCCTGCTTTTGTAAGTACGAAGAATAGTACAAACTCTTGAGCACCGAGGCATACGACCGCGCATTAATCACTGCCTGGCCGTTTTGCGAATTTTGGTCGACGTCTAAACGGGCCAGGGACTCTTCCTCGTAGCTGAGCAAGCCCTTAATATGGTCAAAAATAACATGGGTGGCTGTGTTGTCGGAGTTTTTTAGGGCGAACTGAGCGGCCTGGCGCAGGGTAAGGCTGGCGCCGGCGCCGCGCTGCCATAAATCGCCATATGCATTGTCGAGTTCGGCCTGAGTAATGGTAACTTTTTGGTCGAGATTAACGCGTTTTAGCTCGGCCGCGCGGTACAAATTCATGACCAGCGGGACCTTAATGAGCGAAGCAGCAATAAGCTCTTGGTCGGCACCATCGCGTATTGATGTGCCGTCCGGCAGGTACTCAAAATAAAAACTTTTTTGGACGGTGAGCTGGTCGAAACGGGCCTTTAGATCATTCCGCAGTGGCACAAAATTAATCAGGATGTCGTTAGTGTCGTTATTTAAGATGCGGCTCGACAAAAAAGGATAGGCGCGCTGCTGGGCGGGCGAAACCGAGCCATCGCCCGCGGCCCGCTGGTACCACATTTGGTACCAAGCGAACCAGCCCACATTACCAAGCAGCAGCACAATACAAACCACCAGCAAAAATCGCGAACGTCTCGGGCTATTGCTCATATCTAACTACCCCTTATTGTACGGGGTAAACAGGGCCAAAGACAAGCCGCTAGGAAGCGGGCGCGTGGTGCCTATGCTCGCGGCAACACCGCATAAGGTGGGCGGCCAAAATTTCGGCGGCAGCGTGGTGCAGGGGCACACCGGTTGCTGCGGGGTACTCGGTACTCACCCCCATTTCTACGGCCGCCAGCATCAGCTGCAAGTACACCGTTGCTTCGCGGTCGGTTATGGCGGGGCAGCGCTTTTTTAATACTGCAGTGTAAGCGCGGGCAAAGCGCTCCCAGGCTTCGCTATTTTGGAGGCGCAGCCGCGGGCTGGCCCGCACCGCGTACAAAAACGCAAAAGGGCCACTTAAGCGCGAGTAATTAACCCACGACTCGACCATCAGCAGTAAAACTTCGTCCCAGCCCATGTGCTGCAGCATGGGGTGCGTGGCAATATCGTCAAAAATCTCAATAATATCATCAACATAGAGCGTCGTTAGGGCAGCGACAATCGCCTCCTTGTTGGGATAGTACCGGTAGAGCGAGCCAATGGGGATGTGCGCCGCCTGGGCAATATCGTTGGTGGTGACCGCTTCCAGCCCCTGGTCTTTAAAAAGGGCGAGTGCCGCCGACAATATAAGACGCACCCGCTCTTTGCCTCGGGCCTGCGACGGGTTTAAGCGGACCGCTTTATATTTATCGGGGTTATACATACTAGGTAGGGTTTAGTGTAGGAGAAATGCGCCGCCGCGGCAACTCGCGCCGCCCGTTTAGACAAGACCGCACGATCTGCGTTATGATGGGATTACATGTTAGAAAAATCATCGTCACTTATTTTTCTAAACTATCTTACTTCTGTGTTCGACCGTTTGGGCGAGTCCATCCTGCTTATTGGCGTCGAGCCTCAAGAAACATACCGCTTGTTGCTGGCAAACGACGCCTTTTGGCAAGATACCGGGCACCAGCGGGATCAGATTGGCAAGAGCATAGAGGAAATTGTCGATGCCGAATCCTACGGCCTGCTCAAACGCCGCTACAAAAAGGTAATAACCAGCAAACGCGCCACCGAATACACCGAATGGTACACCGTGCCCGCCGGCCGCCAGGCCTACGAAGTAAAATTAGCGCCCATTTTAAACGCCGTGGGCGAGTGCGTGCAAATTGCCGCCATTACCCGCAACGTAACCGAGCTGTATAACTTGCGCACTCAGGTGCAGGACCTCCGGCGCCGTTTGTATACATCCAAGAATCACTAGACACGTGCGGCCTTGTGGTATTATGGTAACGAGCATAAGCTTTGTGCCTGCTAGGATTTTACGAAAGGTAAGCTGGCAGCGGAAGGAGGGTAACCGGCAAAAGAAGCGATTTAGTAAAAGGTAGACGTTAGTATTTACTGCCGTTGTTATTAAAAACGGCTCCGCCATTACTGGCACAATATTATTTCGGAGGGTTCGCCCCCGCGTTTCTGGTACAAGTAGCCGTGTCATCGTACAAAGCTCTTACCGAGACAAACAAACATTTTTTGGAGCTGACGTTCTACCATCTACAACAAACGCACTGTGCGCTTTGGTGGGCCGTTTTAAGATTATCGACGAAACGTACAGCCGGCATATCCCGGTCGTACGTTTATAAAGATTTTTTGGATAGGTACCACAGGCGTATTAGGCATGGTGGACCTAAAATACGGAGGCATCTGCATGTTGAACTTTGTAATGCAGGCGCGCCACAGTCACTTTATTCGTCATAATGCTGTTTTCTTTTTTGGCGCTGTCGCTGTTGGCGCACTTAACTATCTTTACTATCCGATCATGGGACGACTACTTGACCCCGCCTCTTTTGGAGAGGTGCAAACCTTGATTTCGCTGTTCTTGCAGATAACGATTTTTTTGTCGGTTATGGGACTGGTGACTATCAATATCGTCACCAATTATTCGTCGGTGGCCCGGCGCAACGAAGTCGTGCTGGAATTTGAAAAGCTCGCCTTGCTCATTGGCGTTGCGCTGCTTGGCGTAACGATTGTGGGCGGGCCGGCCATTGCTCATTTTTTGCATTTTTCTTCGGTGTGGCCGTTTGTCCTGCTTTTGCTGGCCCTGATCGCCAGCGTGCCGTTTACTTTTCGCAGTGCTTTTTTGCGCGGGCGGAAAAAATTTATGCTGGCGTCGGCTGCCAATCTTGCCATGGCCGCCAGTAAACTGCTGTTTGCCGCACTTTTTATCGTGGTGGGACTGGGCAGCGCCGGGGCGATTGGCGGGCTGGTAGTAGCCCAAATAGTGGCCTCGATTATTGCCGCAGCCTGGGCAACCAAAGCAGGACTTACGCACGGGGCAGACAGCCGCATATTCGGCTTGCCCAATTTTAGACTCCTGCTTCCAGAGCTCCGCTACGGCGCGCTGGTATTAGGCGGCTCGCTGATTGTTACCTTGCAGTACAGCCTCGATGTGCTCGTGGTAAAGCACTATTTTAACCCTCACGTTGCCGGCCTTTACGCCGGCGTGGCAAGTGTGGCGCGTATTATTTTGTTCCTTACGGCCTCGGTTGCGCTCGTCATGATGGCCCTGGTACGGGCGCAGGCAGCTCCCGGCAAAAATCAGCGGCTGCTGCTGCAATCATTGCTGCTAACTGCTGTAGTGGGGCTGCCCGTGTGGGGCGTGTGCCTGTTTGCGCCGCAGGCCGTGACCCTGCTTTTAATGGGTAAGGCCTACGCCGGTATTGCCTCTATATTACCGACGCTGGCGAGTGCGGTATTAGTCGTATCGGTCGTTAATGTGGTGGTGTCTTATTACTTAGCGCTTCGCCGCTACGGCATCTTGCCGGTACTCGGCGTTGGGGCGCTGGTTACGTACGTTTTGTTGTACCTACATCACGCTTCCTTGCAAAGCGTGGTTACGAGTTTATTTGTTGGCAGTTTAGCAATGCTTGCCGTCCTGGGACTTTGGGCTGGCAGCAACTACCTAAGGGAGACGACATGGCAAAAAAGTTAATTTCGATTATTGTGCCCATGCACAACGAAATGGGCAATATCCGGCCGCTTTACCAAAAGCTTAAAGAGCTGGCTGACCATTTACTGTATACTTTTGAATTTATTTTTGTCGACGACGGCAGCACCGATAACTCGCTTTTGCTGCTGGAACGTTTGGCGCGCGCCGACAAGCGGATACACATTGTGGAATTCGCCCGCAATTTCGGCAAAGAAGCGGCGGTGAGCGCTGGCCTGCATTGCGCCCGCGGCGACGCTGCCATTATGATGGATGCCGACCTGCAGCACCCGCCGGAACTAGTAAACAAATTTTTATCCAAGTGGGAAAAGGGCGCCGACGTGGTGGTTGGTATCCGGCAGTACAGCAAAAACGAGAGCTGGTTTAAACGCTGGTCGAGCGCCTGCTTTTACCAGATTATGCGCAGGATTGCCCACACGCACATTACGCCGCACGCTACCGACTTCCGGCTTATCGACCGGCAAGTCATGGACGTTTTTTCGCAGTTAACGGAGCGCAACCGCATTACCCGGGGGCTTATTGACTGGCTGGGATTCCGGCGGGCTTACGTACATTTTGAAGCCGGAGAACGCACCCAGGGCGAACGCGCCTATACGGTGCGCAAGTTATTTGCTCTGGCCATCAACGCTTTTACGGCTTATAGCCTTATGCCGCTCAAGCTGGCCGGCTACCTGGGAATTTTTATTTTGGCAACTGCCACGCCGACCGGCATTACCATGTATGTGGAGCGCTACATTCTTGACGATCCGCTACACTGGGAAATCCGCGGCACGGCCATGCTTGCCATATTACTCGTCATACTGGTGGGTCTGATGCTGGCCTGCCTGGGGCTTATCTCGTTATATATCGCCAACATCCACGCCGAGGTCACCAGCCGCCCGCTGTATGTCGTGCGCCGCTATAGCGGGCAACTGGCCGAGGGTGTACCGGCCATATCACTTGCCGAGAGGGAACGGGTAAACGCATGAATATCTTATGGCTTGCCTGGAAAGATACCGCACATCCCCTGCGCGGCGGCGCTGAACTGGTCATGGGTGAACTCATTAATCGCCAAGCCCGCGACGGCCACCGCGTCACCTTACTAACTGCCAGCTACAAAAACGCCAAGCCCCGCGAGATATTGCCAAATGGCGTGGAGGTAATTAGAGTTGGCTCCAATCGCTACACCCATCCCGTGCAAGCGCTGGCGTATTTTATCCGCCACTTGCGCGGCAAGTTTGATGTGATCATCGAGACCGTCAATACGGCGCCGTACTTTAGTTTGTTGTTCCGGGGCAAGGCCCAAGGCCTCGCCCTGTACCACCAGCTGGCCCGTGAGGTATGGTACGCCGAAACCAAATCCCCGCTCAGCCACCTGGGCTACTACGTGATAGAACCGCTATCCACCTGGCTGCTCAGCCGCTCCAAAGTGCCGCTTGTTACTGTGTCGGAAAGTACAAAAAAAGATTTGGCGCGCTTTGGCTGGAAGCAGGAATCCACCCATATTATTTCGGAGGGCATTGGTATTGAACCATTGCCCCAGCTCGATACCACGCCTAAATATGACCAACCGACCATGGTCAGCCTCGGCAGTATCCGCAGCATGAAGCAAACGCTCGACCAAGTGCAGGCCTTTGAGTTGGCCAAACAAGTCATTCCCAGCATGCGACTAAAAATTGCCGGCGACGCTTCTGACGCCTATGGGCAAAAAGTACTGGCACATGTGGCTAACAGCCCGTTTCGGTCGGACATCGAATACCTGGGACGCGTCAGCGAGCAGCAAAAGCAAACCTTGCTGGCGCGGGCTCACGTCATTACCGTCACGTCTATAAAAGAAGGGTGGGGACTGATCGTAACCCAAGCCGCCAGCCAGGGCACACCGGCAGTAGTGTACGATGCCGATGGCCTGCGGGACAGCGTACGCCACAACCAAACCGGGCTTATAACCACGCCCACGCCCCAGGCTTTAGCTCGCAACATTACCCGCCTGCTTACCGACCCGCAGCTCTACCAAAAGCTGCGCTACAATGCCTGGCAATGGAGCAAACAAATGACTTTCGACCACAGCTACCAGGATCTTAAATACGTAATGGAGAAGGCAATCGTATGAACCCCCAGCGCACCACAACCCGCATTACCAAAGCAGTAGCTTCGCCTTTTGGGCAGCCACATCCGCTCCCGGTTATACCCGCCGTAAAAGATACTCCCGCCGTGGCGCGCCCCTTGGTGTCGGTAATTGTTACCACACGCAACAATCACCAAACGCTCAACGCCTGCCTGTCATCCATCGCCCAGCAAAGCTACGCACCCATCGAACTCATCGTGGTCGACCGCGATTCAAGCGACGGCACCAAACTCATTGCCCGCTACTACACCGACTCTGTTTTTAACCACGGGCCGGAGCGATCTGCCCAACGTAATTTTGGCGTCAGCAAGGCCGCCGGCGATTTTGTACTTATTATTGACTCAGACATGGAACTAACCCGGGACGTGGTGAGGGACTGCGTAGACGTATTGTGCTACAAGCCCGACTGCGCTGGCGTTATCATACCCGAAGAATCGTTTGGCAAAGGCTTCTGGGCGCGCTGCAAACAGCTGGAACGGTCTTTTTACCGCGGCAACGACTCGCTGGAGGCAGCGCGCTTTTACCCTAAAAAACTCTACCAGCAGCTCGGAGGCTACGACGAAGCCATGGTCAGCGGCGAGGACTGGGACTTATCGGCGCGGGCCCGGGCCACGGGGCGGATCGAGCGCATTTCGGCCCACATAAACCATAACGAGGGCAGGCTCAAACTACTGCGCTCTTTGCGCAAAAAATATTACTACGCCGGCCTGGCGCGCAATTATTTGCGCAAAAATCGTATCAGCTCCAAGCTAACCGCCGATGCCGGGCCCGTCCAACGTTACAAATTATTTTTGTCCCAGCCTAAAAAGTTGTTCCGAAACCCGGTGGCGGGCGTGGGCATGCTGGTTATGAAAACGTGCGAGTTTGGCTTTGGCGCCTTTGGCTATGCACTGTCGAGCGGCAGGAAGCGGGGGAGCGAATGACCTTAACAACATTTATCAAAAAATATTCGCTCAGTAGCAGCCTGCTGATTGGTTTTTACGGCGGCGGCAATTATGGCGACGAGCTGCTTATGGAAACCTTCGCTGGCTTGCTCAAACAGCGGCGTACCCAAAACCTCACTATTGCCTACCAGCACCCCGAGAACTACCAGGCTATGCACCACGACTTTGGCTTTGACCTGGTAGATATGCACAGCAAACCAGCGCTTATAAAATCCGTGCTGGCCAAAAAGAATATTATTGTGGGCGGCGGCGGGCTGTGGGGCATGGACAGCAATTTTAACTTGTTTTTGCTGTGCTTACTGATGTTCATGGCACGCTGGTTTTTGGGCAAAAAGGTCTACCTGGTGGCCGTTGGTTACTATGGCTCAGCCCAACGGCTTGGCCGGGCCAGCGCCTGGCTAGCAGGCAAGGCGGCGACTGCTATTTTGGCACGCGACCCCGAAACCTACCATAATTTTAAAGCTATCCAGCGCAATACTTCCCAGGACACCGACATTGCCTGGTATATCGACGAGCTGGACCTCGCACCTTACGCTGCCGACCTCGCCCAGCTCGAAAAACGTCTGCCCATAACGGGCAAAACATTGTTTATGACGCTCCGGCGTTTTCATAGCGGGCCCAAACAGCACTTGTCTACCCTAATTGGGCAGTGCCTGCAAAACAATGCTGATAAACCAATCATCATCGCCTTGCTGGAGCCGCGCCACGTCGACCCTGAGGGCTATAAGCTGCTGGAGTCTTGGCAACAGAACTATCCCAATGTACAGATTTTAGACCTTTCGTTTAACCCGCTGGCGCTCTTTTTGTTCTTTCGCAAGCACCACAAAAACCTGGTATTTATCGGGCCCCAGTTCCACGCCATACTCAGCGCCCATCTTACTGGTGTGCCGTATCTGCCCATGATCTACGACAACAAAGTCCGCGGCTTGCTGGAATATATCGCGCCCAAACGTCCGCATTATATGCTCCAAAGCCTTGGTATCTTCGACGTACAATCCTTTATTGATAAAACGTATAACAAAACGGCTTAACTTAAGGAACACTTTATATGCGTTTTATTTCTAACGGCGACTACATTTTTCCGCTCCACTTCCCGGGCTACTGGGCCGAACATGTGTACATGTGGTCGTATCAGCACGGGGCCGCCAACCCGGATGGCATTATGCGTCTGCCGGGGCGGCTGCTGGATCTTTTAGTGTTTGCGCTGTTTGGCAACCTGGCGATTGGTTACTTTTATGCCGCGTTTTGTATGGCCATGGTGTTTGCCAGCTTCTTTTGGTTTGCTCGGGTATTTTTAGAAACACGGCGCCTGGGCTTGCAACTACTGGGCGCGCTGCTGTTTACTTGTAACCCTATTTTCTTAGGCAATATGTCTAAGGTAGGGCTGGTGCTGGCGGCTGCTATGCTGCCGCTTTGCTTAACCGCGCTTAAACAGGGGTTTATGTGCAAACGGTTTAGCTACTTCTTGCTTTACGTGCTGGGGCTTAATATTGCCTTGCTGCATCCTTTTACATTTTCTGTTGACTTGCTGGTGTCGGGAATATATCTCATACATTTGGTGCGCCGGCAGCGGGTCTTTGTGCGCGATAACTGGCTCAAATTTGGGGTTATTGTGCTTTTGGGTCTGCTGCTTAACGCCTACTTTTTGCTGCCCATCGGCGCCATGGGCAGCGTCGACAAGGGCGTGTTGTCCGATACCGTGGCCTCCGCGCCCACCGATTATACCCGCCTAGTGGATGTTGCCAATACGGGTGATTTGTTTACAGCGCTGTCGCTTTCTAAGGGCGTCTTTAAAGATTACGAGTTTTTTGGCGCACTCACGTGGCCCTTCTACTTTTTGGGCGTATTTGGATTGTATGCCATTGTACTGGGCACCTACATACGCGTCGAAAAACGCACCAAGCCGGCCGACCGGCGGCGGCTGGTGCTGGCGCTGGGGCTGTTCCTGGTGCTAGTGGTGTTGGCTACCGCCACCTACCTGCACGCCGACCTGCTCATTAAATTTTTGATCGGGCTGCCGGGCGGTTGGATGTTCCGCTCGCCGCTTAAATGGCAACTGTTTATGCCGCTGGCGCTTGGCACGGCGCTCGTTACCGGGCTCAAATATGTACGGAGTAGCTGGCAGCTGCGGGCGCTGTACGTCGCCACCTTTGCTGCAATTTTACTCATGAACGGCTACCTTGGCGTGCAAATATATAAACGGCTGCTGACGCCGCGCAGCATTGCCTACTTTAGCGGCCTGGCCGCTCAGCCGCTCGATCAAAAAAACATGCTGTTTATTGGCAACGACACTTGCGTCACCGCCGCCCGTAACAATCCGGCCATGGCCACCGAACTTAATGAAGTCCTGATGTCTAAATATGTGCAGGTCAAACATATAAGCACGGGGCTGCTGGACAGCGTCAACGTTGGGCGCTATGACTTTGTGCTCGGTTGCCGCGGCAGTGCCACGCCGGATGTGCTGGCTGCTCAATACGATTTTGTTCCCGTTGCCACCTACGTCGGCGGGTTGTATGAGCTGTACCGCAACACGCATGCGCAGGGCTACGCAACCAGCACCACCGCGGCAGTGGTCGCAGGCAAGGGTGACGATCATGGCGACATCTACCATTTTGTTACCCACACCTTACGGCAGTCGTTACCATTTACGGACGAAATGTCCGCTGGCCCGAGCCGCCTGGCAGTCGACGACATATTTAGTAACCTGGCGCCTAGCGGGATGGCCGACGGCACGCTCCGCGCCGCGCTCGCGCCGCAGGCTAGTAGCGCGCCGCACATTTTTGTCCAGCCCAGCAGCAGCCCGCTGTACTACCATGCACAAAACCAGGACCTGCAATTTTTTACCACTCCGCAGCCCGGTGCGCGGCAAGTTAGCGGCGGTGAACTGCCACTTGCGGGCACCCACGGGCTTGCGCAAGTGAGCTATCACGACCCAAACTTTGGCTACCAAAATCTCGTGCCCAATGCCTCGTTCGAGCGCGGCCTATGGCAAAAACAAGTTGGCGACTGCAATGCTTACGACGACCAGCCAGAGCTTTCTATGCGTCTCAGCAACCAAAAAACAAACGGCGAACACTCGCTGGAACTGCAGGCCTTGCAGCACATTGCCTGTACCGGCCCCGAGGCCGTGCGCGTAAAACCGGCCGAACGTTATATGGTGAGTTTTGACTACCAAAGTGTGGGCGGCCAGCTGGCGGGATATTTTGTTGGCTTTGACGACCTAAACACCACCAACCAAAGCGAGCGCCTGCCCGACACCTTGGGCGCCTGGCGCACTTTTACTACCGAAGTCGCGGTACCGCTTGGCGCCGATAGTCTTAAATTTATGGCTTACGCTTTTCCGGCCACGATGCCCAGTAGCAGCGGCCTGGCCCGCTACGATAACGTGCGACTGGTAAAAATCCCCGCCGTGGCCGGGCGCTTTTTTGCGGTGCAGGGTCAACCGCCAATTGCCGGGGCCGCTCCGGCTACCACCGTGGTACGCCGCAATCCAACCAAGCAACTTATACGCATCACCCATGCACGCGCACCGTTTTATCTATCCACGGCCGAAAGCTACGCGCCGCAGTGGCAACTGGCACTCGACAACGGCCAAAGCCGGCTGAGCAAACTCTTGCCGTGGAAATTTAAGGCCATAGGCGCACGGCACCTGATGCTGGACAGCTCGTTTAACGGCTGGTACATCGACCCCCGTGCCGTTTGCGCGGGGCTGCCCAGCGGCTGCTCGCGCCAAAGCGACGGCTCGTTTAACCTCATGCTGGTTATGGAATTTGCTCCGCAGCGCTGGTTTTATACCGGAGCCCTCATTACCGCTGCGGGTGGCCTGGGTGCAACAATCCTGGTGTGGTCGGAATGGCGCACCGCAAGAAAGGCAGGGAAGAAGTAATGCGTACAAACCTCAAAGCCTACGCGGCCTACCTCGCCGCCTCACTGGCTGTTTTGCTGCCGCTGTGGCGGCCGGGCTACGTGCTGACGCTTGATCTTATTTTTACCCGGCGTATGCCGCTGCCCACCGAACTTAGCAGCAGCTACCTGCTGCGGTTGGCACTCCATTACCTGAGCATTGTGGTGCCGGGGCAGATACTGGAAAAACTGCTGCTGCTTGGCATCTTACTACTAAGTAGTATTGGGTTGCACAGGTTAGTGCGCGCTCTGCAACCGCCGGCCGCCGTGAATCAGTGGGGCATATATGTTGCAAGCATTTTTTATGCCATTAACCCTTTTACTTACGCACGATTTATGGCCGGGCAGTACAACGTGTTGCTGGGGTATGCGCTTTTGCCGTGGTTTGTGCGGTTGCTGTTTTTGTTTGGTAAACGACCCGGCTGGCGCAGCGCGGCTAAGCTCGGCGGGCTGGCCGCCGTTATTGGCGTGGTGTCGATCCACACCGTTGGCATGCTGGCAGTACTGTGCGCCGCGGGTGCAGCTGTTGGCTGGTGGCGACACTCCAAAAACATCAAACGCTACGCCGTTTTTAGCCTTGCCGCCCTGGAGATTTTTGTTTTGGCCAGCAGCTACTGGCTTGTCCCGTTGCTGGCCGGGCAGGGCAGCACGGCGCACGACATTAATAATTTTAGCGCCGGCGACACCCAGGCGTTTGCCACGGACGGCAGTAATGTAGTGGTCAAATTTGCCAATGTTATGCGGCTGCAGGGCTTTTGGGCCGAATCTAAAAACCTCTTTCTGCTGCCCCAAGACCGTATGATTTTGTGGGGCACGCTTGCACTGGCCGTTATCGCCCTGGCGACTACGGGCGGGGTGGTGCTGTGGAAGCGCAGCCGCTCGGCAACGTTAGTACTTGGGGTAAGCGCCCTTTTGGCTGTGGCGTGCGCCTGCGGCGCTCTTGGCTTACTGGGGTCGCACGTGTCATTGCTCGCCGGATACCGCGAGCCTCATAAATTTGTTGCGTTATTGGCCCTCGCTTACGCCGTGTTTTTGGCTGGCGGCGTCGACGACGTACTTGCCCGCCTGCAGGCCAACCGGCCCGCGGCCTATGTGCCCGTGGCCGTTGGACTGCTGTTATTGCCGCTGCTGCTTACGCGGGTTATGTTCTGGGGCTTTGACGGCCAATTGTCACCCCGGCAATATCCCGCCGACTGGACTGCCGCCAACCAACTGCTGCAACAAGACAAAAGCAATTTTAAGGTGCTGTTTTTGCCCTGGCACCAATACATGACTTTCCGCTTTACGGGCAGGGTGGTGGCCAATCCCGCACCGTACTTCTTTAGTAAACCAACCCTCGTCAGTGCCGACCCGGAGCTCGGCAAGGCCGCTGGGCTGGGCCAGGACGAGCAACACAAAAAGCTGACGGCGCTTATGGCCCAGGCCGGCGAGCGCAGCGACCTCGCCCCGCAACTGGCAAACCAAAACATCAAGTACATATTGCTGGCTAAAGACCTGGACTTTACCCACTACGGCTATGTGACGCACCAGCCCGGCATACGGCAACTACGTGACCTCCCCGATTTGCAGGTCTACGAAAATCTAGCCTGGAGGGCGCCATGACCCAGCAAGCTCGCTCCATAGACGGCATACGGTTTGCGCCTCGCGCCAGCGCGCCGCCGCCAGCGCCGCAACCGGCCAGACGCCCGTTCAGCTTGCCCCGTAGCCAGCCCCCTAGCCAACCGCAGCGAGGGGCGTGGGCCGGGCGATTCCAGCTGCCGCTCATTATGGTACTGGCGGTGGCCGCCGGGTTGTTTGCCCAGTCGGGCGCATTCGGGCAGATTGTGGTTGTTGCTTACGGCATTACTGCGTACTGCATGCGTATCAACAGCCGCATTACCTTTATGTTGGCGCTGGCGGCGCTGGGTGCAATGAGCATCCTGCTGCTGGGCAAGGGCGATGTGGCACTGGCCCAAAACTTTGCCACCTACACTTTTTTGCTTTTGGTTGTCGGGGTTATGAGCCTCGGTCGTGAATTAAAAAAGGAAGGAGGCCGGATATACAGCATTAGAACGCGTCGCATCGAACATCATTAGCACCACGCCTTGCCGGGTACTCCTCGGTGCCCATGCAAGGTAATAATCTATTCGGGAGGAAACGTATGTTTCGACACCAATCCCAACGTACAATAACCGGCACCACCAAAATTCCGCACAAGCTCATCGCAGGCTTTGCGGCCTTTGCGGCAACGGCCATTATTGCCAGCAGCGGCTTTGCTGCAGCCCAAACCCTAGACAAGCCTACAAAAGCCATGTGCCAGCAGGCCGGCTTTACCAACTACGGCCAATGCGTCAAGGAGTGGGCACATCATAAAAATCACCCAGGCAATGGGTACGGCGGCGGTAATAACGTGAGCGTGAGTAACGCTATCAATGTAACGCTCAATCACTCCAATAATAACGTCATAAACGTCGCGACCCAGATCATCATCAACATATTTAACTAACAGTCACTACGTCGGTGGGGAACCATAAAAGCGGGTTGCGAGGAGGGCAATCCGCTTTTTTATACCTTCGAGGAACCGCGCCCGCTCGCGTCGCGCAGGCCAATGTAGTACGCTGTAGATATGTGGATGTTTTTACTGAGCGCGCTCGGCGTTTCGCTCGTTATTAACCTGGCAATGTTCCTGGTGGCCTTCCGGTTTAAAACCGACCGGCTCACCGATGCATCGTACGCGGTTACCTTTATCGTGCTTGGGTTATTTGGCTTGCGCGCCGCGCCGCTCACCCCATTTAGAGTCATATTGTTTGCCATGGTTGCCGTGTGGGCCGTGCGGCTTGGCGGATTTTTGCTGTACCGCATATGGCGCGCGGGCAAAGACAGCCGTTTTGACGACATGCGCGGCAGTTTTTGGAAATTTGGTAAGTTTTGGCTGAGCCAGGCGCTGGCGGTGTGGGTTATTTTAATTGCCGGGATGCTTGCACTGTGGCAGCCCTTTGGACTGCTGGGAGTGGTGGCGTACGCTGGGCTGGGCATTTGGCTGGTGGGAGTTTGCATCGAAGCTACCGCCGATATTCAAAAATACCGCTTTACCCGCAACCCCAAAAACAAAGGCAAGTGGATTGCCACCGGCCTGTGGAAGTACTCGCGCCACCCCAACTACCTAGGCGAAATTTTGGTATGGGTTGGCGTGTACGTGTACGCCTGCACGGCGCTGACCGTTCCCCAGGCGCTGCTGGCCGAAGCAAGCCCGATTTTTATCGCCGGGTTACTGCTGTTTGTCAGCGGCATCCCCATCCTCGAAAAGTCGTCCGATGCCAAATGGGGCAAGCTCGCCGCCTACCGCGCCTACAAAAAGCGCACCAGCATCCTGCTGCTGTGGCCGCCCAAAAAACGCTCGCGGTAACGGCCGGCCTTGCACGCCACATTGCTGCCACGTGGCCCTAGCACGGGTTGATACTTTGACCCGCCCATGAAAGTGTTACACTAACACATATGTCAACACACACCGATCTTTCCGTACTCGAGGGCAAAGCATATTACGAGGCACTGCTGGAAGCCATCCCGCTCGCCAAAAAGCGCATCGTGCTGGCCGCCATGCTTATATGGTCCGACGACCAAACCGATGCTATTTTTGAGGAAATTAAAAAAGCCCTGCAGCGCGGCGTGCGCGTGCGCATTATGGTTGACATGTTCTTTACCCGCTTATATATGGTGCACCGTACCCCGGGCGGCCGAAAGGGCCTGATGCGCACCCTTGCCATGCTTAAAGAATTGCAGTCGCTTGGTGCCCGCGTCTATTACTTTGGCCGCTTGGGGCTTATTCCGTACCGCGGACGATCGCACGTAAAAGTAACCGTTGTCGACGACGATGCCTACTCGTTTGGCGGCGTCAACTTAACCAGCGGGAGCTTTGCCATCCTCGACTACATGGTGCACTCCCATAGCAGCGAGTACGCCGACTGCCTCGAAGACCTTATTAAACGAATCGGAACCTTGCGCCCACCGCTCGAAAACGGCGAAGTCCAAATAGACAATTCGTCGGCCATCCTATTTGACGGCGGCAAAAAACACAGCTCAATCATCTACGAAAAAGCCTGTGAGCTCAGCGCCCAGGCCACCAAAGTGCACTATGTGTCTCAACTCGTACCCAGCAGCAAACTCGCCCATTTACTGCACGAAACCGACGCCAAACTCTTTTTTAACCGCCCGGAGCAAATGCCCGCGCCCGATAGCTGGGGCCAGGCCTTTGACCAGCAAAAATACCGCCTTACCAATAGCTACACCGGCAGCAACTACATCCATGCCAAATTTATGCTTTTTGAATTGCCGGGCAACCGCCGCGCGCTGCTTACCGGCTCCAACAACTTTAGCTACCGCGGCGTGGCCTTTGGCACGCAAGAAATCGCCCTGTATTCTACCGACCGCCAGCTATGGGACCAGTTATATAACTTCCTGCAAAGACGTATCGATAAAAAACCCACCAAAAAATAACCCCCGCTCTAACTATCTGGTCTTAAAATATACTGTCGACCCATTAAACACCTCAAGAGTGGCCAACCCTGAACACCCGGCAACCTTCCCACTAAGGCACCTCGGAAGCTCAGAATATGCTATAAAAAGCATATTCTGAGACCCGCAAGTGCCGTGGGGGAAGGTTGCCGGGTGTTCAGGGTTAGGATCGCCACCAAAGAAGAGAAGCTTGCCGGGGAGTGAGGGTTAAGGTCGCAACCCAGAAGGGAAGGTCCCTGGCGAGATGGGCAAAGCTGCCCGCCAAGGGCGGACCCCAGGTGATTTTTGCTTGTGTTTAATCTAAAAACCGTATAATAGATATATGAAGCAAGAAAAACCACCAAAAAAAGAGTTTACCGACAAACAGCGAGTCGAATTTGCCAAGCAGGTGGAGTACTTTTATGAGGCTAATCACCCCAGTTGGCGGCGGGTATTTGTCTTTTCGTTTATGAAGGGAATCGCCACCGGCCTGGGAGTATTCCTGGGCGGTACGATTGTGGTGGGGGCGCTGCTGTGGGTACTTACGGGCTTAGGGCACGTACCTTATTTGCGTAATGTCGTTCATAGCGTACAAAACAGTCTAGAGCAGAAAAAATAGCCTTAAAAACAACTAAGGGAGCCCGCGCATGCCTACCGAGACACTTGTTATCCTCGATTACGGATCCCAGTACACCCAGTTAATTGCCCGAGCGGCGCGCGAACTGGGCGTTTTTAGTGTTATATTGCCATACCACGCGCCGACCGCCGATATTCGGGCCCACCAGCCAAAAGGGTTGGTGCTGTCGGGCGGCCCCAGCTCGGTATTTGACCCCGACGCGCCCACGCTCAACCTCGACATTTTTGAACTGGGCATCCCCATTTTGGGCATTTGTTATGGCATGCAATTGCTGGCTCATAACCTCGGCGGGAAAGTCGAACCCTCCACCGAGCGCGAATATGGCAAGGCTACCATGCAGGTGGCCCACGCCAGCAAATTACTGCAGCAGGAGTTTGACGGCAGCACCGTTTGGATGAGCCACGGTACCGAGGTGCGCAAAGCTCCCGAAGGCTTTAACGTGACTGCCACCAGTGGCAAGGCGATCTGCGCCATAGAAGACGCAGAGCTGGGGCTCTACGGCCTGCAATTCCACCCCGAGGTTGCCCAAAGCGAATATGGCATGCAGCTGCTCGAAAACTTCATCGGCCTGTGCGGCTTTGCCCGCGACTGGTCGGCCAAGCCGTTTATCCCCGAACAAATTACCCACATAAAACAACTAGTGGGCGACGCCCAGGTGGTGTGCGCGCTTTCGGGCGGGGTGGATTCGTCGGTGGCGGCCACGCTCGTCGACCGGGCCATTGGCAAGCAGCAAACCTGTATTTTTGTGGACAATGGCTTGCTCAGGCAAAACGAATACGAAGAGGTTTTGGCCGCCTACAAGCAAACCGGGCTGCACGTTAAACCCATCCGTGCTGCCAAACATTTTTTGGCCAAGCTTAAAGGCGTGACCGACCCAGAGCAAAAACGCAAAATCATCGGCGGTGAATTTATCCGCATTTTTGAGGCCGAGGCCAAAAAGATCGACGGCGTCAAATTTTTGGTGCAGGGCACGCTGTATCCGGACGTTATTACCTCGGTGTCGGTTAAGGGCCCGTCGGCCACCATCAAATCGCACCACAACGTCGGCGGCCTGCCTAAAAAAATGAATCTCAAGCTGCTAGAACCGCTGCGCGAACTGTTTAAAGACGAAGTGCGGGCGCTGGGCCGGGAACTGGGCTTGCCCGGTATTATTACCGAGCGCCAGCCGTTCCCAGGCCCGGGCCTGGGCGTACGCGTTGTAGGCGAGATTACCCCGGAGCGAGTAGCGCTGCTGCAAAAAGCCGACGCCATTGTAAGGGCCGAGATCGACAACCACCCGGTGCGCAAGGAGCTTTACCAATTCTTCGCTATTTTATTACCCGTTAAGTCGGTGGGCGTAATGGGCGATGGGCGCACCTACGAACACGTTGCAGTCGTCAAAGCCTTTCATTCGCGCGACGTAATGACCGCCCAGTGGGCGTACTTGCCGCACGAGCTGCTCAGCACCATTTCCAGCCGTATTGTAAGTGAAGTGCGCGGTATTAACCGCGTGGTGTACGATATTACCTCCAAGCCGCCCGGCACCATCGAGTGGGAATAGCGCTACTGGTGACTGTCAGAGCAGTAGCTGTTATGGATATTACTGCTCACGATGCCCGCATACCCACGGGCAGCCGGCCTCCATATCCGCTCTTCCGACTTCTGTAAAGACTTGCGGCGAGTTACCTCAAGAGTGGTTGCTTCGGCGATTTCGGTAACTCCCAACAGCAAGGCCTCCTGATCGCCATAGCGCAGCGCTACCGCGCCGTTAAGGAATAGCAGCATAACCTGGCCCACGTTAAAGATCGTGCTAATCACGCCCCCGTGTCTGGCTAAAAGCTCCTCGACGACCGCTTCCTCAACTTGGGCGCCCAATCCTTGCCACACCTCGTGCAGATGGGCATTCGCGGCCCCCGGCCGGGCGGCATACTCCGTCTCTTCCAAAAGCGCCAGACACCCCACTATGCGCTGTCTTTTGCTAGCCTCTGGTTCGGGGGGCGAGCTTTCGGCCAGATATCTCTCTTCGTTAGGCTTTGTTACTGCTATAACGTCGATAGGTGAAGGGGCGAGGTTTGTGTGGGCGACTGGAGTAAGCGAAAACGGTGCGCGCGGCCCCTCGATGCGCCGCTGGTTGCCGTACGCCGCAACCCCGGGATCCTGTATGTAGCGGCCCCAATCAAAATATAAAACCTCCGCGCCTTCAGGGGAGGGTAACAGTACGTTTGGTGTCCGGCCGGTGCTCACAAAAATCTACTGTACCATAGAGCTGCAAAATTCCTTATAAAGTTACGTAAGTAAAATGAGGGCAGGCAGCCGGAGTGCGCACAAAGTTAAAGAGTACGTTTGACAGCATAAGCATATAGTTCGTACAATGAGGCATGAATGATTTTCCAACCGCTTTAACATTTGCAGATGTGCTTCTAAAGCCCCGGTACTCGGGGTTTTTACGTTCTGATATTAATTTAAGCGTGCGTCTGACGCCGCGTATCCAGCTGCGCACGCCGCTTATTTCGGCGCCCATGGACACGGTCACCGAACACGAACTGGCCATTGCCTTGGCCGAGGCCGGCGGCTTGGGCATTATCCACCGCAACCTCACTATCGAGGAGCAGGCCGCAGAAATAAAAAAGGTCAAAAAAGCCGGGCTGCTGGTAGGCGCAGCCGTTGGTTCGAGCAGTGGTTTTGAAGAACGCGTAGACGCGCTGGTTGCGGCCGGCGCCGACGTGCTGCTGGTCGATTCGGCCCACGGCCACTCCTTAAAAGTTATTGCGGCGCTCGCTTATATCAAAAATCATTACGATATCGATGTTATTGCCGGCAATGTAGCCACCGCCGAAGGGGCAAAGGCGCTTATTAACGCCGGCGCCGATGCCTTGCGTGTGGGCATGGGGCCCGGCGCTATTTGCACCACAAGGCTAGTGTCGGGCATGGGCGTGCCGCAGTTAAGCGCCATTATAGAAACAGCGCGCGTGGCCCAGCGCCATAATGTGCCGATCATTGCCGACGGCGGCCTGATATATTCGGGTGATGTGGTTAAGGCGTTAGCCGCTGGCGCCTCGTGCGTTATGTTTGGCCGGATGTTTGCGGCCTGCCGCGAGGCCCCCGGCAAAACCGTTATGCTGCCGCCCGAGGAAGTACCGTCGCGCTTCCGCAGTATTGTCGACGGGCAAACAACCGAATATTGCTTTAAAGAGTACCGGGGCATGGGCTCGATTGCCGCCATGAAACGCGGCATAGAGGTAAGCTCCGAGGACGAATTCCACGGCAAAAACTTCCAAAGCGATGTGCTGATCGCCGAAGGTGTTGAGGGCCTGGTGCCCTGCAGCGGCAGCGTCGCCGACCTCGTCGCCCAGATGATGGGCGGTGTTACCTCTGGCATGTACTACGTGGGCAGCAAGAGTATTGCCGAGCTATGGGAAACCGCCGAATTTATCCGCATTACCCAGGCTTCGCTCACCGAAAGCCATCCGCATGACTTATTTATTACTAATTCCGGCGCCAACTACGACCGCTAAAACCGGTAGGTAAGCGTCAGGGGATCTGCCGTTTCGGTAGTGGGTGCGCCGAGGGTCACCGTGCCGTCGGCTGCCCGCCTTACGGCGTAGCCGCTGCTGTAACTACTGCCGGCTACGGTGCAATTCTTGCCGTTAAGCAGCGTGCCCACCAGCGGGTCAATGGGCATGTCTTTAAGGTAGTGGGGCACGAGCGCTTTGCACAAGTCCAGCTCCCCGTTCACCGACCCTAACACCTGCGCCTGGTCGGTAAGCCCGGGCGGCAAAGCATCGTGGTCGGCATGGTATTTTTTAAAGACCTGCATAAGCTGGGCCAGGTCGGTACTGCGCTGAGCGTCGCGCAGTTCGGGCCCAAAATCCTTTTGGTGCACAAACACCAGCGCCAAACCAAGCAGAACGCCCATAACCAGCAGGGTTACCAGTAACTCCGGCACCGTAAAGCCTTGCCGCGCGGTGTGTGTCATCCTCATACCTTTCTAGGGTAGCACAAAAGATGCCGTTGCCGCCGCCCGGTAAGCCCTAAAAGCCAAAGATACGCTATAATAAGGTAATCTTTAAGAGAGGTGTTATGAAGCTAGTCGTACAGATCCCCTGTTTGAACGAAGAAAAGACCTTGCCGCTGGTACTGCAGGACATTCCCACGCACATTAAGGGCATCGACAGCATAGAAGTGCTGATCATCGACGATGGCTCCACCGACAAAACCATTGCCGTGGCTAAAAAATACGGCGTCAAGCATTTTGTGCGCCACACCCACAACCGGGGGCTGGCGCGCTCGTTTCGCGACGGGCTCGATAAAAGCCTGGAATTGGGCGCCGATATTATCGTCAACACCGACGGCGACAACCAGTATCCGGGCGCCCGCATTGCCGACCTGGTGCAGCCCATTATTGCCGGCAGGGCCGACATGGTTATTGCCGACCGCCAAACCAAAAAAATTGCCGATTTTTCGCCCCTTAAAAAGCTCCTGCAACGCGTCGGCACCCGGGTGCTAAACGCCGCCGCCGGCACCAATGTGCCCGACGCCCCCAGCGGCTTCCGGGCCTACAGCCGCGAAACGGCTATACGGCTTAATGTCGTTACCAGTTTTAGCTACGCCATGGAAACGTTTATCCAGGCTGGCAACAAGCGCCTGCACATCGAAACCATCCGCATTACCACCAACGCCAAAACGCGCGAGTCGCGCTTGTTTAAATCCATGCCTGGCTACGTGGCACGCTCTGGTGCGGCTATCTTCCGCGCTTACGTTATGTATCGCCCTTACGTTATTTTCCTGGTGCCTGGCTTTGTGCTCTTGGGTCTGGGCCTTGTCCCGTTTGTGCGCTTTGCGTACCTGGTGAGCTTTGCCAACGAGGCTGGCGCCCGGCACCTGCAATCGCTCATTGTGGGCAGCGTGCTGGTTATTACCGCCATTGTGATATTTGCCCTGGGCGTTCTGGCCGACCTTATTCGCATTAATCGTATTCTTATCGAAGAGTCCCTAGAACAGCAAAAACGGCTGCGGTTCGATAAACGCCCTTAGCCGCGCCTACCCTAGTGTGGTCCCCGCCGCCCCAAAGGGTTGAGGGGCGCGTTCCGCGCGGCGCGAAATTAAACTCGCATCCCTGTGGTACAGGGTGCGATTTTGATTTCTTCCGGCTACACAGTCCCCTCAACCCTTTGGGGCGGCGGGGACTGGCCACGCGGCCACAGGGAGCTAATAGTACTTATTGCCCGAAATAATAAAGGGGTCGAGCACATTTCGTGCCGCCGCATTGGCCTTAACCACCACGTTACTCGACCAGTGCCAGCCGGAATCGCTGCGCAAGATAAAACTCAGCACACCGCCGCCCTGTAAGAACAGCAAAATGACCAACCCGGCAATGACCGTCTTGGCATACGGCCAGGGCTTAAACACCATGCTCAGCGCCCGGCCGGCCACAGCCGCCAAAGGCAAAAGTATGGGTATTAAATAGCGGCCGTTAATGGCCACCGGCTCCCCGGTTTGCTGGTAGTCGACGTAGTTGTTAAGCCACAACACCAGGCAGTAAGCAACCGAAACAAACAGCAAAAACACCACGTAAGGGCTACGATGAAAAGTCCGCCGCCAATACAGCGCCACCGCTATGATGCTCATAAAGCCAATAGCCACAACCGTGGCAGCCGGCAAGGGCAGGGGCGGGTAATTGGTATAGCCGCCGTCTGGCCCGTTAATCGTAAAAAACAAGCGGTAGTGCACAGCCTGCAGCCAGTGCCAGGTGTAGGCCAGCGGGCCGGCTGTAGCTTGGGGGAGCTTTTGCTGGCTCATATTATAATTGCGGGCCCACGGGCCGTAGGCCTTACAGCGGTCTACACTCAAAACTTGGCTGCAATCACTCAGTGGTGAGTGGTAAAGCACCATATTAACTCCATAACGCTGTACAAAAAGCCCCAGGCTCAGGCCCAGAGCAATAGCCAGCCCAACCTTGGCACGCAGGCCAATGACTGCCAGGCCGCTGCCAATTGCCGGCCAAAAGTCTTTGCCTCTCCCCCTAAAGGCGTACCACGTGGCCAGCGCAATAAACAAAACAATGGCCGCAAACACCGGTAAAAAGGCATATTTTACCAGGCTGGCGGCCAGGCACACACTGGCAAGCGTTGCCAGTGTGTGCATGTCCAGGCTTCTAGCGCGCAGTCGCTCCACTGTCTGCGACACGAGCAGGCAAGACCAGGCAACCAACAAAAAAAACAGCGGGTCATAACTCACCTGGGCAGCAAGCAAGGGGACAATAGGAATGAGTACAAACACCGACAAAGCCGTATTGCGAAAGGCGGGGGACATACCGGCCCGTTGTAAAATGGTCCGCGACAGCACGAGCGCCCAGGTAAACAGCCCAATGTTAATGACCCTTAAAAAAATAACGTGCGCGGCTTGATTAGCGGTAAACAGCCCTAGCAAACGGTCCGGGAAGCTGGCCAGGTAATGATACAAATAGGAGGGGTCGCGGGCCACTGCGCCGTACGCATCGGCGCCGGCTGGTTGGCTGCTTAAGAAGGGCAGCCAGTGGTGGGTATATATACCAATAAGGCCAAAATGAAAATCTTCGTCGAAGGCCATAGGGTAAACAGCCGAAAACGCCACCCACAGCGACTCAACGACAAAAAACACCAACACCGCTATAAAAAACGGGCGGGACCCCAACATGGCCAGAACTTTTTTAGCAAATGGCTTCATATATAGTCTTTAGTATAAAGCACGGCGGGCGATAGCGGGTGCACGCTTTGAGTAAGGCAAACGCTGCTTAATTTGAGCTGAGGCCAACGACGGCCAAGGATGGCGCAAGGGAGCCTCCCACCGGGTGGGCTGGGGGACTGTGTAGCCGGAAGAAAATTAAGTTCACCCTGTCCCACAGGGATGAAACTTCATTTTCGCGCCGCGCGGAACGCGCCCCCAGCCCACCCGGTGGGAGGCTCTAAGTCCCGCCTAAGGCAAAAAGATCAAACAGAATAGCTCGAAAGGGAGGGGTGATATACTGGCTTAAGGTGAAAAAACAGCTCAAATCGGTTGTGGCGATGGTGATTGTGGCGGGGACAATTGCGGCCTTTGGGTATTATTTGGCGCGTCATCCGCAAACGGTTACGCAACTTCGGCAAGTGCCCATTGGCATACTCATCCTGCTGGTGGGGTTGTATCTGGTGGCCTTTGGGGCGTATGTGCTTATTACCCGCGGGTCGCTACGGCTCTACCACAAGAGTATGCCGCTGCAGGAAAATATTTTGTTTAACGCCTACTCTTCTATTGTTAACTTTTTTGGGCCGGGGCAGAGCGGGCCGGTGTTTAGGGGCGCTTACCTCAAAAAACGGCATAATCTCAGTGTCAAACAATATCTTTTTACTATGCTGGTGTACTACGGCTTTTTTGGCGTGATAAGCGCCCTGTGTATGGTGGTGGGCAGCCGGCCGTGGTGGCAAACCCTGCTGCTTACGGCAGTGCTGAGCGCAGCCAGTTTTGGCATTATTAGGCGCTATAAGCGGCGCCGAGGCATCGACACCCAAGGCGGGCTGACACCTGCTAACCTTGCCTGGATTTTTGGCGCCACGGTTTTGCAAGTTGCCGTGCTGGCTGTTATTTACGGCCTAGAGCTGCGCCACGTGGGTGGACACATATCGGCCGGGCAGGTGCTGGCTTACACCGGCGTTGCCAATTTTGCCCTTTTTGTGTCGATTACGCCCGGCGCCATTGGCATTCGCGAGGGTTTCCTGGCCTTTAGCCACGATCTCCACCACCTCAGCAACGGCACCATTGTGGCTGCCAACGTGGTCGACCGGGCGGTATATCTCGTGTTGCTGGGGCTGCTTTTTGTGTTAGTCGTAACCCTGCATGCCAAAGACAAACTGCACGTACGGCAGCTCAGGGGCAACAAGCCAGAATAATAAACACACCCTTAAGCACTACTCTACTTCGACCGCGCTACTTAAGCAGCCAGCTTTGCGGGTCCCAAGTCCAACGATTCGTATTATCTTCGGTGGGCTCGTGCCGAAACCCATAGCGGCTCCTAAGCACTCTTTCTCCGGCAGGAGTCCCCATGCTCGTTATGATTCCCTGATAGCCAGCGCTTAATACCGTGTGGCCAAGCAGAGTGACTAAACCGTCCATGATGACGACTTTTTCTCTGAGCGGGGTTTCGGGCACCGTGAAAACCCAACCTATATCGCAAGTATCATTCCCGTGAGGATTTTCTATTGGAATGCAGAAAATGCCACCGACTGTTCTGTCTCGCCCGTCAAGGGCAAGGGCATGCCCAACTTTTTCGGCAAGCTGCCCTTGCACACCGGCACGTGTATATATCAGCGGACTGTCGGCAGTATAATTACCGTTAAACTGGGAGCCAGTAAAAGACCTTTGTAGGGCACCGGCTATATCGCTCCAACGCCTCGCCATTTCGGTGTTGTCAGCCAATGTAAAAGTATATAAGCGTTCTGAGTTTGGTGGGGTATGAGGCAGGTTATCGCTCATCCAAAAATTAAAACTCACATAGCGCATCAATGCAAATAAAATATTTGAAAAAATTTTGTGATGGATACGGCGCGGGTATAAGAAGAAGGGGATGGGTGCGGCAGCTTACGGCAATGGTTGCAAGCGGGCACAAATCATAGCCTAAAGCAAAACGCTGATGCTATGATTAATAGTAAATGAACTGGCTCGATCTTATTATCCTCGTATTTTTAGTATCGGCACTGATTCGGGGTATAGAAGTCGGCTTTGTGCGACAAATTTGTTCAACCTCCGGCTTTTTTATTGGTTTATTTATAGGGGCGTGGGTGGAAAGCCACCTTATTGGACACATAGAAACACCGGATAGCCGGGCGGTATTTGCGCTGCTCGTGACTCTCGGTTGTGCCGTACTTTTAATGCTGGTGGGCGAGGTAGTGGGGCTGCGGCTTAAGTTTAGGCTCAGCCAGGTTATGGTGACCGACAAAATCGACCGCGTGCTGGGGTCGGGCCTGGCGGCGGTAACCTTGCTGGTAGGCGTGTGGCTGGGAGCATCGGTTTTTCGCAACATGCCCGTCGACTTCGTGCAGCGCGAAATCCGGTCCTCACGGGTAGTGGCGATTTTAAACAACCGCTTGCCGTCGGCGCCCAGCCTGATTACAAAACTCGGGCACCTCATCGACCCCAACGGTTTTCCGCAAGTTTTTACTGGTCTGGAGCGCTCGGTGCAAAGCAATGCGCCACTGCCCGATATTGGTGCCTTAAATAGCGCCGTCCAAAAAGACCACGTATCGATTGTAAAAGTAGAGGGCGAGGGCTGCGGCGGCGTGGTGCAAGGTTCGGGCTTTGTGGCGGCCAATAACAGTGTTATTACCAACGCCCACGTCGTTGCGGGCGTGCGCCAGCCGCTGATACTCGATTCTAACGGCGATCACGCTAGCAAAGTAGTGTGGTTTGACCCCAACCTCGACCTAGCCATTTTGCGCGCCAAAGAACTCGCCGGCCCGCCATTGCCGCTCGACACTAAACTGGCAGCGTCGGGTACGGCCGCCGCAATTGTCGGCTACCCCGGGGGCGGTTCCTTTACCGCTAACCCAGCCGCCGTGCTCGAAGCATTTACCGCCATTGGCCGCAACATTTATAACCACAGTAATACCGAGCGGCGCGTGTACTCACTAAAGGCTACCATAGAGCAAGGGAACTCCGGCGGCCCGGTCATTACCAAAGACGGATCGGTCATTGGCATTCTGTTTGCCAAATCGACCAGTTACGACCAAGTGGGTTACGCCTTAACCGCAGACCAAGTCACCGCGCCCCTCGCCCAAGCCCAGCAAGCCACTACTGCGGTGAGCACTGGTGACTGTGCCGAATAAATATAAAACTCCTGCGGCGCCCGCACATCGCGGCAAGACATGGGGTATACTAAAGGCATGAAAATATTCAAAAAGACCGTGAGTTTGGAGCGGGCCATGCCCTGGCTCCTCGTTATATGTGGCGCCATTGGCCTGGCGTGTGCGCTCATTATTACCTACGATAAAATCCAGCTGCTGGAAAACCCGGCGTTTGTGCCCAACTGCGACCTTAACCCGGTTATTAGCTGCGGGTCGGTTATGGCTTCCAAACAAGCTGCCGCCTTTGGTTTTCCTAACCCGTTCTTAGGCATTGCTGGCTTTAGCGTGGTTATGACCGTTGGCGTCGTACTGCTGGCCGGAGCGGGCAAACTCAAACGCTGGCTGTGGCTGGGCCTAGAACTAGGCACCATTTTTGGCCTGGCTTTTGTGCACTGGCTGTTCTTCCAGAGTGTATACCGCATTGGCGCGCTGTGCCCCTACTGCATGGTGGTATGGGTTATGACCGCCGCTTTATTTTGGTACGTCACCTTATATAACATTCAAACTGGAGCCATTCGCCTAAGGGGCACCCTGCAACGCGTAGGGTTTTTCCTGCGGCGCCACCACCTCGACATTTTCGTACTGTGGATACTGATTATCGCCTTCCTCATCCTCAAACACTTCTGGTACTACTACGGCCAGAATTTACATTTCTAAATAGCCGCTGTATAACAGGTGGGATAAGTCTCGGCCTGCAACAGGCTATTCTAGCTGGCACCAGAAACCGCATCTAAGAAGGCGCTTCTAACGGCCTGTTGCTCATCTGGGCTCAGGACGCGTGAACGGGGAATCTGCTCGGTAAGGCCGCCCCTTTGGAATACTGTGCTGGTATTTTTCGTGGGCGAACCGTCATCGTTGTAGTCCATAATAAATACGGTTACCGTCGGCCTTTCCCAGCTGACCACATGGACTACATCTCTATCCATCCGATACCCGCCTCGTGCGTCAAAAGCAGTGCTTCCCAACGGATCGAGGCCCGCAGCACCAGTGGGGACAAATACGCTTTTTGAGTACTTAAAGTCCGTTCCGGGGTTGCTCGTCTGCACAAATTCGATCTTTCCGGCCGTGTAATCCGCGCCAGGTACACGCGCAAAGGTGTGGTGCACAATCTTCCCCACGGGAGCCAAGGCGGATATATGACCGGCGTGGGTGTGCGGGGTGCCAAACCTGGTAACATCTATGGGAGAAGTGTCAAACTCATTGGCAGATACAACTTGGGCACCTTCACCGGCATAGAAGTGTACCCGTACCTCGGCACCATCGACATCTCCCAAAAAGACCCCATACGCTCCCTCTTCGTTGGGGCCTAAGCGTCCCCAAGTCGCCGCGTCGGGGTTATTCCTTAAAAAGTCTAGGCTAAGCGCACCGAGCTCTGCATAGGAACGCTGTTGCCGGCTAGTTAAAGTGTCATAGGTGCCGGGCGTATCTGCCCGCAAATCATGCAGTACGTCCATAGATAGTGGGGTAAAGTCTGCAGGGAGGCCATCGATAAGGTTGGGCATAAGTAACGTCCTTTCTTGTTTTATATCAATCGTAGTCTGGAAATAACAGACCTTTGCTGTACAGCGAAGCTTCTTTAATAAGGGGGCTAAATTCTTTGTAACGCGCCCGCAAAGGACTCTCATAAAGTACCGTTTTAAACACGTGCATCAATGCAAAGATCTCTTCGACACTATATATATTAATAGTGACAAGCATTCGTTCGAACGCTTTGACCGCAGGGGAGGTAATATTTCTAAAGTCGCTCTCCCAGTCGTACATTTTGTATTCCACACCATACGATGTAACCCTATGGGGCGTAAATACATAACGCAGAAAAACAGCCAGCGATTCCGTTAATGCATAGCGATATTTTAGGGCGAGCGTCGGACGGTTGCGATAGATATGTTTTAAATACATGACTACCAGCAACAAAAACTCAAAAATAATCTGATACTCCAGCTCGACCCCGGCGATACATTGTTTAATGACCTCTTTAGGTGCACTTTTTTGCGAATAGTCCGGGGTATAGCCGGAACGGGTATATACCGCCGCCGCCTCTTTGTCTTCGTCGATTCTTCTAGACCAACTGGAAGGCGTTATGTACACATCAAGCTGGATAAGCCGCTGGTTAAATTTAACCAGATAGACAAATCCAATGCCGCCAAAGTCGGGTACGATGGTGTCTACCCAGCCGTGTGGCGCCATGAGCGTACAGTGAGCGCCCACAACCGCGTCCAACTCCGCCAACATTCGTTTAATGGCTTTGTCTTGTACTACCAGGAGCAGGTCAATATCGGAGGCTCTGTCGGATTGTCGCTTTGCGAACGAGCCCCGCTGGATAATACGATCAACGTGCGGATTCTTGGCAAACTCTTTTGCCAGTATAGCGAAAAGTTGTTCTTGAGGTTTGGAATCAAGTATAGAAGGAATCTTATCGGCCATCGTCTGATTTACCTCCCATATACTTCGCGTTGTTTTCTAACCACTGCTGGTGTCTCTCTGGGTCGCCGGCCTTGGCAAAAGCAGCAGCAATAATCTGGTGAGTGGTATGGGAGCTGGGAAGTTCGACCTTGTAAAAAAGGTTTAGGCCCGTATCGACGGCAACGTCCGGTTTTCCATTTATGACTAATGCTGCCAGTCTATTAGTTATGTCGGCGACTGCCTTGTCCGTAAGTACAGGAAGTTTCTCGACATACTGAGGATCCAACTTGCCTGGAGATTGAGCCAGATTGTCGTCCACAGTGGCATCAACAATGATATGTACCCTATCTTGTTGGCCATCGTGCGCTATGCCGTGCGCGCCACGGGGGTTAATCGCCCAGAGGCCGCCTAAACCCATATGAACGCGGTGGCCTCCAGTTACAAATACCGCCGAGGGTTCTGTTTGTATGGGAATATGGAACCGTGTGCGGGGTGTTGCCTCGTCGAGTTCGGTGTAGTCCACATGCTCCCACAAGCGCCCGCCGGGCGAAAAACGAGCTACTCGGGCCAGTATAATATTGGCCGGCGGAAAAAACCGGTTGAGCACCCCTTGTACCGTTGGCATAGAATCCAAAACCGGCGTTGGTACTGCCTGCCCGCCTTCGCGCACAGTCGTATCGTGAGGATCGCCAGAGCCATTAAGAAGGGCTAACAGCTTCCACTGGCCCCCACGTTGGTAGTCCTCATAATTAGGTAGCGTGTCGCCAAGATATGGCTGCAGTTCGCTACGCATGTTAGCAATATCGTCAAGCGGAATAGTGCCCACCTGAGCTATTGAGTGCCGCAAAGTATCTGGCGCATACGCCGTCAGACCGTCTGTTTTTGTCATCAATATCCCGTTTATTTTTTAATACAATCACTACCATAACACACGTAGAATTTGCTCACAATAATGCTTACGCAAATATTTTTATGCACCATCGAGCCGGGTTTGGCGGGTAGTATGGCGAGGTAATCTGAGCCGTCTGGACCATGCACGCAATGCCCCGGGGTATGGCCGCTGGGCTGCTGCTTTAACAATTTTGCTGCAAGTTTAAGGCTCTGTTATAGTTGGCGCATGGATTACAATTCTATCGCTGGCGACTACCATAAACACATCGAAAAAGACCTAAATGAGGACAAGCTCCAGCGAGAGCTTATCGAGCTCGTAGGCATACATAATCCGGAGGGCTGGGAGATACTCGACGTCGGTTGCGGCAGCGGCATCCAGACAAATTTTTTGGCCAAGCGTTTCCCCGAGATTAAACAGCTCGTTGGTGTAGATAGCTCCAAAGAGCTTATTCGCATAGCAAACGACACCTCCAAGGACAAACGATGTAGCTATACAGTTGGTGACATGCACGCTTTGCCACTAGAAGACGGGCAGTTCAACTTTATATTTAGCCGATACGCCGTTCATTATTCTAACGCCATGGACAAGGTAATGAGCGAATTGCATCGGGTGTGCAAGCCGGACGGCCAAATTTTTGTGCAAGTCGTCCACCCGATCTACGAACTGTTTAAAAAGCCTTCGAAAAACTACGAAATTCCTGAAGAAGCAGATTTTGTCGCCCAAACTACGAAGGTTAAAATACGTCACCTTACGCATACGATACCAGAATATATTAACGGCGCTATTGAGGCAGGCCTACGGTTAGTAAACATCGAGGAGATGTTTAGCGAGCAATCTAACATTGATGGCTACCGCGTGCCTACTGTCCTTATTTTGCGGATGCAAAAACCGGCCGAAGCCTAAAATTGAGCTTGGTGTGGTATTGACCGGACGGAGGCGTAGGGTGCAGGCCTGCAAAGATTATTAACGAGCCGCTTGTGTTTTTCTGGTACAATACCGTAAAGAGAAGCAACCAAAAACATGGCTAGCAAATCGCACAACTTTATAACGAGAACTGCCGAAGCACCGGCCGAGATGTTGGGCAAGGCCGTGCTCATGACCGAAATTGTGCGCGAAGCCGGCACCAATAACTCGGTTATACGAAAAACGAAAGATTATTGGCACATGCTGGGGCCAGGGCTTACTACCGGGGCCAGCGATGATGACCCCTCGGGCATTGCCACCTATTCGCAGGTAGGTGCCCAGTTTGGCTTTAATTTACTGTGGCTCGCACCCTGGACGCTGCCGCTTATGGCTACGGTGCAGGAAATGTGCGCCCGCATTGGCATGGTAACGGGGCGGGGCCTGGCCGGCAATATCCGGGTGTTTTTTGGCAAGCGGCTGCTGTATGTATGTACTGTGCTGCTGTTTGCGGCCAACTCCTTTAACATTGGTGCCGACCTGGGCGCGATGGCCAAAGCCACGCAGCTGCTGGCGCCCAGCTTTAGCTTTGGGTGGTTGGTGGTAGCATTTGCCGTTACCAGCCTACTGCTGCAGATTTTTACGCCGTACGCCAAATATGCCCGCTATCTAAAGTGGCTGGCGCTCATTTTGCTGGCCTACATATTTTCGGCGATTTTGGCTCACCTTAACTGGGGTGAGGTGCTGCGCCACGGCTTTATACCGCACATTGCTTTTAACAAAGAGCAGGTCATACTCATTTGCGCCGTGCTTGGTACGACCATTTCGCCGTACTTGTTTTTTTGGCAAACCTCCCAAGAGGTGGAGCAAGCGGTGCAAGACGGGCAGCTGACTGTTAGCGAACGCCGCGGCACCGACCGCACGGCGGTAAAACGCATGCGCGTAGACGTCTGGAGCGGCATGTTTTTGTCTAACCTTGTGATGTTCTTTATTATCGCCGCGGCCGGTGGCATTTTGTTCCCACACGGCATTACCCAAATTACCAGCGCTTCGCAGGCGGCCGAAGCGCTGCGCCCCTTTGCCGGCAACGCCACTTACTTTTTGTTTGCGATTGGCATAATTGGCACGGGGCTACTGGCTATCCCGGTGCTCGCTGGCTCCAGCTCCTATGCGCTGGCCGAAAGCCTGCGCTGGAAAGAAGGACTGCACCGCAACCTGGGGCAGGCCAAAGCCTTTTACGGCATTATTATTATTTCGATGATGGTGGGGTTGGGCATAAACTTTGTCGGCCTCGATCCCATTAAGGCGCTTATTTACGCCGCCGTGGGCAATGCCGTGGTGGCCCCTGTAGTGCTGTATTTTATCGTCCGCATTAGCAGCAACCACAAATTTATGGGCACGTGGGTCAACAAAAAACTAACCACCGTTATTGGGTGGTTTGTGTTTGGCTTGATGTTGGCGGCCGCAGTCGCGGCTATTGTATCGCTACTATAAGACTTTAACCTTGGGTAGGGTTGAGCGCGGCCGCACCGGCGAGGGGGCAAATTGGAACGGCAATCAGCTAGGGCGCAGAGCCTGTGCTATGTGGCGATTGTTCTATAAGGGGCATAGCCTGCATGAACCGCTCGCGGGCGTCTGGCTTTAGGGTGCGCAAACAATAATCAAGCGCTGATTGGGCATAGTATTTTGGTTGCACCAGAGCCCCCGCCCGCCGCCATATATTGACGACCCGACTACCGACGCCAATGTGGCTGGCGAAATCTTTTACACTCATGCCCATTGCTTGGCGCAATGCCTGTATCTGGGCAGAGCTCCAGAGACCGCCGACCAAAGTCAGATATGGTTCCTTTGCTCCATGTGCTGGTAGCACCCATTGCAAGCCTCTTCCTTGGTGGTCGGGAATAGGGTGAAGTACAGACGCAAGAGCTTGGGCTTCAGCTGCAGCCACACGCTCACGCACAGCTATTACTATTCGTGCCTGCAGTATGTGTTGGGCAAATTGCTCATACTCCCCAGCCTCAGATGCCGAGACACTCTCAGAACCTGGGCTAAAATAAGCGAGCCCCATCAAGCCTCGGGGTATACCAAGGCCATCGGCAATGCGGGTTAAAATAGCATACTGGTGCCTCTTTTTACCACCTATAGCTTCTGAAATCTCTGACTGTAATTGACCCGTCCAATCAGCGATACGTCTCTGAGGAATACCACATCGTTGCAGTGATGCAAAAAGGCGTCCAATGTCCTGAGTTCTGAGTATGTCCAACAGGTCCGGATCTGCTAAGAAGCCGTCTGGCAATGTGACGTCCGGGGGCGGCTCCTGAATTTCTGACACGCTGGTGGCTCCAATTGCGGCGGCAACTCTCGCCGTGGGGTCAGGAGCTTCCGAATCATCAGGCAATGTCTCTTGATCTTCTATAACTAGGCGTTCCGTTTGAGTCAAGGCATGCATGAATCGGACGCGGGCGTCTGGCTCTAGAAGGCGCAAACAATTGTCGAGGGCCGCTTGACTGGCCGCTCTCGGCTGCGTAACCGTGCCGAGCTCCCATGTACTTACGGTGCGCGGTTTGGTATGCAGCCGAGCGGCAAACTCTTCCGTACTCCGACGCATAGCATAACGTAGTTCCCGTATCTGATCAGCGGTCCACGCACCTCCGACCATTACAGGATACACATCGCTGGATCCCTGCTCGGAACTTCTCCATTGAATGCTTCTTCCTTGGTGGTCGACGGGGACCACCCGTGCCAACGTTTGCGGCGGTGGCGTTGCCTCTGCGATTCTCGCGAGGCTTGCAGCCTGGAATTGCCGCGTTGTTGCTTCAGTGAAATCGGTATACAAGCTTGAGTCTCTTGCGGCAATGCCTTCAAGATCTAGGTCGACATAGCCAAGCCCCATCAAGCCTGGGGGTATTCTGAGCCTATCTGCAATACGGGCCAGAGTGTCGTAGAGACGCACTACACGATTTGCAATAATACTGGAGATTTCCGACTTCCCGCCGCCGACCCAACCCGCAATCACTCTACGTGAATGACCCCGAGAGTTTAGTTCCCTATACAGGCCGCCTATGTCCCGTCTTCGGAGTATTTCCAAGAAATCGGCATCCTTCATCAGCTCGGGCGGTAAAGGACTCCCCGGAATGGCCCCTGGCTCAGCACCGGATAGCCCCAGTGCTCCGCCCGCGGGCGCCACACTCACTACTCGCTCGGGCGGCGATGCAGGTAATTCCGCGGCGGCGCCATCTTCAATTGTCATACAAGTCTACCTCTAAATCCATAATCCCCCAACGGTACCATGGGTTTTAGTGTGGCGCAACGCTCTTCCATAAAAAGGCTTATACCCATCCTAATGTCCGTTATTGTGTCGGAAGACCGGACAGCCTGCCAAAAAACTCACCGGGGCAGTGCAAAAATCCTAGAGCAAATGCTTGAAAAATTGGCCAGTGTAGTTGGCGGCGTTTTTGGCTACTTGCTCAGGTGTGCCAGGGCCACGATTTGCCCGCAGCCAGCGCTGTCTTCTGGTCCGATATCAATTATGTGGTCGGCAGATTGCATAACCTCCAAGTTGTGCTCAATAACCGCCAGGCTGTTGCCGGTGTCTAGCAACGCGTGCACGTTGCCGCCGCGCTCAACCGTGCCGGCAACTGGTGTTTTACTGTTCTTGCTGCCAAGAGCCATGCGCGCCTTTGCCGACTAGCTACCGTTGTGCTATCCAACCTAGGAAATTCTCGCGTTGTGTTTGCGGGGTACGGGGAACTTAAAATGAGGCGGGGACCTACTCGTGACGCAAGGCTTCTATGGGGTCTTTGCCCGCTGCCTTGGCGGCGGGTATGGCTCCAAAAATTATTCCAATGGCCAGCGACACGCCGGTGGCAATCGCCAGGGCTTGCCACGAAACAACCGGCTTAAGGTCGGTATACAGGTACAAAAGGCCGACCGTCGCCAGCGACAATAGCATGCCCACTAGGCCGCCAACCAGGCTCAGGGCGGTGGCCTCAAACACAAATTGGCTGAGGATTTGGCGGCGGGTGGCGCCAATGGCTTTGCGCAGGCCGATTTCGTGCATGCGCTCGCTTACCGACAACAGCATGATGTTCATAATGCCCACGCCGCCAATAAACAGAGATATAGCCGCCACGGCCGTAATCCACAAGCTCAGGCTGCGCACCACATCGGCGCTGCCGGCCACATTTTGCTGGGGACTCAGCACGCTAAAGTCTTGCTGGCCGCCGTGGGCCGTGCGCAGCTGGCTGGTAATGCTTTGGATGGCCTGCGGCATGTTGGCGGTTTTGTCGGCTTTGGCAAGCATAACATACAGGCCGGCGTTGTTTTGGGTGAGGGTAGCAGCGGTTTGGGAGGGGATAAAAATGGCGTCGTCGAAATTGGCCGTCGGCGACAGCGGCGAAGCATTAAATGGCGCAAACACCCCGCGCACTAAAAACGACTGCCCACGGAAGGTAAAGCTGCGGCCCAAGGGCACCCGCTCGCCAAATAAGTCGGTGGCCACATTACGGCCAATTACCGCAACATTGGCCGGGTCCGCATCGCCGTGCCAAAATTCGCCATAAGTTATGGGATGGTTAAGGGCGTCGGGCAGGCTGGCGGTGGTAGAAAGCACCAGTTGGTTGTGGTAGAGCTTTTTTTCAACCTGCACTGCGCCGGGCACAATGCCGAGCGGCGCGGCCAGCTTAACGTGCGCGGCATGCTGCACCGCCTGGACGTCGTGCACGCTCAAGCCGGTACTGCTGCCCATGCCAAACAGCACGTCGGTATTGCTAATAGAAGCGACCGAGCTGTTTTTAACAACCATACCCGGCCGCACCGTAATAAGGTCGGCGCCAAACTGGCTGAGTTGGCCCGCCACCTGGCGCTTGACCCCATCGCCAATGCTTACAATGGTTACGACAGCTACAATGCCCACAATAACCCCCAGCATGGTCAGCAAACTGCGCCACTTGGCGCCGCGCACACCAGACAGGGCCATGCGGATATTACCGCGCATTACCGAGCTCACTTCTTGCTCCTAACCGCGCGCTTGGCCTTGGGTTTGGGTTTGGCGGCTTTACGCTTTTTGGGGACAGCGACTTTTTTGGCGGTTTTGTCGCCATCGGGACGGGCCTTCATGAGAGTGGATACGCCGGCTAGGTCGTCTTCTTCGGTCTTAACAGGCAGGGTATACATTACTTTGCGGGCGGTGGCGGCAATTTCGCCCAGGCGGGTTTCTTCGTCCTGGATGACATTACCGTCGTGCATGTACACCACGCGGGTGGCGTAGCGGGTGAGTTCGGGGTTGTGGGTGACGAATAAAATGGTGCTGCCGCTTTTGTGGATTTCGCCCAGCAGCTCCATAACCAGGCGCGAGCTGGCGCTGTCGAGGTTGCCTGTAGGCTCGTCGGCAATGATAATTTTAGGGTTGTTAATAAGGGCGCGGGCAATAGCCGCGCACTGGGCCTGGCCGCCGCTTAGGTGCCGAGGATAATAAAATTCGCGGCCGCTGAGGCCTACGCGCTCCAGCATGTCGGCGGCCAGTTTCATGCGGCGGCGCGGGCTGACGCCCTTGTAGGCCAGGGGCAGGCCGACATTTTCTAGCACGGTCATACGCGGCAGCAGGTTAAAAAACTGAAACACAAAGCCAATGGTATCGCGCCGGATTTTGGCCCGGCGGCCGGCGCGCATAGTTTCGACCGAGCGGCCCTGCAGGCGATACACGCCGTGCGTGGGCCGGTCCAGCAAACCGATAATATTCATAAGTGTCGACTTGCCGCAGCCGCTGGGGCCCATAATCGCCACAAATTCGCCCTCGTTGATGCTCACCGTCGCTTCGTCGAGCGCCAAAGTTGTGGCATCGCCAAAGCCGTACAGCTTACTTACTTCCTGTAATTCGATAATCGGCATCGGGCTCGGCATATGTCTCTTAGTGTACCTTCCCATTTACTGCGTCCGCAAGGTGTTTTTCTGCCATTTTTACGATATACTATCGATATTCCAGAAATTGGAGTGTTATTCCTAATTTTGGAGCCAAGGCCCTCTGCATTTGAGTCCAGAAACGGTGCAGCGGCGAGGAGCGCTGGGGAGGCGTACCGAAGGTACGATGAGGACGCACCGCAACCGATAAGCCGTTTGTGGGCCAAATGCCGAGGGCCGCCAAAAGAGGAGAGGTCGCATAGTGGTCTAGTGCGCTCGCTTGGAAAGCGGGTATAGGGGCAACTCTATCGAGGGTTCAAATCCCTCCCTCTCCGCCATGGGAAATGCAGTCTGCCGCAGGTAGGCTGCATTTCCCATTGTTGATAAGGTGGTTTGAGCCCGAGATTCGAGGGCGTAACTGTCCAGTGGACAGTTACGCTTTCTTTGCTTGGCCGAAGCGAAAATACGTGTTTTCGCGGAGCATAGTAAGCTGTGCACACCCGCCTCTCGACCATCAAACAGGGGACCAGTACATGTATGTGCGACGACGTTGCCCTGCAGCAATGGCTGGCCGGTTTACTGGGCGTAAAATTTGAGGGTATACTAGCGACAGCAGATCGTTTGTGGCTGCGCAAAGAAATTATGCGGCGAGCGATTAAAAAGGAGGAAGAGCGTAATGAAGATCACAAAATATGAACACGCCTGCATGGTCGCAGAAGAGGCTGGCAAAAAACTGGTCATCGACCCGGGCGAATTTACCCCGGATTTTGGCGACGCCACTGACGTTGCCGCCGTTGTTATAACCCACGTGCACGGCGACCACTTTAGTAAGGAGCACCTGCAGACAATTATCGACAAAAATCCGGATGTGCAGTTATTTACCACCGCCGAGGTTGCCGAGGCCCTGCCCGACGCTAAGATTACCGTCACCACCCCTAAGGCCGGAACTCGGCTACGATAGGCCCGTTTACCCTCAACTTCTCCGGCGAACTGCACGCCGTGGTGCACCCGGACTTTCCGCGCAACCAAAACATTGGTGTGATGGTAAACAACACCTTTTACTATCCGGGCGATTCGTTTACCGAGCCCGGCCAACCGGTGGCGATGCTGGCCGTACCAGTAAGCGCACCCTGGCTCAAAACCGCCGAAACCATCGACTTTGTGCGCGCCGTAAAACCCAAACACTGCTTCCCGACGCATAACGCGCTGCTTTCGCAGGCCGGCCACAACACGGTCAATACCTGGACCGCTCGTATATGTGAGCCCCTGGGCACCACCTTTACCTACTTACAACCAGGCGAATCCACCGAAGTATAATTTTAGAATAAGGGCCCCAGCTCCCCCTTTGCATTTTGGAAACTCAACGGTAGTGCAGCCGGAAAAGTGACCAGAGAGACCCGGAACGGGGCTCGGTTGGGCGCTTTCCCGCGCGTGAACGGTTTCCAAAATGCAAAGGGGGAGCTGGGGCCCGGTCAAATTTAACTAATGTAACTGCCCACCGGTTCGCCCTGAGCAGCGCGCAAAATAGTGCCCGGCACCAAGGGGTTGAGCACGATTACCGGCATGCCTTGTTCCATGGCTAAGCCCAAGGCGGCTTTGTCCATTACTTTTATAGCGTCGTCGGCAACGGCTTGCTGGTAGGTGAGTTTGGGCAGCAGCTGGGCGTCTGGGAATTGAGCTGGGTCTTTGTCGTACACGCCATCTACCTTGGTAGCTTTAAGCACCACGTCGCAGGACAGTTCCAGTGCAATACTAACCGCGGCAGTATCATGAGTAAAGAAGGGGCGGGCAATGCCGCCGGCAACGACCACGACCCGCTTGCTGTGCAGGTGTTTGTCGGCCAGGCGGAAAGAATATGACTCCGCTAGCTGCTCGACAAAAATATTGCTGAGGCAGCGGGTAGTAACATCTTCGTCTTCAAAAATATCAGTAACGGCCATGGCGTTCATCAGGCCGGAGAGCATGCCCATTTGGTCGGCAGTAACGCGCCGGATACCGTGGCCGGCGGCTTCGACGCCGCGCACCATATTGCCGCCACCAACCACCAGCACCAGCTCGCAGCCAGCGGCCACCACTTGTTTACATTCGCGGGCCAGGTAATGCGCAACTTCTGGGTCAATACCGTAGGCGTGCTGCCCGCTCAGCTGCTCGCCAGAAATCTTTAGAAGCACACGTTTATACATCTATAGCTATTCTACCAGACTCAGGGCAGTCCGGGCGAGTTCTTGTACGTGCTGGTTCATGAGGGCAATAGGCACATAACTCGTATCAAAGCTAATGGGACGAGGGGCGTCACCACAAGGGGCGTCCCACGAAGCTTCCAACACCGAAGCAATTGAAACACCCGGTGCCGAAATAATACTGCATGGCCGCTCGATGTAGGGAGTGTCTTCACGGTTGCGGTCGGTTTCACGACGTTTTATAACCAATGCTGTTTGTGCCGTGACTTGCTCGGCGGTGGGGTTAGGGCCGTACAAAGCAATCGCAGCCCGCAGCCCGGCAACCTCTGGGTCACACTTAATGATAAGCTCCAGGCAAACACCGACCGAGGCCGCCGGTATGCCAGTTTCGGCTTCGGCCAAACGGTCGCGCGGGTTACGGCCATTAAGCACCAGTACGTCAATACCGTCCTTAATAGCCCGCAGGGCGGTTTGCTGGTACCACCGTCTGCCTTCTGCCTGCGATCTGGCTCCCACCTCCGAGACGAGCCGAGCAACTGCGGGACGCTCTAAATCGCCCCAGTCGCGGCCTTCATATACTACGCCACTGGCAATCGTTTTTTGCACGGCAGTGTCGAGGTGGGCGGCTCCCACGCTGCTGCCGTCTTCTACTTGTAACAAATCGAGTGTCGCAGCGGTAAGCTGCCTGTAAAAAACGCCGGCATCGGCGACTCGGACCAGGCGATCGCGTGGCATAGCCTCGACGACCGCGCGCGTCGTCGAACTTTTGCCTACCTTTGTCTCGCCGTCTCCCAAAATTGTGTGCATTCTGTGCATTGAGGGTAATCATATAATCTATGGGCAAAAATTACAAGGGTTCCTCTCTTAGGAGTGCTTTGTAGATACGCTGTTGGGGTGCAACCCTTTACCCGTACGGATTCACAATAAACCTTACACTTATACATCTAAGAGGGGTGAGGGGGCGCACGGGCAGCTCTGTAGTCAAGTTAAGCCCAAAATGCTAGCATAAGGGGATGCTAAAGATTTACTCCTGGAACGTCAACGGTATCCGCGCCGTGGCTCGTAAAGAGTTATTTAAACCCTTCATAGACAAACACCAGCCCGACATTTTGTGCCTGCAAGAAACCAAAGCCGTGCAGGGCCAGGCCGAGGTCGACCTGAACGGCTACGAAGAGTATTGGAACTCGGCCGAAAAAAAGGGCTACAGCGGCACGGCGATTTTTAGCAAAGTTAAGCCGCTGGCCGTCTTAAACGGCTTTCCCGAGGATATTATTAGCACCTACAAAGTCACCGGCGACACCTACGGCGACCCCAATAAAGAGGGCCGGGTGGTGGCCGCCGAGTTCGAAAAGTTCTTTGTCGTAACCGTGTACACCCCCAACGCCAAAGAAGACTTAAGCCGCATCCCGCTGCGCGAAAAACACTGGGACCCGGCGTTTTTGGCCTACTGCAAGCAGCTGGAACAAAAAAAGCCGGTGGTATTTTGCGGCGACTTAAACGTGGCCCACACCGAGCTTGACCTGGCCAACCCCAAGCCCAACATCGGCAAAAAGGGCTTTACCGCCGAAGAACGCCGCGGCTTCCAAAACTTTTTAGACGCCGGATTTATCGACACCTTGCGCCTGTTTAAGCAAGGCAACGGCTTTTACACCTGGTGGAGCCACTTTGCCAACGCCCGGGCCCGCAACGTTGGCTGGCGCATCGACTACTTTTTGGTTTCGGAAGCTTTAAAAGCTAAGGTTAAGGCCGCCGACACTCACCCCGACGTGATGGGGTCCGACCATTGCCCGGTCAGTGTTACGCTCGACATATAGACATATATAAAAGCATCGTAGCCAGGGCGGGCCCGTCCCCGCACAACTGTTTGACCGCCGCCGGGTTACTGCGCTTGACTGCGGCCCTTTGTCCCGTCATGATAGCAGGGTAGTAGACCACCGTAAAGGTATACATGCAATGGCTAAAAAATTTGCAGTATTTGATATAGACGGCACGCTCATCCGCTGGCAGTTGTTCCATGTTATCTTTAAAAAACTCGGCAAGGCCGGGCATTACCAGCCGGGCGATTACGAACGGCTGCAAACGGCCCATAAAGCCTGGAAGACGCGGGCCACCGACGAAAGCTTTAAGGAGTACGAGGCAGTGCTCATCGACATTGTGGTGCGCAACCTGTCGCACGTCCCAGTGGCCGCCTACCATACCATTATCGACCAAGCCCTGGATGAATATAAAGACCAAGTATACCGCTACACCCGCGACCTTATTAAAGAGTTAAAACTCCAAGGCTACACCATCCTGGCAATCTCCGGCTCCCCGAGCGAGGCCATAAAACAACTGGCCGAGTACTACGGCTTTGATGATTTTGTCGGCACTGTCCACTACCGCAAAAACGGTTTGCTCACCGGCAAAATCGAAGAGACCTTTAACCGCAAGCCACAACTGCTTAAGCAGCTGGTTGCCCGGCACGGCCTGAGTTTTGCGGGGAGTATTGGCGTGGGAGATAGCGAGGGGGACTTAAGCATGCTGGAGCTCGTAGAGCAGCCAATCGCTTTTAACCCCAGCAAAAAATTATTTACCCACGCCCAGGCCAAAGGCTGGAAAATCGTCATTGAACGCAAAAATATGATCTACGAACTTGAGCCCGCGGGCGGAAAGTATGTGCTCACGCACACCAACGCATAGGAGGATATATGGACCGCGACTACTGGCTTAGGCAAAAACCCGGCACACCGCTTTTCCCCGAACTGGAATGGAGCCGGCCGGAGCATAAAGCCGCAGCCGGCAAACTCCTTGTGGTAGGCGGCAGCGCCCACGGCTTTGCCGCGCCCGCAGCGGCCTACGCCGAGGCAGTGAAGGCCGGTATTGGCACCGCCCGCGTGCTGCTGCCCAGCGCCGTACAAAAAATTGTTGGGCGAGTTTTGGAAAATGGCGAGTTTGCGCCCAGTAACCTTAGCGGCAGCTTTAGCCAAAAAGCCCTAAACGAATTGCTTATTTACGCCAACTGGGCCGACGGCGTGCTGCTGGCCGGCGACCTGAGCCGAAACTCCGAAGTTGCCATTATGCTCGAAAAATTCCTGGCCAAAAGCTCAGCCCCGGTCACCCTCACCAAAGACGCCGTTGACTACATAACCGCGGCACCGCACACCGTGCTACAGCGCCCGGGCACGCTGCTGGTGCTCAGCCTGGCCCAGCTGCAGCGCCTGGCGATTGCCAGCAAATATCCGGTGCCTATCGCTTTTAGCATGGATTTGCTTCATGTAGTCGAGTGGCTGCACGGCTACAGCGCGCAGTTTGCGCCGTACTTGGTTATAAAACACCTAAGTACCGTCTTTGTTGCGGTTAATGGGCAGGTAAGCACCACTCGGGTCCCCGAGCTATGGCCGGTATGGCGCGTGCGCATGGCGGCCTACGCGGCCACCTGGTGGGTACAAAATCCTACTAAAGTTCTTGAGAGTCTGACAACTGCCGTTCACGCCTTGGGCCCACAATAAGCGTTTCGGCCAGTCTAAGCGCCAGGCGCTCGCTGCGCAGGCCGGGCATGGGCTCTCTTTCGGGACCAATCAATGCCGCTACCGCCAGCACACCAGCGGGACGCACGACGGCGCGAGTCTTGGCCTTTAAACGCTCTATAAGATTAAGGGCAGGGTCGCTGCCAGGGGCGCCTTTCTTTTCGGAGGCCAGCCCCAGCGCCAAGGCACGGCGGGCGGTGGCTCTGCCCGCCGTGCGTCCGTCGCGGCTCAACACCTGGCCTAAACCTTGGATCCACAGGGTGTTAATCTGCGTTTGGACAGAGGGCTTGTTGCTACCAACAGTTTCAAGCGCTAACCCAAAATCACTATTCGCATCACGCAGATCATCATTCGACCAGCCGCCGCCAAGTTGGCGTCGGCGTCGGATTGTCCGCTGCACCAGGATACGCCCCAAGACTGTGTAATCGTTGCGCAGGGCAGCGCGCGCTTCGGGGTAGCGTGGTGCCAGCGGTTCGTGGTGACCAACCGCAGTGCGCGCTTCACCCAATGCCTCGTCAAGCGTTACGAGCGTCCCAATCTGCGCTCTCGCTGCCGCCTTACCGCGCGCTGACTGGCCGGCGATATAGCTACCTATATCGAGCCCTGAAACGTTATCCCTAACGTGGGTATACGCGTGATCGTATTGGCCAATCGCATCCTCGAAGTATCCTTGCCGATAAGCAAGAGCCCCGCTCTCCAGGCAAGATCGTGTGTATGCGGGAACCGATCGGTCGAGTACTGTACCATCCGCCATAGTCTCGTTAACCTGTAACTTTCACTTTAAATGCTACTGGCCTTGTACTCGCAGTCGATGCAGCTTGCGGGGGCCAACAAACAGCGCCTCGGAGATAAACAGAGCAGCCTTGGTGCGTGTGCTGTCGGGTACGTCGGGGGCTTTGGTTTTTAGCTCGGCCGGCTTAACAGGCGTAGCAATAGTAGCGGCCGCCAAGACACCAATTGGGCGGGCAACGGCGCGCAGCTTTGCCTTTAGCCGCATGGCAGGCGAAAGGTCGGGGTTGCTGCTAGGGGCGCCCTTGGCTTCGGACTCCCAACCAATGCGGATAGCGTTTCTGGCCAGTTCTTTAGCGCTTGTTTGGTCACCCTGCCATAACTTGGCGAGCGCTTCCAGCCAGCTAAAGTTAATGGTCATTTGAGGAGAAACCGGAGGTTCAACATTCGGATCAAGTGCCATCTGCAGATGCCCGAGCGCCTTGTCCACATTCTTTTCGTCCTCTGCACCAACCTCGCTGAATAGCCATCTTTTTCTCAACGTCTTCTGGAGCAACAAGCGGCCAAAAATGCCATGGCTCGCCCGGCGCTGGTCGGCACCAGCAGGCAATAGTTCGTCAGAAATCTGGCCCTGGAATCGCAAAGAAGTCTCCGCGTCGAAAATGGCATCATTAATATGGGACAGAGTACCTACTTGGCCCAGAGCGGCGGCCCTGCCGCGCAGGCCCTCGCCTTGCGCATAGCGTCGTACAGGGAGGGAAACGGCAGGTTGACCGGACCGAGCATCAAGAGTATCTAGAACATTTGGTACGGTAAAGTACGTCCCAGCAGCTACGTGGTATTCGTGGGCACCATGCAGGGCAAGACCTCTATTTAAAACGTTTGTAACTGCGGGTGGAACTTGTTGAGCGAGTGTGGAGGATTCTTGTGTCATGGTAATATACTACACCATCGTGATTTCTATGCAAATATATGATGTCGTGTAAAATTCCATAAAGACGTCTTCAAAAAAATCGGTATAGGTGAGGGGGTGGAAATTTTTGCGATAGACGGGGGATCCGTTGTGGCTGTACTCTTAAGGCTCCGCTCCGGGCTAAAGCCCTCCGCTCCGGCCAAGCAAGGAAAACTCGGACAGCCACTGGCCGTCCTCGACCCTGCAGGTTCGATTCCCATAACTTCAACAACCAAAATAAAAAGGCCTCTTACGAGGCCATTTTATTTTGGTGGGCGAGGAGGGAATCGAACCCTCACGAGTATAAGCTCACAGGATTTTGAGTCCAGCGCGTCTACCAATTCCGCCACCCGCCCGGAGGACGCCAGTGGCGTCCGAGTAAGCCACCCCTGGTCGGCAACATAGATAAAGCTAAGCGCCAATAAAAACGTCCTTAGCTCTCGCGCCAGCAGCCGGTAAAACCAAGGCTAACCCGCGCACAAGCTACAATACATTCATAAGCCAATAGGCTTACGCCCCCAGATTGTACTATAATCAAGGAGATAACGCGAGCATAAGCTGTACACCATGGATCCACTGTTCTCAGATGATTTAACACCCCCAAACGACCACGGCGACCCCCATCAGCAAGGGTATTTATTGCCGCGTTCCCATGGGCAAAGTCTAGAGCCGGACGAAGGCGGCGAGCCTAACCGCGCTGCCAATCTCATCCGCCACAAGCTAGACGCCATATTTGCAGGTGAACCAAACAGCCGCGAAGAGCTGGCCGAAGCCAAGGCCGCGCCCGTGCCGCGCTCCAAACACCAGCAGTTTATGTACGACCTGAGCACCTCGGGCAAGTCGCTGGCCGAAATCCAAACCGCCTGGCACAACTACTACGTCGGCCTGCCGGATGCCCAAAAGCACGAGGTGTGGCAGGAATTTTATGCCGCCAACGAGCGCCACCCCTCGGCCTACACCCGCTTTGTTAAACAGCAGGAAGTTGCCAAAGCCGCCTCGCATGATGCTGCCGAGGGCGTCACTCACGCCGTTATTGGCCCGCACGCCAGCGCGCCGCCGCTGCACGAACACCATGCGGGGCCCACCGACAAACGCGACTTTGCAACCGTCAAAAAACAGGTATTGCAGCGCGTCCGTGCCAGCCACAGCGCCCAGGTTAAGGCCAAGCAACACTTAAAATCGCTGGCCTTTGGCATCTCTATAGGCTCGCTTGTGCTACTGGTATTTTTGTTTAGCTTCTTTAACGAAGTGGTCATTACGCCGTTTATCCGCCCCGGAGCCCACGCCAGCGCCACGCCCATTATTCTAGACACCAACGCCGTCGCTCCCAGCGACACACCACAGGTCATTATCCCCAAAATCAATGCCCAGCTGCCCGTGGTATACGACAACCAGTCGGTGGTAGAAAGTGACATCGAAACCGCGCTCGAGCAAGGTGTCGTGCACTATCCCACCACCTTTATGCCGGGGCAGCAGGGCAATGCCGCCTTTTTTGGCCACTCCAGCAACAACATATTTAACAAGGGCAAATACAAGTTCGCCTTTGTGCTGCTGCACGAAATGGAGCCGGGCGACCTGTTTTACCTGACCTACAACGGCAAAGTGTATACCTACAAAATCTTTAAAAAACAGGTCGTAGAACCCACCGACACCTGGGTGCTCAACAACGTCGCTGGCAAATCCGCAACAGCCACGCTCATTACGTGTGACCCGCCCGGCACCTCGCTGCACCGTCTGGTTGTATGGGGTGAACAAATTAGCCCGAGCCCCGACAGTAACGTCGCCGCTCCAGCTCCCGCCGCCACCGGCACCCCGAGAACCCTCCCTAGCAACGGCCCAAGCCTATGGAGCCGATTCTGGAGCTGGCTCTAAGATAACCCTAACCTCGAAACGGGATCTTCTACTACTCTTTTACGAGGTGAGCGCTACTGGTCTTGCGGCGCCAAAAGTGCCGTGCTGGTAAGGGCGTGGGCGGCGGTGATGGCGTACAAAAAGTGGAAATTTGGGTCAAACACCGGCGTAAAGGCCGGGGCGGCGGGCGAAAGCGTTTGGGGGTTGGCACCGTCAAAGTCAAATACCCTAAGGGTGCCGCTACTTACCAGCTGCAGGTGGTAGCCGTCCATCCAGGTGGCGCGGGTTTGCGGAGCATCGGGGAGCGACTTGGCCTGGAAGGCGTAGGCTTTGTTGGTTTCGGCGTCGTACACGGCAAAAAAGTCGGCGGCTTCGAGGGCAAAAAAGCGGGCGGCGGGCGCATGCGACAGGCTGGTGGGGCGCTCAACCTTTAAAATTTGCAGGGGCACCAGCACGGCTTTAGGGTCGTCGCTAAGCACGCCGGCAGGGTCTTTATATACATACACCTTGTTGTCGCTTTGGGCACCAGCCGCTACAAACGGTTTGCCCCTGTAGCGGGCGAGGTCCAGCAGGTAGGTGGTGCCCAGCGGCTCACGGCGCACTATGTAGGTGTCGTTACCCTGGCGTAATTTGATAAGCGCACTGCCCGCCGGGGCGTCGGCGGTGGTGGCGTACAAAACATCGGTTTGGTCGGTGCTAAAGGCCAGCACATTGGCGAGGTAAGGCTGGGGCGTGGGCTCTGCCAGCGTGGCCGTAAATAACTGCGAGTTGCTGGCATCGTACAGATAGTAGGCGTTATATTTATGGTTCGTCAGCTCGATGGTGGTTGGGTTAAATCCAAAGGCTACAGTAAGATTTTTAGACTGCGTGGGGTCTTGGCGGTCAAACAAAATGTATTCTTTGGCCGGTTGGCCGTCTTTTTGGTAGCTGCGGCTGAGCACGACGTGGCGGTTGTCGCCCGCCCACTCTACGGCTTCCCAGCCTTGGGTGGTAGTGGCGGGAGTGAGAATTTCGGACGGTACGGTGAGCGGTTTAGGTACCGGCTTGCTGGCATTAAGGTCGTAGAGGTCAAACTGGTCGGGGGCGAGCGCCTGGGTAATGAGCCAGCGCTGGTCGAGACTTTGCGTTTCCAGCAGCGGCGCAGCAGCGTACTGCTTGGTAACGGTGGTTACCAGCTTTTGCGGGAATAACACCGGATAGTCAAACCGCTCCACGCTGCCGCCCTCTACGGTAATGGCCCGCTTCCAGGTGCGGTAACCGGTGCGCGTCAGCTCGGTGGTGTACTGGCCGCCGGGCAAGACAATACGCGTACTGGTAGCGCTTTTATACTTTTGACCATTTAAAAATATATTGGCGCCGTTAGGTTGCGACGACACAAACACCAGGCCGTTTTGGATAACCCGGCCGTCTTTGTCGAGCCCAAACCCTTTGGCGCGGTACAGTAACACCGTGGTGGCTAGCAGTAACGCCACGGCCATTAATATATAGCCGAGGGCGAGGCGGCGAGCATGGGCTTTTTGTTTTTGGGGATCGAGAAAATCCATAATGAAGTATTTGTATTATATGCCTATTACTGGCAAATGCCATCGTTACTTTTGACCGCAAAAGTAATCAAAGACTCTCGGGGTTTACAGAAAGACACGACTGACCATCCCCTCAGACAAGGGCGCTGAAACAACTCCCTTCGGTCGGTCTTAATTATTGTCTCCATGGGGTAAATCAGGACAAAATTTCAGCTCTACTTCCTTGTCTGCGGGGAGGGTCAATTGGTCTTTCTTCGGGCCCCGAACCCCAGGAACGGGGGAGTGGGATGCGGGGAAGTTGAGACATGGGGAAAACCCTAATGGGGAGCGGTGCGTGAACTTGCATAGGGGAGACGGGCGCGTTACTATGTATATAACTTACGCTTACACGGCGTACGCATTAGAGGGTAAAAGCATAAAACAGTGAAACACCAAAACGTCATCGAATTAAATGGTAAGCGCTACGACGCCTTAACAGGGGCGCTACTGGGCAATAGCCACACGCCAGTGGTTGCAGCAGCACCGCCGGTGGCCCCCAAGGGCCGAGCCATAGACGGTTTTATTCGCTCCGCTAAGCCCAAGCCGGCAGCCAAAGCCCACTCGTCCATTCCTGCTCCAGTTAAGGTTCCGGTTAAGGTCGCCTCTCATCCCGCCAGCTTCCACGCCGACGTTGCGCCAGCCGCCAAAATCCACAAGCCGGTTACAGCCGTTCCGGCTCCGGTTAAAGTTACCACCATGGCCGCTAAGCCAGCACTATCGCCTGAGGCCGCATCAGCCCTCGCACCCCTAAAAGCAAAAGCCCACAAGCCAGCCAGCCATGTGCTAGCCCACAAACCCCAGCACGCCCAAACCCTTATGCGCCGTGCCGTACACAAGCCCGCGGCTAGCCTCAAGCCGGCCATAAAAGTCCAGGCACCGGCCGAGGTGGCCAGCAAGCCCGTATCGGCCATTGCCCACAAACGCTCCGCCTACCAGGTTGACCCGGGGCGCTTAGAGCACGCTCAGCACATTAATAAACATGAAACTATCCGGCACTTCCGTCCCCAGGCGTTTGCTGTAGGCCCGGCGCCTATGCCGCGCCCCGCGCTAGCCCGCGCCGCAGCCACTGCGCACTCCATTGCCATGCCGGTTGTGCCTTTACAGGCAGCATCTGCTAAACTGCCACATACCGATATGTTTGCAGCCGCCATTGCCCGATCCACCAGCCACGAACAACCCGAGCACAAGCACCCTTCGCGCCGCTCACGCCACCGCCGCACGGTTAACGTCATGGCCGGCTTGGCTGCATTTTTGGTCATTGGCGGGTTTATCGCATACCTTAATATGCCCAACATCGAGCTGCACGTGGCCTCTATACAAGCTGGTTTTGGCGCCCAACTCCCTGGGTATGCTCCTACCGGCTTTGCCCTGCGGGGCGGGGTCCAGCGCGCCGGCAACACGGTGAGCATGCGCTACCAATCGGGCGACCAAGCCTACACCATTACCCAGCAAGCCTCTAACTGGAACAGCCAAACTCTGGTCGAAAACACCCTTGCGCTCAGCGACCACCACCAAACGCTGCAAGCCGGCGGCCGCACCATCTACGTATATAACGGCAGCAACGCCGTGTGGGTCGACGGCAACGTCCGCTACGATGTAACCGGCAACGCACCGCTCAGCGCCGACGATATTACGGCGCTGGCCCGCAGCCTGTAACCTCCCTCCGGCCACACCTCTGTTCAGGCACGCGCTTTTCCTCTATAATTGGCGGCATGAAACCAGCTCGTACCCGCTTTGCGCCCAGCCCCACCGGATTTATGCATGTGGGCGGCGTACGCACCGCGCTTTTTGCCTGGCTGCTGGCCAAACAAAGCGGCGGGCAATTTTTGCTGCGCCTAGAAGACACCGACAAAGTCCGCGAGGTAGAAGGCTCGGGTGAGCACATCATGAACAGCCTGCGCTGGCTCGGCCTAGAGTGGGACGAGGGCATTGGCGTGGGCGGCCCGCATGGCCCCTACCTGCAAAGCGAACGCTTGGCTACCTACCAAGAATGGGCCCACAAACTCATCGAAAAGGACAGGGCCTATGCCGACCCCTTTAGCGCCGAGGAGTTGCAAGCCTTCCGCGATGCAGCCAAAGCCGCCAAAAAGCCCTTTTTGTTCCGCGACCACCGGCCTACAAACCCGCCGGTGTGGGATGGCTCGCAGCCCTTGCGGCTTAAGTCCGAGCCCAAAGCCTATACCTGGCACGACGCCGTCATGGGCGAACTTTCGGCCGGCGAAGAAGCCGTCGACGATTTTATCTTAATAAAATCCGACGGTTACCCAACCTACAACTTTGCGCACATCATCGACGATTTACTCATGGAATGCACCCACGTCATCCGCTCCCAGGAATTCGTCGCCAGCGTGCCCAAATTCTTAAACTTGTACGAGGCGCTGGGTATTACGCCACCCGTGCTTGCCACCTTGCCCTACGTCATGGGCCCGGACGGTAAAAAGAAGCTCAGCAAGCGCGACGGCGCCAAAGACATTTTGGATTACGCAGGCGAGGGCTACTTGCCGGCTGCCATGATGAACTTCCTGGCTACCCTCGGCTGGAACGACGGCACCGAGCAAGAAATCTTTAGCGCGCAGGAACTAATCGAAAAATTCAGCCTGAGCCGCGTCCAAAAGGGCGGCGCCAAATTTGACGAGCAACGCCTGCTTTGGATGAACGGCAGCCACATCCGCCAGCTGTCGCTCGACGATCTGTATACCAAAGTAGCCGCCTTTTGGCCCCCGGAGGCCGCCAGCTACAGCGAAAGCTACAAAAAACAGGTCCTTAGCCTGGTACAAGAACGGCTCAAATTCTTTGCCGAACTGCCGCAGCTTACCATCCTGTTCTTTGCCGATTTGCCTGTTAACCCCAGCCTGTGGCAAGACAACAAACAGCTCAAAAAACTAACCCCCGCCGAGCTAAAAGACTTACTGGAGCAAGCCAAAACCGCGCTCGCACGCAGCGACTTTTCGGTTACCGACCTCAGCGCCAAACTCAACAGCTTGCTCGCGCAAACCGGCCAAAAACCCGGCATTTTATTTAGCCTGGTACGCATTGCCACCACCCAGGCGCCAGCCAGCCCAGCCCTGGCCGAAACCCTGGCCGTGCTTACCAAACCTGTTGCCCTGCGGCGCATCGACGCCATGCTCGCCAGCTTATAAACCAGGGTCAAATCTCACCTTATAGGTTATATTTTATCGCGCATATACACTCTACAGACCTAGTGCATAATCGATAGTTTGTCGAATGATTAGCCCTATTTTTCTTGTTGCGTTTCAGCCCTTGGTTACTAATAGGCGGCGCAGTTGCCCATTATTTTTACTACGTCAAGAAGCCAGGCCTAGGGTGGGCTTCTCCACCTTCTAAAGCATGCTTTATTCTTAATTAGCGCTAAGACATATTTGCAAAAAGAGCGAGCATACAGGACACTAATTGCATTAGCTAGGGGAAAATTATGAATATCATGGTTACAGGTTCTGGCGGTAGGGAGCATGCATTGGCCTACGCAATTGCGGAGACCGCTGGAGGTCAATTAGATAACCTATACATAGCACCTGGGAATGCCGGTACGGCCGAGGTTGGAGAAAACGTTGATATATCGGTAACAGATATAGCCGGTCAAGCACGGTTTGCTCGGCAAAATAATATCGACCTCGCGGTAGTCGGTCCAGACGGCATGCTTGCCGATGGTATGGTTGACGCATTTGAAGATGCAGGCGTTCCTGCATTTGGCCCTACCCAAGACGCGGCTAAAATTGAATGGTCAAAGGATTTTGCCAAAGAAATAATGCGCGAGAGGGGCATACCTACCGCTCCTCATGCGTCGTTTGACGATCCGTCTCGCGCATTAGGGCACTTGGCTCGGGGAGTCTTTCCTAAATATATAAAGGCTGACGGTCTGGCGGCTGGTAAGGGCGCGGTAGAGGTACGCGACCTTGAAGAGGGCGAACAAGTCATAAGGGACATGATGGTGGACAGAAAGTTCGGTGACGCAGGAGCACGTATAGTCATAGAAGATCATCTGGGCGGGTCGGAAGTCCCCGAAATTTCATTGCACGCTTTAACAGATGGCACAACATACCTTATGTTCCCCGCCGCCCAAGACCATAAGACCATTGGCGAAAATCACCAGGGGCTAATGACGGGTGGCATGGGTACCGTTTCGCCACTGCCAGGCGTTGATAGACAACTCGTTGCAGCATACGGCGAACAAATAGTCGCTCCGCTACTTGAGGGGCTTCGAGCACGTGGAATTGACTATAGGGGTTTGATTTATCCTGGCCTCAAGCTACCTGACGGACAGCCTCGGGTACTCGAATACAATAGTCGCTTTGGAGATCCAGAAACACAGGTGTACGCTCGTCTTGTAGAGAGTGGGTTTCTAGATGCGTTACGCGCATCCCGAGAGGGTACGCTAGATGAGGTAGATTTGCGTTGGCGCGACATGGCCGCCGTATGTGTCGTGCTTGCGTCTGCCGGTTATCCGGAGTCTTCCCAGAAGGGCGCACCAATTGACGGAATAGCTGACGCCAACAGGCTGGAAGGCGTTCATGTTTTCCATGCTGGAACAGCAAACAAGGGCGGACAAGTTGTGACAAATGGCGGTCGCGTACTCAACGTAACCGCACTCGGTAATACACTCGAAGAGGCTCGCGCAAGGGCGTATCAGGGGGTAGCCCAAATACATTTTCCTGGCATGCAGTTCCGGAGAGACATAGGAGTCCAGGCCTTGGGGGGCATTAGGGCTGTTTAACTTTCGCTAGGGCACTTGCCGGTACCCCGCGTTGGTTACTATCTTTTATGCTTGTGTGACTGGCGGATATAATCGCTGCGGCTGGCAAATTCTGCCTTGGCCAGATGGTCAATCTTTTTGACGAGTTCTTCTGGTAAAGGTATGTTGATGGTCTGTATGGCCATACTATCTCCTTAACTAATGCATACAATAATTTATGTAGACTTCAACTCATTACAGGGGGTATGCGACTGGTCGACACACGCGTTGGGACGGGAACGAGGTTTTAGACCGGGCAAATAAAAAACAGGGGAGTGCTGTAGCGCCGCGTAGTGCTACAATAGTGCTTATGATAGACGGAATCCGGCCGCGAAAGCGTGGCGGTCATATACGGCCTGTAGACAGACACCTTATCCATAAAATGGTGGTTGGCGGCCAAGCGCCGGCTAAAACTCCAGCCGAAAGCCCGGAGGATTTTACTCCGCCGGGGCAGGTGGAAGCCGCCGAGGAGCAAAACTCGGCCACCAGTACCACCAGCGTCCTGTATAAAAAACAGGCCGAAAAAAAGCGCTCCTTTAAAACCTGGTTTAAAACCCGCACCAAAAAACAATGGCTGGTTATGGGCGCCGCAGCCGTGTTAGTCCTGGCTGGCGCCAGCGTGGGCGCCTACTATGGGCTTAAGAACCCGCCCGCACCGCCCAAGGTGGCGACTGTTAAAAAGGCCGTGGTGCCCCCTGCGCCCGTGCCCACAACCGTGCCCTCTAACCTCACCGGCCTGCCGGTTGACCCGAGCGTAAACGAGCGGGCCGTAACCGGGGTGATGATCGAAAACAGCCAAGACGCCCGGCCGCAGTCCGCGCTCGACCAAGCCGGCGTGGTGTTTGAGGCAATTGCCGAAGGCGGCATTACCCGCTTCCTTACCTTGTTCCAAGACAACGAGCCGGCCTACATTGGCCCGGTGCGCTCGGTGCGGCCTTATTACATCCAGTGGGCACTCGGTTTTGACGCACCCATCGCCCACGTCGGCGGCAGCCCCGAGGCGCTTGGCGACATGAAGCAGTGGAACGCTAAAAATCTTGACCAATTTGCCGGCGGCAGTTACTTCTCGCGCATCTCGTCGCGCTACGCCCCGCACAATGTTTACACCAGCATGGACCGCCTGCACCAGTACGAATCCGCCCAAGGGTATGGCAAGAGCACCTACACGAGCATCCTGCGCAAGGGCGATGCACCGCTTACAACGCCCACGGCCAGCTCTATCGACTTTAATATTTCCGGCAGTATTTACAACCCGCACTACGACTACGACAAGTCCAGCAACACCTACAAACGCAGCGAAGGCGGCGCGCCACACATGGCCGTTGACCAAAACGGCGGGCAAGTTCAGCTCAGCCCCCGAGTGGTCGTAGCCCTGGTTATGCCGCAGAGCAACAACGGCACCTACACGGTGTACCAAACCATTGGCAGCGGCAGCGCCTACGTCTTCCAGGACGGCGGGCAGACCCAAGTTACCTGGAAGAAGGACACCCAAAACGGCAACTTTAGCTTTACCGACGCCAGCGGCCAACCCTTTAAGCTCAATGCCGGGCAAACCTGGTTTAGCGTCGTAGGCGACAGCAGCCGGGTGACTTACAAATAGCAAGCCTGTAGTAGCCCATGGATAACCTGCAAAAATTCACTTCCCAGGTCCGCAACCGGCTCCTTATTGTTATTTTATTTAGTAACGCCACGTTACTGGTAGCCGGCTGGGCCTGCGCGCAGCTGCTGCACCTCAATGCCCAAGCTATTTTGCTGTTCCTAACCCCCTTGAGCATTGCGCTTACCATTGTGCTGGCCACCGTGCTGGCCCACCACGTTACCCAGCCGGTCAAAAAAGTCTGGCAGGCGGTGATGCACATTGCGCCAGATACGGCCAACGTTGCCGCACCGGTGCTGGATGCGCGGGCGCTCGGCGCCGAACTGGTCACTAACCTCGTGAGCCATATTTACCAGCTGGCCAGCGTGATTGCCAATGTCGAAAAGTCCGCGCCCAGCCAAAACAATCCCTTAGGCAGTAACTTTGTGGCCACGTCCATACCGCTGCCGCTCATTATTTTAGATAAAGCCGCTACCGTGCTATTTGCCAACAAAGCCATGCTCGATTACACCTTGCGCAGCGAGAACGAGGTCGTGGGCCAAAACCTGTATTCGGTGCTCGACATGTCGTTTGGCAACGAAAATACTCTGGACAAATGGCTAGAAAACGCCAAAGCCAACGAGGCCGTGGCCAGCAAAACCTGGGAGCGG
>Ga0207661_10000035_pt1 | contig 152976 bp, 124 predicted proteins | sample KBSC713LmetaG_FD_184337 | JGI IMG/M metagenome (GOLD analysis project Ga0207661, IMG submission 184337) | Corn rhizosphere microbial communities from Kellogg Biological Station, Michigan, USA - KBS C7.1-3L metaG (SPAdes) (version 2) | ecosystem: Host-associated > Plants > Roots > Rhizosphere ...
GTTCCGACCGGCTATTCCTCGAGCGGGTTGCTCGCCAGCATTGCCCGTCTCCGCTTCACCGGCACGGCCAGACTACCATGCACCCTCTTCCCGAGCGATCAAAAACGGACATTTCTACTTTGCAGAGGATAGGACATTTCTACTTTGCGTTGACAGATGGCCGATAGTTGTCTACCTACACCGTTGTATACTGCCGCCATGGTGGTGAGGATTCTCACGAGCAGTCCCAAGATGATGACGCGAGCGTCGATGCTCGTCCTTTCGGGCATCCTGGCATTGGCCTTCACGGCAACGGCGCAGATCAAACCCGAACTTTACGCGGGCCTCAACTGGCGAAACGTCGGGCCTTTCCATGGCGGACGAATCTCCTCCGTCAGCGGCGCCATCGGCCAACCGGGCACGTTCTACGCCGGCACGCCTTTAGGCGGCGTCTGGAAAACCACCAGCGGCGGCGTCACCTGGTTCCCCGTCTTCGACCACGAGAAGAGCGTCGATAGCATCGGAGCCGTCGAGGTCGCTCCCTCCAATCCCGATATTGTGTATGCCGGCGCCGGCGACCCCATTTCGGGCAGCCTCGGCAACGGCATGTGGAAGTCGACCGATGCCGGCAAAACCTGGCAGCACATCGGTCTCGAAGATACCGTGAAGATCACGAGCATCGTGGTCGATCCCGCGGATCCTCGCCTGGTCCTCGTCTCGGCGCTCGGCGATACCAGCCGCCACGGTGGCGGCGTCTACCGCTCCACCGACGGCGGCCAGACCTGGACCAACGTCCTCAAGCCCGCCGACTACGACGGCGTACGCGATCTCCAGCACGCCTACGACGAGCCCAGCGTGATGCTGGCCGCGACGCAAGGGACCGGCGGCGGGTTCGGCGGTGGTGGCGGCGGTCGCGGAGGCGCGAGAAGCAAGCCGCCCTTGGTGTTCAAGTCGACGGATGAGGGCAAGACCTGGACCGAGATCAAGATTCCGCCCTTCCCGGGCCGGGTTTCGGTCGCCATCGCCATGCACACCAAGGGTCAGCGCATGTACATCGTCGGCAACACCATCGAACAGGGCTCGGGACTATACCGGTCCGACGATGGCGGCGCCAACTGGCAGCACATGGCCGGGAAGGACCTGCGGATCAGCAACGGCCAGGGCGCTTATAGCAGCGGCGTCTTCGTGGACTCGCAGAATCCCGACATCGTGTACACCATGAGCACCGCGATGTACCGCTCGACCGATGGCGGCGCGACCTTCCAGCCCTTCAAGGGGGCGCCCGGCGGCGAGGACTACCACAAGCTCTGGATCGACCCGACCAACGGCCACCGCATGGTGGTCGGCTCCGACCAGGGCGCCACCGTCACACTGGACGACGGCCGCACCTGGAGCCTGTGGTACACCGAAGTCATTTCGCAGCTCTACCACGTAGCCACCGACAGCGCGTACCCGTACCACATCATGGGCGCGCAGCAGGACACCGGCTCCGTCATGATCGCGAGCCGCGGCAACTGGGGACAGGTGAACTTCACGGATTGGAGCCCTCTGCCGTCGTCCGAATTCGGCATCGATAGACCCGACCCCAGGAATCCAAACATCATTTACGGCGTTGGCTATGGTCCGGGAGGCGGCGGCAGCGGTCTCATCAAGATCGACATGACGACCGGCCAGTGGCAGAACGTCGCGCCCAACTTCGGGGCGGACGAAAACAAATATCACGCCGTGCGCGATTTCGAGAAGAAGTTCGATCTCGCCTTCGATCCCGGCGCACTCTACGTTGCCTACCAGTGTCTGCTGGTCACGCGCGACGGCGCCCATTCGTTTACCGCCGCGAGTCCCGATCTGACCACGGCGAAGGACAAGCCCCAGGTGGCCTGCGGCACTGCGCAGCCGGAGCCCCCGCCGCCCCCACAGCCTCCGCAGCCGAATCCCACGCCAGCGGGGACCCAAGGGCAGGACGCGCAAACGCCGCGTCCGGGCGGACCGCCACAGGCCCCTTCGATCGTCGACTTCTCCATCTCCCGGGTGAAACGCGGCGTGATGTGGACCGTCAGCACCAACGGACAGATCTACAACACCATGGATCAAGGCAAGACCTGGACGAACGTCACCAATATCGCCAACGTTCCGCCCCACACCACCTTCCACACCATCGAGGCGGGCGACGACGTCAATACCGCCTTCGTCGCCGCTCGCATTACCGCGGAGCGCGGCCAAACTCTGCCCGCCGAAGTGAACGCGGACGTGCCGCTCATCTGGCGCACCACCGACGCAGGCAAGACCTGGACCAGCATCGTCGCCGGCCTGCCCAGCGACGAGCGCACCGGAAGCTGGATCAACGGACTGCGGGTCGATCCCGAGCAGCCGGGCCTGCTTTTCGCCGGCTCCGAGACGACCGTGTATGTCAGCTTCGATAACGGCGATCACTGGCAGTCGCTGCGCCAGAACCTGCCCAGCACCTCGATCCGCGGTCTCGAGGTCCACACCGATCACCACCAGAACGACCTCGTGATCGCCACTTACGGCCGCGGCTTCTGGGTTCTCGACAACATCACGCCGCTGCGGCAGCTCGCGGCCAACGCGCAAGCCATCGGCACATCGTCCGCGTATCTCTTCAAACCCGAGGAGGCGATTCGCGCGCGCATCAACAGCAATTGGGATCAGCCCTTCTCCGTCGAAGTGCCCCACGCGCCCAATGCGCCTTACGGCGCGATCGTGGACTACTATCTCGGCCGTCAGCCGAGCGGGCCCATCCAACTCCAAGTCTTCGACTCAAAGGGGAATCTGGTCCGCGCTATGTCCAGCACGCCGCCGCCCCCGATCGAGGGTGCGTTGTACCCCCACTACTGGCTCGCCGCGCCCGAGACTCGCGTCCTCTCCACGCATGCCGGTCTCAACCGCATCAACTGGAACCTGCAGTATGACGATCCGCCCGCTCTGCGGCACGACCTCGAGAATCAGATGAACATGGTGGAGGGCTCCACCACGCCCGGTCCGCATGGACCGCAAGTGATTCCCGGCGTTTACACGCTCAAGCTGACCGTCGATGGCCAAGTCTTGACGCGGGAGCTCACCGTCGTCAACGATCCGCGCGTCGGCGAGAGCCCCGCGGTCATGACCGCCCTGCGCGCCCAGAACAAGCTCACTCTTCTTTCGGTGCAAGGGATGGAGCACAGCTTCGCAGGTCGTGAAGAAGTGAATGCGGTGAAGGAACAACTGGCAACCCTGATGAAGGGGGCCCTGCCCGACGACGTGTCCGAGCAGGCCAAAACACTCGACGCCAGTCTGACGAAAATCGGCGGCGTCATGGCGGCCGGCTTCGGGGGCGGTGGCGGCGGGCGGCGTCAGTCTGCCGATCGCAATGCGCTGCAATCATTCTTCGACTTGAATAACGCATTCAACACCATGGTGAGCATGATGCAGGTCGGCCTCGACATGGCGCCCACTCCCGCCCAGGTCGGCACGTGGGAAAAGGACTGCGCCGACCTCAACCGAACGACGACTGCGTGGCAGGAGGCCCGGAAACAGGTCACCGAGTTCAATGCGATGCTGGTGAAAAACAACCTGCAGGAGATGAAGGTCGCGCCCACCAAGCTCACGGTGTCGGCGTGCGGGTTTATGCCGTAGACAAAAGGTCTGATTTGGAAGGTGGTACGCCCGGCAGGAGTCGAACCTGCGACCTTCTGCTCCGGAGGCAGACGCTCTATCCAGCTGAGCTACGGGCGCACAAAACTGACACGATCAGCATACCAGGAATCGGAGGGAGTCTGCCACGACGTCCACCACCGGCCCCACTACAACCGGAAGTTCACCTCGATCGTTGCCGCGACCGTCACCGGCTTCCCGTCCTTCTCGCCCGGCTTGAACTGCCACTGCTTCACCGCTTCGATCGCCTTCTCATCCAGTCCCAAGCCGAGACTACGCTGCACCTTGATGTTGGTTGCGCGGCCGTCCGGACCGATTTCCGCGTACAGCAGGACCGTCCCCTGGTATTTCGCCTTGCGAGCTTCTTCGGTGTAATCCGGCTCCACCTTGCGGAGCAGCACCGGACCCGAAACCCCGCCGCCAACGCGGTACGCGCCGCTGGCCGGGGTCATCGACGGCGCCGGCACACTGCCGCCCATACCGCCACTGACCAACACCACCGCGACTTTCGACGTCTGGCCGCCGACGCTCGCGTCGCCGGCGAGCACGCCATTCGTCAGCGTCAAGCGAAACTGCATCACCCGGCTGGCATTGTCCTGAACCCGAAAGGACAGACCGGCGTCACTGGAATCGGCGTCTTCGATCGCCACGGGCCTCCCGCCGACGCCAGTGCTCACAGACCCGCTGACCTTTCCGCCTTGAGCATTCAGGAAAAAATGGATCGGAAGAAGCGCGCCACCGGTCTCGATCGTGCCGGCCCATCGGCCAGCGAAATCCGCCGCGACTAACTGACCGGCCAATACGGCCAGGAACAGGATGGAGCGAAGCATAGGAGTGTCCCCCAGCCGATGATACCGTAGCCACGGATCGTGAGCCATAGCGCCACGCGCCGCCAAACTGGCGATGTGGTACGATGCTGTTTACCGACCGATTTTCACCTCGCGGAGAGGTGGCTGAGTGGTCGAAAGCAGCGGTTTGCTAAACCGTCGTACGGTCAAAAACTGTACCGGGGGTTCGAATCCCCCCCTCTCCGCCAGCCTCTTCCCTTCCCTTTCGCGCCACAATAGCAAAGTGCCCGTTCCAACGATCGCCTGTGTCGGCGCCGCCGCCATCGACCGCCACGCCGTTCTCCACGCGCCGCTGATCCGCGGCACCTCCAACCCCGGCTCCGTGCTCACCGACTGCGGCGGCGTCGCTCGCAATGTCGCGGTCAATTTGAGCAATCTGGGCTGCCGCGTCCTCCTCTGCTCTCGCGTGGGCAACGACGGCGCCGGCCGCGACGTCCTCGCGCAGCCCCTCGACGTCTCCCTGATCACCGTCTCCGACCGTCTGCCCACAGCGACCTACATCGCGATTCTGGAACCCGACGGCGAGCTCGTGGTCGGCCTCGACGACATGAAGATCTTCGACGAAATGACGCCCGACGTCCTCGCGCCTGCCTTGCCCCGCCTGCGGGACGCGGCCTTCTGGTTTATCGAAACGGATCTGCCCAGTGCCAGCATCGCCTTCCTGCTCCGCAGCGCCGGCGCGATCCCGATCGCGGTGGACGGGGTCTCCGTCGTGAAGTCGCAAAAGCTCCTGGGTTTACTTCCCGAGATCCCGTACCTGTTCTCGAATGTCGCGCAGGCGGCCGCCATTACCGGCAGTCCGTGCAACGACCCCGAAGCCGCAGCCGAAGCTCTGCGCAACGCTGGCGCCCGCTGCGGCATCGTGTCGGCGGGCGCGCGCGGAATCGCGGTATTCGACCGAACTACCATCCAGCCCATTCCCGCCCTCCCCGCCACACCTCGCGACGTTACCGGCGCGGGAGATGGCATGATCGCCGGCGTCCTCTACGGTCTCTCGCAGGGCCTCGACCTCTTCGCCGCCGCCCGTTTAGGCCTCGCCGCCGCGGCAATCACTGTCGAGTGCGCCACGTCCACGGCGCCGCATCTCTCTCCCGAGGCGCTTCATGCGCGCGCTTAGGGTCTCCGAAGAGGTGCGCGACACTCTGACGGCGGGCCGTCCGGTGGTAGCCCTCGAAACCACCATCGTGACGCACGGGATGCCGTACCCCGAGAATGTCCGCACCGCTCGCGCGCTGGAGGCGGAGATTCGCGCGGGAGGCGCGGTCCCGGCGACCATCGCGGTGCTGGACGGCGCAATCCGCGTCGGACTCTCGGAGGAAGACCTCGAACGACTGGCCACCGCCAACAACGTCCTGAAGCTAAGCCGCAACGACCTCGCGTACGCGATCGCGACCGGACGTCCGGGCGCCACCACCGTCGCCGCCACCATGATCTGCGCGCGGCTGGCCGGCATCCGCGTGTTCGTCACGGGCGGTATCGGCGGCGTGCACCGCGGCGCCGAATCCACCTTCGACATCTCGGCGGACCTTGAAGAGTTGGCGCGGACTTCCGTCGCCGTGGTCTGCGCCGGCGCCAAGGCGCTATTGGACCTCCCCAAGACGTTGGAGTACCTGGAGACACGCGGTGTCCCAGTGATCGGCTACGGCACGAGCGAGTTTCCGGCATTCTGGAGCCGGTCCAGCGGACTGCCGGTCCCGCTGCGGCTCGACTCGCTCACCGAGATCGCGCGCCTGTTGGATCTCAAATGGTCGCTGGGCCTGGAGGGCGGCGCGCTGGTCGCGAACCCGATCGCCGCGGCCGACGAGATCCCCGCGCCCGAAATGTCGCGGTATATCGAGGCGGTCGTCGCCGAGGCCGCCGCGCAGCGCATCACGGGCAAGGCGGTGACCCCGTTCATCCTCTCACGGCTGGTCGAGGTGACACAGGGACGGAGCCTCACGTCGAACATCGCTCTCGTCCGATCGAACGCTCGGGTGGGCGCCGCGCTGGCCGTCGCGCTGGCGGCCTAACGGGCGTCCCAGTGCATGAGTACGGTGTATTGTCCCGGCGGATCGACCAGGCAGGAGATCAGGAACTTTTCTCCGTCGCGGGTATCGAGAGGCGGGCTGAACGGGCCACTGAACATCAGGTGATTGCTGGGCTGCGTCTGCGGACACGCTTTGAACAGACGAACCGGCGGGGATAGTTTCCCGGCGGCCAGCGCGCGCGCGTCCACGGCGTAAACCGCGTCGCCCGAACTGCCGTAATAAAGCTCGGTGCCCGCATCGTTCCACATGACAAACTCGCCGCCCTCGTTCGACACCTGAAGCTTGGCGGCAGAGGGGTCCGGCCGTCCCGGGAAAGCGCGGACGTAGATCTCGGACCGGCCGCTCTCATCGGATGAATAAGCCAGCCAGCGGGCGTCCGGAGAGAAGCGCGCGTTCCATTCGCGCGCCGACGAGGTGGTCAGGTTGACGAAATCGCCGCCCTTTACGCGCCCAACCCACAATTTGCCGTTTCCACCGGCGAGCCACCCGTCCTTCGACCAATCCGAAGGCTCCTCCAGGCCTTCGATTCTGGATTCAGGCGCGCTCTGATCGAGCGACGTCTTCAGAAAGGCGAACATGGTGCGGCCATCGACGCGGTCGGAGCCAAAGACGACCTGCTTGCCATCCGGCGACCAGACGGGATACCAGTCGTTGGCCGGATGATTGGTCAACCGGTGCGTAATATTGCGGCCCAGCTCGATGAACTCGAGATCGCGGTTGCCGGTCTTGGGGTCGGGGATCTGGAAGAGTATGCGATCGCCGGAAGGAGAGATGCGCGGCTGTTGATACACGCCGGGAGGGCCGACTGTCTCCAGTTCGCGGCCGTCCCGGGCGAACCAGACCAGGCGGGACGTGACGGCGTCGGCGGCTCTCGAAACGATCACCGAGCCATCGTTCGAAACGTTGAAAAACGCAAGAATCGATGCCGGACTGTAGCCGACCTTGTTCACGACAATCTTGGGTTCGCCGCTCACCTGTCCAGTCTTAGCGTCGAAGTTCTGCGTGACCAGCGCGCCGTTGCGGTAATAGATCAGTTTGCCGTTCGCATAGGCCACGCGAGCTTCGGCGAACATGACCTTGCGGACTTCCGCGCGGTCCAGAGATCCGACATAGAGCGCGTTGTTGGCCCGGTCGGCGCAGCGGGTGACGAAGAGGAATTCCCTGCCCCCCGGCAGAAATTTCGGGAATCGATGAGAGTTTTCGAGCAACCCCTCATTGAGTTTGGTCAGCGGTCGGGGGGCACCGCCGGAGTCACGCACCCTCTGCAAAGGCTCGCGATTGTGCGCGCGGAAGACGATGTCGCCTTCCGCATTCCAATCGGCGTCCTGCAGATCGCTCGCTTCCGCGATGGTGAGCGGCAGTCCACCGCCGATTCGCACTTTCCGAATGACTCCGGCGGCATAGAATCCGATCCACTCTCCGTTGGGCGACCAAAAAACGGTGGCCGCCGCGCCTTCGGTTCCGGGGACCGGACGCGCGGCGGTGGCGTCGATGGGGCGGAGATAGACCACCGGCCGGCCGTTTGCGTCGCGGCCACGGAAGGCGAACAGACGGCCGTCCGGCGATGGAACGGGCACCGAGCCGTCGTCTCCATCGACCCTCAAGTCGAACTCCATGGGGCCGGCGACGGTCGAACTCGGACGCCGCCATGCGAGGTCCGCGCCGAGAGCGGCGAGCGCTGCGAGTGCGATCGCCCACGCCAGCCGGGACCTGCTTGCCTTCGCTGCCGGCGGAGGCGACCACTCCAACTGACGCTGAATGTCGGCTGCGGACTGCCATCGGTCTTCGGGAGCTTCGCTGAGACAATAGCGGACGATGTGGGCGAGATACGGAGGGTCGGCGAGGACGGAGTCGCGGGCGCCGGTCGCCATTTCGCGGAGCACCAGGCCGAGAGAGTAAATGTCGGCGCGACTATCGACTTCGAGCCCTTTGCGCTGCTCGGGCGCCATGTAGGCGGGCGTGCCGAGGACGGTGTTCGCGAGCGTGATGGTCTCTTCGGCCGCCGACTTCGCCAGTCCGAAATCGAGGACTTTGACGCCGGACTTGGTGAGGACGATGTTGGCGGGTTTGAGGTCGCGGTGGACGATCCCCTTGGCGTGCGCGTCGGCGAGAGCGCTGGCGATCTGGGCGCCGTAGCGGGTGGTCTGATCGAGTGGGAGCGGTCCTTTGCGGAGGCGCGCTTCGAGGGTCTCCCCTTCGATCAGTTCCATGACCAGGTAGTTCGGGCCGACGTCGTGGACGGTGCAGATGTGCGGGTGATTCAGTTGGGCGATGGCTTTGGCTTCCCGCTCGAAACGATCGGAAAACTGTTCCCGGGAAAACTTGATCGCGACCGAGCGGTTGAGCCGCGTGTCGCGCGCTCTCCATACTTCGCCCATCCCGCCCGCTCCGAGCGGCGCGAGAATCTCGTATGGACCGAGTTGGGAGCCAGCGGTCAGGGTCATCGGGTCAATCGAATCCAGTCTACCCGAAAGGCGCGTCGGGCCGCCGCCGCTGGGCAGCGGGCGGCCGGTCCGGGCCGTCCCCGCGCGCAAACTCCTCGTACGCGCCGCTTCCGCTTCTGCTACCGTTGAGGCACTATGTCAGCCATCAATGGAGATAAGGCCCGCTTCCACCGCGAGCGCAAAGCCAAACTGGCGCGCCGCGAGCGTAGCCGCGAACTGCGCAAGAAGACGAAGGGGCTGACGCCGGCGCGTCCTTCGGGCGCCCAGCTGTAAAAGGTTCCGCCGGATGGGCACGACCAAAGTTCATGTCCGTGTCGATGAGAAGACGCAGCCCAATGCCACGACGGTGAAGGCACTCCGCGCCGCCGAAAAAGGAAAGGGCAAGCGCTCGCGCTCTGCCACCGCGCTCATCAAAGTACTCGGGATCCGAACTTCACGGGCCCTCGGTTTCGCCGCGGGAGCCTCAGCGACTGCCGCGACGCTCAGCGACTTCTCGCTCGAGTTCCCGTCTGCTGAGCGGCTTCTCACCCGAAGCCGCGATCCGGTCGCTGAGACGGCGAAGCTCACGCGCGAGCTTCGAAACGGTTAGCTCAGTTCGACCGTTCGATTGCGCGCGGCTGGCCGCACGTTTCCTCATACTCCCAGTCTAAACCCCCGCCAGCCGCGTATCCGCGTCGCCGAAGCTCGGGAGCTTCACGTCCATGCGGTCCATCAACGACAGGAAGAGGCTGCAGAGCTTGCGATTGTCGTCGCCCGCCTCGATGTAATCGAGCGTTCGGCCCGTCTTCAGCGTCCCGCCGAGACCGCCGGCCAGCACCAACGGCAGCCGCGAATTGTCGTGTTTCCGCCCGATCAACATATTGTTGATCCACATCAGGCAGGAGTGGTCGAGGACCGTGCCGTCGCCCTCCGGCATCGCATCGAGCTTCTGCGCGAGGTACGCCAGTTGGCTCAAGTGGAAGCGGGCGATCCGCTCATAGCCGTCCGAGTTGTTGTTGTGCGACGCGGCGTGATGCCCTTCCCGGACCTCTAGGAACGGGTAGTACATCGCCGACAAATCGCGGCACAGCAGCAGCGACGCGACGCGCGTCTTGTCCGTCTGGAACGCGATCGCGATGATGTCGCACATCAACCGCGCATGGTCGCGGACGTCCTCGGGCAGACCGTTCGCCGGACGCTCCATCATGGCGACGGGGATCGCCTTGCCCTTCCCCGCCTCGTCCGCCTTTTCTTTGCTCTTGCGCATCCCGTCGACGCGCTTCTCGACCTCACGCACGCTCGTCAGATACTCGTCGAGCTTCGCCTTGTCGGTCGAGCTGATCTCCTTCGTCAGCGCGTTGGCATCGTCCATCACGCGGTCGAGCACGCTCATGTTGCGCAGGCTGCCGCGATTCTCGAACAGGCTGTCCCACGCCAGCGACGGGTAGACTTCGGTCGGCACCGGCGAATCGGCGCTCTGCCACGACACGTGCGAGCTATACGCCAGCGAGAAATTCGTCTCGTGATAGCCGGTCATCGGCTGCTCGCAGGCGAGCACGAGGCTCGATTGCGGCGTGTCCTGACCGATCTTGGCGGCGAGCACCTGGTCGACCGTGGTGCCGGCGTGAATGATCGCGCCCTTCTGGATCTGCGCGCCGGAGAGCAGGCAGCCGGTCTGCGCCGGATGGATGCCCATGCCGGTCGCGCGCTTCTGGAAGAGGCCGTGGACCACGTTGATCTTGTTTTTGATCGGCGACAGGACCTCGAGCGTCTTCGAGAGCTTCATGTCCGCGCCGTTGCCTTCCGACGACCAGTGCTCCTCGTTGACGCCGTTCCCCATGAAGAGGACGGCGAAGCGCTTCGGATACGCCGCCGGGGCGTTGGTGGCCGCGAACGCGTTCAGCGATTCGAGCCACGGCAGTCCCATGGCCACGCCGGCGCCGCGAAGAATGGTGCGGCGCGAAAGTCCATTCGATTTCGTACGGTCGGACATGCTATTCCCCTCTCTGCTCTTTCTCCGGGCCCCTCTTCGTGCGGAACTGCGAACTCGTCACAATCGCGTCCACCAGCGGGCGGAAGCGATAGCCGTTGGCGCTCAGCGCCTGCTTCATCTCGTCGACCGTCGGCTCATCGCTCAACATCAGCGACCGGCCCAGCGCGTACGTCAGCAGCTTGCGGCTCAGGTTGTCGAGGAAGTCGTTCTGGCGGTGCTCGCGGATGTACTGCTCGATCGCCTGGAAGCCCTCGCCCGACCAGCCGTTCGCGAAGGTGACTTTCGTGTCGACCGTATGCCCGGCGAGGTCCTTCTGGCGACGGCCGCCGATCGGACCGTAATTCTCGAACGCCAACCCGTAATTGTCGAACCGCTGATGGCACGACGCGCACGCCGGATTATTGCGATGCTGCGCCAGCACCTCGCGCAGCGGCGCGTCCATCTTCGCCTCGTCGTGCGGCAGCTCCGGGACGTTCGGCGGCGGCGGCGGAATCACTTCGCCGAGCACCTGCTTCACGACCCAATACCCGCGCTTCACTGGACTCGTGCGGAGGCCCGGCGCGTTCTGTGTCAGGAACACCGCCATCGGGAGGACGCCGCCGCGCCCGAACTGGACCGCGTCGTCGATCTTCACCCAGTGGTCCGATCCGCCTTCGACCTCGGGCATTCCGTAGTGGTGCGCCAGCACCGGATTCACGAACGTGTATTTGCCGTAAACCAGGTCGAGCACCGATTGATCGTTACGGACGATGTTCTCCAGGAACCGCACCGGCTCCTCGAACATCGCTTCCTTCAGCTCGTTCGTGAAGCTCGGGAAGCGCTCGCGGTCCACCGACGAAATCGTTTCGAACTGGCGGAAGTTGAGCCAGTTGCCGCCGAACTCCGTGGCCAGGCCGCGCGCTCTCGGGTCCGCCAACATGCGATGCGCCTGCGCTTTCAGCACCTCGGGCTTCTGCAGATCGCCGGCCTTCGCGTGCGCCAGCAGCTCGTCGTCCGGCATGCTCGCCCACAGGAAATAGCTCAGGCGGCTCGCCAGGGCGGTGTCGGAGAGCGGGACTCGCGTCCCGGTGGCCGGCTTTGCGGGCGCTCCGCTCTTCAGATCGATCCGATAGCAGAACTTCGGCGACATCAGAACGCGCACGATCGAATCGCGGATCGCGTCTTCATGCGAGAGCGAGTTCTTCTCCCGCAGCGTGTGATAGAACGTCACGGTGTCGTCGCGCTCCGCCGGCGTCAGCGCACGACGGTACGCCTTCTCGGTGAACTTCAACAGCGCCTGGATCTGCAGAGGCTCCGCTTCGAGCCGCAGCTTCTCGTTGGTGCGCAGCGTGTCGTTGATCCACTGGAAGTGATACTTCATCGCCTCCACGGCGAGGGGATTCTTGGACGCTTCCGCCTTCGCGATGTACTTATCGCGCATCGCGAAGATCACTTCGGGAGAGTCGAGCGCCTTGTCGACGGGGCGTTCGGTGCCCGACTCGGCGCCTTTCCCATCGACCGCGCCGCTCTGGTTGAAGTAGAACTGCGCCCAGGTGCGGTTGGTGTGGTCGGCGATGAAATCGAACTCGGTCCACAGCCGCTCGAGCCGCTTCTGTCCCTGCGCGTCGAGGATCAGCTCGGAGAGCGGCGTGTCGTCGCGCCAGTAGCCCATCACGTTGTGATAGCCGGCGCTCAACAGGCGGCCCTTGTCCTGCGAGTCGTCGGGGAAGTAGCGGCCGCGCTCCTGGATGTAGAAGTTGTCGGGGAAGACGCTCGCGAACTTCTCGAACGCAGCCTGATACCGGGCGTGCTCCGCTGCGGGCACCACGAGATCGGGCTCCGCGGCGCGCGCCTTCTTCATCACCGCGGCGGCGCGATACGCGCCCTCCTGGTGCAAGCCGGGGTACCGCGGAATCTCCGGCACGACCGGCGGTGGATCGGTGTCATTGCGCAGCGCCTCGGGATCGGAATCCCGGCGGTGCGAATTGAACTGCCGCCACTTCCAATTCATCAGCGGCTGCGATCCGGCGGGCAAGCCGCGGACCAGCGGCGCCGCAAACTCCATCGCCGTCACCTTGCGGATGCGCACCACGTAATCGCGCATCTCGACCGCCTGCGCGCGAATCTCCTCTTCCCACGCGCCGGGCTTCGCCATGTGCCGCCACATGCCGCGCAGCTTGACGATCGGACCCACTTCGTCCTGCTTGCCTTCGAGCATGTCCCAAACCATCGGGAAGTACTTCGCGCTCACCTTCGACTCGGCGGCGATTGACGCCAGCGTGGCGCGCGGCTTGCCGAGTTCGGCGCGGTGCTTGTACTTCCAGGCCGCCTCGAAGTAGTCCGCGTAATCGGTCGCCTGGCTGTGATAGAAGCCCACGATGCGCTGGATGGCGTAGCGGTCGCGGTCGGTCTCGACCAGCATCGGGAACGGCGCAAAGTCGAACCCGTCGGGTGTGAGGACCATGTGGTCGGCCACGTCGCGCGCGGCCTGCAGATACTTGTTCATCAGCGCCGGCGACATCGTCAACGACTCGCCGGAGTTATCGAAGCCCGCCGGATTCGCCGGGTCGACCGGGAACTCGCGGGTCGGCTTGAGATCCACACCCGTCAGATCGCGAACCGAGTGGTTGAACTCGGCGTTGCTCAACCGGCGGGCAAGCACCACGCCAGGATCGCCGGCATTCTTCTTCGCCTCGTTTGCGCGCACGCCTTTGATCCACTCGACCACGGCGGCGCGCGCCTCGGCCGGAGGCTGCTTCATCGGCTTGGGGGGCATCTGACCCGCGCTCAATTTCTCGAGCACGAGGTTCCACTGACCATAATCGCGGACCACCATCGAGAGACTCGTATAGGGCCGGAGATCCAAGCCGGCGGCGGGCGACGCTCCTCCGTGGCAAGCCACGCAGTACGTCGTCACGAACGGCTTCACGGTCTGCGTAAACTGTCGATCCAAATCGGGCTCGGCGGCGCGCGCCGCGGGACCCGAGACCATGGAAAAGATTACAAAGGCGGTAACGCTAAAACCCAGTACACGGCATCTCATGAGTGCTGTGGGCAGGATATCACAAACCGGGGGTGATTCCGGAGCTCCGCGTACTCCTTTTCGGGCGTTCGCACACCCCGTCCATGGGACTTCCGGGCGTCACCGTCCTTAGGCCGAAAGGGTCACTTCGGGCGCGTGTATTCGCTACCGGCGGTCTACTACCACCTTGCCCGCCTTCATTACCCACCGGACCTTATCGATCGCCACCTGGATATCGCCCAGCGGATCGCCTTCTACCGCCACGATATCCGCGAAATATCCCGCGTTTAGCGCCCCCAGGCTCTTCTCCGTCCCGAGCAGCGCCGCGCCATTCGCCGTGGCGGCGTGCAGCGCCTGTTCCGGCGTCATCCCGGCCTTCACGAACCACCCCAGCTCTCGCGTATTCTCGCCGAACATCGTGTATACCGCGTCCGACCCCATCGCGAACGTCACCCCCGCCGCCCATGCCCTCTTCGCCGTCTCCAGATTGCGCCGGATGTAGTCGTTGAGTCCGTCCTTCGCGTCCGGCCGGTGGTGCAGCAACACGTTGTTGTCGACGTAGTAGCGGTTGTGGTCGATCGTCGGCACGTAGACGATCTTCCGCCGCACCATTTCCGCGATCGTGGCATCGTCCATATCCGTCGCGTGCTCCACCGAATCGACACCTGCCCGAACCGCGTCCCGCGCCGCATCCGGACCGTAGGTGTGTACCGCGACCTTCTTCCCCAGCGCGTGCGCCGCCTCCGTCGCCGCCTGGATCTCCTCGAAGCTGTAGGTCTGGGTCCCGGAGACGTCTTGTCCGCTGCCCGTGGACGCATACATCTTGACCCAGTCCGCCCCCGCCGCGATCTGCGCCCGCGCGATCTTGTCGACCTCTACCGCACCGTGCGCCGTATTCGGAGTCACCTGCGTCCCGCGCGTGTTCTGCAGCCCGTATCCCGCGACGAACATGCGCGGCCCCACCAGCTTTCCCACCGCGATCAGGTCCCGCATCGCGATATCGGAGTAGTTCGACGCCCCGAGATCGCGCACCGTCGTCACACCCGTTTCCAGCGTCCTACGCGCGTTCTCCTGCGCCAGGAAGACGGTCGCCGCGCCGCGACCCGCGCGCGTCACGGGATTCTCGAGCACGTACGTCATATGCGTGTGCACGTCGATCAGCCCGGGAATCGCCGTGTACTTCGTGAGGTCCACCGATCCCGCCCCGCAGGGTCCGACCGACTGGATGCGGTCGCCCTCCACCACCACACACGCGTCGCGCCACACCTTTTCCCCGTCCCATACCGCGCCGAAGTGGTACGAAGCGGCGGACGCGGTGACGGCGATCGAGGCGGCGAACAAGAAGCGCGAGAACATCCCGTCGATCATAGCAATGCCCGCCGTTCGCGATATGATCGCGACCATGCGTCTCCTCGCGCTCGCCGCGCTCACCGCCAGCCTCCTCGCCGCCGTCGACCGGAAGGACGTCGAGTTCTCCCACCCGAACGGCAAGCCGTTGCTCCTCGACCTGCACGTTCCGGACGGTCCCGGTCCCTTCCCGGCCGCCATCCTCGTCCACGGCGGCGGCTTCGACGAAGGCAGCCGCTCCACCAACGTCCGCCCGCTGTTCGAGCCGCTCTCCAACGCCGGCTTCGCCTGGTTCACCATCGATTACCGGCTCGCCCCCGCCGCCCACCTCCCGGACGCCGCCGCCGATCTCGACGCCGCCATTGTCTGGGTCAAGTCCCACGCCGCCGAGTACCACGTCGATCCGGCGAAGATCGCCATCATTGGCGAATCCGCCGGAGGCTACCTCGTCAACTACGCCGGCACGCACTACACCCCGGCCACCCGCGTCGCTGCCGTGGTCGACTTCTACGGTCCGGTCGACTACGCCCGCCTCGCCCTCGAGCGGCAGGCCCATCCCGAGAAGTTCAATATGACGAGCATCAACCGCCATTTCGCCAATGGCGGCGGCATCCGCTTCTCAGGCGCGGAGAGACTGGACGCGGACGGCCTCGCCAAGCTCCGGAAGGTCGCCCCGCTCAACGCCGTCCACCGCGGCATGCCGCCCTTCCTCGCGATCCACGGAACGAAGGACGATCAGGTGTCCTACGAGCAGTCCACTTTGATGTGCGACGCCATGAAGGCCGCCGGCGCCTCCTGCGAGCTCATCACGATACAGGACGGCGGCCACGGAATGTCCGGCTGGCGCGACCCCGCTATGCAGCACTGGAAGTCCGAAATGATCGCGTGGCTGCAAAAGACGTTCGCCTCCAAATAACGTTTGCAGCCTCAGGAGTACTAGGCGGACCCAAACCGGACCACCGGCGCCTCTGGTATTTACCCGACCTCCCCCGCGGTGTAACACTCGGGCAGTAGCGCTCACAACTGGCTCAGAGATGTTCGGGAAACTGCTGCAGAAATTCGGAGGTCAACGGATCACCCAACCGATCGATCCCGCGCCGCAGGCGCACGAAGCGCCCTCCGCCGCGCGCGTCAAGAGCGAGTTTCTGGCCAACATGTCCCATGAGATCCGGACGCCGCTAAATGGCGTCCTCGGAATGACTTCTCTGCTCCTCGACACGCCGCTCGACGAGCAGCAGAAGGACCTCGCCCAGACTGCGCGTGCCAGCGCGGAATCGCTGCTCCACATCGTCGACGACCTCCTCGATTTCTCGCGTATCGAGTCGGGTAACCTCTCCTTCGAAGAGGCCGACTTCGATTTGATCGACGCGGTCGAGAGCGTCCTCGGCACGCTGGCCGTGTCGGCGCACCGGCAAGGTCTCGACATTACTCTCGATATCGCGGCCGACGTCCCGGCCGTGCTGCGCGGAGACGCCGCACGGGTCCGCCAGGTGCTCACGAACGTCGCCGGGAACGCGGTGAAATTCACCGACTCGGGTGAAGTTGCCGTGACCGTGACGCTCCAGCGCGACACGGGGTCTCATGTCACTCTCGGATTCACCGTGAGCGACACCGGCATCGGCATCGCCGATTCGGTCCGGCCGCGCCTGTTCACGCCGTTCACGCAGGCGGACGGCAGCATGACCCGTAAATACGGCGGCGCCGGTCTGGGCCTCGCCATTTCGCGCCGCATTGTCGAGCGGATGGGCGGCAACATCGCGGTCGAGAGTACCGCCGGAGGCGGCTCGGTCTTCACCTACACGCTCCAACTCCGTCATCCGGACGCGGCTCCCGCGGCGTCTCCACTGACCTCGACGCTCCACGGCGTGCACCTCCTGATCGCCGACCGCCACCGGAAAACCGCGGCCACCCTCCGGCGCTACGCCGAATCCTGGGGCATGGTCGTGACCGAAGCGGAGACGCCGCACGACGTCCTGGAAGGTCTACGCGCCTGTGATGTCGCCCTGCTCGACGCAGCCGCGCTCGCGGGCGACGCCGGTAACGGCGTCGGAGTGAAGGCGCGCATCGTCCTGCTCACGACGCAGCTCTCCTGCCGGACTCCGGACGAGCTCGCGCTGATGGGCGTGAACAGATCGCTCGCCAAGCCGCTCCGCAAGCTCCAACTCCACAACTGTCTCGTGCAGGCGCTCGCCGATCCCGCGCAGAGCCCGGTTGCGGAGAAGGCGCACATCCTCGTAGTCGAGGACAACGCCGTCAATCAGAAAGTCACCACCCTGATGCTGGCGCGGCTCGGGTACAGCGCCGAAATCGCGCCCAACGGCAAGGAGGCTCTACGCGCCGTCTCCGCCGGCCGGTACGACGCGATCCTGATGGACTGCCAGATGCCCGAAATGGACGGCTATCAGGCAACGCGCGAGATCCGGCGCCACCACGCTGCCGCGCAGGTGCCTATCATCGCGATGACCGCGGGCGCTATGCACGGACACCGCGAACACTGCCTCGCCGCGGGCATGGACGACTACCTGGCAAAACCCGTCCAACCCGCCGCCCTCGCCGATGTCCTCGACCGCTGGCTCAATCGGCGCGCCCGCAGCGCGTAGAGCGGTCGCCCAGCCGGTTTCGTTACACTCATCGGTGATGCAGACCCGCCGTCAACTGCTCCAAACCCTCGCGGTCTCAGCCGTCGCCGCCCAAGCCCAGCCCCCCGCTTCTCCACTCACTCTCTGGTATCGCAAGCCCGCCACCAAATGGGAGAGCGAGGCGCTCCCGATCGGCAACGGGACGCTCGGCGCGATGATCTTCGGCGGCGTCGCGCAAGAGCGCCTGCAGCTCAACGAGCACAGCCTGTGGTCCGGCCATCCCGAGGTCCTCGATAGCCCCAAGACTCTCGACGCGCTGCACAAGGTGCGGCAGTTGCTCTTCGACGGGAAGTACTCCGAGGCGCAGGCCGTGGCCACCGCCGAGATGATGGTCTACACCCGCGCGACGCCCGCTTCCTACCAGACGCTGGGCGACCTCCTCCTCGACTTCCCCCACGGCGACACTGCCGAGGACTACCGCCGCTCGCTCGACCTGGATTCCGCCGTATCGCGCGTCGAATATCGCGTCGGCGGCGTTCGATACACGCGCGAAGTCTTTGCGTCTCAGCCCGACCAGGCGATCGTCCTGCGGCTGACCGCCGACAAGCCCGGTGCTCTCTCCTTCCGACTGCGCCTCACCCGCGAGGAGAACGCCGCCGTCAACTACTCCGCCCCGGGCCGCGCTGTTCTCAGCGGCCGCGCGCGCAACGACGGCGTCAACTTCACCGCCCAGCTCGAACTACGCGCCGAGGGCGGAACCGTGAGGCCGTCTTCCGAGGGGCTCGCCGTGGAAGGCGCGACCAGCGCCACGGTCTGGCTCGTCGCCGCCACCGACTATCGCGCCCAGGACCCGGACGACACCTGCCATACCCTCGCCGAGGCTCTCGCGACGCGAACTTGGCAGAGCGCGCTCGATCGTCACGTCGCCGAGCACCGCCGCCTGTTCCGCCGCGTCGAGCTCGACCTCGGCGGCAAGAACCTCTCGAACGTGTCCACCGACGAGCGGATCGCCGTAGTCCAGGCCGGCGGCGACGATCCCCAACTCCTCGCCACGTACTTCCAATTCGGCCGCTACCTGCTCGCGTCCAGCTCCCGTCCAGGGACACTCCCGGCGAATCTTCAGGGGCTATGGGCACAGGGCCTAAACCCTCCGTGGAGTGCCGATTACCACGTAAACATCAACATCCAGATGAACTATTGGCCCGCCGAGGTCACGAACCTCTCCGAGTGCCATCTGCCTCTGTTCGACTTCGTCGACATGCTCCGCGAACCCGGCCGGCGGACCGCCAAGGTCGCCTACGATTGCCGCGGCTTCGTGGTCCACTACACGACCACTCCCTGGGGACAACTGGCGCTCACCGGCAACACCCAATACGGACTGTGGCAGGGCGGCGGCGGCTGGCTCGCCCGCCACTATTGGGAGCATTACCTCTTCACCGGCGACCGCGCGTTCCTGCGCGACCGCGTCTGGCCCGTCATGAAAGAAGCCGCCGAGTTCTACCTCGACTTCCTGGTCGAGCACCCGAAGACCGGGAAGCTCTGCGCCGGGCCCGCGGCGTCGCCCGAGAATCGCTACAAGACCCCGGAAGGGAAGACTGCCGACGTCGACATTGCCCCCGCCATGATGCAGGAGATCGTCGGCGATCTGTTCGAGAGCCTCCTCAAAGCGGGCGAGTTGCTGGCCATCGAGCCCGAATTCCGCGCCAAAGTCGAGGCAGCCAAAGCGCGACTCGCCCCGCTCAAAATCGGCAGTTTCGGCCAGATTCAGGAGTGGTCGAAGGATTTCGAAGAGGCCGATCCCGGCCACCGCCACATGTCGCAGCTCTACGCGATGCACCCGGCGTCGCAGATCACGACTCGTGGAACACCGGAGCTTGCCGTGGCAGCCCGCAAGACGATCGAGCGCCGGCTCGCGCACGGCGGCGGACACACCGGCTGGAGCCGCGCCTGGATCGTCAACTTCTGGGCGCGCCTGGAAGACGGCGACACCGCCCACGAGAACATCCTCGCCCTGCTCCGCAAGTCGACCTTGCCGAATCTGTTCGACACCCATCCGCCGTTCCAGATCGACGGCAATTTCGGCGGGACGGCCGGGATCGCCGAGCTGCTGCTGCAGAGCCACGCCGGCGAAATCGCCATTCTCCCTGCGCTCCCAAAGGCGTGGCCGGACGGCCGTGTGCGCGGTCTGCGCGCCCGCGGCGGCGTCGAGGTCGAGATCGTCTGGCGCGCCGGCAAGCCGCTCTCGGCGATCCTAACCCCTTCGCTGAATGGCAGTTACCGTTTGCGGCCGCCGCGCGGGTCGCGCGTCGCCGACGTCCGCGCCGGCTCCGCTGCAGTCCGCATCGAGCAGCAGGACGGAGCCGCTGTGCTCCCCTTGCGGGCAGGCCGGGCCGTCACGGTACGGTTTAGTTAGCCGCAATCCGCCGGGACGCGAGACAATAGGAGCAGTGACCCGCCGAAAGCTCCTGTTCTCTTTCTTTGGGGCCACACCTCTGCTCTACCCCTGCTGGTGGGAGCCGCGCTGGCTCGACGTCACCCACCGCCAGGTCCGCTTGGCTGAACCGGTTGGGCGGCGCATCCTGCATCTCTCCGACCTCCACGCGTCGATGTTCGTGCCTATGCCGATGATCGATCACGCGATCACGGCGGGCCTCGCCGGTAAGCCCGACCTGATCTGCGTCACCGGCGACTTCATCACCAATCGGCAGCAGATCGACGTCCGCGGGTATACGGCCGCCCTGCGCCGACTGTCACAGGCCGCTCCGACGTACGCCGTCCTCGGCAATCACGACGGCGGTAGTTGGACCCGCCGCCACTTCGGCTACTCCGACCACCGCTTGGTCGAGCGCATCCTGGAAGACGCCGGAATCGAACTGCTGCACAATCGCTCCGCGCAGGCCGGCGGCGTGACGCTCGTCGGGGTCGGTGACCTCTGGAACGAAGAGGTCGACGCCCGCCGCGCCTTCGCCAACGTCGACGGAGACGGCCCGACCATCCTTCTCGCCCACAATCCGGACACGAAAGATGTGCTGCGCCGCCGCCCGTGGGACCTCATGCTGAGCGGCCATACCCACGGCGGACAGATTATCGTGCCGTTCGAAGGCGTCCGCTACGCCCCGGTCCGCGATAAGCGCTACGTCGCGGGGCTCAAGCCGTGGGGCGCGCGGCAGATCCACGTGACACGAGGAGTTGGGAATGTCGGCGGAGTTCGCTTCCGGTGCCGCCCGGAGGCAAGCCTGCTGAACCTGGCGTAGGCTCTTTGTACCATTGCGGATCAGGCTGTTCGGAGCAATACTAACCCGCATACCGCCATGCTCCTGATTGTCGATGACGACCCCCATTTCCTGGAGCAGGCCATGCAACTCCTCAACTCCGGCAAGGGCCTCTTCATTGCCCGCGATGCGCAGCAGGCGAAAGAGCTGATGGGCAGCGTCGGGGCGGCGTTTTCCCTGGTTCTCGTCGACCTCGACCTACCCGGCCAGGACGGTTTTTCCCTGATCCAGGAAATGCGCGCGGCGTTCCCCGATCTGCCGGTGATTGCAGTCAGCGGAGTCTGCAAGCGGGACGTTCTGGAGAGCGCGAAGCTGGTGGGCGCGGCGGACGCGCTTCCGAAACCGATCGACGACACGTGGAATCTCGCCATCGCCAAAGCCCGGGCAACCCACTAGGGAAGGCGCGCTCTGAGGCGCGTGTTAGACTGGGATGATTGTATCGCTTTGTGTTTTCAGCAATCCTGGCCGCCGCTTGGGCTGCGCACGCCGCGCCTGCGGAAACCGGCCAATTGGATGCCAGCCCTAGCCTTTTCACGGTGATGGCCGCGATCAACTCGGCCGGGTACGACGCCGATCTCGGGTCGACCAACAACAGCCCTCTCCGCGCCGCCATCCGGCAGGAGATCGCGAAGCGCAACCCTCCCTCGCTCGCCGCCATCCGCGACTTCGTCGCCAAACACAAGCACGGTAACGAGACCGCCGAGCTCGCGCAGTACATTTCGTTCGCCCTGGCCTCCAGCGGTCCTCCGAATTTCGCTTTCAAGCAGCGCGACGTCGATATCCCACCCGACGCCAGCGCGCTCACCGGACTCTCGCCGCTCCTCGCCAAGTTCTACACCGAAGCCGGCATTGACGATCTCTGGAAGCGCGCCCAGCCCGCCATCGATAAGGTTATCGAGCGCTATCACCAGCCGATTTCCGACGCCGTCTTTCAGGTCAACGTCTACCTGCGCCAGCCGACCTCGGGCTTCCCCGGCCACCGTTTCCAGATCTTCGTCGAGCCGCAGGGTGCGCCCAATCAGATCCAGACCCGCAGCTACGGCGCCGAGTACTTCGTGGTCGTCACGCCATCCCCGGACCTGCGGACCTTCGACATCCGCCACGCCTATCTGCATTACCTGCTCGACCCGCTCGCCATGCGCGAGCGCGAAACCCTGAACCGCAAGAAGCCGATCGCCGACCACGCGCAGCGCGCCCAAGCGCTCGAGGACTCGTACAAGGAGGACTTCCTCCTGCTCGCCACCGAGTCGCTGATCAAGGCCGTCGAGGCGCGGCTCGATAAGAACCCCGCGGCGGCGCAGGCGGCGTTCCACCAGGGCTTCATCCTGGTCCCCTACTTTACCGAACAGCTCACGGCGTTCGAGAAGCAGGAGCAGTCGATGACGCTGTACTACAAGGAAATGGCGCAGGGGATCGATCTCCTCAAGGAAGACAAACGCCTGACCAGTGTGGAGTTCGATCTACGCGCGCCCGCGGAGAAGACCGTGAAGGCGCCGCCGCCCCCGACTCCCGGCCTGACCGGAGCCGCCAAGACGCTCGACAACGCCGAGAATCTATATCAGGGGAAGCAGTACGAAGAGGCGAAGCAGCAGTTTCTGGCCGTGTTGCAGCAGACCGACGTTCGGTCGATGCACGCGGCGGCCTACTATGGGCTGGCGCGCGTTGCCGCGTCGCAGAAGAATCCCGAAGACGCGGAGCGGCTGTTCCAAAAAGCCCTCGAGCTCGAACCGGAGCCGCCGGTGAAGGCCTGGACGCTCGTCTATCTCGGAAGGCTCGAAATGGCGGCGCAGGAGCCGGATCTCAAGCAGGCCGGGAAGTATTTTCAGGACGCTCTGCAGGTGGAAGGCGCGCCCGTCAAGGCGCGCGAAATCGCCCAGCAGGGATTGCAACAGATTTCGAAGAAGTAACCCAATCGAAGGAGTTTTTTGGCAATGAAACGAATGATTCTCACCGGGACGCTCGCTCTGGCGACGGGCCTCCTCCCCGCCCTCGCGCAGCAGCCGCCGGCGGCCCCCCAGAAAGGCGGCGGCCAGCAATCCGGCCAGCCGCAGCTCATTCCGGGCACGAAGTCGGTCGGCGAGACGCAAGCGGTCGTCGCCCTGATTCAGGCGGCGCAGGCGCAGAATCCCGACGCCGTGATCAAGGCCGCCGACGACCTGATCACCAAGTACGCCGACACGACGTTCAAAGAAACGGCCCTGCTGCAGGAAGGGGAAGCCTACAAGTCGAAGAAGGACAACGACAAGGCGCAGATCTATTTCGAACGCGCCCTCGAATCCAACCCCAAGAGCTACCAGGCGGAGCTGATGTTGGGCGGCCTGATCGCGCAGAACACTCGCGAAAACGATCTCGACAAAGAAGAGAAGCTGACCAAGGCCACCAAATACCTGAACGAGTCGATGACCAACATTCAGGCCGCCACCAAGCCGAATCCGCAGCTCACCGACGCCCAGTGGGACGACCAGAAGAAGTACATCGTCGGCGAGGCGCATAATGACCTGGGACTCATCGCTCTGATCCGCAAGAAGTTCGACGTAGCGGCGACCGAGTTCAAAACTGCCGCCGATAACGACCCGCAGGACGCCTACCTCGTTCGTGAGGCATCCGCGCTTCACTCCGGCGGCAAGGACGCAGAAGCGATCGCGATCTGCGACAAGGTGCTCGCGAATCCGCAGGTCAATCCGACCATCAAGCAGGTCACCACGCAGATCAAGGACGCGGCCATGAAGGCGAAGAAGTAACGTCCGCACCCATGCGCGCGGAGCCGGCAGCACTGGAACAGAGGATCGGTTATCATTTCTCCAATCCGGAGCTGCTGCACCGCGCGCTGACCCATAGCTCTCTTGCCAACGAGGCCCGCACCGCCGGGTCTACCCTCCACGACAACGAACAGCTCGAGTTCCTGGGAGATTCCATCCTGGGCTTCCTCATTTCCGAGGCGCTCGTCCAGCGCTACCCCGGCCAGACCGAAGGCGAGCTCTCCCGCCAGAAGGCGCATCTCGTTTCCGCCGCGCATCTGCATGGAGTCGCGCGCCGGCTCGATGTGGGAACCCATCTCGAACTCGGCCGCAGCGAGGAAATGAGCGGGGGACGCGCCAAGAAGACCCTGCTCACCGACGCGCTGGAGGCCGTCATCGCGGCAGTCTATCTCGACGGCGGCCTCGCCGTCGTCCGCAAGTTCGTCCACGATTTCGTGCTCGACGCGCCCGTCTCCGGCGATGTCGAGGCAGGCACGGATATTCAGCCCGCCATCACCAATTTCAAGAGCGCCCTCCAGGAGCTCGCCCAGCAGCGCAAGCTGCCCCAGCCCCGGTACGCGATCATCCGCGAGCGCGGTCCCGAGCACTCGAAAGTCTTCACCGTCGAGGTCCGCGTCGGGAAGGAGTGGACGGGTCAGGCGGACGGCCGCACCAAGAAGATCGCGGCCCAACGGGCGGCGCGTGGCGTCTACGATCGCATGCGCGCCGTAGGTACCACGGACGGCGACGCCGGCGAAGAGCGCGATACGACAGAAGCCGTATGACTGTTGCATCCAGGCGCCGTGTTGCGCTACAAGAGGCTAATCGAACACACGGGGACGGCGGTCCACAATCCTGAAACGCGCGGGTTCATGAACCCCGCGGAATTCGCCAACATCGCGGAATCGGAAAGAGATTTCTGGTGGTATCGCGGGATGCGGTCGATCTTTTTCCGCATGGTCGAGCCATACCTCGCGAGCCGCAAGATCGTCCGCGCGCTGGAAGCCGGCTGCGGCACCGGCTACTTCGCCCGCCTCCTCCAGTCCGAGCATCGCTGGCCGCTGATCCCCGTCGACATCGGCTGGGGGGGACTCGAACGCGCGCGCGCCATGGGCGTCGAACGGCCCGTCCAGGCCAACGTGCTCGACCTGCCCTTCGCCGCCGGCGCGTTCGACCTCGTCCTCTCGATGGACGTCCTGCCGCACCTCCAACGTGGCGAGGACCAGCAGGGAATCTCGGAAATGGGCCGCGTCCTCGCGCCCGGAGGACTGCTCGTCATCCGCACCGCCGCACTCGACCTGCTCCGCAGCCGCCACTCCGAGTTCGTCTACGAGCGGCAGCGGTACACCAAGGGACGCCTGGTCGAGATGGTGGAACGCGCCGGCGTCCGCGTCCGCCGCTGCTCCTACGCCAACTCGCTGCTGATGCCGATCGCGCTGGCCAAGTTCCGCGTCTGGGAGCCGTTGACCCGCCAGGCTCCGTCGAGCGGCGTCGGTCACGTCGCGCCGTGGCTCGACCGCGTCCTCTACGGCGCCTTGGCGGCCGAGCGCGCGTGGCTGGGAGCCGGTCTGAATCTGCCCATCGGACAGTCGCTGATCCTCATTGGGGAAAAGGCGTGAAATTCCCTTCCCTCAGCGTCTTCTTCCCGGCCTATAACGACGCGCCGTCGCTCCCCGCGCTGGTCGGCAAGACCATCGAGGTGCTCCGCGAGCACGTCGAGGACTACGAAGTGATCGTCGTCAACGACGGCAGCTACGACAACACTGCCGACGTCCTCGACGAGCTGCGCGACCGCTACGCGCCGTATCTCCGCGTCATCACGCATCCGCAGAATCGCGGCTACGGCGGCGCGCTCCGCACCGGGCTCGCCAGCGCTAAAAAGGACTTCGTCTTCTACACCGATGGCGACGGACAGTACGACGTCGGCGAATTGCCGGAACTGCTACGGCTCTGCGGTCCGAAGACGGGGCTCGTCAACGGCTTCAAACTGGAACGGCAGGACCCGGCCCATCGTATCTGGATCGGCAATGTCTACAATTTCTGCGCGCGCCTGCTGTTTCGCATCCGCATCCACGATATCGACTGCGATTACCGCCTGATCCGCCGCTCGCTGCTCGACCAGATCCAGCTCACCTCGACGAGCGGCACGATCTGCGTCGAGTTGGTCCGCAAGCTCGAGCTGAGCGGCTGCGAGGTGCGCGAGGTCGGCGTGCATCACTACCCGCGCCTGCACGGCAAATCGCAGTTCTTCCGCGTCCGCTCGCTCGCGATCACGTTCTATCAATTGCTGCGGCTTTGGGTCCGGCTGGTGGTGTTCCGCTAATCATTACCTGACGCTTGACGGAAACAAAGGACTTACAGGGCACTTTCAGGTAATCATTACCGGACGGATCGATCGCGTTCCCCGCTCCCGCAGTAGGATGGGAGGCGATGAGACGACTTCTTCTCCTGGCCGCGATGGCCGGCGCCCTATTCGCGCAAGCGCCCATCGACCGCCTCTACGTCTTCGGCGACAGCTATTCGGACAACGGCGCGGGCTACGTCGACGGCGATGGGCCGACCGCCGTCGCGTACCTCGCGAAACGGCTCGGGTTCGAACTGAAACCGGCGACGGATCCCGGAGCGGGAGAGCAGAGTCTGAATTTCGCCGTTAGCGGAGCGCAGACGGGACACGGCGCCGGCCGCAAGGTGAAGGACGCGATGCTGGGCCGCGGCATGGTCGAGCAGGTCGACGACTTCGCATCCAGGCACATCGTCTTCAACCCGGCGCGCACGCTCTTCTTCCTCGCCGGCGGGCTGAATGACCGCCGCCTGCCAACCGCTGAAACGATCGCGAATCTCAAAGGCGAGATCCGCAAGCTGTACGGGCTGGGCGCTCGGCGGTTCCGCGTGGCGTTACTGACGGAGGCGATCCCGTCGTTCGCCGAAGTCGGCAAGCGCCTCAACCCGGCCCTTCGCGGCATCCCCGCCGATCTGAAGGCCGACCTGCCCGATGCCCAAATCGCGATGAGCAACTGGGGCCTCTTCTTCGACGAAGTCCTGCGCAATCCCGCTGACTACGGTATCCAGAACACGACCGACAAATGCGCTGGCCGCGCCATTTTCGACGAAGACGCCACCCCGTGCGCGACGCCGTCGGCGTATTACTACTACCACGCGGGCCACCCGTCGACAGCCGTCCACAAAGCGGTCGGCGACAAACTGTACGAGGAGATCACGAAGCGGTAGATGTGGGGCGGCCAATTCTGGCCGCCGACCCGCTTTCCAGCGGGTCGATCCGGCTGAAAGCCGGATGCGGGCATGATTGCCCGCCCCACTCTAGAAATTCCAGCGCACGCCCAACTGGCCCGTCCGCGGCGACCCCGCCGGCGGGAAGATGTGCGACCCCGTGATCCGTCCCGCGTTCGCGTTATTCACGATCGTCACTCCCGGCAGCGGAGTCCCGCCCGCCGTCGGCTCGCCGAGATTCAGGTGATTCGGCACGTTCGTGAACGACGCCACCACTACGATCGACCCGAAGCGCTCCATGCGGATCTTCTTCTGCAACCCGGTGTTGAGCAGAATGAAGCCGGGACCCTGAATGATCCCGCGACCCGCATTCCCCCAATGCCCGCTCGCCGGAGTCGTGAAGACGCTCGGGTCGAACCAGGGGCTCTGCGTCGACGGGTATTGCACCGGACCACTGACGTCCGGCCGCAGCGTCGTCTGCAACGTGTTCGTCGGGTCGGGACCGCTCAGCACCGGCGTGAACCAGTTGCCGCTCTGCATATTGAACAGCAGATTCACCTGCCAATCGCCGAGCAGCCTGCCCTTCCCCGGGAGTTCGTAAATCGCATGGTTCATCCACTGGTGGCGCGGGACCGAGTAGACGTTGCCGCGATCGCGCCGGCGGTCGTACGTGTCCTCGATCGTCGTGTTGAGCTCGAAATCGCCCGTGTCGTCGGTGTCGCTCAGCTCCTTCGCCCACGTGTACGTCGACGTGAACATCAACCCGTGGTTGAAGCGCCGGTTCAACTGCGTCTGCAGGCCGCTATACAGCATGTTGGCGCCGTTGTCGGAATACGTGATGTTCGCGAACGCTGGGTATGGCCGCCGCGAATTATTGAACGCCACCGTCGATGCCAGCGGCTGATTGACGTCGCGCCGGTATGCGAGTTGCGTCCCCTTCGACCCGATGTAGCTCACGCGCAAGCCCGTGTTTCGCGTCAGCGCGTGCTCGAGCGAGAGCGAGTACTGCTGCGTGTAGCTGTTCAGCAGGTGCGGAGCCACGCCGCCGAGCGCCAGCGTCCCCGGCGTACCCGGCACGGCGAACGGAGCCGCGAGCGTAAACGACGCCACTCCGTTCGTAATCGCGTTCGTACTGACCGTCGTCGCCGAGAACGGACCGGCGGACTCGGTCACCGGAATGTCGCCCGAGTAGTGCGAGTAGTAAATGCCCCAGCCGCCGCGCACGACCGTGCGGCCGTGGTTGCCGATTCCGTACGAGAAACCGAAACGAGGCGCGAAATTGTTTTTATCGGGATTTCGCAGCGAACGTCCCGTCCCGAAGTCCGCCGCGGACTCGTACGGAATCGTGTTGGGCAACAGCGGCGTGATGAACTTCCGTCCCATGTCGCTCGGCAGCACGATCTTCCCGGTCACGAGGTCGAACGAGTAGATGTTGTCGTCATTCGTGTAGGTCGGCCCGTTGTATTCGTAGCGAAGCCCGTACATCAGCGTCAGCTTCCGCCCGACCTTGAAATCGTCCTGTGCGTAGAAGCTCCAGTCCCGCCCGCGGATGTACTGCGGGCGGTACGGCTCCATGCGAGTGACCTGGTTTGGCAGCCCCATCAGGAAATCGGCGTACGCGTTGCCCGTGAAGCGCGTACTGAACGTGTACGTCCCGAGGATCGGATTTCCCGACGAGTTCGGCTGGAAGCGATTATCGAACCAGCTCACTTCCTCGGCGCCGACCTTCACGGTGTGGCGCCCGTGGATCCAGCTCAGGTTGTCGGCGAACTGCGCGTGTCCGTCGTTGACCGGGTTCAGCAGGTTGATTGAGTTCGCCGTAATCCCCGAGATGTTGAAGTACGGCAGGCTACTGGTATTGCCGCGGCTTGGCAGGCCGGCAATGCCGAACTGGTCCATCAGCGCTTGGCCGTTCAAATCGCCGCTGCTCGCCGATACCAGGATCACGACCCCGGCGCGGAGCTCGTTGATCAAGTTCGGACGCAGAGTCGAAATCAGCCCGGCAGTCCAGAAGTTGACCCGGCGGATATTGTCCGAAGTCCCGACGTTCTGCGGCGGCAGCGCCGACCGCGCGCCGGGGATATGGTAATCGTCCTTGCGATTCTCATACCGCAGAAACGCTGTCTCGCGCTCGCTGAAATTGTGGTCGAGCTTGCCCTCTTCAGTGCGATGCACCTCGGGACCGTTGAACGACGCGCGATAGTTCGCCGCCGTCAGATTCGCCGCGCCGAAATTCGGCAGCGGATACAGCAGCTTCTGCACCGACAGCGCCTGCGAACTCAGCAGATTCGATGGGATGACGTTCCCGGCGAACGGAACGTTCGTGAACGGATTGCGGATCGCCGCGAACCCGCTGAAATCGCCGCCGCGCATTCCGACCGTCGGGACGTTGGGAGCGAAGCCGTACGCCGCCGTCCCGCGCATCCCGTCGAAATCGGCGAAGAAGAAGGTCTTGTCCTTTTGAATCGGACCTCCGATCGTTCCGCCGTAGGTATGGAGGTTCTGATAGGGCTTGGCGATCGTGTACGCGTTGCGCGAATCGAGCGCGCTGTTGCGGACGTACCAAAAGAGGTTCCCGTGGAAGCGATTGGTGCCCGACTTCGTCGCGGTCGTGATCGTACCCATGCCGCCGAACTCCGCGCGCGAGGTCAGAATGTTCGCCGAGAACTCCTGGATCGCCTCGACCGAAGGTTGCGACACGTTATCCGGGCTGCCGAAATTGGCGAACGTGGTCTCGATGCCGTCGACCTTCACCTTCATGCTCGACGCGCCCGCGCCCGGGGTCAGCCACTTCGCTCCGTTCCCGACCTGCACCACTCCCGGGATCGTCAGCGGCATGATCGACGAGATCAGTCCCGAATCGCCCGAGTTCTTGGCGACGCTGCGCAGATTCGTGGGCAGCTCGATAATCTCGCGACCCGTCACCGCCGAAGTGACCGAAGGGGACTCCGTCTGGATCGCGGCCGGCGAGGCGTCGGTGACCACGACTTCCGTCGTCGCGCCGGCCACCTCGAACGTCAAATCCTGCCGCACGGTCCGATACGCCTCGACCGGAAATGCGCGAGTCTCGATTGGCCGGAAACCCTTCGCTTCCGCGCCCAGGCGATACGTTCCGGGCGCGACATCCGGAAAGGAATAGGCGCCCGCCCCGTTGGTCGCCGCGGCGCGTTTGACGCCGGTGGTCTCGTTCGTGAGCGTGAGGGAAGCGCTCGGCACGGCAGCGCCTGAGGGATCGGTCGCGAGGCCGGTGACAGCGCCCAGCGGCGTCTGCGCGCGCAAACCGAGCGTGCAGACAAATAGGACAATCGGAGCCAATCTCATACGGGGAAAGGACTATTGTGTCATACGGCGCTTCGCAGTCGCGATCGGCCATGTAAATTGGGAAGGTGGGGAGAGAGAAGCGCGACCTGATCGCCGGATTCCTGGCTGCCGCCGCAGCTCTGTTCCTCTTCGGCTGGCTGGCGGAACACATTTGGCGGCATGAAACCATTGCGTTCGACGCCTCGGTCCGCAATGGACTGCACCAGTTCGCCTCTCCGGCGCTGACCCGATTCTTCCGCATCGTGACGATCTTCGGGTCGGAGATGTTCCTGGTGCCCTTCTGCGCTTTCGTGATCTGGCGCCTGGTCGCAGTCGGCCGTCGTCATGCCGCCGCGCTTTTCACCTTGGCCGCCGCCGGCGCCGAAACCCTGGACTTTCTGTTAAAGGTCTTTTTTCGCCGGACGCGTCCCGAAGCCTATTTCGGTTACGCCCTGCCCTCCAGCTACAGCTTCCCCAGCGGACACTCGATGCTCTCGGCCTGTATCTTCGGGACTCTCGCAGCGGTTGTGGCCCCGCGCCTCCCGCAACTCTGGCAGAAGCTCGCAACCTGGACCATCGCCGTGGTGGCGACGCTCCTGATCGGAACCTCGCGAATCTATCTGGGAGTTCACTACCCGAGCGACGTAGCAGCAGGCTACGCCGCCGCGATCATCTGGATCGGCGGAGTCCGGGCGGGGTACGACGTCTGGCGGTTTCGGAGAGCTAAAGGCGTTGACGCAGAGACACAGAGACGCTGAGAAAACCGTATCTTGCGTTTCTCTGTGTCTCAGCGTCTCTGCGTCAAGAACTCATCCCGGCCGAAGCCCGCTCCCCGACGTACTCCTGCCCGCGCGCATACCCCGCCCGAAACGCTTCGTGCTCCCAGATTGCCGGGTAGTCGTTCCTGAGCTGCGACGACGCGGAGGAATATGGCCGTCCCCGCAGCTCCCGCCGGAGCGCCGCCTCGAAGCCCGCCCGATACGTCTCGTGATCCGCTTCGAAGTTGTACCCCAGCGCCTGATAGTGCTCCGATTCCGCGTCGCGCAGTCCGATCCACCACGCGTGGCGGGCTGCGTCGAGCGCCTCGGCGCCGGCGGTCGCGAGAATCTCCTGCGCGCGCCGGCCCTCCGTCGCGCCGTTCGCCATCACGATCACGACGGTCCGCCCCTGCCGCACCGCGTCCTCGTAAAAGAACACCTCGTCGGCCGGGAGTCCGGGCGTCGATTTCCGCTCCGCCGCCTCCCCCGCCGCCGCGCCGGCAGCCGCGCCGCCGATTCCTAGTAAGGCCATACCCGCCAGCCCGACGGCCAAAACCGGTCCCACCCCAGGAACCAGCGCCGTGACGCCGACCCCGAGCTCGAACCCGCCCGCCATTCCCAACGCGGCGCCGACGACTCCGCCGATCGCCTTTCCCACTCCCGGTTGCTCGGTCTCCGAGACCGGCACCTCCTGAGTGGCCGCGTCCGGCGATCCCGGTGACAGGACATTGATGTCATCGGGGGAATACCCGGCCCGGCGCAACTCCTGATATCCGTGCGCGGCATCCTCGCGCGTCTTAAATACTCCGGCGACAGCTTGCATAGCAGCGCGACCTGCTGCAATCGAAGGTCCTGGACGCCCCCGAAGGTCCAGTAAGCTGGAACAATATGCACCAGCCGAGCTTCGATCCTGGTATTACGCAACAGTTCCAGGCCCCGGTGAGCCGGATTATCAACCCGGACGGCACCTTCAACGTCCACCGCCGCGGCTCGACCTGGCATGACTTCCATCCCTACCTGCACCTCATCAACATGGGCTGGCTCGCGTTCCTTGCCACTCTCTTCGCCGGCTATGTGGTCGTCAATACTCTATTTGCGGCCTTGTACTACGCCATCGGCGCGAATCAACTGCGTGGCGCGGAGGCGGCTACAGCCGGCGGGCGCTTCATGAACGCGTTCTTCTTCAGCGCGCAGACCCTGAGCACCGTCGGGTACGGCGGCATTGCGCCGCACGGGATGGCCGCCAATATCGTGGCCTCGCTGGAGGCGCTCACCGGGGTCCTCGGTTTCGCGGTCGCGACCGGACTGCTGTTCGGCCGCATATCCAGGCCGTCCGCGAGGATCGGATTCAGCGAAGCCATGCTCATCAATCCGTACCAGGACCTCACCAGTCTCCAATTCCGCGTCGTGAACCGCCGGAAAAACTCACTCATGGAACTGGAAGCCCGCGTCATGCTGATGACCGTCGACCCCGCTGAGGGTGGCTTCCGCCGTAACTACACCATCCTCAAACTCGAGCGCGAGAAGGTGATCTTCTTCCCCCTGACATGGACGGTGGTCCACCCCATCGATGTGGAGAGTCCTCTCTACGGCAAGTCGGCTGAAGATCTGGTCCGCCTACAGGCGGAAGTGCTCATCCTGATCAAGGGATACGACGATACTTTTAGCCAAACAGTACTGGCGCGGCGCTCGTATCGGCACGACGAAATTGTCTGGGGCAAGCGCTTCGCGCCGGCCTTCGAAGTCGACGCGCACGGCGACTTGGTGCTGGACGTCTGGAGGGTCGGGGATATCGCGCCGTAGGACTTGTAACGGCAATAGTAGTAGTCTTTTCTCGGCGAGTACCATACCTAAAGTACCTTGTGGGACCGGGAGTTCGTAGGCGACAATCTACACTTACGGATAGCCGCCCGGAGGAGGGCTATGGCCTCACCAGTAGCAGAACGTCGCACGAAAAAACGCTTCCCCATTGAACGCCCGGTGCGCTATCGCCACCTGTACGGCGCCGCATTAGGACAGATCGGGAGCGGCGTCGCGCTCGAGGCCAGCAGCAACGGTGTTTGGCTCGAAGCCGAAGCCGAGCTCCGCGTCGGAGACCCCATCGAGCTTCTGATCGACTGGCCCGCGCAGTTAAACGGTCTCGTGCCGCTGCAACTCGTCACTGCCGGGTGTGTCATCCGCACCTCCGGACGGCGCGCCGCCGTATCGGTCGAGCGTTACGAGTTCCGCACGCGCAAATCCTGACGCCGCCCCATAATAGGGGTAATGATCGCGTCTATCAACCCGGCCACCGGCGAAACGCTCCGCACGTTCCCCTCCCTCGACGAAGCTGAAATCGAAACTCGGCTGGCGCGCGCGGACGCAGCCTATCGCAAGTACCGCCGCACGCCGTTTGCCGACCGCGCGCGCTGGCTGACCGCCGCCGCCGGCATCCTCGAAGCCGAACGCGACGCTCTGGGCCGCATCATGACGCTCGAGATGGGCAAGCCGATTGCCGCCGCCCGCGCCGAAGCCGCCAAGTGCGCGACGGCCTGCCGGTACTACGTCGAGCACGGGGAGCGGCTGCTCGCCGATGAGCCCGTCGACGCCGGCACGGGCCGTGCCTTCCTCCGCTACCAGCCCATCGGACCTGTGCTCGCGGTAATGCCCTGGAATTTTCCCTTCTGGCAGGTCTTCCGCTTCGCCGCTCCCGCCCTGATGGCCGGCAATGTCGGACTGCTCAAGCACGCGTCAAATGTCCCGCAATGCGCCCTCGCCATCGAGGACGTGATCCGCCGCGCCGGCTTCCCCGACGACGTCTTCCAGACGCTGCTGATCAGTTCCTCCCAGGTCGAACGTGTGCTCGGCGATCCCCGCGTAAAAGCCGCGTCGCTCACCGGCAGCGAGGCCGCGGGCGCTCAGGTCGCCGCCCAGGCCGGCAAACAAATCAAGAAGACCGTCCTCGAGCTCGGCGGCAGCGACCCCTTCATCGTGATGCCGAGCGCCGATCTCGACCGGGCAGCCAAGATCGCCGCCGAAGCGCGCACCATTAACAACGGACAATCGTGCATCGCCGCCAAGCGGTTCATCGTCGACGCGCGGATCGCCGCTGGGTTCGAACGCCGCTTCGTCGCGGCGATGGAGGCGCTCCGCATCGGCGACCCGATGGACGAGTCGACGCAACTCGGTCCGCTGGCCACCCCTGACATTCTGGAAGGTCTCGACGAGCAGGTGCGGAGATCGATCGAAATGGGCGCCCGGGTATTGACCGGCGGTCATCGGATCGGCCGTCCCGGCAACTACTACGCTCCGACCGTTCTCGCCGACGTCCCGCCGCAATCGCCCGCTTATCGCGAAGAGCTGTTCGGACCGGTCGCGGTCCTCCTGCGCGCCGACGGGATCGGCGATGCCATCCGGCTCGCGAACGATACCGAGTTCGGCCTCGGCGCCAGCGCCTGGACGAACGATCCTGCCGAACAGCAGACCTTCATCGACGAAATCGAATCCGGCATGGTGTTCGTGAACGGCATGGTTGCGTCGGACGCCCGGCTGCCATTCGGAGGGGTGAAGCGGTCGGGATACGGCCGGGAGCTCGCCACCTATGGCATCCGCGAGTTCCAGAATGTGAAGACGGTGCGGGTGGTGTGAAGGCCGGCTGCACAAGTAGCTGCCCTACTGTAAAGGCAGTCGCCTGATCCGCACACCGCGTTGACTTACCTTGAGCACGCAGCCCTCATCGAGGGCGCCCTCATCTGCTGCCGGATCAGGACCACGGAAGGCCTGCTGGCGGCCGTTAACGCGAGGATCTGCGGAAAGTCGTGGTCCAAGGTCACGACGACCCGGCCATCGGCGGCAGCATCGGCCAGAATGTCGGTGTCGGCCGCTTTCTGTTTCCCAAGTTCCCTTACGTGGATCGCGTCCCAGCCGGACGCACGAAGGATCACGGCAGCGCTGAGCGGCATGCCCTGATCGAGCACGATTCGCTTCATGCCGCGTCGATGTGAATATCGATCGTGCCGTCCACCGTCGCCCCCGCGAATGCGAGCGCTTGCTGCAGATCCTCTTCTTCAAGATCCGGGTAGTCGGCGAACAGCTCGGTGCGATCCGGGTACGTCGCGAGGATTTCGAGGACACGTCGAACGGTAATCCGCATCCCTCGAATGCAAGGGCGGCCGCCCATCTTGCCGGGCTCGATCGTAATCCTCTCGAATGGCGGTTTCAGCGTCATCCTACCTCCTACTTCCTCGCGGCCCACTTCTTCCACATCGCCGGGTCCGACAGCATCTTGATGAACAGCCCCCCGACCACCGAGCGCGCCTGGAAGCCTTGCTGCTTTCCGGTCACCGTGTCGTACCAGTCCGTCAACGGAACGCGGCTCGCCGACTCGTTCGCGAACTTCCACGACGGTCCTACGATCTTGTCGAAGTCGGCTCGATTCTCCGCCATCGTCGCGGTCCACAGGACCCAGTCGAGCTTCGTATAATCGCGGCGATTGTCGAGCGGCAGCCCGTACTGATTCTGCTTCGTCAGGTAGAAGGCGATCTCTTTGCGCGCGATCACCGCGTCGAACAGGTTCAACCCGAGCAGCTTGTCCCAGACGAGGTTGTACTTCTGGCTCCACGTTCCAGTCTTGTCGAACGCCAGGCGGTAGTGGTCGCCCTCCGCCGCCAGGTCGACCCACTTGCGAGCGAACTCCTGCGCCGTCTTCCGGTACTCGGCGGCCTCTTTCGGATGTCCGGTCATCTCGGCCAGCTTCCCGTACGCGCCGAGCGCCAGGATCGCCTTGATCGAGAGATTCGCGTTATGCGCCAGGTGTCCGGCGAAGTCATCCGTCGAGAGCTGGTTCTCCGGATCGAGCCCCTTCTCCTTCAGGTATTCGGCCCACTTCGTGAGTTGCGGCCAGAACTTCGCCGAAAAATCGGCATTGCCCTCGACCTTTGCCAGCGCGGCCATCATGATGAGCATATTGCCGCTCTCCTCGACTGGCATCTGGTTGGTCTCGGTGCGCTCGCCGCCGCCGTAGACCTGGCCGTTCGCCTGCGGATACGTGCCGAGATCGTGCGGCGCGAAGGGCCACGGCCAGCGATCCATGCGGGCATAGTCGAGCACCGGCTGGAGTTGCGCCTTCAATAGCACCGGGTTGAACAGCAGGGCGAACGGCGCGCTCGGATAGATTACGTCGACCGTCGCGATGCACCCGTTCGAGAAGTTCTCTTTCGGGAAGTACATCGGCGTGCCGTCGGCGTCCGCCACCAGTTTGTGCGCGGCGAGCGTCTGCCGGTAGGCCAGAGTCGCGAGCCCGGCGTACGCGTCGCCGCCGAGGCTCTTCAGATCCGCCGTCAATTCCTCGTCGAACTGCCGCGACCTCGTCAGCAGCGAATCGTGATCGCGGCGGCCCCAGCGGAGCAGATCGGAGGCCTCGGCGCCCTTGCGCCGCCACCAGGCGCGCTCGCGGCGCTGGAAGTACTCGATCGAGTACAGGTCGTCATACGCCAGCATGAGGTAGCGCGTGCCGGGACGCGGGAAGTCGATCGCGAACGCCAGCGCCGGATTGCGCGGGGTCGAGAGATCGTCGCTATCGGGCAGCTTGCCATCGGTCTCGAACGCTGCGCGCGCGGCGTTGCGATCCACGGTGGCTTGCGTCGTCCCTTCGGCGCGGTCGGCGGCGAGATACAGGTAGCCCCAGTCGATGCGCAGATCGTCGCCGCGCTTCGCGAGCACAGCCTGGTCACGCGATCCCATACGCAGCGCCGGCTGGCCGTCGAGCTGATACCGCGCGGCGAGCACCGCCTGGTCCGGCGTGTTCACGACGAGATCCGCGCCCGCTTCGAAATACACGGACACGGCATGTTGCGCTCCATCGGTCGGCGCCACGCTCCACTCGATGTACGTGAGAGGCCGCGAGAGCACGTCGAGATCGCCGGGGAGCGCCGGCGTGAAGAACGTCAACCCGACTTTCACGCCGCTGCCGGTGAATTCATAGATTGTCCGCGTCGGAGTCACGTCCAGCCGCGTCTGGGGGAGCGCCGGCGTGCGCCGCGGATCCTGCCCCATCACGCGGAACGTCTTGCCGTCGATCCGCGCCAACGCGGTGAGCGTATTGGGCTTGCCGGTCCAATGCTTGGTGTTTTCCGCGGTCAGCCGGTCGGTCATCGACCAGATGCTGAAGTACGGATCGTGTGCCACGAGCGGCACGGCGGGTGGGCGCGTTTGCCCCAAAAGGGACGCTGCCAGGAGGGCCGGTGCGAGGACCCGGAATGTACTGTTGGTCGCCATTTTCCTTGTTTAACGGTACAATGAAATCATGGCCAGAGGTTGGGAAAGCAAGTCGGTCGAGGCGCAGATCGACGCGGCCGAGCAACATCATCGCAGCGCCGTCCTGAATCGCAAGCCCGATCCGGAAAAGCTGAATCAAATTCGCCAGAAGGAAACTCTCCTTCTCTCGCGTACCCACGTCCTACACCAACTGACTACCGCGCAAAATCCGCGCTACAAGGCCGTCCTCAACAAGGCCCTGGCGGATTTGGACGCGAAACTGTCCACCATCAGCTAACACGCCGTCCTTGCGGTCGCGGCTTTAGCGGCGGCCGCAGGGACGCGACAGCACACTTCCCACCGTCTCCCGGCATCCAACTTGCTCCGATGTGAGAGCGTGCACCGCCTTCTGCTTGGCCTCGCCCTGCTGGCGCCGTTCTCGACACAGCTCCCCGCGTATTCGGTGCTGACCCATGAAGCCATCATCGACAGCTCCTGGGATCCCGCGATCAAACCCCTACTCCTGAAGCGCTTTCCCCAAGCCACTACCGACGATCTTGTCGAAGCCCACGCTTATGCCTATGCCGGATCCATCATCCAGGACATGGGCTACTATCCGTTCGGTTCCAAGTTCTTCAGCGACCTGCTGCATTACGTCCGCAGCGGCGACTACATCGTGAACCTGATCCGCGAGTCGCAGGACCTCAATGAGTACGCCTTCGCGCTCGGTAGCCTCGCGCACTACGCCGCCGACACCAACGGCCACTCGATCGCGGTCAATCAATCGGTCCCGATGGATTTTCCGAAACTCCGGCGGAAGTACGGGAACGTGGTCACCTACGAAGACGATCCGACGGCCCACTTGAAGGTCGAATTTGGCTTCGACGTGCTCCAGGTGGCGCGCGGCAACTACGCGCCCAAGTCGTATCACGACTTCATCGGTTTCAAGGTCTCAAAAGACCTCATTGATCGGGCGTTTCGCGATACTTACGGGCTGGAGTTGAAGGATGTCTTCAGCAATCTCGACCTCGCGGTCGGCACCTACCGCCACACCGTCAGCGCCATCATTCCGGAGATGACGCGCGTGGCGTGGAACCTGAAAAAGGACGAGCTCGCCAAGGCCCAGCCCGGCATCACGCGCAAGAAGTTCGTCTACAACCTCTCGCGCGCCAGCTACCACAAGGACTGGGACGGTACGTTCGAAAAACCCGGGATCGGCTCACGCGTTCTGGCGTTCTTCATCCGGGTTCTTCCGAAGGTCGGGCCGCTGAAGTCGCTCGCGTTCAAGCCGCCCACGCCCGCCACCGAGAAGCTGTTCCAGGATAGCTTCGATAAGACGATGGACGCCTATCGAACGTTGCTCAAAGAGCAGGACACGCGCCAACTCCAGTTGGCCAATCGTGACTTCGACACCGGGAAATCGACGACGCCAGGCGAATACCGCATGGCCGATAACGCCTATTCGAAGTTGGCACAGAAACTCGCCGACCGCGACCCGTCCACGATCCCTGCCGACGTCCGCGAGAACGTCCTCGCCTTCTTCGGCGACCTGAACGGCCCATTCCGGACCAAGGACGATCCCAAGCAGTGGCAATCGACGGTCGCCGCGGTCGAAAAGCTAAAGAGCACGGACGCTGCCAGCCGCGAGGCTCCGGGGAAGTAATAACGGTCGCTGCCTACTTCCCTTGCGTCGCGGCCTTCGCTCTATCCATGATGCCTTTTACGATCTCGGCGAGCGGAACCGCTTTGTAGCCCGCCGGAATCTCGAAGACCGAATCGGGAATCGCCGCCGTCGAGATTTCGACGACCTCGTTGCGGATCTCGAACAGCGGAGCGTCGGCGTCGAACTTCTCTCCGAACGGGTTCTTGTCCGCGGGCATCTGCTTCATCATCGCCATCACCCCGGGCATCCGCATCGACGCGTTCGTGCGCAGCACAACGCGGTTGGCCGACCGCATGTCTTCGATGAACTTCACCATGCCTTCGCCCATCCCGGGCATGTCGCGAAACATGGCCTGCATCATCGCTGCCGGACTCATCGTTTCGTAGTCCCACAGGCGGCGCTGCAGCAACTCTTTCAACGCGGGACTCCGCTCTTCCTGTCCGGCCTTGGCAGTCCAGAATTGCATCGTCATCGTGATCATCGGACCGGGCGGCATATTCGGAACGGCCGGGCCCTCGATGCTCATGGTCGCCTCGCGCTCCTCGGCCTCGATCCCCTGTATCGTCGTGGTGCGGCCGGTCATCCGCGAATCGGAGGAGATCTTCATCGTGCCCATCGCCGCGCGCGCCTCCGGCGGCATGTCGGAGAATACCTTCCGGGCCTCCTCGGCAAAGTGTTCCATGTCCGTCGTACCGTACTGCTGCTTCTCCGGGTCGAGGACCGTGATCTGTTTGCCCTTCATATCGACGATCGACCGGATGGGGCCCATCGACGAGAAGCCTTTATCTCCCTTAATCTGGAGGACACCCTCGGGCGGCATCGAAGCGCTGACGCCCTTTCCCATGGCCTCGACCATTTGGGCGGGCAAGCCTGGGTTCGGTTTGATCTCGGCCTTGTAACGAAGCGTGACGTCCGCGTAACCGGCGGAGACAGCCAGGAGGAACACGATGGCGCGGTGGATTTGAGGCATGGACCAGTCTCGCGCGCCCGCGCCGTGGAATCAAGGGGAGAGTGGACCCCAACCTGCGCCATCGTGTTCACCAGCACGAGCCATCCGACACCGCGGAGTAGGCGTCACTGCTGCACGTCGAACGCGTCAATGTAGATCCACGCGCCGCAGGAGGCTGCCTGCTTCGTCCCGAGCACCGTCAGCGTCAGACTGTGCGGCCCCGACGGTAGCCCCGCCTTCGTATACAAAGTCTGCTGCCATCCCCCTCCCGACGCCCGGTACGCGTCGAAGGAGCCCATCACTCCGTCAATCGTGACATTGGCCTGTCCACTGCAACTATCGAGGATGCCGATGACGCTCACACCCGTGCCCGTGAAATTCAGACTCATCGTCGACCCCGCCGTCGCCGTTGTCGCCACGCTGCCGCCGCTGGCACGGCTATCCGACCCCGTATTCCAGGAATACTGGTTCGGACCCGTCGTCACCGAAGGATCGTTCTGCTCGATCCTCCTGATCGCACCACCCCCGATCACATCGAAGCCATCGACGTAGATCCAGGCGCCGCAAGAGGCGGCCTGCTTCGTGCCAAGGACCGTCAGCGTCATCGAGTGCGAGCCGGCAGCGAGGTTCGTCACCGAGTACAGCGTTTGCTGCCAGCCGCCTCCGGATGCGCGATAAGCGTCGAAAGTGCCTGTAACTCCGTCGATCGTCACCTGCGCCTGGCCGCTGCAGCTATCCAGAATCCCGATCACGCTGAGGCCCGTGCCCGTGAACGCCAGCGTCGCGGTCGCTCCCGCCGCCGCGGTGGTCGCGAACCCGCCCCCGCTCGCGCGGCTGTCCGTTCCCGTGTTCCACTGATACGGCCCGGGGCCGAACACCACCGCCGGATTATTCTCCTCGATTCGCGTGGTCGTCGCGCTCACCTGAAAGGTCGTGTGGCTCGTCGGCGCCAGGTCGATCCAATTCGTGCCGTCATAGTAGTCGGGCCACGCCGTATAAGTTCCCGCCGCCGCGAAGGACTCCGAGCCTTGGTACGAATAGCTCTGTCCTGGCTGCAGGGTCATTGCCGCGGTCACGGGGAAGTCGACGTGGGCGCCGGCCGCGGTCCGCCCCGCCACAAAGTAGTACTGCACCGTCACCGGCTGCCCGCCGGTATTCTGCACGGTATACGCGGCCGTGACCGTCTGTCCCACGGCCGGCGCTGCGGGCGTCAGCGAAAGCGGTGTCACCAGCGTCAGTTGACCCGGCGCCGCGGCCGGCGACACCGTGAACGTCGCTGCGGAGCTCGTTCCCCCGCCCGTCGTCACCGTGACATTTGCCGAGCCCGTAGCGCTGGCCCCGATCGTGAACGTCGCGGTGATCTGCGTCGGGCTCGCCACCACCACGTTCGATACCGTGATGCCGGAATTCGAGACGTTGACGGTCGCGCCTGAGGTGAAGTTCGTCCCCGTCAGCGTGACGCTCGGCGCCGTGTTCTGCGCCCCCGACGCCGGACTCAGCGACGTCAACGTCGGAGCCGCCTGTCCGGTAATGATCGCCGCAAGCTGCGCCCGCGCCTGCTCCCAGTCGTCCGGGTTGACGGACCAGCTGATGTCCGTTCGCACCCATGTGGGATCCGATGGGTCGCTGACCCCATACTCCCAAAGCGCCTTCGGGACCATCGTGTTTACGAGGTTCTGGACCGCCGTCGGATTGATCGCCTTCGCCAGCGTCAGGTATTCGTAATCCTGTATCCCGCGCCGCCAATGTTTCAGCCGGAGACTCGCGAATGAGCCGTTGACGTTAAAAGAGGAATTCGGATACAGCCGGTCGGTCCCGGGGTAAAAGAGGACGCCCTCTCCGTTGTTGTAGCTGCCGCCGGTCCTGCCGTAAGTGCTGTCCGTCGACGCATAGTTGCCGAACGTCTGCGCCGTGGTGAAAACGTCCGTCTCTCCGGTGTTCCACTGGTAGTTATTGAAGTACGTCGATTCCCAGAAAAACCAGCGATTGATCGCTTTCTTGAACTGCGCCCATACCAACTCCCGCAGCGCGACGCCGTCGTCCTCCGTGGCGAAGGAGCCGGTTGCCGGGCGGTGCCCGTTGTACATGTAGAATCGTTTCCGCGCGTCGTTGGAGTACTGCGCCGCCAGCGGCTCCCATTGTGACGGAATCCCCACTCCGAGGGTCGAAGTCGGAATGTCGAGCGACGGGGTGTTGCTCGCCGCGGTTGGCAGCCCAATGGTCGCCATGGAACGGATGGCATGGCCGGGACCCGTGTTCGCCGCCATCCACTGCGCCCACGTCTCGATTTGCGGATAGTTCGGCGATTCGTCGATGAGGTAAAGGAACACCTCCGTTCCGGGAGCGTTCTGCGCGAACCAGTTTGCCCACGCATCCGTGTGCTGGTTCATCGCCGATTGTCCGCCAGTCTTCCAGGACCAGCTACTGTAGGTTCCGATCGAGTACACGCCATTCCCCACAGCCACGCCCGGACCATCGTAGCCGTTGCCGGAGGTGAACGCCGTGCCGTTCAGACGGGCCAGCCACTCCGGACATGGCTGATCGCCGGGGTTGCCGCAATCGTTGATATCGTCGCCGATCAGTGAGATGCGATGGCGGTGCGCGAGCAGGAACAGGCGATCTCGGACCGACTTCATCAGGGCGCCGTTCGAAGACGCCGGGTCCACATAGGCGCTTCCGGTGAACCGGTGATTCAAATTGCTGGATGAGAAGTACAGCATCGTCTTCGCCGACGGCGTCTCGGGCAGCGTGAACGGGTACACTGTCAGTTCCACCGGGACGCTCGTGGCGCCACCGGCCTGCTGAATCGTCACCGCGCCCTGGTACAGCCCGGCCGGGGCCGTCTTCGGAATAAAGATGTCGATGTAGATGCTCTGGTTCGTGCCCGCCGCGATGTTGAACGACGGCACAAGCTCGATAGGCACTGCGATGTCGGGATAGAACTTGTCGTGGTCGGGCCGGTCCGCCCATCCCCCGCTCCCGAACCCGTCTCCGGACCACGGCCGGCGCATCCGCGCGGGCACGTGCCGCTCGTCATAGGATTCGTAGGAAAACTTACTCAGTCCCGTGATCTGGAGATACCGGACATAGAAGAGTTCGATGTTGCGGTTCACGAAAGTGAACACTTGGTCGCCGGCCGCCGGCGTCGACGAGATTACCGCGCCGCCCGGCCCGGTCAGGCGGTTAAACGCTACGCTCACACCGCTAGCTCCGGCGGGAGCTTCGAGCACGAGGTTTCCCTCCACGGTTTCGTTTCTCGCGCCCCGGAGCTTCAGAGTCACGCCGTCCCATACCGAGTTCGCAACGTTCAGGTGTTTCCCGCTAACCCGCATGTCGTCGCGCGTTACCTTGTCCTCGCCATTATTGGCCCACACCGTGAGCCCCTGTTGAGACCGCGCGCCTCTGGTGAGAAGCGCGACCGTTACGAACACCGCCAGAACCAGCAGAATCTTTTGCTTCATGTCGACATGCTCGTCCCAATCGACGGCGCAATCCAGTTACGTAACAGTCCCGGAACACGGTTAGACCCGCGCTGCTTGCGTCTTTCCTTACACAACGGCCGCGTACTGTGAAGGACGGCGCCGGAATTATGCTGACGGATTGATAGAATCGACGAGCCGGAGGGATCGTCTCGTGTTCGATCGATTGCGCGCGCTGTTCCGCCGCGGCCGCAACCAGGATGTGAATCCGGCCAAAGTTTCCGCGCAACTGGCCCGCCTCCTGCCGCACTTCGCTGCCGCGCCGCGCCGCCAGCGTTTCTTGAGATATACGGTCGACGGGAGTCTCGCCGGGAAAGACGACAGCCACTTCGACGAGTATTCGATCGCCGTCGATGTGTTCGACAAACCGCAGGACTTCGACCCCACGACGGATTCGACCGTTCGTCGGAGCGTCTCCGATCTGCGCAGGAAGCTCGACGAATACTATGCCGGAGCTGGAAGCTCGGACGAGATTGTAATCAGCTATCCCAGAGGCTATCGGCCGCATTTCTCGCCGCGGCCCGTCCGTCCGGCTCGGAGAGTGTCCGTTCCGCTGCGCGCCGCCGCTGTGGTTGGTGCGATCGTCGTCTTCGCAATCGCCGCGGTGACGCCGTCCGGCAGCAGGCCCCCTGTGAATGCGCCCCGATACGCGGAACGGGAGGTGTCGCCCTCCTTTTCCCCCGACGGCGCCGACTTCGTGTATCACGGCTCGGACGGCCGAGAGCCGAACTTCAGCATCTTCCGCAAGAAAGTCGGGATCGGCCAACCGCCGGTCCGCCTCACCTTCGGCGGGACCGACGACCGCAATCCGAGCTGGTCCCCCGACGGGAAGCTGATCGCGTTCGTACGCGGAGTCGGCCCTCACGGCACAGTCCGGCTGGTCACGCCGGATGGTGAGGATCGCGGCGAAGTGATCGAGACAACCGGCTCTTCCGTGACGTGGTTTCGCGACTCGCGGCGCCTGGGCGTCTGGCATCAATCGTCCCCGAACGAGCCCTATGGCATTCTCCTGGTCGATATCGAAACTCGCGCCACCTACCCGCTCGTCCCGCCTCCGATCGTTCCTCAATGCGACGATATCCTTCACTTTTCGCCGGATGGGACGCGTCTGGCCTATGTCAATGGCTGCGAGATCTTCGTCGCGCCCGTCGAAACGCGCGGACAGCGTCCCATCGCGGGTGAAGCAAAGCCGCTCACCGAAAAAGCGGGGGAGTTATTCGGCTTCTCCTGGATGCCGGGTGGCCGCAGCATCCTGATGTCCGCGGACCGCTCCGCCGGGCCGTCGCTATGGCAGGTCTCGCTCGCCGATCGGCAAGCCACACAACTTCAGGCGGTCGGCGTCAGCGCGCTACGCCCTGCCGTCTCGCCCCGAAAGCCCCCGCGGCTCGCGTTCGAAAACTACATCCTGAGCGTGAGCGTCTTACGGCTGGACCGGACGGCCGGCCAACCACCCGTGATCAGCCACCTCGGCAGTTCGAAGCATATGGAAGGCGGCGCGCAGTTCTCGCCATCCGGAGACCGATTCGTGTTCGACTCCAATCGCGGCGGACCGGTGCGAGTTTACGTCACCCGGCCCGGCGAACCGGCGGACTTGCCGTTACCCCTTCCCGACGGCGCCACCGATGCCGGCTCGGCCAGATGGTCTCCCGACGGGCGCTCGATCGCTTTCGACATCTTGGCGGGCGGCGAACGGAACGTATATGTGACCGGCGTAGCGAATCCTCACCTCAAAAAACTCACGACCGGGGCCTTCAACGCCAGGCCGGCCTGGTCGCGCGATGGCCGCTGGATTTATTTCGGCTCAGGCTCCGGCGAAATCGGAGTCCATCAGATTTGGAAGACTGCGGCGGATGGCTCCGGCCACCCTCGCCAGGTGACGGCCGGCGGTGGCTTCGAGGCGTACGAATCGCTGGACGGCAAGTACCTCTACTATGTCCGCTCGAAGTTCTCGCCCGGGCTCTGGCGAACCCTGCCCGATGGCGGCGACGAAGTGCCCATCCTGGATTCACCCGCCGAAGGGCACTGGGCGGTAGCGGAAGAGGGAATTTACTTCGTCGACTTCAAAGGCGCGCAGACCTCCCGCGCCATCGAGTTCCTCCCGTTCTCTCGCCGCTGGCCCGCTTGGTTCCCGAGCTGGTTCCACCGGCCCAAAACCCCGAAGCACATCGCGGACGCCACGGCTGACGCCGGGCGTTTGTGGCCCGGCTTCTCGGTCACGCGCGACGGCCGCTCGATCCTCATGACGGCCGTCGAAACATCGAGCTCCCGAATCTCGGTCGCCGACAACTTCAACGTGCCCGGCAAGTAGGCCGCAGCCGGAGCCCACTATAATCGAAGAAGTGGACCTCGAAACCAAACTGCTGCGGAAAGTCGGCGAAGCCATCGCCCGCTTCCAGATGATCCGCGACGGCGACCGCGTGGCGGTGGCGCTCTCCGGCGGCAAGGACTCCGTCACCCTGCTCGAAGCGCTCCTGCTCCTGCAGAAGCGCGCCCCCATCGACTTTTCCGTCTGCGCCTTCACGGTCGAGCAGGGCAAATTCCTGCGGCCCATCGCGCCGCTCGGCGAATACCTGAAGCAGCGCGGGATCGACTGGACCTACTTCACCGACGCCCCGTCGCTGCAATTGCTCGAAGACCAGCCCGATCACGGGTGCGACCTGTGCAGCCGCTACCGCCGCCGCGCCGTCTACGAGATCGCGCACGAGCTCGGCGCCAACGTGATCGCCTTCGGCCACACCGCGGACGATTTCTGCGAGGCGCTGCTCCGCAACACGATGTTCACCGGAAAGCTGAGCTCCCTGCCGCCGGTGACGTGGTCGCGCGCCAAGGAGTACCGGCTGATCCGCCCGCTCGTGTTCGTCGGCGAGGACATCACCCGCGCCTACGCCGAGCACCTGGCCGTCCCCGTGATCCCCTGTGGCTGCTCCCAGCGGACCGGCACCGTCCGCCGATCGCTGCGCGACATCTTCGCCGAACTTGAACGGGAACACCCGTTTCTGAAGGAGAATATGCTCTCGGCCATGGGGAATGTAGACACCGGCCGGCTGCTCGATCCCCGGTTCCTCGACCTCGAGGCGGCGGAGCCCAAAGAACTTTTCCCGATCGTAACGGAACCGTAATTTGACCGGACCCTGCAAACCGATTAACATGGGGCTTCTCTCGTCCCATCCCACGCTATGAGACTGCTTCCACGCGAAGAGAAGTTTTACCACCTGTTCCATAAGCAGGTGGAGATAATCTCTGAGGCCGCGAGGCTCCTGGTCGACGGGGTCAAAACCGGCAATTCCCGGCTGGCCGGCGCCGCCACCGACATCTCCGTCCTCGAACACAAAGGCGACGAGGTGATCCACGAGGTCTTCAACCGGCTCAACCAGACCTTCATCACCCCGATCGACCCCGAGGACATCCACGCCATCGCTTCGGCGCTGGACAACGTTCTCGACGGCATCGAGGACACCTCGCACCGGCTCGTCGCCTACCGGATCGACCCGATCCCGCCCGTGATGATCCAACTGTCGGAGATGGTGGCCGCCTGCGCGAAGGAGATGCACGCCGCCCTGACCGAGCTCGAAAAGAACGGCTCGACCATGGAGCACTGCATCGAGATCAACCGCATCGAGAACGAGGCCGACCGCATCGGCCGCAGCGCCGTCGCCGACCTGTTCAACAACGAGAAGGATCCGATCCGCCTCATCAAGCTCAAGGAGGTTTTCGAATACCTCGAGGCCACCGTGGATAGCTGTGAGGATGTGGCGGACGTGCTCCAGAACGTTGTGGTGAAGAACAGCTAACGATGAACGCCTACACGCTGGCCGTCGTGATCATCGCGATCGCCCTGGTGTTCGACTACATCAACGGCTTTCACGACGCGGCTAATTCCATCGCGACCATCGTTGCGACGCGCGTGCTGACTCCGTTTCAGGCCGTGCTTTGGGCGGCATTCTTCAACTTCGCCGCCGCCGCCATCTTCGGCGAGGCCGTCGCCAGATCGGTCGCCGACGGCTTCATCGACATCAAACTGGCGACCCAATACGTGCTCATGGCCGCGCTGATCGGCGCGATCATATGGGACCTCATCACATGGTGGCTCGGCCTGCCGACCAGCTCGTCGCACGCCCTGATCGGCGGTCTCGCGGGCGCCGGCATGGCGCACATCGGTCTCGAACGGGGGTTCGCCCACAGCTTCGAAGCCTTGAACGTCAGCGCCACCGGCAAGTGGCCGTTCACTCTGAAGATGATCATCGGCGCGCCGCTGATTGGCCTGATCGCGGCGTTCTTCCTGATGGTCGCGGTGTACTGGCTGTTCCGCAACTACAGCCCGTCGCGCATGGACAAGTACTTCCGCAGGCTTCAGTTGCTGTCCGCTGCCGCGTTCAGTTTGACGCACGGCGGCAACGACGCGCAGAAGACCGCCGGCATCATCACCGGCGTCCTCCTCACGGGAGGCTTCATCAAGGAGCTGAAGGTGCCGACCTGGGTGCTGATGGCGTCGTATTCGGCGATCGCGCTCGGCACGCTGAGCGGCGGCTGGCGCATCGTACGCACCATGGGCGGAAGGCTGACGCGCCTCAAGCCGCGCAGCGGATTCTGCGCCGAGACCGGCGCGGCAGCCTCCGTCTTCATCGCCTCGCACCTTGGGGTGCCGGTGTCGACGACCCACGCCATCGCAGGCGCGATCGCGGGCGTCGGCAGCATCCAGCGGATGAAGGCGGTGCGCTGGGGTATCGCGGCGAACATCGTCTGGGCCTGGGTCCTGACGATCCCCGCCGCGGCCATCATCGCCTGGTGCGCGTTCTTCCTGCTCCACGTCACCATCGGAGCGTAGGCGCGAAAATCAAACAGAGCCGCGACAGGCATGGAGCGGTCGTTCCAGCGAAGCGAATCGGCCACTGAACAACCGCTCCATTCTGTCGCGGCTCTGTTCGCGATATTATCGCCAACCGCGGTAGTATGCGTCACGACGCAGGTCGTTGTGGACATCGCGGCGTTGGGCGTTGAGGAGCCGCTGATCGCGGGCGAGGTCGGCCGCGTCGCGCGCGGCAGCGCTCTGACGTCCGCAGCGGATGTCCTCGTCGAGACGGGCGCGGTCGCGGGCGATATCGTTGCGCATGCGCTCGATGCGCGCGTAGTCGTTGTCGACGTGCCGCCATTCCTGGGCGGACGCGAGGCCGGTCCCGGCCGCCGCCATTCCTCCCGCCAGTGCCAAAGAAGCGATCCATTTCGTGTACCGCATTTGCTTGTCCCTCCGCCTATAGAAACGCCTCAGAGGGCCTGGAAGTTATGGACATGAAAGGAGTTTCACGTAAAGAAACGTAACGGCCGGGCGCCTCATTCGGGCCATCGTGTAACCGCCAGGCGGACGTTCGCAGCGTCACCCTTCTCGACATGGACAGCCACCGCACGTTGGGCGAGATCGGGCTCGGCGAGCGTGAACGGCGGCTCGCCATCGACGGCCAGGGCCCAGTAGTCGCCGGGGCGAAGGGCGGCGATCTCGAACCGGCCGTCCGCCGCCGCAATCGCGGTGTGCATGCCGTCGAGACGGAACAGCGCAGCGTCCTGCGCGTAGAGGGCGACGGCCGCTCCCCCGCCCTGCTCGACGATTCCGCGGACCGTCGCCGAGCCCTTCTCGTAGCGGACGTGTATGACGGCCGACGAGTCCCAGATCCCGACCGGTTGGCCCAGCACTTCGGCGTCGCCGAACTTCACCGAGGCGACGAACGAGCCCGCCGCCGGGCGCGGGAGGACGCGGTAGACGCCGGGACTGACGCCGCGAGCGACGCCGTTGCCGGCCACAGCGGAGGCGTACGCGTCTACCGCTTCCAGCAGCGACATGGCGTCGGCCGCGACGGTTAGAGGCCGCGTCAGGCGAATCTCGACGTTGTCCACATCGTGGCGGGTGAGCGTGACCTTGGCAAACCCGCGGCGACCAGGCTCGCTGGCGTTCAGCCGCCAGTCGCCGGCGTACGCCTTGACGTCGAACGTCCCGTCGGGGCCGGTCTTGACGGAGTTCACCGCGATTCCCGGGGCGGGACGCGCGAACTCGTCGAGGACGATGCCGCGGATATGTAGGGTGGGACTGGAGCGGAGGCGCAGGTCGTGCGTGACGACGTCGCCGGCCCGCAGGCGGAGCGGTTCGGGATCGGCGGCCGGCGTCCACGTCTCACCCTCGGGAGCGGGCGCGGGGTTCGATGGCGGCATGGCACGGATCAGGTAGCGGCCGGGTTGCACATCCTCGAAGACGAAACGGCCAGCCTCGTCGGCCGCGGCGGGAAGTGAGCGGCCCGCGGGATACTCGACGAGCGTGACGGGAGCGTGCGCGCCGGCCGTGCCATCGGGATAGGTGACGCGGCCGGCGACGCGAGCCAGCGGGTCGAGTTCGACGGGCAGCCGGACGAGCGACTCGGCGACCTCGAAGAAGCCTCGCGCGGCGCGCGGCATCACATACCCCGAGAGCGCCATGGTGATCCGGTATTGGCCGGGCTTGAGCAGGCCGCTCCGAAAGACACCGACGGCGTCCGTGACCGCGTTGACGACTGTCGGTCCGACGAGCGTCACGGTCACATTCGGAAGCGGGGTACGGCGGACGCGGTCGGTGAGCGTGCCTTCGACACTCTGGGCGGAGATCGCGCGAACGAGCAGCAGGAGCAGCGCTACTCGGGCCACGAGATCGCCTTGAGGTTGAGGGTCACGACGGCGCCCTTGTCGACGTGGATCTTGTCGACACCCCGGAGGAGTTTCTGCAGGATGGCGTCAGTCAGGCGGAACGGCAGTTCGCGGTCCACGGCGACAACGTAGTAATCGCCGGGGCGTAGGCCGCCAATATTGAAGGCACCCTTCGATACGGAATGCGTCACCGGATGGCTCAGATCAGCCTCGACGATCACGACCGCGCCGATGCTGTTCTCGAGCGTTCCGCGAATCGTCGCAGCGCCGCGGCGATAGGTGATGCGAATGGGCTGCGCGCCGCTCCAGAGGTCGAAAGTCTGATTGGTGACGTCTATCTCGCCGAGTTTGATGGACTCGACGTACGACCCCGGAGTAGTGACCATGGTCTGGACCCTGTAGCGTCCCGGATAGACGTTTTGAATGGCGTCCGCGCCGAGAAGAGTCATGGGAGTCGCCGCCATGGCGTCGACGCTGGAGAGGATCACCATCGCCGGCCGGTTGTCGGGAGGACCATCGCGGTCAACGATGAGCGGGACGGAGAACGGGAGAGCCAAGCGGATTTCCAAGTTCTCAAGGTCGTGTCGCGCGACGATGGCCGACGCTTGGCCGCGGGCCTCCTTGCGGCTGGCAGTCAGGCGCCACTCGCCGTCGCGCGTGAGGAACTCGAACGTGCCGTCGTCGGCGGTGACGACATTCGGCGCCTCGGCGCCCGTCAGGGTGACGCTGACGCCGGCGGCAGTCTGGCCGGTCTCATCGCGGACGATGCCGCGAATGCGGCGCGCGGGCACGGAGCGCAGGCGGACATCGCGGTTGACGACGAGTCCGGTCATGATCGGGATGGGTTCGGCCGCGGCGCGGTCGACGGTGGAGGGGAAGTACGTCGCGGCCCACATTTCGCCGTCGGCCCTGGGGTCGCCGGGCGCGCCGACGGCGCGGAGGAAGTACGATCCGGGGACGATGTCCTCGATCGCGAAACTGCCACCCATATCCGCGGTCGCGGTGTAGTTGTGGCCGGTTTCAACGCTGCCGAGGCTGACGGAGGCGCGCGGCGCCGGACGGCCGTCGAAGTAGCGGATGCGGCCCTCGACGCGGCCGAGCGGGTCCATCTCGACCGAAAGGCGCGTGTCGCCTTCGACCTGAATGCCGGCACGGCGCGCGACCGGCAACGTGTAGCCGGACTTCACGATGTTCAGGTAGTACTTGCCCGGCTTCACGTCGTCGATGTGGAAGACGCCGGTCTCGTCCGTGGTCCCGTTGTAGCGCACGGGACCGAGCAGAGTCACGATCACGTTCGGGATGGGCGCGTGCGTGACGCTGTCGGTGAGCGTGCCATCGACGCGCTGCGCGTAGAGCGCGGAGGCGAGGAGGAGGAGCGCAGCTATTCGGGCCATTTGGTCACCTTGAGATCGACGGACGCGGTCTCGCCTTTCTCGACGTGGAAGGAGACGGCGCGGGGGATCAATCCGCGGACGAAGAGCGGATCGAGGAAGTCGCGGGTCTCGACACGGTCGAAGGCGAACGCCCAATAGTCGCCGGGACGGAGACCGCCTGCCTCGAAACGGCCGCCAGGACCCAGAGTCACGGTACGGACAAATTCCTGATTGCGGACCAGTTCATCCTGGGGGACGATTACTACGGAGGCTCCTTCCCCCTTCTCGATGACGCCAGCCACGCGCGGCGCTCCGGATTCGAAGCGGATGCGAAGCGGAGTCGCGCCATCGTACAACTCGGCCGTCTTACCGTAGACATCGCGGTTACCCACCATAATGGACGCGACGTAATAACCGGACGGACGATTCAGTGGCTGGACGCTGTAGCTTCCGGGATACACGTTCTGGACCAGAATGGTGCCATCGGACCGCGCCATCGAGGCGGCGGCCATCTCGTACGCGGAACCCTCGTGATGCAGAAGAACACCCGTTCTTTCGGGCCCGGAATGGTTGTGAAGCACCGGCAACGTGAAGGGCCGCGCGAGGCGGATGTCGATGCGGTCCAGGTCGTGGCGGGCGACGGTCGTGGAGATAGCGCCCTTGAGCTCGACTTCGCCTTTGAGGGCGGCGGCGAGGGTCCAGTCGCCGCGGTAGACCAGGAGGTCGAACGCGCCGGCGGCGTCACTCTCGACGATCTGTTCCGCGCCGGCGTTCGGCTCGTCGCGGGCCAGCATCACTGTGGCGCGCGGCGCCGGCTTCCCGTTCTCGTCGCGAACCGTGCCGCGGACGTGGAAGGCAGGGACGGAGCGGAGGCGGATCTCGTATCCCGACAAGGACGCGCCGGGGCGTAGGCGGACGGGTTCGGCGGCAGAGCGCTCGAGGGCATTCGGGAAATAGGTCGGCGCCCATACTTCGCCGGGCTGAGACGGTTCCCCCCGCGGAGGGCCGGCGTGCAGGACGTACTTGCCGGGATCGAGCGCCTCGATCGCGAAGTTGCCGCGCGCATCCGTTCCGAGAATCAGCGTCGTGCCGGCCGGATGGCTATCGAGAGTGATGGACGCCTCGGTCGCCGGACGGCCGTCTGGAAAGACGACACGGCCGGTGATACGGCAGAGCGGCTGAAGTGCGAAGGAGAGTTTCACGTCGGACTCTCCGACCTCCACCGGCCGACGAGCCTCGGGCGGCATGCGGTAGTCGTTCGTCGTGATGGCAAAGCTGTACCGGCCCGGCTGCAGGTTCGCGAGATGGAAGGCGCCCGCGTTATCGGTGATCGTGGTGTAGGTGGCGGCGCCGACGAGGCTGACCGGGATGCCGGAGACCGGGGTGTGGGTGACGCTGTCGGTGAGCGTACCGTCGACACTTTGAGCGCGCAGGGCGACCGCGAGGAGGAGGAGCGCTGCTACTCGGGCCATTTGGTCACCTTGAGATCGACGGACGCGGTCTCGCCTTTCTCGACGTGGACCTTCTCGGCGCTCGGGATCAGGGTGCGGACGAATTCGGGGTCCTGGAGGCTGAAGTTATCGGAGCGGTCGAAGGCGAAGGCGTAGTAGTCGCCGGGGCGCAGGTTGACGATTTCGCAGCGGCCGTCCTTATCGGCGCTGCACTCACGGAGGAACTGCTCGTTGCGGAGAGATTCGTCGGTGGGGACAAAGACGACCTTGGACGCGGCGCCGCGGTCAACGTGAACGTGGGCGGCGGGGGCTCCAGTCTGGTAGGTGACTTCGATCGGCTGCGAGCCTTCGACGAGGTCGACCACCTGGCCGAGAACGTCGCGCTCACCGAGTTTGACGGACTCCACGTAAATGCCGGACTTCATCCCAACCGGTACGATCTGATAGCGGCCGGGGTAGACATTTTTTACTCCGGCGACGCTCAGCGATTCGCGCGGCGGCTCGCTCTTCAGGAAGACGTTGCCGGTGGCCGTAAGGTCGAAGGGGTGATCGAGACGGATGACGACGCGGTCGAGGTCGCTGCGTTTCACGATCACGGTCTCGATGGCCTTGAGCTCGATTCCGCCGAGCTTCACGTGTGCGTAGAGGCGCCATTCGCCGGGCCGAACGCCATCGATCGCGAAGGAGCCATCCCACTCGGAAATCACTACCTTCTCGACGGCGCGTGGACCATCGCTCGCGATCATCTCGATGGCGGCTTTGACTGGTTTGCCGCGGTCGTCGCGGACGGTGCCGTGGATGCTGTAGACGGGGACGGAGCGGAGGCGGATGTCGTAGCCGGAGAGGTCGGCTCCGAATTTGAGTTGGACGACCTGGGCGCCGCTGCGCTCGAGGGCGTTGGGGAAGAAGGTCGGGGCCCACGCCTCGCCGGGTCGCGGCTTCGCCGATTTTGGGGCGGTGGCGCAGAGGACGAAGCGGCCGCGTATCAGGTCCTTGTACTCGAAGCGGCCTTGCTCGTCGGTCTTCAGGATCGTGGCGCCGACGTTCGGTTGAATGAGCAGGAGGACCTGCGCGTCCGAGGCGGGAGTGCCGTCGGGGAAAAGGACGCGCCCTTCGAGGTGGGCGGACTGCGCCTGTACCGCGGTCACGAGGACGAAGATCGCGGACAGCCGCCACATATGGGATCTAGTCTAACTCTCCAGCAACTCCAAAAGGCGTTCCTGGATAGCCTCGGCGGTCGGATTATCGGGGGTGATGACGAGGATGGTGTCGTCGCCCGCGATGGTGCCCACGATTTCGGGCCACCCTTCCCCGTCGAGCGCGACTGCCACGGAGTTGGCGTGGCCGGGGGACGTCTTCAGCACGATCAGGTTCTGGGCGCGTAGGACGTCGTTGAGGAACTCGCCCGCGAGGATGGAGAAGCCGGGGCCGGTTTCTTCGGGGGCCATCTCCTTGTACCCTTCGCGCGTCTTGACGAGGCGTAGGTCGCGCAGGTCGCGGGACAGCGTGACCTGCGTGGCGGCGATGCCCTGAGTCTTGAGCTCCTGCGCCAGCTCGTCCTGCGTGGAGATGCTCTTGGCGCGGATCAGCTTGAGAATTTGGCCCTGACGGTAAGTCTTGGTCATACGATTTTGGTGAGCGACTGGCGAGCGGCCGCCAGCGCGGCGGCGACGGATTCGGGGCCGGTCCCGCCTTGAATCTCGCGGGACTTCATTCCAATGCGGGGGTCGAGCAGCGCGGCGAAATCGCCCGTGAATTCGGGGGCAAACTGCTGCATCTCGGCGGCGGTCCAATCGGCGGGTTTCTTGCCGGAGCGGACGCTTTCGAGGACGAAGCGCCCGACGATCTGGTGCGCCTGGTGGAACGGCGTGCCGGCGCGCGCGAGGGCCTCAGCGAGGTCGGTGGCGACCACCCAGCTTTCCTCGGCGGCGGCGTGCGGCTTCGCGGTGTTCAGTTTCACGGACTCGATCACCGCGATCGCCATTTCGAGCGACCCCGAGACGTTATCGGCGGCCTCGAACAGCGGGACCTTGTCCTCCTGCATGTCGCGATTGTAGGTCATGGGGAGACCCTTCATCGTGACGAGGAGACTCGTGAGGCAGCCCATGACGCGGCCGGACTTGCCGCGGATGAGCTCGAGGGAATCGGGATTTTTCTTCTGCGGCATGAGGCTCGAGCCGCTGGTGACGCCGTCGCCGAGTTCGAGCCAGCCGAACTCCTCGCTGGAATAGAGGATCCAATCCTCGGCGAGGCGGCTGAGGTGGATCATCGTGGTGGTGGCGGCGTAGAGGAAGTCGAGGGCGAAATCGCGGTCGGCGGAGACGTCCATCGAGTTGCGGGTGATGGCGTCGAAGCCGAGGTCGTCGGCGATAGCCTGACGGTCGAAGGCGAAGCCGCTGCCGGCGAGCGCGCCGGAGCCGAGCGGGAGAACGTTAGCGCGCATGCGGGCTTCGCCGAAGCGCTCCCAATCGCGAGCGAACATCTCGAAGTAGGCGAGGAGGTAGTGCGGCCAGAGCACGGCCTGCGCGCGGCGCAGGTGCGTGTAGCCGGGGATCACGGCGTCGGGATACTGCGCGCCGAGATCGACGAGAGCGGTCATAAGGCCGCGGAGAAGGGCGCGGACGCGGTCGCATGCCTCGCGGAGCCAGAGACGCGTGTCGAGGGAGACCTGCTCGTTGCGGCTGCGGCCGGTATGGATCTTGTCGGCGACGGCCCCGGCGCGCTCCTTCAATTTGCGGATGACGAGCGTGTGGACGTCTTCGTCGGTGGCGCCTTCGTAGAACGACGGGGAGGCCGATTCGGCGCGGATAGCGTCGAAGGCGTCGACAATCTGGGCGCGCTCGTCGGCAGTCAGGATGCCGACGCGTTCGAGGGCTCGCGCGAAGGCCTGCGAGCCACGGATGTCGGCGTCGATCAATCGGCGGTCGAAGTCGAGTGAGCCGGAGAAGCGCTCGAAGACCTCGGATGGTCCGGTTTCAAACCGGCCTCCCCACAGTTTCACGCTTTGGCCCCTTTGGAGATCGCCCGCACTTTCATCGGGAGGCCGATGAGGTTGATGAAGCCTAGGGCGTCCTTTTGGTCGTAGGCGTCTCCCATCGTGAAGCTGGCGATGTCTAGGGAGTAGAGGGAGTTCGGGCTCTTTCGGCTTAGGGGTTGGATGTTGCCTTTGTAGAGGCCGAGTTTCACTTCGCCCGTGGTCGGCTCGCAGACGGATTCGAAAAACGCGTCGAGGGCTTCGCGGAGCGGCGTGAACCAGAGGCCGTTGTAGACCATTTCGGCGTATTCGAGAGCTCGCTGCTGCTTGTAGTGGAGGGTGTTCTTGTCGAGCGTGAGGGCTTCGAGCTCGCGGACGGCGAACATGATGAGGGAGCCGCCGGGGGTTTCGTAGCAGCCGCGCGACTTCATGCCGACGAAGCGGTTCTCGACGAGGTCGATGCGGCCGATCCCGTGCTCGGCGCCGATGGCGTTGAGGGCTTCGAGGAGCTCGAAGGCCTTCATCTTCTTGCCGTTGACGGCGACGGGAATGCCCTTCTCGAAGGAGATGGTGACTTCGCCGGCCTTGTCGGGGGCCTCGGCGGGCGACTTGGTGAGCATCCAGATCCCGTCGGAGGGGGCGTTGGCCGGATCTTCGAGCTCGCCGCCTTCGTGGGAGATGTGCCAGATGTTGCGGTCGCGGCTGTAGATCTTGGTCGTCGACTGCGCGATCGGGATGTTGTGCTTGCGGGCGTACTCGATGGCGTCCTCGCGGGAGATGATGTCCCACTCGCGCCAGGGAGCGATCACGGGGAGATGGGGGGCGAGCGCCTTGTAAGTCAGCTCGAAGCGGACCTGGTCGTTGCCCTTGCCGGTGCAGCCGTGCGAGAGGGCGTCGCAGCCGGTGGCGAGGGCGACCTCGACCTGCTTCTTGGCGAGCAGCGGGCGAGCGATCGAGGTTCCGAGGAGATACTTATGCTCGTAGACGCCGCCGGAGCGGACGAGCTTCCAGAGGTATTCGGAGACGAACTCCTCACGCATGTCCTCGACGTGGACTTCGGAGGCGCCCGAGTTGAGGGCCTTCTGTTCGAGGCCGGTGAGCTCATCGCCGCCTTGTCCGATATCGCCGCAGACGGCGACGACTTCGCAGCCGTAGTTTTCCTTGAGCCACGGAATGATGACAGAGGTGTCGAGTCCGCCAGAGTAGGCGAGGGCAACTTTCTTCGGTTTGTTCATATGATTTCGCTTTGCCTATTAGAGCATCATGAGCAGCAGCGCCTTTTGGGCGTGGAGCCGGTTTTCCGCCTGGTCGAAGACGGCGGAGCGGTCGTGTTCCATGACCGCGTCGGTGGTTTCCTCGCCACGCTTGGCGGGGAGGCAGTGCATAAAGATCGCGTCGGGGCGGGCTGAGGCGAAGAGCTCCTCGTTGACCTGATAGGGCTGGAAGGCCCGCTTACGAAGGATGGCCTCGTGCTCCTGACCCATGCTGGCCCAGACGTCGGTGTAGACGCCGTGGGCTCCGGCGACGGCTTCGGCCGGGTCGTGGGTGATCTGGAGGGTGGCGCCGGAGACGGCGGCGAGCCCTTCGGCCTGGTCGACGAGCAGTGGGTCGGGCTTGTAGCCGGGAGGACAGGCGAGGGCGAAGTCCATGCCGAGGCGGAGTCCGGTGAGCATGAGCGATTGGGCGACGTTGTTGCCGTCGCCGATGAAGGCGAGCTTGAGACCCTTGAGGCGGCCGAAGTGCTCGCGGAGCGTCTGCACGTCGGCGAGCGCCTGGCAGGGGTGGTACATGTCGCTGAGGGCGTTGATGACGGGGACGCGCGACCAGACGGCGAGGTCCTCGACGGTCTGCTGGGAGAAGACGCGGGCGACGAGGCCGTTGTACCAGCGCTCGAGGTTTCGAGCGATGTCCTTGAGGGGTTCGCGAACGCCGATGGGGCCTTCGAGGAAGGAGGAGTGGCCGCCGAGCTGTTTCATGGCGACCTCGAAGGTGAGCTTGGTGCGGAGGGAGGGCTTTTCAAAGAGGAGGGCGACGGATTTGCCGTCGAGGGCGTGGGCGTAGGTCTCGGGGGAAGCCTTGACGTCAGCGGCGAGGTCGAGGAGGTAGAGGAGCTCGTCGTTGGTGAGGTCGAGGTCGCGCAGGAGGTCGGGGGACGCGGATTTGAGGATTGGATTGGGGGTGATCATGGTGGTCAAAGCGGCGACCTCTCCTGTATTTTTATTCGTCGGAATGAATATTATTACATGAAAACGGGTGTGGAGTCTATTTGACGAAACGAAGCCAATTTGGGCCTTGGATGCACACGGATCGACATCGGCGCTACCGTAGCAGACGGATTTGGGCTTCCCGCGCGTCTGTCGGGTAAGTGCTTGATTCTGCTAGGCAGATAAAGGTCCGCGGACGGGTACAGACCTCGTCGCCATCTCGCGGCTTCCCGTCACGCTAGTCGCTCTGGCCATTCCGAGTCAGGGCTGACCGGGTCCGCTTGATTTTGCCCGAGATTGTCGCTTCGGATTTCGGCGAAGACAAAGTTCTCGGGGGGCACCGGGAAACCCGCCAAGCGTCGAAGCAACGCCAACTGTCCGGCGTGTGTCATCGCGTCCGCCAAGGGCCCCTGGAGTAACTGCTCTTCCGTGATGCCACGAAGCGGCGTTCCGTTGAGCAAGTGGCGGTCCAACTGCGCGAGCATGGTATGCAATCGCGCGATTTCGGCCTCCATAGAATCCAAGGGCTCGGCGTGGTATGTGCCGCCGACGAAAAACGTCTGTGCGTAGCCCAAGACGCCTGTCATGTGCCGGAGTAACTCCTTAGGAAGTCGTGCCTGGTTCCCGGCATCGAAGGACGCAAACGACGGCGGCGCGCCACGTAGCGCTTTCTGCGTGCGATAAGCCAGAGCGGCAAGAAAGTGTCGCAGCAGCGTGCTCTTTGCATCGGACATCGGCTGTTCCCACGCCTTTCTCCTCAAATATACACGCGCCCCACGAATCAGCCACACCACTTGCCCGACGCCGATCGGTTGCCGCCACTTCGCGGAATGGCGACTATACGTCAACCAGTGATACACGATACTCGCAAGCTATGGCAGTTGCCCAAATTCATTCTTGCGGTATCTCGCCCCGAAGAGCCGTCCCCATCTGCGGGTCGGAGCGCAACTTCCGAATTACACGCTGGCGCTCCCCGTCCTCTTCCTGGAACCACTCATCGTGAAGTTTGGCGCCCGACCGGGCCAGCAGTGCGACGGTTTCGTAGTACGAGCCGCGTTCCGCCTGACTCGACGGATTGCCCCACTGATACAACGCCCATTCGAGTGGTGTTCCGCTGTGGCTCTCGTCCGTCGCATTCACCGGGGCGCCGCGTTCGAGTAGGAGCTTCACAGTCTCCGCATGCCCACCGTAAGCGGCCCAATGCAGCCCGGTTTGCCCATCGTGTGGCAGCTTCGCGTCGACGCCGATGCCCTGTCGCAGCAGGAAATCCACCACGCTGGTACGTCCGAACTCGCAGGCCCACGCGAATCCATCCTTCATCTGCTTCGGAGTGGCCGGCGGGACCAGGTGTCCATCCGCGGTGAAGGAGCGCCTGACCACGTCCAGCCGGCCCACTCCGGCCGCCGCCTCCAAGTCCAGGCGCGCGCCGCGGTCCGCGAAACACTTGGCCGCTTCTCCGCGCCCATTGTGCAGACATCCATTGACGACGCTGCCACCATCCGGACCGTCGATTGCTGCTCCATACCGGATCAGCAGGTCCACGAGCGGCAGTTGCACGCCCGCATCTTCGGGATGGCAGCTCGTCGCCGTCAGCCCGAGAACGGTCGATCGGCCGCCGTACGCGTCGGACTCGGCATTAACGTCGGCGCCGGCATCGAGTAGCATCTTCGTGATCTCGACAATGTTCGTGGGTGTCTTCTGGCGAAAGTCCTCGACGCCGTTCGCCGAGACGTAGTGGAGTAGCGTGGAGCGATGCTCACGTGTTGATCGCATCGTTACAAGCTCCGGATGCTCCAGCAGCAGTTTTTCGACCACGGCGATATTGCCGCTGACGACGGCATCTACGGCCGCTTCGAAGTGTGACACTGGTGAATCTCTCCGCGCCAACGCTTCTATGTGCTTGGCGAACTTCGGCCAGCTTGAAAACCCGTGACAGCGCGCGATAAAGAACTGCGCCCCCGCCAGGGTGCAGCCAGCCGCGTGTTCATTCGACTTCCGGAGCGTGTTCCACTGCCGTTCGATTCGTTCTATATCCCCATGGATTTCTTTTCGTGTTTCGAGGTCGCTCGACTGCTCGTGCAGCCCAGCAAGCGTTTCCGCCCAGCGTGCGGCCCATTCACGCATTGCGCCGGGATCACCTGACCTGCAGGCGTGCTGGAAGTCCTTGGCGAGTTTCTTGTATTGTTCGAGGTTGGGGCGGGGCGGTAAAGAAAGTGCGTCTGACATACGAATCTCCTTTCAATGCGTGCCTGGAGTCCGCACGAATCAGGCTGAAAGAAGGTTCGTAACCTTCAGTTTTCTTTGGTGGGTGGGCACGGCCCTTTCCGCGGACTGGATGCGCCCCTCGCGCTTGTTTGGTTATACCATTACCGCACTTGGCCGTCCCAGAAAGAAACCTACACGACCGTTGCAGCCGGTTAGAATGGCCGCCATGGATTGGAATCGACGGGACTTCCTTGTGGCTCCGGCCGCTGCTGCCCTCACCGCCTCTCTTGCCGCCGCGGAAACGACGCCCTGGCAGCGGCGGATCCGGCGGGTCGGGCAGACCAATATGACGGAGCACGATCCGGCGGTGCTCGACGTCGAACAGTGGGCGGATTACTGGGCGAGTTTGAAGGTCGACGCCGTGCTGGTCAGCGTCACCGGGATTCTGGCGTTCTATCCCACGAAGGTTCCCTTCCACCGGAAGGGGAAGTTCCTCGGCGACCGCGATTTCTTCGGCGAGTGTTGCGCGGCGGCGAAGAAGCGGGGGATGCATGTGATCGCGCGCATGAGCCCGGACCTCAACTGGGAGGACGCCACGCAGGCGCATCCGGAGTGGTTCCAGCGCGGCGCCCAGGGCGAGTTCTTGCGTCACGGCGAAGATGCTCGGCTCTTCCGCACGTGCATGTTCACGACGTACATGACGGAGCACATGCCGGCGATCATGCGGGAGGTCCAGGCGCGGTACGACGTCGACGGGCTGTTCACGAATGCGTGGCCGCCGTTAGGGTCGCTGCCGGTCTGCTACTGCGAGCAATGCAAGAAGCTGCCGCCGGCCGGGTCGATCGCATATTGGGAGAAGTTCAACGAGCGGACGGTCGAATTGTGGAAGCTGTACGACTCGATCGCGAAGGAGAAGAAGCCCGGGAATTTCTTCTTCGCGAATCTCGGCGGCGGCATACGGAGCACGGCCGATCTGGTGAAGCTCGGCGAAATCTGCGAGTGGTTCCAGTGCGACAACCAGGGGCGCGGCGGCGACGATACGCCGATTTGGGGGTGCGCGCTGCAGGGGCGGGTGTGCACGGCGGTGCAGGACGGAAAGATGGCCACGAATGTGACGGCGGCGTGGTCGACCGGGACGCCGCGCTGGCGGAACGTCTACAAATCGCCGCAGGAAGAGCGGATGTGGTTCAACGAGACCCTGGCGTCGGGCATGGTCCCGTATCACCACATCATCGGCGGCGAGAACGGGATGGGGGAGGACCGTCGGTGGCTGGAGCCGGCGCGCGCGTACTTCGAGTGGATGGCGAAGCATGACCAGCACTTCGTGAATCGGCGGCCGATCGCGAACCTGGGCGTCGTGATGGGACAGCGGACGCACCTGTTCTACCGTCCGCCGCGCGGCGCGCAGATGCGGGAGTACATGGACGGCCTGTACTACGCGCTGCTCGAAGGCCGCTTCCTCTTCGACTTCGTGCATGAGGACAAACTCGCGCCCGAGAATTTGGCGAAATACTCGGCGCTGCTGCTGCCGAATACGGCTCTGCTGAGCGACCGGCAGTGCGCGCAACTGCGGGCGTATGTGGAGGGCGGCGGGTCGCTGCTGGCGACGTTCGAGACCAGCCTGTATACGGAGCGGAACGAGCGGCGGGCGGAGTTCGGACTGGCGGACGTGTTCGGGATTCGGAAGAACGGCGAGATCGTGGGTACGAACGGCAACGCGTATCTGGCGCGGATCGAGCGGCAGCACGAAATCCTGATGGGGTTCACGAATACGCACTGGATTCCGGGGGCCGAGAATCGGATTCCGGTGGCGCCGGTGGAGACGCCGGTGCTGACGGTGGTTCCGGGGTTCGTGGCGTATCCTCCGGAGCTGTCGTATCCGACGGAGGCACGGACGACCGAGCCCGCAGTCGTCGTGCGGCAGAAGGGCAAGAGCCGGCTGGTATATTTCCCGGGCGATATCGAGCGCACGATGTGGCGGTCGGGACATACCGACCTGGCGCGGCTGCTGCAGAATGCGATCCGGTGGGTGGCGGGCGGGAGTCCGCCGGTCACGATCGAAGGGGATGGGGTGGTTGAGACGTTCGCGTGGGAGACGAACGCGGGGTATGCGGTGCACGTTTTGAACTACACGAATCCGGCGATGCACCGGGGGTGGATCCGGCAGTTCTACCCGATTGGGGCGCAGAAGGTGCGGATGGCGGTCCCGGCGCGTCGAGTGACGCGGGTCGAACTACTGCGGGCCGGGAAGAATATTCCGTTCGCGCGGCGGGGCGACGGGATCGAGTTCACGATTCCGGGCGTGCTGGATTACGAAGTCGCGGCGGTGCATGCGGGGGGCGGACTGAAGTCCGCCGCAGGCTGAAGCCTGCTCCACGAGGGGCGGCGGCCTATTGAGTGTTGCCGCCGACCAGGGCCGCGATATGTTCGACGATTCCTCCGAGGGTCTCGGCCTGGCGGGCGAGGTCGCGGGCAGCGGAGGCGGATTCCTCGGCGGTGGCGGCGCCGCGCTGGGTGACGCTCTCCATGTCGGCCAGGGCGCGGGCGATTTGGGCGGTGCCGCCTGCCTGCTCCTGGCTTCCGCTGCTGACCTGCTCCACGAGTTTGGAGACCACGCCGGCATCCTCCGTGATGGCCTGCATCGCCTCGACCAGACCGGCGACCTTGCTCTTTCCCTCGGTAGTGAGGGAGATCGACTGCTCCATGAGCGCGGCCGTATCCTTGGCTGCCTGGGCGGAACGCTGGGCGAGGTTCCGGACCTCATCGGCGACAACCGAGAAGCCGGCGCCGGCTTCTCCGGCGCGCGCAGCCTCGACGGCGGCATTTAGCGCCAGGATGTTGGTCTGAAATGCAATCTCATCCACGACTTTCATAATCTTGGCGACGCCATGGCTGACGGTGTGAATTTCTCCGATGGAGGCTACCATCCCGTCCAGGGCGCGGCCCGCCTCGTCAAAACGGGCGTGCGAGCGCTGCATCAATTGCGCCGCCTGACGCGAGCTTTCGCCGTTGCGGATCGCCATGGAGTTGATCTCTTCTCCCGCCGCCGACGTCTCCTCAATGGTCGCCGCCTGCCGTGACGCTCCCTGGGCCTGCTCGGTGCTGGCCGAGAGCAATCTGGCCGCCGCGCCGCTGGTCTGCCGCGCCGCCGAGAAGAGCTCCGTGACGGCGCGCCGGAAATTGGTGTTGATGCGGCGCACCACGACCGAGCCGAACCCAGACAGGAGGGCCAACACCGCGCCACCGAATAGCAGCAGGAGCAGTTGACGGCGAGAACTGCTCCGCTCCGCATCGGCGGTGGCGGCCTCTTCCTGCTGCGCGGATTCCTGCTGGAACGCCGCCATCGCGCCGAGCACCGAGTCGAATGCCGGATTCGCCTCCTCGACCAGGAATTGCTGCGCCAGGGCAGCCTCTCCGCGTAACAACTGATCGACGCTCTTTTGATCGGCTTTTCGCAGGGCGTCGAAGGCGTCGACCATCGCGGTCCGGCCCGCGCGGAGGGCCTGCAATCTCGCAAACGCCTCGTCTGCGGAGCGCTGGCCGTCGGCGATGAGGGCCTCCAGCCGGTCCGGGTCCTTCTCCCGGAGCACCTGTTGGGAGATGGCCTGCGCCTTCGCCACCGAGCGCAGCGCGGCGAACAGCTCGACGGAGTGGCGATTGCCGTCGGCCGCCAGGGCGCGGGTCTGGCGCTGGACGCTGTACTGGTAGAGGGATAAAAGCACCGCACCAGTTGGGATTGCGACCGCGAACCCGGCAATCAGGACCGTCAACTGTCGACCGATGGTCATCCGAATCCTCCGACTTTCCCGGCTTTACCGGCTACAGCGCTGAGACCTTGAGGCCAATCACAATCGAACCGATGGGCTTGCCCGCGTCCAACACCGGGAGGCCGACCTGGACCTGCAACTGACCGGTCGATTCGTCCACCTCCGCGGGGCCGATCCAGGTGTGGCCGGCCATCGGCGTCTTATGTTTTTCATGAGCGGCATGCGACCAGGACGTGGTCTTCGAGAGAAACGCCACTTTGGATCCGTCCGCCCCGGAAACAAAGCATTCCGAGATCTCCGGCGCCTGTTTCGTCTTCAGATATTGGCCCAGAGGATTCCGCGTAAACGACCGCACGAACGGGTCGAGCAGCGTCAACTGCTTCCATTTCTCGTTGGTCATTGCCTTGTCCTCCGGCGGAGGGACGGTGTTGTGCGCCTTCACGGCCGCAACAATCTGGGGATCGACGCTCCAACTTTGGAGCTGTTTGGCTTTGGCCTCCACCTTGGCCTTTCTTTCCGGTGTCAGCCCTTGGCCGAAGCTGTTTACCGGCAGCGCACATAGCGCCGCCGCCAGGATCATCGTCTGATAGGTCCGCATTGTAGATCTCCGTTTAGAGCGAGTAAGTGTGGAAGATGTAAACGTACGACGGGCCCACGCCCGGCGTGGTCTGGCGGAGGAACGAGCCCGTGAAGAAGTAGCCGTAGCCGGCGCCAACCTGAAAGTGCTTGTACTTGTAGACGGCGAAGACGTCGGCCTCCTGGCCCACGTTGGTTCCGGCCGAGCACGCCGCCGATCGGGCGATGCTCTTCCCCGAGCCGTTGTACAACGAGTCGCAGGGGCTCGCCAGCCAATAGTGGCTGTACATGGCGTTCAGCGCGAGGGCTTTGGAAACGCTATAGGTCGCGAGCGTGCGGACATTGTGGATATTCCTCCAACCGATGAGATCCTGGTGGCCGAATTTGTCGTGGTTGGCGGCGTAAAGCTGATCGAAGGTTCGGCTGAGCGAGGCGTCTTTTGGATTGCGGGCGCCGGACGCGAACTTATATTCGGCCGAGAGATCGAGCGGCTTGCGGAACGGCAGCCACCGGCGGGTGACGGCGGAGAACCAGGCGAGGCCGCGGTGTTCGGCGGGACCGACGCGGCCGTTCTGCGCCGCAAGTTCCGCGCTGAACTTCACCCCGGACGCGACCGGCCCGGCCGCCCGAAAGCCGAAGGTGTTCACGCGGAGCCGGTCGGTTCCGGCGCTTTTCGTGCCACCGGTGAATCCGCCCTCGCGGTTCTGGTCGTGCCGGAGGCCGTACACTTCGAGGAGCGACTTTCGCCAGAGATCCGGGAACGAGCTGTAGACGCCCCAGATTCGGTCTCCTAAAACAGGCCGATTGAACGCGTCGGTCTGGACCTTGACGGGCGAGACGAGAAGCGCGTCGACGCGCACCCGCTTCGCCTTCCAAAACACGCGCGCCTGATCGTAGGTCCGCGAGCAATTGCTCCACTGCGGCGTACCGATCAGACGGCCTTCGCCGTAGTTCAGCATCATGCGGCCGGCGGTCATGCCGAAGCCCGTCTTCCGTTTGGAGAACAACTCGATGTAGGCCTCCTGCAGATCGGCCGTGTCGCGCATGTTGGAGGGCGCGTTGGCGCCATACCACGGCGCGCGGGCATCCTGCATCATGCCCGAGAGCTTTAGCCAGGAGTCTTCGTAGGTGAGGGAGAAACGCGTGCGGGCGAGGCCCGTTTCCACGTCCACGTCCTTCCCGAAGCCGTTTCCAGCGCGCGATTCATAACGCTCCCGCTGCTCGAAGCCGATTCGCAATTTGCCTTCGGTCTGTCCGGAAAGGAAGTCCGCTGCCCTGCCGCCGACATCCCAGTTCTGAGCTGCCAGCGGAACCGCCAGCAATAGCAACCACGAACGCGTCATCTCGATTTGCCTCCCGACTAGCCGTCAGAGGTCATATCGGCGCGGTTGCCGTTTCCGCAACATTTCAAGGCCTCATGGTACGAAATTGGGTCGCCAGGCGGAGGGGGGCTAGTACTTTGGTTAGGAGCCGAGCGCCGCCAAGATGGCGTTCACATGCGCCTTCGCGCAGTCGAGGTGGGGGAAGTCGGTGTTGGCTTCGTTGTAGACGATGGCGAGGTCGGTGCCGGCGAGGACGATGGCGTCGACCGGGAGTTCGTGGGCGATGCGAGTGAGGATATCGCGCGGCTCGTCGGTTTCTCCGTTGACGATGCGCATGTAGCAGTCGTGAATGGTGTCGAGCTGCGGCGGGACGAGCACGTCGATTCCCTCCAACAGGCCGAACATACGGGACTCGACGACGAAGCGGGTGCCGAAGAGCGCGACCTTGCGATAGCCGCGGGCGCGCACCTCATCGGCGATGGTCTTGGTGATATCGACCAGAGGGAGTGGGGTGATGCGCTCGAGCTGGCGGATGCAAATGTGCGGGGTGACGGCGGAGATCGCGGCGACGGTCGCGCCACCGGCGGCGAGGCGCTCGATCAAGCGGGCGAAGTAGCGGGCGAGGCCGTCGAGATCTTTACGCTCGACGAAGCCGCGGACGTGGTCGATATCGGCGTGGATCAGGAGCATCTCGCCGGGTGAGGCCTTGGCAAGCTGCTCGTAATATTGGACAGTGGCGCCGGGGCCAAGGCCGCCGATCAGGCCGAGATTCCGCATAGCCGCATTATCGCAGCCGGGCGTCCAACGCGGTTCCGTATAACGCTATCTTCTGGCTGTTTTCGGCAATTTCAGATCTTGATAGGTGATATCCTCTCTAGGAAAACGCTTTAGAGGAGTCACCCCATGCTCGCTCGGACGCTGCTCGTTTCTCTGCTCCTAATGGGCTCCGCTTTGGCCCAGATCAATGTCGGCCGGATCTCCGGCACGATCACCGATGGCACCGGCTCTGCCATCGCGGGCGCCAAGATCACGATCACCCAGGAAGCCACCAGGCTGAAGTGGAATACCGCCACCGATAACGCCGGTTTTTACGTGGTGACCAGCGTGCCGGTCGGGACGTATGCGGTACAGGTGGAAGCGAACGGTTTCCGTCCCGCCGAGAAGACAGGGTACGACCTGGCTGATGACGGGCGCATCACGGCCGACTTCACCTTGCAGGTAGGAAGCGTCACGTCGTCGATCGAGGTCACGGAGGTGGTCGGCGAGACGGTGAACACCGTGTCGGGGGAGATCTCGCGCGTGATCAGCTCGGAACAGGTCGAGGACCTGGCGCTGAACGGCCGGAACTACATGCAGCTTGTGACTCTGGTGCCGGGTGTCGTCGTGACGAGCCTCGACCAGATGGCCACGACCACGAGCCTGAGCGTCGGCAACCAGAGCATCAACGGCAGCCGCGTCGACAGCAACCACCTGATGGTCGACGGCGGCATGAATCTCGACTCGGGGAGCAATACGAGCCAGGTCAACAACGTCGGCGTGGACTTCATTTCCGAGGTCAAGGTGCAGACGTCGGCGTTCTCGGCGGCGTTGGGGCGGAACTCCGGCGGGTCGATCAACGTGGTGACGAAGGGCGGCGGGATGAAGTATCACGGCAGCCTGTTCGAGACCATCCGCAATGACGCCCTGGACGCGAAGGACTACTTCGCTCCGGTGAAGCCGAAACTGCGGTTCAACGATTTCGGCTGGACCTTCGGCGGACCGATCGCGGGCGGCGCGCTCAAGAAGGGCAGGCTGTTCTTCTTCGCGGGACAGGAGTGGAAGCGCATCCGGCGGTTCACGAACCCGACGCGGCAGACGCTGCCGACGCTGGCCGAAATCCAGGGCGACTTTTCGGACCGCACGACCACGACGATCCGCTATCCCGGCACGCAGACGCCGATCCCGAACAAGGATCTGCGCTCGCTCATGACACCGGACGGCAAGGCGATCATGGCCGTTTACGCAGCGATGATCCAGCAGGCGGGCGTATACACGAACACGCCGACGTCGAACAACGCGACGTTTCAGGTGCTGAATCCGTTCTCGTTCCGCGAGGACATCTTCCGGCTGGACTGGCATCCGTCGGACAAGCACTCGCTGTTCCTGCGGTACGTGCACGACAACTACAACACCATCGATCCGTTCGGCAGTTTCAACGCATCGGCGCTGCCGACGACGCCGACCTCGCGCAACCGTCCGGGATACGGTCCGCAGCTCGGGTATGTGTGGGCGATCAACTCGCACACGATCAACGAAGCGAAGATCAACAGCTCGTGGAACGGACAGCGGACGCCGCTGCTGGGAGAAGCGTGGGACCGCAAGACGTATGGGTTCCAATTCCCGCGTGTGTATGGCGGAAACGGGCTGTACTCGACGGGGATTCCCGACGTGACGGTGCAGAACTTCGCGAGCTTCAACGGTCCGGCGCGCGTGTACCTGTCGTCGCCGACCACCGACATTTCGATGTCCGACTCGCTGACGTACATCGTGGGATCGCACGCGTTGAAGGCGGGCGTGAGCTACATCCGCAATCGCAAGGACCAGAACGGGCGCACGACGTACGACGGCAGCGTGGTGTTCAACACCGGGTCGCCGAATAACAACACGACTAACATGGCGCTGGCGGACGCGGCGCTCGGCAATTTCCAGACGTACAGCGAGGCGGGCAGCGATCCGACGGCGTTTTTCCGATTCACGCAAGTGGACGCGTACCTGGAAGACACGTGGCGGGTGAGCCGCCGGCTGAGCCTGACCGTCGGGGCGCGGTCGAGCTACTTCACGCCGACGTATGCGGCGGCGAATAACATCGCGAATTTCGTGCCGGCGCTCTACGATTTTTCGAAGGCGGTGACGGTGACGTCGACGGGGCTGATCGTGCCGGGGTCGGGGAACCAATACAACGGCATCATCCGGGCGGGCGATGGCGTGCCGGCCGACCAGATGGGCCGAGTGCCGGGCGCGGATAGCGCGCTGGCGAAGTCGATTCCGACAGGGGCTCCGCGCGGGCTGTACGAAGCGCAGAATCTCGTGATGCCGCGGTTCAGCTTCGCGTGGACGCCGTTCGACAGCTCGAAGATGGCGTTCCGCGGCGGGTTCGGGACGTTCCACGACCGGACGCAGGGGAACCTGATCTTCTCGCAGGTGAGCCTGCCGCCGTATTCGTACTCGGTGCAGTATCAGAGCGGCAATCTGGCGGCTCCATCGGGAGCGTCCACGCCGCAGCCGGCGTCGTTTGCGACGCGCGGGATCGATCCGAACTTGAAGGTGCCGGTGGTGTACTCGTACAACTTCGGGCTGCAGACCGAGTTGCCGCGCGGGTTCTTCCTGACGGTCGACTATCAGGGCCGGCAGGAGCGGCATCAGATCTGGGGTCCGAACATCAACCAGCCGTCATTCGCGGCACTGGTGGCCAACCAGGCGCTGCCGAGCGCGGGACGGCCGGTGACGAACGCGATCGTGCCTTACAAGGGCTATGCCGCGATCACGGAATTCATCAGCGACGCCAACGGGAACTACAACGGCCTGCAGACGTACTTGACCAAGCGCAAGGGCAATCTGAACCTGACCGTCAGCTATACATGGTCGAAGATGCTGAACGAGGCGGACGCATATAACGACGGCGGCGACGCGGTGGAGCACACGTCTCGAAGGTTCAACTACGGCCCGGCGGATCGCGACCGGCGGCAAGTATTCGTCTCGACGTACACGTACCGGATTCCGATTTTCCGCCGGAATCACGGTTTCCTCGGCGCGGCGTTCGGCGGGTGGGAACTGAGCGGGATCGTGCGGCTGCAGAGCGGGCCATACCTGACGCCGACGGGGTCGTCGTCGATACCGGGGACGCGGCGGTCGCAGTACCTGGGCGGCGACGTGGAGTTGCCGTCAGATCAGCGCGGACCGGACAAATGGTTCAACACGGCGGCGTTCTCGAATGCTCCGGCGACGGCGTTGGGGAATGCGGGCGTTGGGATCATCCAAGGTCCGTCGTGGGCGAACGTGGATCTCTCGGTGCGGAAGATCTTCCGCGTGCGCGAGGGCTGGACGCTGCGGTTCACGGCCGATTCGTTCAATGCGTTGAATCACGTGAACTTCAATTCGCCGAATGTCACGACGAGCAGCACGACGTCGTTCGGGACAATCACGTCGTCGCAGCCGGCGCGAAATATTCAGGGCGGGCTGAGGCTGGCCTTCTAGAAAAGCTTTGGGCCACGAATGAACACGAATGGACACGAATAAGGCAAAATTCCGCTGGGAGTTATTCGTGTGAATTCGTGTTCATTCGTGGCCCGTCCATTCTTCGCGTTTCTCTTTTACGCGTCGGCAGCTTGTGCGCAATCGGCTTCGGCGGGGGCGCTCGAAGGGACTGTGTCGGACGCGGCGGGCGCGCGCGTTCCGGGGGTCGCGGTTACACTCCGAAATTCGGCTACCGGACAGGAATTGGCCGCGGCGGCGGATAGCTCGGGAGCGTTCCGCTTCGCTCTCGTGCCGCCGGGGACTTACTCGGTCGAGTTCGCCCGCAGCGGATTTCCAACGGCTCGGATGCCGTCTCTTCCGCTGAACGCTTCGGAGTTGGCGACTCTGGACGCAGCGCTCGACGCGGGCGAGTGCCGGTGCCAGTTGCGGGCGTCGGCGCCATCGACCGGGACGCTGGTCGACCAAAAGACCATCACGGCGGTGCCGCTCAACACTCGGAATTTCACGCAGGTGTTGTCGATGTCGTCGGGGTCGGTGGCGAGCGTGAATAACGCGGGGACGCTGGGGCGCGGAACTCCGAGCGTCAACGTGAACGGCAACACCACGGCCGGCGGGTATACGGTCGATGGGGCGTACGCGCCCTCGACAGTCCCAAATCCCGACGCGATCTCCGAGTTCAAAATCCAAACTTCCCAGAATGACGCCATGTTCGGGGCGATGGTCCCGAACACGAATCTGATGACGAAGCGAGGCGACAACGCGGTCCACGGCAGCGCGTGGGAGTTTCTGAGAAACGATGTGTTCAACGCGAACGCGTTCTTCCGGAACTCGACCGGACAGGCGAAGCCGAATCTGAAGCAGAACCAGTTCGGCGCGACAGCGGGCGGTCCGGTCCGGAAGGACAAGCTGTTCTGGTTCGCCTCGTACCAGGGGACGCGGCAGGTGAACGCTTTGGATGCTACGTCGACGTCTAACCTGATTCTGCCGGTGCTGGGGGTGGACCGGTCGGCGGGCGCGATCGGGTCGGCGTTCTGCCCGGCTAATCACCCGGGCGATGCGCGGTTCCTCAGCTACGCGGGCGGGAGGCAGCTCGACTGTGCGGGAACGTCGCTCAATCCGGTGGCGCTGCGTCTACTCCAGATGCGGGACGCCGACGGGCGCTACCTGATCCCTTCGCCGCAGACGATCCTCGCGAATGGGTCGAACGCGGGTCTGGGGTTCTCGACGTACTCGCAGCCATCGACCTACAAGGAGCATCACTTCGTCGCGAACGGCGACTGGGTGCGCTCGAAGCGGCATACGCTCTCGGGCCGGTTGTTCGGGGCGACGGTCAATCAGTTGCGGACGTTCGGGTCGCCGGGCGGATATCCGGGCGCCCCGATTGTGCCGGGCTTCGGCGCGCCGCAGGCGCTGTGGGCGACGGATATCGCGGGGAGCGTGCGGCTGACTTCGCAGGCGACGACGAACGTGGTGAACGAGGCGGCAGTGACGTTCACGCGAAACCGGTCGGATACGGACGGGGTCGGGACGCCGGCGGCGGCGCAGGCGGGGATGACGCCGGCCGATCCGCTATTCCCGTACCCTCCAGAGATCACGGTGCTGGGGCCGCTGGGATCGTTCCGGCTGTTCGGGTCGGACCCGAACGACAACCACTTCGAGACGCGGACGTTCTCGCTCGGGGATAACGTGACGTGGGTTCGCGGGCGGCAGCGGCTGCGCGGAGGCGGGTTCTTCCTGGACCAGTACAACGGGCGCGCGGACACCGGTGGGGCGCGCGGGAAGATGACGTTCCAGACGTTCGAGGATTTCCTGCTGGGGATGAGCGCGGCGGAGAACGGGAGTCCGACGGGCCGGAGCAACGTGCAGTCGGTGGCGGCGAGCGAGGGCGTGGGGCCGAACGGCGAGGTGGAGTATCGGTACCGGCGGTATTACGGCGCGGCGTTCGTGCAGGACGATGTGAAGGTGTCGGCAAAATTCACAGCGAATCTAGGACTGCGGTGGGAGTACATCGGACCGTCGCTCGACGAAGCGGGGACGATCGGGAACATGTCGCTGGCGCTGCTGCGGTCGGCGGGGATACCTCCGGCCGGCGGGACGTTCGTGGGCAACACGGTTGCGGCAAACTACGACGCGGCGCTGATCAATCCGTATACAGGGAAGGCCTTCGGACCGCCGCCAGTGGGTGTCGTGACGCGCGCGTCGAAGAGCTTCTACGATAACGGGGCGCGGCCGGCGACGTTCGCGCCGCGGGTGGGCTTCGCGTGGCAGCCGCGGGGGTCGGGCGGAAGGGCGGTGCTCGGCGGAGCATACGGCGTGTTCTACCAGAATCCGCCGTTCAGCGGGAATGCGTCGACGGCGCCGCTGTTCACGTCGGCGCCGTTCGCGCAGGGGTTCACTAACGCGGATACGAGCAATAACTACGCGACGTTCGCTCGTCCCTTCCCGGCGACTACGCTCGGATTCGTGCCGCGGACGCCGACGTCACAGCTCTCGGACCGGGCGGCCGGGCCGGAGTTCCGCATTCCGCGATTGCAACAGTGGAACGCGACGGCGAAGCTGCGGCTGGCGGCGACTTTGTCGTTGGACCTCGGGTACGTGGGATCGCATGGCGATCGGCTGCTGCGGTCGCGCGGGATGAATCAGCCGCTGTTAACTAGCGCGGCGGCGCCCGTGAACGGCGTCACGACCAACACATCGGCGAACGCGGCGGCGCGTGTGCCAGTGCTGGGGGAGACGCAGTCGGCGCTAGTGGTGAGCGAGTTCACGGGCGCGTCGTGGTACCACTCGCTGCAGGCGACGCTGCGGCGTCCGCTGACGAAGGGCCTGGGGTTCCAGGTGGCGTACACGTTCTCGAAGTCGGAGAACGATCTCTCGGTGTTGAATGACCAGACTGCGCCGGAGTTGGCCAAGGCGCGCGCGTCGTTCGACCGGACGCACCGGCTGATCGCGAACTTCGACTGGCAGTTGGGACGGGGATGGTCGGTAACGGGGATCGTGCTGGCGCAGAGCGGGCTGCCGTTGACGCTGACGGACCCGAACGGCGGAACGGTGTACGGTCGGGCGGCGACGTCGACGGTGACGCTGTGTCCCGGCGCGACGTACGGGGCGCTGGCGACCAAGGGGAGTACGGCGTCGCGGCTGGACCGGTGGATCGATGCGGGGGCGGTGTGCGCACCGGCGGTCGTGGGCGCGGACGGGTCGGCGGCGTACGGCACGGCGGGACAGAGCATTCTGAACGGGCCCGGACAGGTGAATGCAGACGTGTCGGTGGCAAAGCGGACGCGGGTCGGCGGGCTGCGCGAGGCGGCGGAGCTGGCATTCCGGGCGGAGTTTTATAACGCGATGAACCACCCGCAGTTCGGGAGTCCGGGGACCACGTTCCGGACGGCGAGTTTCGGAGTGATCACGCAGACTGCGGTCGCGCCGCGGCTGATTCAGTTCGGGGTGAAGTACTTGTTCTGAGCGGGCCCGGTATCCCACGGTCGTAGCGCCGGCCGTTGAGGAGGGCTCCGATCCAGGTCGGGCGGACGAAGAGATCGTAGGTGATGACCAGGATCACGACCGAGACGGCAAGGACCAGCGGGATCTTCGCGATCGCGGGGAGCGGGATGGGGCGGCAGGCGACTTGCAGCCCGACGACTACCGGCATGTGCATGAGGTAGAGCCAGTAGGACGAGTCGGACATGTAGCGCCAGCGGGGACTGGGGCGGCTCGCGTATTTCAGAAAGAGTCCGAGGACCGCGAAGATCAAAAACCAGCAGAGTAAGACGTTCCCGGCGGACTTCAAGTACGGGTGCTCACGGGGCGAGGTGAGGCCGTAGAGGAAGAACGCGGGAACCTGGAGCACGAGATACGTCCAGATATGTTTTTCGAAGCGTGGGAGCAGGTCGCGGCTGTGATAGAGCAGCCACCCGAACGTGAACGGGGGAATGTATGCGACGAGGATGCGCCATTCCGGAACGAAGGCGTCGGGGTCTTTGAGCGTGCCGTGCATCAGCACCAGTGGGAGGAAAGAGAAGGCGGCGAAGATCGCGGGGGCATAGGGCTGTTGGAGTGCCCAACGGAAGGCGCGGTGGACCCCGGGGAGCAGCCAGGCGCCGAGCGCTCCGAGGATGTACAGGAAGATCAGGTACTCGAGGAACCAGAGGTGGAGCGGGTGGAGGCGGAGTGGCGGCCGCGGTCCACCGCCTTGCTGGATGACGATAACCATCGCGACGATGATGGGGAACAGGAGCGTCCAGAAGAGGGCGAAGGGAAGGACGATGCGGCGGGCGCGGTTGGCGAGGAAAGACGCGGGGCCGCGGCGGGTCCAGAGGAGCGCTCCGAAGAAGCCGGCCATAGCGAAGAAGGCAGGCATGCGGAAGGCGTGGATCACGCCGAGGGTCCAGTTGAGGGCGGCGGTGGGGTGAGCGTCGATGTAGGGCCAGTGGCCGTCGCCGGAGTAGCCGACGACGACGTGGAGGTAGATGCCGAGCAGCATCATGGAGGCGCGCATGCTATCGAGGGCATGGTACCGGCCGTCGGAGTCCATATAACGATATTAGACTCTGATTCAGCCGGTTGGTGAGGTGCTCAATTCTCGGAGGGCTTCTCGATGCGGTCCACGACGAGGACTTGAATCGTGGCCTTCTGGGGCTCGAGCTTGAGACCGAGTTGCTCCTGGACCGCGGTGAAGACGTTCAGATCGGAGGGCTCGGGCTCGCGGCTGCGAAACATCGGGGTGGCTTCGACCTTGACGTCGTAGACGCCGGTGAGCCCTGTGCGATCGACGACGGGGCGATCGAGGCCGAAGCAATCGCGAATGGCGCCCGCGAGAGCCTCGGTAGTGATCCGCTTGCCGTCGACGAACTGGTTGCGGCCATTCACGCCGAAGTGCATCGGTATGTCAGGGGCGGAGTCGCTGGCCTTGAGCTTCGGAGCGCCTTTGCCGAGGGTGAGCGCGTAGACGGGCATTTCCCTGCCCTCGCGGTGGACTTGGAGATGGAAGCGGTCGGCGAGGAGTTTCTGCAGCATCGGGCGGAACTCGACGCGGGTGCGAGGCGCGTCGCCTTCGGCTTTCGCGACGATGTCGTAGTAGTCGGCGTCGGAGCCCGCGGGCAGGGTCGGAATGGCGACCTCGTACATCTTGAGACCGTACGCTTCCGAGACCAGCAGCCGGAGCGGCCAGGCCTCGTACTCGACGCGCGCTCCGGAGGCCTTGTAGCCGGCGATGACGCTCAGCGGCAACTGGCGGACGCGGATCGAGGCGACTTCGAAAGTCTGGGCGAAGGCGGCGGTCGCGAGAAGCAGGGCAGCGATTCTCATTTTGCGGTGAGCCTCAGTGCCCAATCGGAGTCGGAGGGCAGGTCGGGGAGTTGGAGGATGCCGATCTGGCTCGAGCGGAGCGTGCCGTTGCCGGCCGCGGAGAATTTGCCGGTGCGCGGGTCGAACCACTCGGCGCGGTACTCGGCGTTGAGACGGGCGCCGCGGACCTGGGCGCTCGGAGCTCCCTTCTCGAAATACGCGAGGAAGAGGGCGCGATCGGGGGTACGGGCGCAGTAAGCCCAGCCTTCGTAACTGCGGACGTTGGCGTTCTTGTTGGGCGAGACGAGGTCGGCGTTGGGTTCGAGTTCCTGGTAGCGTTTGCCGATCGAGAGGGCGAAGTCGCGCAGGTACTGCATCTGGGAGGCGGAGCGCCACTGGAATGCCTCCCACATCTTGGTGGGCGCAGTGGGCTCGATGTCGGCGCCCCAGATGCCTTCGGCGCCGTAAACGTGGCCGGCGAAGCCGCCCGAGAGGAAACTGCCGTACATACCGGAGCGGACGTATTGGTCGTCCTGCTCGGTGCCGCCCTTGGCGCCAAACTGGTAACCGCGTCCGCCGCCCAGCGAGCGCGCGTCCGTGTACCCGGCGTAGTACGGCTCGCCATTGAGGGCGGGATGCGGATGCGGAGCGTGGAAAATCTCGGTGAGATACCAGTAGTTGTTGTGCTCGCGCATGTTGCCGGTCTGGTGGAGCGTGACCCAGGAATCCTCGCCCCAATTCTCCAGCGTCGACGGGTTAGCGTTGGCGGAGAGGAGCGTGCCGTAAGGCGGCAGACCGTACTTCTGCTCGACCATGCGGATGGCCTTCACATACTCTTCGGGGCCGACGGTCTCGCTGATGATATCGAGGTGGATCGGGCTGAGAACGGTGTTGTTCGCCTGGTAGCGCGACCAGAGGTACTGGATGAAACGCGCGTAGGAATCGGGCCACGGATAGTATTTCGACCAGAGCATCGACGCGTCGCGGCGCGAGACCTCGATGAACGGGACGATGCCGTGTTCGTTGAGGTAGTCGATTTTGCGATCGACGTAATCGAAATAGGCAGGGTTGATGCGCTCGACGTCAGGGAACATACTTTCGTAGCCAGGCACTTTACCTGGGAAGACGAAGGGACGGCCGCCTTCGTTGTCCATATTCTTCGCGCTGCCCGTGCCGAACTCGAGCCAGGCGGAGCGAACAGTGGTCTTGGCGGGGTCGTTCATGACGACGTGCCAGGACTGGCTGTCGGTCATCCAGTTGGGGAACGCGGCGATGACGTTGACCCAGTTGAAGCCCTGTTCCTGACGGTAGCGGACATAGTCCTGGAAGCCGGCGTCGGGACCCATGGGATGCGGGCCGTCGTCGCGCCATTTGAAGCGATTCGTGCCGACGGAGTACCAAGTGTCGCCGAGGACGAAGAAGGGCGTGCCGTCGGGTTGTTCGAGGGCGTGGTGATTGGCGGTGGCGCGCAGGAAGCCGCGGCGGAGCGGGTTGGCGCGGAGCTCGTCGGCGGTCCACGGGATGGCAGTGAAGGCGCCGGTCTTGCCCGAGAGGCCGGGGTCGGCGGGAGAGGAACCGGAGCGCCAGCGCCACTGGCCGGGCTCGGTGGCGACGAGGCGGACGCGGAAGGTCGCCCCGCCGTCCCAGAAGCCGTAGATGCGTTTCTGGAAATGCGGGCCGGAGAGGTCGACCCAGACGGTGGCGTCGGTGTAGGGGTTGGCGTAAGAGCGGGAAGCGGTGAGGGTCAGCTCCTGCTTTTCCCAGGGGTGAACGGCAGCGGCGGCCGGGAGAGCGAGGAAGAGCGCGAAAAGAAATCGCGGCATGCTGCCATGATAGGCCACGAATGAACACGAATGAACGCGAATCACCCCCCGCTGCGTCAGGCTCGCCTACGTTCCTTTTCAAGGCGCTCTGCGAGGAACACTTTCAGTAGCGATTGATAGGGGACATCACGTTTGTTCGCGAGGATTTTGAGGTCCTCGATCATCGAGACGGGGAGCCGCAGGGAGATGGTCCGGAGCGTTGGCTTTAAGTTCGGAAACTTGTGCCGCCGGGCAGTCTGCCAGTCCATGAACTCGGTCGAATCGTGGGCGGCCCAGAAGGTGCGCTCTTCGTCTTCGTTGCGAAACTCAGGAATCGGCTTCGTTTTCGAGGTGGGCATATACTTCCGTTTCCTTTCCATTCATGTCGCGAACGGAGATGACGCGAATGAGAGAGCGCCGGATGGTGAAGGAGACAAATAGCCGTCTGCCTTGGAGCGTCTGGCCGAGAACGTAGTATCGCTTTTCCAGCCGTGAATGCCGCACATCGCCACGAAGGAGGATGGGTTCGTTAAAGAATACATCCTCCGCCTCCTCAGGCGTAACGCGATGCAACTCCCAGTTCTTCTGCGCGTTGGCTTCGTCCCAATCGAAACCGGTGCAAGCACCCAGAGGGTCTTTGCGTTCGGCCACACCTTCAGTATATGTCAGCGATATACAGCGAGCAAGCCGCGATTACGACGCCTGTTCCTGCGCGTAGGCGACGTACTCTTCGTAGGGGCCCTTGAAGTCTTCGATCCGGCCACCTTCGAAGTGCCAGACTCTCGTGGCGACTTCCTCCACCAGGTCGTGATCGTGACTGACGAGGAGGACCGTGCCTTCGTACTTCTGGAGGGCGATGTTCAGCGCGTTGATCGATTCGAGGTCGAGGTGGTTGGTCGGTTCGTCGAAGACCAGGACGTTCGGTTTCTGGAGCATCAGGCGACAGAAGATGACGCGGGCGGCCTCGCCTCCGGAGAGCGCTTTGGTGGGCTTGAGAGCATCCTCGCCCTGGAAGAGCATCTGGCCGAGGAGGCCGCGGAGCTCCGGTTCCGAGGCCGACGGATCGAAGCTGTGGAGCCACTCGATGACGGTCGTATCCTTCGCGATCGTGTCGCCGTGATCCTGGGCGAAGTAGCCCACCTGGACTTCGTGGCCCCATACGACGAGGCCCGCGTCGACATCGAAATCTTCCTCGGCGCCCGGCGCCGTGCGGAGGAGGGAGCGGAGCATGGTCGTCTTCCCCGCCCCGTTGCGGCCCATGAGCGCGACCTTTTCGCCGCGGGAGACACTGGCGGTGAAGTTGTCGATCACGCTGAGGTCGCCGTACGACTTGGCGAGGCCCTTGATCTCGAGCGGATGGCGGCCCGAGGGGCGCTTCATATCGAAGCGGATGTACGGGCGCTGGATGTTGGACTTGGCGAGGTCGGAGGTCTGAAGGCGCTCGACCTCTTTCTTACGCGACGTGACCTGGCTGGAGCGGGTACCGGCGGAGAAGCGGGCGATGAAGTCGTTCAATTGCGCGATCTTCTTTTCGCGCTGCGCGTTCTCGGCCTCGATGCGGGAGCGGATCTGAGTCTTGGCGAGCACCATGTCGTCATAGCCGCCGGTGTAGAGGATAACGCTCTCGTAATCGATGTCGGCGACGTGGGTCGAGACGCTGTTCAGGAAGTGGCGATCGTGCGAGATGACGATGAGGACGCCCTCGTAATAGGTGAGGTAGTCCTGCAGCCAGTGGACCGAGTCGAGATCGAGGTGGTTGGTGGGCTCGTCGAGGAGCAGCGCGGGCGGACGTCCGAACAGCGCTTGCGCGAGCAAGACGCGGACCTTCTGGCCGCCCTGGATCTCGCCCATACGGCGCTCGTGGAGGCTGTCTTCGACGCCGAGTCCGGCGAGCAGGGTGGCGGCGTCGGCCTCGGCGGTGTAGCCGCCTTCGTCGCCGACGATGCCTTCGAGCTCGCCGAGGCGCATGCCATCGTGATCCGAGAGCTCTTCGTACGGCTTGGAGTAAAGGGCCTCGCGCTCGGCGAGGGCTGCCCAGAGCGGGGCGTTGCCCATGATGACGGTGTCGACGACGCGGAAGTCGTCGAACGCAAACTGGTCCTGACGGAGAATGCCGAGTTTCTTCGGGCGGGTGACAGACCCCTTCGAGGGCTCGATTTCGCCCGAGAGGATCTTCATGAGGGTGGATTTGCCGGCGCCGTTGGGGCCGGAGATAGCGTAGCGTCGTCCGGGGAGGAACGTGGTCGTAACGTCTTCGAAGAGCGTACGTGCGCCGTAGCGCATGGAAATGTTGTTGAGGGAAATCAAGGGGGTAATTCTATTTTACTATGGGCGAAGGCTCTCTGCTGGGGCTTTTCGCGCAGGAGCCGTGGAACCGTTTTCATTGATTCCACGTCACTTATATTCTGGCGGTCTTCGTGCATAGACGCCGGTGTAGCGAAATGCGGCTTCTCTTCCAATCCCGGGTCGTCTGGGCCATCCTCGGCATCGCGATTCTGCTGCTGAATCCGGCGGGGATTTGCGCCGGGACTCCCGGGGCTTCGTCGCCTTCGCATCCTTGCTGCCCGCCGTCCGCACCAAGTGCGCCCGTGACGTCGAGTTGCATTTGTATCGACCGGCAGCCGGCGGCTCCGGTGTTGCCGACACTGGCGGACAACGGTCCGGTGCTGACGGTGGCTCCGGCGGCGGGCGTCGAGCTAGACATACCCGCGGTCGCTGAGTTCGCCGCGTTCGATCTTCCTATCGGGTCTCCACAGGACCTCTCCGTCTCCTTCCATCAGCTTCTGCTCTAGAAACAACCGCTCTCCTTCGTTCGATCGCGATTCCTTAAGGAGATTTCTATGCAGGTCGCAAGACTACTTGCGGCGGGAGTGTGGTTGGCGGCGGTGTTGTCCGCTCAGGACGACCCGTTCGCGGGCGTGACTGCGAAGTCCACCACCACGACCGAAAATCAGGGCTGGTTCAAGAAGGACCTCGGCTTCCGCGGCGAAGCGATGTCCGAGTTCACGACCGACGCGGACGGCAACGGCGCGAGCCGGCAGTCGCTCGGATTCGAGGTCCTGAAGAAGTTCTCGACCGCGACGTCGACGGTGGCGAGCTTCGACTTCCAGGGGCGGATGGTCCGGCGCGATGGGTACAACCCGGTGCAGAACGACCTGATGGGCGCGATGAACCCCGGGTGGTCGTTCGAATATCACAACCTCTACGCGGACATCTATAACGTGGTCGGAATCGGCAAGGTGAATTTCCGCGCGGGACATTTCTATGTGCCGTTCGGACTGAACCTTCAGACCGATACCCATGGGACGGTGCTCCAGCTCTCGAACGAGAGCAATTTCGGCTTCGAGCGCGATTGGTATGCCGGCGTGTGGGGGTCGATCAACCGGCACCTCAATTACGACGCGTATTACCTGGTGGGGTCCGGCTACGACCTCAAGTTCAAGGGACAAAGCGGCCTCGCGGCGGTGCGCGTCAGCCTGGCCAACCGGTTCAGTTCGGAGCACGGGCTGGAAGGCGGCGTGTCGGCGATCGCGGGAGAGCGGCTGGACGAGATGAACCGGCCGCTGAAGACGGAGCGGTTCGGGGTGGACGGGCGGTATCGGCGTGCGGCGCAGGGCGGGTCGTTGGCATTTACGACGGAGCTGAGCGGTGGCCGCGATGCGCGCGAGCGGGTGCTGGCGGACCTCAATCAGCTCGAATATCTGCGCGCGTCGCGCCGGTGGGGCGTCGCGGGACAGTACCGGCATATCCACGGCGAGGCGGGTGTCGCGGGCGAGTTCACCTGGTACTTCCGCAACGACGTGGCGGGGTCGAACGCGCATTGGCTGAAGCTGAACGTGGCGCGGCAAGCGGCTCGGACCGTCGTGACGCTCCAGTATTACTTCTATCGGTAGGACACATATGAAACAGCTATTTGCATTTCTACTTCTGGCCGCGGCGCCGCAGGCTCTTTTCGGCGCGATCGGGTGCACGCTGAGCAACCCCGCCGAGGATTTGAAGTACCTGTATCCCGCGATGACGACCTATAAAGAGGAGCTGATGGAGTTCCCGAAGCTGAAGGACGGCGCGACGCTGTTCAAAGGCCTGCGGGCGCGGCTGGGGAGCGACCTCGACCCGATCTACGAGACCTACGAGACGCCGTACACGGTCTACAGCGTGTACCAGGGCGCGGTGAAGATCGGGGTCGTGCACGGGGTCAATGTGCCGGGCAAGGGCGGCGTGATCCAGGTGTTTCTGGCGACCGACCCGAAGACCGCGGAGATCCAGAACTTCTTCTTCCAGCGGCTGGAGAGCCCGGCGGCACGGCAACTTCGCGACAAGGAGTTCCGAGCGCAATTCAAGGGGCTGACGCTGGGGGATTTTTACAAGCACGATTACTACGCGGCGGCGTCGCCCGGCGCGAAGGCGGACAAGGTCGCGGGGGTGAAAGCGCCTGCCGTCGACCCGGCCGGCAAGCCGGATTACCAGGCCAGTTTGCGGGGCATCCGCAAGAATCTCATCCTGCTCGACTGCTTCGTCTACGGGCGGCGGTTCGAGCCGTTTTTCGAGCGGGCACAGCAGGCGGGGAAGAAATGAAACGAGCCGGTCGGGCTGAAGCCCTCCGCAGGCTGAAGCCTGCCCCACGTCGTAAGGAGTTTTATTTATGAGGAAGATATTTCTGTTTTGCGCAGTCATCGCCGTTATGGCGGGTGTTTTCATCTGGCGCGCTGCCGCCAAGCCGAGCCGCTTCGGAGCGTTTGCGGGCGCGCCGAAGGTCGAGATCGCGACGCTGATCGCGGACCCGAAGGGACATAGCGGAAAGCTTTACCAGATCGAGGGCACGGTGTCGGAGCAGTGCAAGTCGATGGGCTGCTACTTCTTCTTCAAGTCGGGGAAAGACGAACTGCGGGTGGACCTGCAAGAGGTCGCGATGACGGCCCCGATGCGCGAAGGGCACAGGGCTCGTGTCGAGGGACAGGTCGTGCCGTACAACGACGGGTACCAGTTTTACGCAAGCGCCGTGGAGTTTTCCAAATGACTAAAAGCATCTTTGGCAGGTACGTGACGTTGGCAGTGAAGAACCTGAAGCGGCGTCCGGTGCGGACGGGGCTTACGGTGGCGGGGGTCGGTCTCGCGGTGACGGTCGCGGTGTCGCTCGGCGGGTTCATGCTGGGCTACAGCAGCGCGATCGATAAGAGCATCAACATGCTCGGGTTCCAGGTGATGATCATGGCGAAGGGCTGCCCCTACGAGGCCGCGACCATGATGCTGAAGGGCGGCACGGGTCTGCTCTACCTGCCCGCGGACACCTACGGGAAGGTCAAGAGCGATCCGGAGATCGAGACGATCACGCCGATCTTCGTGGGCGTCGCGCAGAAGCAGGGCAGCTCGATCCGCGACGACGGCGGCGGGAGCAACTTCTCGGTCGTGAGCGGGATCGAAGTGGCGAGCTATCGCGTGATGAAGCCGTGGATCGGGTTCAAAAAAGGCGCCGGATACGACAACGGCCGCTGGTTCACGGCGAGCGCGCGCGATGAAGTGGTCCTCGGGTTCGAGGCCGCCGAATACGAACAGCGTAAGGTCGGCGATAGCTTCTACGCCTCGATCACGCCGGCGGGGAAGCCCGATGCGGTGCTGCACGAGTTCAAAGTGGTCGGGGTGCTCGACCGCACGGGGACGCAGGACGACGGCACGGTGTTCATGCCCATCGACGTGGCGCGCGAGTACTTCGGGCGGCCGGACCAGCTCACGATTCTCGGCATCAAGCTGAAGCAGTTCAACGCGTTTAAGATGCGCGAGTTCGAGGCGCGGTGGCTGAAGCTGCCGGAGGTGCAGGTGGTGGGCTTGCAGCAGGTGAAGAACACGTTGGTAAACCTGGTGGGCACCGCGCAGACCATGATCGCGGCGGTGGCTGCGATCGCGATCATCGTGGCGCTGATCGGCGTCATCAACACAATCCTGATGTCGGTGTACGAGCGGACTTCGGAGATCGGGATCATGAAAGCGCTGGGCGCGCGGCGCGGGTCGATCTTCCAATTGATCTGGATGGAGACGGTGATGGTGTGTCTGGCGGGAGGACTGGCGGGGTCGGCCGCGGCGGTGATCGGGTCGGGGCTGGTCGAGCGAGCGATCAAGGCGGTGGCGGACCTCGGGGTAGCGGGGTCGGTGGTGCACATCACGCCGGCGGTGATCGGGTACGCGGTGGGCGGAGCGGTGGTGTTGGGCTTCTTCGGCGGGCTGTACCCCGCGTGGCGCGCATCGTCGATGCGGCCGGTGGAAGCGATCGGGAAAGGGGCATAGCGATGCGAGACATAGTGATCGAAGCGCACGGGTTGAAGCGGTATTACCACCGCGGCAGCGAGACGGTGAAAGCGCTGGACGGCGTCGATGTATCGATCCGGGCGGGCGAGATCGTCGCGATTCTCGGGCCGTCGGGGTCGGGCAAGACGACGCTGATCAATCTGCTTTCGTGTCTGGATGCGCCGACGGAGGGGACGCTGGTGGTGGCAGGCCGCAGCGTCGCGGGGCTCGCGGAGGATGAGCTCGTGGAGGTGCGGCGCGGGGTGCTGGGGTTCGTGTTCCAGCAGTTCGCGCTGCTGCCGACGCTGACCGTGACGGAGAATGTCGAGCTGCCGCTGACCTTTCTGGACCGTCCGATCGACCCGCGGAAGACGCGCGAGATTCTGGAGACGGTGGGGCTGGCGGATCGGGCGGACCATCTGCCCCACGAGCTTTCCGGCGGACAGATGCAGCGCGTGGCCATTGCACGGGCGCTGATCGCAGACCCGAAGATTCTGGTGGCGGACGAGCCGACGGGGAATCTCGACTCGGTCACAGGGCAAGCGATCATCGACCTGTTTCAGCGGCTGGCGAAGGAGCAGGGGCTGGCGATTCTCCTGACGACGCACAATCCGGCCTTCGGGCACGCGGCGGATCGGGTGATCACGCTGCGGGACGGACGAATTGTGGATGAGGATGCCGGGGCTGCGCAGGGAGGCGGTTCTTCGGGACTGCTAGAGGCTCCATGCCGCAATTGATACGGGCGGGCGCCGTGCTGGCCGCCATGGCACTCGCGGCGACGGCACAGCAGCGTTTTCGGATCGACAGCAACCTCATTCTGGCGCCGGTCACGGTGACGGACGCCCGGGGCAGGTATGTCTCCGATCTTGCGAACGAGGCGTTCACGATCCTGGAGGACGGCCGTCCCCAAAGGATCGTGAGCATCTCGCGCGAGGCCACCCCAATCTCTCTCGGGGTCGTGATCGACACCAGCGGCAGCATGGTGAACAAGTGGCCCGCCGTGAGGAGCGCCGTCTCTTCGTTGCTGGAAGGTCTCGACGACCGAGACGAGATGTTCCTCCTCACCTTCGCGGATTCGCCCTGGAGACAACTGGACTTCACGGGAGACCCGGCTGCTCTCGCGACCAGGCTCGGACAGCTACGACCGGTCGGGAGCACGGCCCTGTACGACGGAGTGGTGCAGGCCGTCTCGCAAATGCGGCGAGCGCGGCCCGGCTCGAGGAAGGTGCTGTTCCTCGTATCCGACGGCGGCGACAATCACAGCCGGGCGACGGAACGGGAAGTGCGCCGGTTGGTGGAAGAGGAGGACGTGCAGGTCCACGCCATCGGAATCCACGACGTGATGCCGGACATGGAGGAGCGGCGCGGCCCGTGGATACTCGAAGACCTGTCCGAGATGACCGGCGGGCAGCACTATATGATCCGCGACGCCGGGGAGCTTCCGCGCTTGGCGCGCCGAATCGGCGAAACGATCCACCAGCAGTACGTAATCGCTTATCAGCCCGATCTGCCGGCGTCGCCGGGCAAGTTTCGGCGGCTGACCGTGAAAGTGCGAACACCCCCGAATTCCGCAGCACTTCGCGTCAACGCCCGCAGGGGCTATCGGGCGCTGTAACCGCTGACGTCGCGTTTGCGCCTGTGATAGCGTAAACCACGATGAAGCTCCTATTGTGCCTGATCGCCGGCGCGTCCTTATGGGCGCAGCCGGGGCGCGGACCAGCGCCGGTGCAGTCCCCTGAGGTGTCCGCGGACGGGAAGGTGACTTTCCGCCTGCGCGCGCCCAACGCCAAAGAGGTCGCCGTCACGGGAATCGGACAGCGCCTCGTGATGACGAAGGACGAGCAGGGCGTCTGGTCGGCCACGACCGAGCTGAAGCCCGACCTCTACACGTACAACTTCTCGCTCGACGGCGTCACAATGATGGACCCGGCGAACAAGGAGCGGAAGACGGGCTGGGCGGGAGTCGGCAACAGCCTGTTGCGGGTGCCGGGATCGGCGATCGTCGATCCGCCGAGCGGACCGCGCGGCACGGTGGCGCATCATTATTACCACTCAGCGCTGATCGGCGACGACCGCGATTACTACGTCTACACGCCTCCGAACTACGATGCGAATCGCAAGGAGGCGTACCCGGTCTTCTTCGTGCTGCACGGGCTGGGGGACGATGCGGCGGCGTGGACCAACGTCGGCGCGGCGAATACCATCCTCGACAACCTGATCGACTCGGGCAAGGCGAAGCCGATGATCATGGTCAACACACTCGGCTACGGGACGGCTGACGGCACGCGCGGCGCGATGGGGCAGCCGATGATCCCGATGTTCGCGAAGGCGCTGGTCGAGGAGGTGCTGCCGCAGGTGGAGAAACAGTATCACGTCGCGAAGGACCGGAACTCGCGCGCGATCGCGGGGCTCTCGATGGGCGGCGCGGAGGCGTTCTACACCGGGCTGAACAATATCGATAAGTTCGCGTACGTGGGGTCGATGAGCGGCGCGTTCGTGATGTGGCCGCGGGCGAATCCACAGCCCCCGGCTCCCCCTGCGCCTCCAGCGGCAGGCGCTCCCGCCGGTCGCGGCGGCGGTCGCGGCGGTGGGCGTCCTCTGGAAGCGGCGGATTTCGAGAAGAACTTTCCTAATCTGACGGCGAAGTCGGCCGGACAGTTGAAGCTGCTGTGGATGGCGTGCGGGACGGAGGATGGTCTGCTCGGCGTCAACCAGCAGTTCGCGGCGTGGATGAAGTCGAAGGATATCCAGTTTACGCAGAAGGAAGTGCCGGGATTCGCCCACGTGTGGCCGCTGTGGCGGCAGAATCTGGCGGAGTTGGCGCAGGTCGTGTTCCAAACGAAGGGAAAATAACATGAGATACGCAATCGCGACGTTGTTCTTGGCAGGATCGATGTGGGCCCAGGCTCCTACGCCTGCGGCTCCGGCGCAGCCTGGACGCGGCGGACGTGGTCCGCAAGGCCCGGTAGTGGTGTCGCCCGAGGTGGGCGCAGGGAAGATCACGTTTCGGATTCACGCTCCCAAGGCGGAGTCGGTCAGACTGTCGGCGGGCGACATTCCCTCGAGTGGACAGGCGCCTGCGATGACCAAGGGCGAGAACGGTATCTGGGAGGTGACACTCACGCCGCCGCCGGGCGCGTACCGCTACGTCTTCAACGTGGACGGCGTGCGCACGATCGACCCGGTGAATCCGTCGACCAGCGAATCGAACGCAAACACATGGAGCCTGGTGTACCTGCCGGGCGCGGAGTGGATGGACACGAATCGCGTGCCGCACGGCACGGTGGCGTCGGTAACGTACTACTCGGAAGCGCTCAAGCGGAATCGGCGGATGCACGTCTACACGCCACCGGGGTACGAGACGAGCACGCAGAAATACCCGGTGTTCTACCTGCTGCACGGCGCGAGCGATTGCGACGATTCGTGGACGTCGGTGGGGCGCGCGGGCTTCATTCTCGACAACCTGATCGCGGCCAAGAAGGCAAAGCCGATGGTGGTCGTGATGCCGGCGGGGCATACCAGCCGGACGGGCGGTGGCGGTGGCGGTCGCGGCGCGGCCGGTCAGCCGGACGAGTTCCAACAGGACTTCATCAACGACATCATGCCGTACGCCGAAGCGCACTACCGGGTGTTGACGGATCGCAACCATCGCGCGATCGCAGGACTCTCGATGGGCGGTAGCCAGACGCTGAATGCGTCGCTGACGCATCTCGACAAGTTCGCCTATATCGGCGTCTACAGCTCGGGACTGATCGGGTCGTTCCCGAGGCCCGCACAGCCCGGACAGGCGGCGCCGCCCGCGCCGACGGGTCCGAGTTGGGAAGAGACGCACAAAGCCGACCTCGACAACCCGGCGAAGAAAGGCGTGAAGCTCTTCTGGTTCGCGACAGGCGTGGACGATGGGCTGATGTCGACCAGCAAAGGCACGGTCGAAATGCTAAAGAAGCACGGCTTCTCGCCGTCGATGAAAGAAAGTCCGGGAGCGCATACGTGGATCAACTGGCGTGAATACCTGAACGAGTTCGCGCCGCAGTTGTTCCAATAAAACCTTCTGGCCACGAATGCACACGAATGAACACGAATAAGGCGTTCATTCGTGTTCATTCGTGTGCATTCGTGGCCTATTTCCCCTTCTTTACGATTTGCAGAATTTGCGTCTGAGAGTTCGGCACGTATTCCATTACGGCGCCTTGATCGCGTAACGTCTTTGTCAGTTTTTCGGTGTCGATTTCCTGGACCGCTTTCTTTTCTTCGATTGCCGCTTTCGCGGCGACTCCCGCGGCTTGTCCGATGATCATGTACTGCGGCTCCATCCTTACGGAGGAGTAAGCTACGTGGCTCGCAGAGAACGCCGCCGTCACCAAAAGATTCGTGGCCTCCGCGCGTTTCGGGAGCATCACGCGGTACGGGATCTGGTAGGGCTTTACCGCGACTTGCATGTCGCCTTCGTTGCGGACGAAGCCGTTCTCGTCGACGACTCTTTCAAGGTTGTGACTGTCGCTGTTGTAGGAGCCCATGCCGATGGGGTCGGGCTTCGTCAGGTCCGTCTGCAGATCCTTTTGGACCACCACGTATTCGCCGACCATGCGGCGGGCTTCGCGGATGTAGAGCTGGTAGGGCCAGTTGTCGTTGTCGGTGAATTCGTCGCGGCAGAGGCCCCAGGTGTTCATCTCGTTGTGTAGGGCTTGGGGGACTTGCGGGTCGTTGGCGAGGAAGTAGAGGAAGCCGGCGATGTAGTCGCGATGAGCCTGGGCGATGCGGGCGCGCTCGGCGTATGTGCCGTCCGGATAGCCGTAGCTGCCGCCGATGTAGTCGGTGGAGAAGGCTCCGTTGTTGTTGACGTCGGTCTTGCCGTTGGGGAGCCGGTCGACCTTCATGTAGCTGCTGAGCGGCCCAGGCTTCGCGGCGATCAGGCGGGCGAGGAGCGCGTAACGGACGGGGTCGTAGTTGGCCGGGCGCGGGAAGGCGCGGCGATTGTCGGGGACGTCGGTGAAGCACATCCGGTAGTTGTAGGCCTGGACCTTCTTGTCGGCGGAGCCCGCGGGCGCGACCGGAGTTGGGGAGATCTCGGGGAGCAGACGGCCGGCGGCGTCGCGCGGGTTGATGTCGACGAGGAATTGGTGGAACGGGGTCTTCTCGCGGACACCGGCGAGCGACTCGCCGTACTGCGACGAACTTTCGCGGCCCACCGTGTACGTGATGCCGGCCTGCGCCATCAGGTCGCCTTCGTAGCCGGCGTCGATGAAGACGGCGGCGGTGAACTCGCTGCCGTCCTCGGTGGTGATGGCTTCGACGGTCGTGCCGCGCTTCCGGACGCCGGTCTTCTCGCGGAGGCGCTGACGTTCGAAGAGGCCGACACCGGCAGTACGGAGCATGTCGCGGAAGATCTGCTCGGCGACGTGAGGCTCGTGGAGCCAGGAGATTTCGTTGCCATAGCGCGGCATCTGGTAGTGGTTGCCGACGCGCCAGTAGAACTCGAGGGCGTAGCCGCCGATCACTTCCTTCTTGCCGTAGTCGGTCCAGCCGAGGCCTCCGGAGACCATGCCGCCGAGGTGCGCCGTGGGTTCGACGAGGGCGGTGCGGAGTCCCTGGCGCGCAGCGCTGACGGCGGCGATCACGCCTCCGGCGGTGCCGCCGTACACGACGACGTCGTAGGCGCGAGAGGCGGCCGGAGCAGCGCCGGCGGCGGCGAGAACGAGGGCGAGAAGGCGGCGGATCGGCATAAAGGAAGCTGCTATGATAACGCGCATGCTGAAACTGATCACGCTCGCGCTGATGGCGGTCTTCGCCGTAATGGCCGCCGACCTTCCCAACCGGAAATACCTCGATCTCTCGGCGATCAAGAAGATGGTGGCGGCCGCCGAGGCGGAAGCGCAGAAGCGCAACGTCAGGGTGACGATTTGCATCGTGGACGATAGCGGCGACCTGCTGTTCCTGCAAAAGGCCGACGGCGTGACGCGGAACACGGTGTCCTTCGCGCAGAAGAAGGCGCGATATGCGGCGATTTACGGACGGCCGTCGAAGCGGGCGCAGGATGCGCTGAAGGGCGGCGACATGCTGCCGCTGGTCGCGCCGGACGGGTTCCCGAATCAGGGCGGATTGCCGATTCAGGTGGATGGCATCACGATTGGGGCGATGTCGTGCAGCGGGGCGGCGTCGGAGGTCGACGAGGCGATCGCGCAGGCGGGGATCGACGCGATTTTGAAGTAAATCGCGTCAGCGATTTCAGGGTTTTGCGCGTCTGAGTGGTATGAAGCTGCTGTTGGTCGCGATTGCGATTGTCTGCAAAATGTTCGGCCAGGCGCCAGCGTTCGAAGTGGCGTCAGTGAAGCCGTGCACGGAGGAACAGCAGCGGCAGTTCCCCATCGGACTCTTCGCCTATCCCGGCGGCCGACTACGCGTCACCAACGAAACGCTGCGCCAGTTGATCCACGACGCGTACGGCCTGGAGATGCACCAAATTCTCGGCGGTCCGGCGTGGCTCGATAGCGAGCGGTGGATCGTAGAGGCAAAGGCGCCGGAAGCATCCGCGGGAAAGCCGGAGATGCGGCTCATGCTCCAAACGCTGCTCGCCAACCGCTTCGGATTGAAAATCCATCGCGAGACGAAGACGGAATCGGTGTACGCGCTGGTCGTGGCGAAGGGCGGCCCGAAGCTCAAGCCTCCGAAGGACTCGACGCGCGCCCCGTTCGTGGGCTTCGGACGGACCGGCCCGGTTACGGCGGAGGCGCTGTCGCAGACGTTCTCCGGTCAGAATGCGACGATGGACTTGCTCGCATACCGGCTCTCGCAACACCTGCGCCGTCCGGTGACGAACAAGACGGGGATCGAGGGGAACTTCGATTTCCTGATCGAATACTCGGGGGCCGATTCGCAGACGACGGCGCCGCCGCTGGATCGCGCGATTCAGGATCAGGTGGGATTGAGGCTCGTCACTGAGCCGGGGTCGGTCGAGGTGATCGTGGTGGACGGCGCAGCGAAGCCATCCGCAAATTAAGCGCGACTGCGGCTGCGAGTGAGAACGCGATGAGAGTCCAAAGTGCTGGAGCCGGCATGAGGGCGATCTGCGCGATGTCGGGGGACGACGTGGTGTACCAGCGCCAGAGATTCGCGACGCTCGTCCGCCCGGAGTAGCCGCCGTACAGCGGGACGAGTTTCGCCAGCCAGGTCGCGCAGATCACATACGTCCAGACCGTGACCGTCGCGATGCGCAGGGCGATCCCGGCTCTGCCACTACGGGCCATTCCGGCGACGCAGAGACAGAGAATCGGCGCGAAGAGCGGCTGGACGTACCACGGCGACGGTGAGACTTGAACACCCGCCGTGACGGTGTACGAGAGCAGCGTCGAGTACACGAGTCCGGCGGCGAAGCTCGCGGCGGCGACGATGAGGGTCGTGTCGATCGGGCGGCGGTGGCGCAGCCAGAGAATCGCGGAGGCGGCGAGGAGCGCCAGCATCACGTCGATGGTGAGGGCGCTGAACGTGGTGTCCGAATTGTTGCCGGACCAGAGGGCGTGAGTGAGGGTCGCGCCGAGCGAGCGCAGCCACGGGAAGTGTGGGAGCGCGTGGAGCATAGCGGCGATCGGGATGCCGCGGCCGGCGGTCTCCTGCATGCCGCTGAGGTCGTGATAGAGGCTGACGTTGCGCGCGTACCAGGGGACGGCGGCGAGCAGCGGCAGGAGCGCAATCGGTCGGCGGACGCGGTAAATCTCGTAGGCGGCGAACGGCAACACCGCGAGGAAATACGCTTTCGTGAGCAGACCGGCAGCGAGAATGATGCCGAAGGCCAGCGCGGCCCCGGGGGTCAGCGCGGCGAGGATGAGAGCGGCGGCGAGCGGGATCGCCAGCCAGTCGTTGGCGACGTGGGCGGTGGCGGCGTAGAACATCTGCGAAGACAGGACGAGGAAGGCTGCGACCTCGGCCCAGCGGTCGTCGAGTCCGAGCCGGGCGGCGATGCGGAGCGTGAGGAGCCCCATCGCGATCGCCGAGAGGATTCCGCAGAGCAGGCGGAGACGGAGGACGCGCGCGAGCAGCGGGGCATTGCTCCACAGGCGGTCGAAAACGGCGAGGATGGCGTACGCGAGCGGCGGCTGGTGCGCCTCGTAGTTCGGCATGTCGGACCGCGCGCCGCCGGTGCGTGGGTCGAGCCCCTGCAATCGGGCGCGGAGTTCGGCGCGCTCAGCGGCGGGTCGCGCGAAGTACTCGTCGAACGCGACCACCTGTCCGATGTTCCGCTTGACGAGATAGCTGCCGGGGGCAAGGGCGAGCGAATCCCAGACCTCCTGCGAGAGCGTTGCCCTGCCCTCGACGGGCAACTCGGCGTGCCGCGCAAGCTGTTCGACGTAGCTGTAGTGGAACGGCTCGTCGAAGCCATCCCAGAGCGGCAGCAAGCCGGCGTAGAGCGCCGCATTGCACGCGCCGTACGCAAGCAGGAGGGCCGTGCGGAGCTTCACGGGTGTTGGGCTTCGTAAAGGAAGCATCCGCGGCGCGTCACAAGGTACCAGATAATGATGCTGTCCATCACAAGGCACATGGTGAGGGTCGCGGCGCGCATCCAGGAGAATCCGCCGTGAGGTGTGGGCGTCGCGATCGACCAGGCAACGCTATCAGCGAAGGTCAGCAGCAGGAACCAAATCGCCCATCGTCTCGCCACCTCCTTCATGCGATAGAGGCCGAACGCGAAAAAAGCGGAGACGCCCCCGAGAATTACGTAGTACAACGTGCGCGAAACGCCGGCTACCGGGTACCCGAATACGCGCGTTTGCAGCGATCCAGGAATCGCCACCAGGTACGCGGCGGCGGAAGCCCACTGAAGTGCCGCAATCACCCGGAGCGCCGCGGGAATTTCCGAGGCTTGCAGGTACGCCGCGCGAACGGGCGCACTCGCGAAAGCTCTCATGGCATACGCAATGACCGCCAGAGTGGCCGCAGAACAACCAAACACCACAATCAGCGCCGCGCCATGCCGACCGCCGTCGATCATCCAAAAAGGTGGAATTCCGGCCAACAAGGCTGCCATGGCAAACAGAACCATGGTCGTGTCCCAAGCCCATGCTTTCTGCTTCCGGAGCGCCTGCCCGAACCCAATAATCAGGCCACACCCGGCCATTGACGCGAACAAAACGGTTTTCAGGTGTGGCGGTTCCGGAGTTGAAGCTTTGGAGACCATGACGGCGAGCAGGGCGAGGGCGAAGAACAAGCCCACCGCCGCACCGCCGAGAATCATGGTCCAGGCGACCACCCTCACGGTTCGCAATTTCTAGGTTCCTCCGGCCTCCGCACAAGGACGGTGAATCGAGAGTCGGCAGGGGTTGGTTTCGATGGTGAGCGCGGAAGGAATCGAACCTTCAACCTAGTGATTAAGAGTCACTTGCTCTGCCAATTGAGCTACGCGCCCATCGTGATTGCGCGGAGACGAGCATCCCCGCCCACGTCTTCCATTCGACTACTTGGCCGCCGTGTGATCACGATCATAGCATAATGGCGCGGGGCATTTCAGTACGTTCGGCAGCGGAAGCCTCCAAAGTGATAAAATGATCCTTAGATGAAAAAATATTCCGTTCAGTTCACCCTTGAGGAGTTGCAGGAGTTGCTGGAACTCGTTGATAATCAACTGTTCCGGATGAAGTACATCGACTCCAAGATCCCCGGGCACAAGCCGAATCCGGATAAACTGAAGGCCGCCACCACTGCCGTTCAGAACCTGCGCGATACGTTCAAGAACGCCAAGGGCTTCAAGACTCGGGTAGCTTAATTTCCACTCACCGCTTTCGGCCCTTCCGGCGGGAGGGCCGCGGCGGCCAACTGCACAATATCCATCAACTTGGGTGGCGTCTGGGTTACCGCGCCTAGCGCATCTCGGAACATCGTCTGGCAGAACGGGCACGCCGTGCCGATCACAGACGCCCCGGTCGCCACCAATTCTTCCGCACGCTCCACGTTCACGCGTTTCCCCTGCTCTTCTCCCAGGAACATCTGTCCGCCGCCCGCTCCGCAGCAGAACGACCGCTCGCGCGCGCGACGCGGGTCCTCGACTTCAGCGTACTTGCCCGCCACCGCGCGCGGCTCCTCATAGACATTGCGATAGCGGCCGAGATAACACGGGTCGTGGAACACGGTCCGCTCGCGGCTGTTGGTGGCGGCAGGCAGGCGATCCTGAATGCGCGCGAGGAGCTCGCTGTGATGCTCGATCTCGAACGTCGCGCCGGCCTCGCGCCAGTCCGTGCCGATCGTGCGCACGCAATGCGGGCAGATCGACACCATCTTCCCGACCTTCGCAGTCTTCAGCGTTTCGATATTCTGCTCGGCGACTTGGGTGAAGGCGAGGTCGTTGCCGAGACGGCGGGCCGGGTCGCCGGTGCACTTCTCCTTCTTTAGGACGCCGAACGTGATGCCGGCATGGCGCAGCACGCGTGCCAGCGCGACGACGATCTCGCGCCCCTGCGGATCGTAGGCGCCCATGCAGCCGAGCCAGAGGCAATATTCCTGGGAGCCGTCGTAGATGGGGAACTCGCTCTTCTCGATGAACTTCGAGCGCTCGCTGGCGGGGAAGCCGAGGGCGTTGCCGTTTCGCTCGAGATTGAGGAACAGCTTCGTGCCGTACTCGTTGTCCCACTTGCCGGTGTTGACGGCGCCGCGTCGAAGTCCGATGATCATCGGCAAATGTTGGATACCGACCGGGCACTGAAACTCGCAGCCGCCGCAGGTGGTGCACTGGAACGCAGCGACCTCCGAGATGTGTTTGCCGAGCAGCGGTTCTTCGTTGCCGGGACCGAACTCGCGCAGATAGCCGCGGAGGCCGAGGACGATTTCTTTGGGGTTGAGCACCTTGCCGGTGTTGGCGGCGGGGCAATGCTCGGTGCAACGCCCGCATTCGACGCACGTGAAGGCCTGCAGGGAGTCGATGCGGGTGACGTCCTTGCCGGTGTCGAGTCCGAAATCCTCGTCGCCGGAGAGCGGCGGGATGCGGCTGAAGCCGTCGCGACGCAGGAACACTGTGATCGGACTAAAGAGCAGGTGCAGGTGCTTCGTGTGCGGGATCAGCGGCAGGAAGATCAGGAGCGCCGCGGTGTGCAGCCACCAGTTGACGCGGCCGGCGACGCCGTCCTCGGGGAGCGCGTAGATGCCGGCGAGGTACGTCACCATGAGCGCGAAGATGAGCAGCGCGATGACACCGGACTCGGCGGTGATCGGTTCGAGCCAGCGAGGGCGGACGACGTATCGGCGATAGAACAGGCCGGCGATCGAGATCGCGACGGCGATCGCCCAGACGGCGACGAAGCCGAAATAGAAGTGCCCGAAAGCGGTGGCGGGGTTGAGGAATGGGACGCCGAAGCCGGCGGCAAGGTGGTTGACGGTGATCAGCCCGAAGGCGCAGAAGCCCCAGAAGACGAAGGCGTGGGCGAGTCCCGGGAGCGGCCGTTGGCGGATGACCTTGCCTTGTAGGGCGACCTCCCAGAGGAATTGGCGGACGCGCGGGCCGATGGGATTGACGTCGAAATCGGTGGTCGGACGCGAGCGGCGGACGATGTCGAGGACGGAGCTGAGGCGCCGCCAAAACCACGCCGCGGAGGCGGCAATCGCAAGGATGAGAATGATGCGCTGCGTCCAGACCATGTCGCTCAAGTCTGACTGTAGCATGGGGTTCGGCGGAGGCAGGTCGTCACGGTAGAATGGGCATACGCGATCGGCCCGGGTGGCGAAACTGGCAGACGCAACGGACTTAAAATCCGTTTTTCCGAAAGGAGAGTGCGGGTTCAATTCCCGCCCCGGGCACCACTTCGTTTCGATTCCGTTACTCGCCAGCGGGTTCCGGTGGGCGCAAGTAGTTGGGAGAGGCAACTACGTAGGCGATCATTCGCACAACGCTCTCATTAGCGTTTACCGGAATGAGGACCGTTGCCGGATGCTCGCTCGTGAAGACCCGGAAGATCTCGTCGGCAAACGCCTGACCAATCGCCTCGACGCCCTTAAAATCAAGGACGACGCTGCGAAACCGGTCGAGGCGAGCCATGAGACGCTTCGCTTGTGATCTCGAAACCAAATTGTCATTTCCTTCTCTGGCGAGGGAAACCGGAACCATTGTCTTGTCGAGGTCCAGTCCATCCGCCGACGAACACGCGAGAGCTACTTCCTCAGATGTGCGAGTCGTATTGTCTGCGAGTTCCATAAACACAGCGGTTCCTTCCTGATTTTCGTCGGGTTGACCGATCCAGTCGTACTCCTGCGCAGATTTATGGCTAAACCAAACGCCGCCGGACAGGATGTTGAAATTGTCCAGCATGCGCGACGTCATGTAAATCCCTTGTCCCGAATGCTTGGAGGGATCCGTCGTGAGCTTTCCCTTGGTCAGTTCAAGAACGGCTTGTCTTTCATCGGTCAAATCAAATGCTGTTTGAATCTTCCTGAAGATCCCGACGCCATCGTCAATAATTAGGATGCGTGTTATGCCTTGGGCGCGAGTAAGCCACGTCAGAACCTTCTTTCCGCCTGAGTGGTCAATCGCATTGTTCAACATCTCCGAAAAACAGATCTGCCAGATTTCAAGAGGATCCGCCGGGAGGTCGACGAGGTGGGGCCGGACGTCGGCGCGCCAAACGTCATACTCATCCAGTGCGTTGGTTAACTCGTAACGCTTCGATATTTCGACAGTCGGCTTTTCGGTCAACCCTCACCTACTTTGAGCCAGCACATCTCCAGCCACTTCTCGCGCGAAATCAATATCTTACGCTGTCGCGGACCTTTTGCGAAATTGCCAAACTCTGGCGAGAGGCAATCCGACAACAATCCCCTCAACCTCCGTCCCACATTCGGTAAACTGTACGGAACCCTATGGAGATCGTGCAGCAGCCCCGCGACGAGTTTTTAGAGGTCGTTTTCACCGGACGGCTCGACGGCTATTGGGCGGGACACCTCGCCACGACCGTCACCGAGGCGATGCATGAGGGGAAGCACGCCGTTCGCGTCAACCTCGCTCAGGCCACCTTTATCAGTTCCGCCGGCATTGGCGTTTTGGTGCGGCTGTACCAGCAGTTCGCGGCTGTGAACGGGTCGTTCGCGGTCCTCGATCCCTCCGCCTCCGTGAAGAGGATTCTGGAGCTCGTCGGCGTCTCGGAGATCCTGTCCGGGACGAAACTGCCTCCGGGGGGCGCGGCGGCGAAGACCGAGCCTGCCTTCGAGCGGCGGGCGGTCGACGGCGGCACAATGGAACTGCTACCGCTGCGCGATAGCGCGGAGCTCGTCTGCCAGGTCGTCGGCGAGCCTTCCAAGCTGCGTGGCGCGGGCTTCACCGCCGACGATTGCCGAGGCGTCCCGATCACCGAGAACCGTTTCGCCTTGGGCCTCGGCGCGTTCACCGACGATTTCTCGCAGGGCCAGGACCGTTTCGGGGAATTCGTCGCGGTCGCGGGCGCCGCCGCCGGGCAGCCGACCGACGGCACCAATGTCGCGGACTTTCTAACGTCGTCGGGATCCTTCGTGCCGCGAGTCGCGACGCTGTACGGGATCGTCTGCGACGGCGCGTTCTCCCGGCTCGCCCGCTTCGAGAGCGGCGCCGCGCCGATCGCGTTCAGCGCGCTCATCGACGCATGCCTGGACGCTTCGGGCGCCGACACAGCGGGGTTCGTGATCGCCGCGGAATCGGCCGGGCTCATGGGCGCGTCGCTGAAACGCGCGCCGGTGGGCGGCACGGCCAAGCTGTTCGCGTTCCCGGAGATCCGGTCGTGGTTTTCGTTCTCTCCTGAGCGCTGCCACACACGGGCGCTCGTGCTGATCGCCGGGGTCGCGAGCAAATCGCCGCCGGAACCGCTGACGCCACTGCTGCGCCTGCTGGCCAAGCGCACGCAGACGGTCGGGCACTTTCACGCGGCGGCATTCGGCTACCGTCCGCTGCCGAAAGGACGGCTCGATCTGCGCAACACCGCGCGCGGCATGTTCGACGCGGGCGGCTTGCAGGGCGTCCTGCACCTTCTCGCCGACGATCGCGAGATCGGCGGCGGGGGCGAGAGTGAGCTGCTGCGCGGGGCGTGCTGGATGAGTCCGATTCGCCAGGCGGCGAGAGGAGAGGCGCAATGAGTCTGGTCATCGGGGCGGCGACCATCGGGTTTATCCTGGCGCTGCTGGCGCTGGGCGTGTACATCAGTTTTCGGATTTTCGAGTTCCCGGACATCACGGCGGAGGGGTCGATCACGCTCGGCGCCGCGGTGGCTGCGGTGCTGTTGACGCACGGCTGGCAGCCGGTCGCGGCGACCGCGATGGGGGCGTTGGCAGGCGGGGTCGCGGGGGCATTCACCGGGGTGCTCGCGATGAAGTTTCAGGTGAACCGGCTGCTCGCGGGCATCCTTACGATGACCGCGCTCTACTCGGTCAACCTGCGCATCATGGGCAAGAGCAACGTGCCGCTGCTGCACGACCGGTCTCTCGTGACGCAGGCGGAGAGCGTCGGACAGCGCCTCTTCGGGACCGCCGATTTGCACATCATGGGCTGGGAGGTTTCACCGCGCGACGCGGCGGTGATGCTGCTCACTCCGATCGCGGTGGCGCTGATGGCGGCGCTCCTCTACTGGTTTTTCCGCACCAATATCGGGACGGCGATGCGGGCCACGGGCGACAATGCGCAGATGATCCGCGCGATGGGCGCCGACGACGGCCTGATGGTGATTCTCGGCCTCGCCCTCGCCAACGCGATGGTCGGGCTTTCCGGCGCGCTGCTCGCGCAGTACCAGGGTTTCGCCGACGTCCAGATGGGGATCGGCATGGTAGTGTGGGGCCTCGCCAGCGTCATCATCGGCGAGGCGCTGGTGGGCACGATGCAGCTCGGGTACGCGATCACCGGGTCGATCATGGGCTCGGTGCTGTTCCGGCTGCTGGTGGCGATGGCGCTGCGGTGGGGGCTCAATCCCAACGACCTCAAACTGATCACCGCGGCCTTCGTCTTCGCCGCGTTAGTGCTGCCGAGAGCCCTCGCATCCATGAAGAAAAAGCCACAGGGGGCAGCAGCCCATGCTTGAGATTCGCGACGTTCGCAAGACCTTTCATGCCGGCACGCCGAACGAGGTGCGCGCGCTGCGCGGCGTGTTGGCGACGATCGAGCCGGGGTCGTTCACAATCATCATCGGGACCAACGGTTCGGGGAAATCGACGCTGCTGAATGCGGTGGCGGGTAGTTTCTATGTCGACTCCGGGTCGCTCCACATCGACGGCGTCAACGTGACGCGGTGGCCCGAGCATCGCCGCGCCAGCCTGATCGGACGCGTCTTTCAGGACCCGTTCAGCGGGACGGCGCCGGGGCTCTCGATCGCGGAGAATTTCTCGCTCGCCGCGCGGCGCGGCCTGCGGCGGGGGCTCGGCTTTGCGCTCGGTCGCCGCGTACAGGACGAGATGCGCGACGTGGTGCGGTCATTGAACATGAACCTGGAGGGACGGTTGGACAACGCGATCGGGAGCCTCTCCGGCGGACAGCGGCAGGCACTGACGCTGCTGATGGCGACGTGGCGCAAGCCCAAGCTGCTGCTGCTCGACGAGCATACGGCGGCGCTCGATCCGAAGAGCGCCGACCAGGTGATCGCGCTCACCGACAAGATCGTCGCGCGCGACAGTCTCACCACATTCATGGTCACGCACTCCATGCAACAGGCCGCGTCGTTGGGTGACCGGCTCATCATGATGCACCGCGGGCAGATCATCCACGACATTCGGGGAGAGGAAAAGAAACGCGTGCGCGCCACCGAGCTATTGGAGCGATTCGAGGAACTGCGACGGTCCGAGTTGCTCGACGAAGGCGCCGCCGCCATGCTGGAGGCCGCGTATGTCTAGCCCGGTCGTGCGCGTGGCGCGGCGGATGTGGCTCGGGGTCACGTTGATCGTGGCCGCGTCGGGCTTTCTGCTGTTCTCCGATATGAAGCAGCGGAGCACCGGACCCGGCGCGATGCCGCGGATCGCGATCTTCCAGTTCAACTCGGTGAAGCTGTTGGACGATGGCGTTCACGGCCTCATGGATCGCCTGGCCGAAAACGGGTACGTCAACGGGAAGACTGCCATCATCGAGCGGTTCAACGCCGAAAACGATATGCCGACGGCGAACTCGATCGCGCGGCAGATCACGACGGGCGAGTACGGGTACGTCATCAGCATCAGCACGAACTGCCTGCAGGCGACGGCTAACGCCAATCTCGCCGGCCGCGCAAAACACATCTTCGGCGTGGTTGCCGACCCGAGCATCGCGAAGGTCGGGGTCAGCCCGACGAATCCCCTGGACCATCCCAAGCACATGGTGGGGATCGGCAGCCTGATGCAGCCGCGGGAGATTCTGATGTCGGCGCGGCAGTTCAATCCGCGCATCAAGCGTTTCGGGCTGCCTTGGAATCCATCGCAGGCGAATTCGGAGCGCTTCACGACGCTGGCGCGCGCCGCTGCTAAGGACATGGGCGTGGAGATCGTCGAGGCGGCCGTCGACAACACGGCGGCGGTCGGCGAGGCGGTGAGCTCGCTGGTATCGCGCGGCGCGGAAGCAATTCTCGCGCTCGGCGACCTTACCGTAGCGGTCGGTATCGACGCGGCGGTGGCGGAAGCGAAGAAGGGCCGCATCCCGATCTTCTCGGTGATGCAGGACACCGTCGCGCACGGAGCGTTGTATGCCGCCGGTCCCGACTATTACAACATCGGGAAACAGATGGGCGATCTGACGACGCGGGTCCTCAAGGGAGAGGACATGACGAAGATCCCAATCATCTACGACCTGCCGATAGCGTACGCAGTAAATCTGAAGGTGCTGCCGGGATTAAAGGACGCGTGGAGCATTCCGGACGACGTGCTCGCGAAGGCGGCGGTCATCCGCTAAGCGTACGATCCATTACGCATGGACCCCCGGCGGAACCGGCTGTAACCGAAGGACTAGTAACGGAGGTTAACGGCGCATGTACCTTTCGTGTCTCGAATCTGGTAGAACTGCAAGAACGACGATGGGGGTGATGACATGCGCCGTTTGAGAATATTGTGGGTTCTAGCCGCCGCCGCGCTCTTGAGCGCGCAGCAGCAGACGCCGGAGTTGCAGATCCTCGTGATCGGCGGCGAGGGCTCCATCAATAACGTGAAGCAGCGCACAGCGCGGGAGCCGATCGTGGAGGTCCGCGACCGCAACAATCGACCCGTCGCCGGAGCGTTAGTACTATTCGAAGCGCCACGCGACGGCGCGTCGGGGACCTTCCTGGGAGGGTCTTCCTCGCTGAGGGCGACGACCGACGCGCAGGGCCGGGCTGTCGGACAGGGGTTCCATCCGAACAACGCCAACGGCAACTTCCAACTACAGGTCACCGCGACCTTCCAGGGCCTCACCGCTGCAACCGTGATCCACATGTCGAACACCGGAGGGGCGGCCCCACACGTCGCGAAGGCCGCCGGGCACGGGAAGCTGATCGCGATCGTGGTGGCCGCAGGCGCGGCCGCCGCGGCCGGCGGAGCTTACGCCGCTACGCACGGAGGATCTGGTGGAACACCCGCTGCCACTCCCACGACGATCACGGCAGGCGCAGGCACAGTCGGAGGACGGCCGTGATCCGCAGACTCGGAATCTTTGCTCTCGCCGCTCTTGCCCACGCGCAGACCGGCACTCTGGATAGCCCCATGCTCGGGTACGTCGCCGATTCCGCGGGGGCGGTGCGGCCGATCCGCGGCATTCCCGGTTCGGCGACCCTCGGCGCAGCAGTCGACGGCAGATTGCACGGGGTCGCCGTACGACCGGCTTATGCGCTCGGGATCGACGATTCCGGCGCGGCCATTCTCGTCACCGCGGGCGGCCGTCGGACGCTGCCGGTCACCGGCGCGACGAACGTCTTCCTCAGTTCGCGCGGCATGACCGCTGCCATCTGGCGCGGTGGCGCCGCAATACTCGATATCGTCACGGGACTGCCGGACGCGGCTGCGGTGATCCGGTCGATCCCGCTGGACTCGGCGCCCGACGGTCTCGCAATCAGCGATGACGGCGCCTCGATCGCCGTCCTCGAACGCTCGCGCCGCGGGTTCGACACGCTGTCGTGGATTGCGGGCGCAAATGCCCCGGCGGTGCTGTATCGCTCCCGTCGGATCGAATCGATTGCGATGCTCGACTCGGCGGTGCTGGTCGCGGAACGAAATACCGTGAAGCTGGTGTCGCCGTCGTTCGGCCCCCAGGTGGTGGCGGACGGACTCGACGGCGTGATCTCCGCTACAGCGTCCGCAGACGGCTCTCGCATCGTCATTGGAACCGGATCCGGCGCGGTCCAGATCATCGATCGAACGGCAGGCACTCGCCGGACGCTGGACTGCGCATGCACGCCCGGCGTTCTGGCTCCGCTTCGCGGCAACGCGGTTTTTCGACTGAATGATCCTGGCGACGGTCCGCTCTGGATTCTCGACGCCGGCGCCGGTGAGCCGCGACTGTTGTTCATCGCCGTTCCCGTGGGAGGCGCGCAGTGAAATACGCGATCCTGTTGGCGCTTATCGCGGCTCCGCTCGCGGCACAGAGCAGCGCGCCGCCATTCTCCTGCACTTCAGACGTCCCCGAATCACGGGCTGTGCGGGCGGAAGGCCGCACCGAACTCGTCGGCGACGTTGTCGTGACCTGTACGGGAGGGATACCGACCGGCGTGGGCGCGGTGATCCCGACGGCAACCTTCACCCTGACGTTTGACTCGACGGTGACCTCGCGCATCGTCGGCCAAGGCAATGCCTCCGAGGCCCTATTGTTGCTCGACGAGGCGGGTCCGGGAAGGCAGTACGTCTGCGCGACGCCACCCTGTGTCAACCGAGGGAACGGCAACGGCAGCGGTTACTATGGCCCTACCGGCAATTACAACGTGTACCAGGGCATCGTGGGCGCGGGCGCTGCCGCGAACACGATTACGTGGTCGAACATTCCGGTGGATCCACCGGCGGGCGCCTCGCGCATCTTCCGTTTCATGAATGTCCGGCTGGACGCCACGGCTGCCAAATCCGGCTCGCTCCACGTGGCGGCGGTCGGCGTAAGCGGGATCGCAGCGTTCAACTCGATTGGCGGACCGTTGACGGTCGGGAACGTGCAGAGCGGCGTCACGCCGAGTGTCCGCGACGCGAGCGGCGCGAGTGCCGCACCAGCGGGCGTCCCGGTGACTCTCGCACAAGCCGGCGCGCCAACGCCGGCGCGGACAGCCACGCTGCGGTTCTCGATGGGATATCCGGGCGCGGACCTTCCGCGCACGGTCGCATCCTATGTGTCGCCGGACGTCTCTCCGGCTCCCGTCGACCAGAATTTTCCGGGCAGCTTTTACAATTCCGAATCCGGATTCTATAACTCATCGTTTCCGTCGAATGCCGCCGTCGGGAATTTGCGCATTGCCGGGCTGGCCGATTGGGGCACGCGCCTCATGGCGACGTTCAATAACATCCCCGCCGGTGTGACCGTCTACGTCGCGCTGCAAAACGATGCGCCGGCGTTCATCAACGGGCAGATGGCGCGGCTGATCACGACCGACGCAGCGGGAGCGGGCGCATTTTCGGCGATCGCCGGCAATGGCACATTCGCGCCGCTGACGCCATCGGGCGGGTCGGCGAACGCGGTATGGGAGGTCCTGCGCAACATCGACGGCTTTTCCGAATACAATTTCGGCGTCTACCTCTCCTACAACGGCAGCATCTACCCCGCCCCGCCGACGATGACGGTGACGATGCGGCTGGCTCCGCTCTCCGGCGGCATTCCGAATTTCTCCGGGATCGGCGCGACCTTGCCGCTGGCGACCTTCACGGCTTTGACCCCTCCGCCGCCACCGCCGCCGAGTCTTGGCGTGAGCCCGGGATTCTTTAATTTCACGGCGACGGCGGGAGGCAACAATCCACCGGCCCAGACGCTGATCGTGACTTCCAGCCCGAGTGGGCTCGGCTATGGAGTGAGCGGCGGCGGGACGGTCCCGGTGCGCGTTCAGATCGGAACCGGGACCACGCCCGATACAGCCGCGATCTCCGTGAATACGCAAGGTGTCGCCGTAGGCACGTATCGCGACACGCTGACGGTCTCGATTGCCGGAACAGCGGTACAGGTTCCGATCACGCTGACGGTCGTGCCGGGTCCGGTGGTGCTCTCGATTTCGCCGTCGTCGACGCTCGCCGGATCGGCGGCGTTCCCGATGACGGTCTCCGGCGCAAACTTCACCGCCGGCACGACGGTCACCTGGAACGGAACGGCGCTGGGAACGGCGTTCGGCAGCGCCACGTCGTTAACGGCCCAAGTTCCGGCCGCACTCGTCGCGAAAGCGGGAACGGCGGCCGTCGGGGTCGTCACCGCGGACGGAGCGAAGTCGAACAGCGTCGTGTTTACGATCCTGCCGTTCACACTGACTGCGATCAACCCCACGACGGTCGCGGCAGGCGGACCGGCATTCACGCTGACGGCCACGGGAGTCGGATTCCTGACAGGAGCGACTTTGAACGTTGGCGGAGCGGCGGCGCAGGTGACCGCGTCCGGCGCAACCTCCATTACCGCAACCGTGCCGGCCTCCGCGATTGCGCAGCCGGGATCGTTGACGGTGACGGTTACGAATCCGGGCGGCATCACGTCGAACGCATTGACGTTGGCAGTAGTGGCGCCTCTGACTTTGACGTCGATCAGCCCGTCGAGTGTGACCGCGACACATCCGGCATTCACGATGACGCTAACCGGTACTGGGTTCGCGGCGGGCGCAATCGCTGAGGTTGGCGGAACTCGGCTGACGGGATCCCTCGGCACGGGCACACTGACCGTGACGGTTCCCGCGGACTTGGTCGCCCAGCCCGGAGCGGTTTCGGTGCGGGTCGTGAACGCCAATGGGATCGGCTCGAATTCGCTGACGTTGACGGTCAATCCAGTGCCGCGCATCACGGCGCTGAGTCCCTCATCGGCTGCAGCGGGGTCGCCGGCATTTACGCTGACAGTAAGCGGCACCGATCTGGGCGCAGGCTCGACGGTGCAGTGGAACGGCCAGGGATTGTCGACGAGCGGCAGCGGTCCGCTGACCGCGCAGGTGCCGGCAACTTTGATCGCGACGGCAGGCACGGCGTCCGTCACAGTGGTCACGGCCGACGGTGTAACGTCGAACGCGCTGCCGTTCACGATCGGACCCGCGGCGACGATCACGGCGCTCAACCCGTCGACGGCGAACGTCGGGTCGGCTGCATTCACGCTGACTGTGACCGGTCAGAATCTGGCGCAAGGCGCGACGGTCAACTGGAACGGCCAGGGTCTGAGCACCACGTTCGTGAGCAGTACGACTTTGACGGCGCAGGTGCCGGCGAACCTTCTGGGCGCTGCATCGACGGCCAATGTGACGGTTACGAATGCGACGGGGTCGCTGCCCTTCAAAATCGTGCTGCCGCCGCTGACGAACGTCGGCTTCGGCGCGCCGCCGACGGCGCCCTCGGGGCAGGACCAGCCCGTGACGCTCACGGTGGGCGGCACGTACCCGGTCGATCTGAAGTTGACGGTGACGCTGACGTTCGCTCCCGATTCCGGACTGCCGGACGATCCGGCGATTCAGTTCCAGAACGGCAGCCGGACCTTCACGGTGACGATCCCCGCCGGAACTCCGGCGACGATCCCGGCGCTGATCACGAAGACCGGCACCGTCGCGGGCGTCATCACGATCAACGCCACCTTTGCGACCACTACGGGCACTGATGTCACACCGCCGACCGTAGCCCCGCAACGCATCCAGGTTGGTCGCGCCGCGCCGACGATCTCGTCGGTCACCTGCACGCGGAACACGGGCGGATTTACGGTGGTCGTCGACGGCTTCACGAATACCCGCGAGACGACCCAAGCGACGTTCGACTTCACGGCGGCGTCGGGCCAGAGCCTCGGCACTTCGCAACTGCAAGTCAGCACGACGTCGCTGTTCAACGGCTGGTTCGGCAGCAGCGCCGGCGCGACGGTCGGCGGCGTGTTCCGGTACACGCAGCCGTTCACGGTGAACGGCTCCTCGACGGTGGCGGGCGTGACGGTGAAACTGGGGAACTCGGCGGGCACGTCGGCCTCGGCGTCCTGCCAATTGCCATGAGCGAAGCGACCACAGTTTTCTGGAAAGGCCGATACGAGATCGAGCGCCCGCTCGGGCGCGGCGGCATGAGCGCGGTGTATCTCGCGAAGGATCATCAGCTTCTGTCCAAGCGTGTGGTGGTCAAGGTGTTGCTCGACGATATGAACGAGGACGCCTGGATGCGCCAGAAATTCTTCCAGGAGATGGAGGCGCTGGCGCGCATCGATCACCCCGGCGTGGTCGGAGTGCTCGACACGGGTCAAACGCCCGAAGGCAAGCAGTTCCTCGTGATGCAGTACGTCGAGGGGCAGACGCTGCGGGCGGCGATCGAGCCCGGCGGGATGGAGATCTCGAAGGCGTCCAACTTACTCCGGCAGATCGGACAGGCGCTGGGCGCGGCCCACGACGCCGGGGTCTGGCATCGCGATCTCAAGCCCGAAAACGTGATGCTGCAGCAGGCCGGCGGCGACGTGTACGCGAAGCTGATCGATTTCGGGATCGCCGGCATTCAGAATTCGCAGTTCACCGGCGAGAAGACGAAGGTGGCCGGAAGTCTGACGTACATGGCTCCGGAGCAGTTTGCCGGTAGCCCGTGCGCAGCGTCGGACACGTATGCGCTGGGCGTGGTCGCGTACGAGATGCTGACGGGCGCGCCGCCGTTCTCGTCGAGCTCGATGACGCACCTGGTGTCCGAGGACTCGACGATCGCGATGGTCGGGGCGAAGCGGCCCGAAGTCTCGGACGCGGCGTCGCGCGCGATTCTGCGGGCAATCTCGTTTCGGCCGGAGGCGCGGCAGGCCACGATCCGCGACTTCACGGAGGAGTTGTACAACGCGCTGTGCGGCTCGGCGACGGAGCCGACGCGGCGCACCTCGTCGCCCGCGCCGGGCGGGCTCGAGATGGCGCACGTGCTGTTCACGGACCTGGTCGGGTACTCGCTGCTGCCGATGGACAAGCAGAAGCAGTACCTCGGCGAGTTGCAGGCCATCGTGCGCGCGGCCCCTCGATACGCCGCGGCGCAGAAGGCCGGCGACGTCCTGAGTCTCCCGACGGGTGACGGGATGGCGCTGGTGTTCTTCGGCGATCCGACGGCGCCCGCGGAGGCGGCCGTCCAGATCGCGACGGCGTTGAAGAGCAAGCCGCACCTGCAACTGCGGATGGGCATTCATACCGGGCCGGTTTACCGGGTGGCCGACGTGAATGCGAACGCGAACGTCTCGGGCGGCGGCATCAACATCGCGCAGCGCGTGATGGACTGCGGGGACGCCGGACACATCCTGGTGTCGAAGACCGTGGCGGACGTCCTGAGCCAGCTCAGCGATTGGGCGCCGTGCCTGTGCGATCTGGGCGAGCACCCGGTGAAGCACGGGGTGACGGTCCACATTTACAATCTGGCGACGGCGGACGCGGGGAACGCGGCGACACCGGCAAAGCTGGCGAAGACGGCGCCGGTCGCGACAAAGTCGAAGGCTCCGTTGATGGCAGGGGTCGGCGTGGCGGTCCTGCTGGCGGCGGGCGGAGGGTGGTTTTTGACGCGACCGAAGGCGGCCGCGCCGGTACCGGCGGCGGTAGTTCCCCCGGCGCCCCTCACGCTCGCGTACAAAGTGAACGGAACGGCGACAGATTTTTCACTCGTCGTCTCATCTCCGCAGGCGGGTTACCTCTACCTCGTGAGCTATGGGCAGGCCGACGGCAAGTGGTCTCTCGTTCTGCTCCACCCTCTGAACGCCGGAAACGCACATCGGGACGCGAACAAGTGGCTGCGGCTGCCGGAGAAGAGCTCCTACCTGTCCAACGGAGAAGGACCGAAGGACGAACCGTACCTGGTCTGGTCGGAGAAGACGGTGCAGAAGCTGGAAGAGTTGAACCTAGGCAAGCAGACATCGAAGGGGACGATCGTCGACGATCCCGACCGCGTCAAGGACGTTCACGAATATCTGAAAAGCCATCTGGCCACTGACGTCGCCCATAAAGGCGACCTGACCGAAGTGCGGTCGAAGGATCCGGTGTTGATCCATGAAATATCGCTCGACGGGAAATAACCGTAGTAATGGTACCCCTCCCGAATCCGTTCGCCCCCGGAAGGCGTACGTTCAAATGAGGGGGAGGGGCATGAGCGCCGCGGTTCGGAGGAGTAAGTCACGGCTTGCTTTGGCGACGGCAGTACTCGCCGCGCTCCCCTTCGTCTACGCCCAGCAGACGCAGCCGCAGCGGCGCGACCTGAGCGTGAAGGACGTCCCGGCGCCCGCAGGCGCTCCCAAGACCGTCGCGGCCCCGCCGCGCAGCTACGCCCTCATCATCGGGATCGCCAAGTATCAGAACCTCACCGAGAAGCAAAACCTGCAATTCTCGGAGCGGGACGCGGAATCGATGTACTCGATCCTGATCAGCCCGGAGGGCGGCGCGTTCCCGGCGCAGAACGTCCAACGTCTGATCGGCGCGAAGGCGACGCTCGCCAATATCAAACAGGAGCTCGAAGAGTGGCTGCCGTCGAAGACGAAGGACGGCGACCGCGTCCTGGTCTACTTCGCGGGACACGGCTTCGTCGTCGACGGGCACGCGTACCTGGCGCCGTACGACATCCAGACGACCAACGTCGCGGCGACGGCGTACCCGATGCAGAAGCTCAGCGAGGTCGTCGGGAGCAAGGTTCAGGGCAAGTGGAAGGTGCTGATCACGGACGCGTGCCACAGCGGCGCGATCGGGTCCGAGGGCGGCGCGGCGCTGAATCGCGGTCTGGTGTCGGTGGACAAGTCGATCTTCGTGCTGTCCGCCAGCCGCGACCGCGAGCAGTCGTTCGAGAGCCCCGACTGGGGCGGCGGCCACGGGATCTTCACGTATTACGTGGAGCGCGGACTTTCAGGGGCGGCGGACGACGATCAGAACGGCGTCGTGACCGCCGACGAGCTCGCCGACTATGTGCGGCGCAACGTCCGCGAGGCGAGCCAGGGACAGCAGAATCCGAACACCGAGGCCGGCAGTTTCGATCCGAACATGCAGCTCGCATACACGCCGGCGAACGCCAAGCCGGATGCGCCGCCCGCGCCGAAGTTCGGCGGCTGGGTGATCGAGTCGAACATGGACGGAGTCGAGGTGTTCGTCGACGACAAGTCGCAAGGCGTGGTCGACAAGGCGAAGCCGCTGCACCTCCAGGGTCTCCAGCCCGGCAACCATACGATCAAGGGCGTGAAGATGGGCTACGAGCCGGACGGTCCGCGCGAGGAGACCGTGTACCCCGGCGATGAGCGGACCGTCAGTCTGAAAATCCAGTTCGTGCGCCGTCGGCCCAAGGCGGCGGTGGACCATCTCGACAAGGGTCTCGAGTACTACATCAAGGGCCGCGAGGAAAACTATCGCAAGGCCGCGGCGGAGTTCGAGCAGGCCCTCGTCGCCGACCCGGCGTACAGCCAGGCGGCACTCTATCTCGGCCGGACGTACAACGCGCTATTTGACGAGGCTAAGGCGGAGCAGGCCTTTCGGAAGGCGATCGCCATCGACCCGGATTACGTGGAGGCGCGGGCGAGCTTCGCTGGAATGCTGGTCGATAAGGGCGCCGTCGACGAGGCGGTCCGGCAGCTCGACGCGGCGTTGACGCGCGATAAGAACAACGGGCTGGCGTGGTACCTGATGGCGACCGCTTACTGTCTGAAGGACGACTACGCGCAGTCGATCGAAGCAGCCCGGCGGGCCATCCAGTTGCTTCCGAGCAAGGCGGAGAGCCACTTTTGGCTGGCCGAGGGCCTGCATATGAGCGGGAAGCTCGACGAGGCGAAGCAGGAGTTCCGGTCTTACCTGAAGCTGAGCGATTTCGACAGCCACTTGGCGGGGCAACTGAACTATTGGGTGCTCGGCTTTCTGGTAGGCCACGGGCACAAGAACCACGCGGGAACGCGCGACATTTGGAAGGACCTGCGCAGTCTGGCGTATTTCGGACTGTGCGACTGCGACCGGCAGTTGAAACGCTACGACGAAGCGATCGAGGAGTGCCGGACGTCGCTGCAATACGACGCCGGCGACTCCCAGACGCATTACCTGATGGGGATGACGTACGCGATGAAGGCGCAGAAAACAGCGAGTGTGGAACCGCTGGCGGCCGCATCGCTGCACTTCCGCTCCATGCTGCGACTCAATCCCGAGGCGCCGCAGGCGGACGACGTAAAGAAGATGCTGGCGAATTACGACCAGTTGCTGGCGAGGGCAAAATGAAACACACGTTTTGGATTCTTCTCGGATGCGCCGGAGCATGGGCGGCTCAGGAGCTCACGCCGCGGCAACTCTTCTACAAGGACGACGCGGCGCCGGCTCCGAAGGCCGCGCCCAAGTCGCAGATGAAGCGTCCGGCGGGGACGAAGAAGACGGAGGCGAAGACCTCGACACCACCGGCGGCGCCCGCGTCCACCCCCGAGTCGACGCCGTCCGCGCCCGCTCCGAAGGTCATGAGCGCAGCCTACGTCAATGACGATCGACCGCTCGGCCTGCGGTATGCGCTGGCGCAGGTGGTCAACGGCGCCGAGGCCGAAGTCAGCCCGACGGCGACGTTCCATTCCGGCGACATGGTTCGGGTCAAGGTCGAGGGGAATCGCGACGGGTATCTCTACGTGATCTCACGCGGCTCGAGCGGAAACTGGAAGCCGCTCTTCCCCGCCCCGGACATCAACGGCGGCGACAACAAGGTCGTGGGCCATCGCGGGTACCGGCTGCCGTCCGACACCCAAGCGTTCTCGTTCGACGAACAGGCGGGCGACGAGCGATTGTTCGTCGTGTTCTCGGCGGAGCCCGTGAAGGATATGGACGAGCTGATTCCTTCCCTCAGCGCTCCTGTGGTGAAGCAAGGCAAGGACCTGCCCAGGCCCGGTCCGATGATCGTCGCGAGCGCGAATCCGATCAATGACGACATGGTGTCGCGGCTGCGGAACACGTACTCGCGCGATCTCATCGTACAGACGGTGACGCCTTCCGCGCCCGCCGCGTCCGCCGGTCCCGCGACGCTGCCCGAGGGGGCGGTGTACGTCGTGAATCGGTCGGGCGGCCGCGTCGTCGCCGATATCAAGTTGGAGCACAAGTAGGTCGTATGCGCCGCGCCCTCCTGATTGCCGCGCTGGTTCCGCTCGCGCTCGCCGCACAGTCGCAATCGATGGAGATCGTGCTGGAGCGGAGCGAGGCCGGAGCCTGGAAGACGATCGACCCGGGCTTGATCCTGAAGACCGGCGACAGTGTCCGCTTCCGCTTCCGCGCGACGTTCGACGGGTATCTCTACGTGATCAATTCGGGGACGAGCGGCGGGCAATCGCTGCTCTTCCCCAGCGACGCCACGGGACGCAACAATCGCGTCGAGGCAGGCCGCGAGTACATGGTGCCCGCTGCCGCCGGAGCGTCGTTTCAAGTCGCGGGGCCGGCGGGGCACGATGTGGTCTACTGGCTGATCAGCCCGATTCCGCTGGATGGAAATCCGGCCTCGGCATTGTCGGGAGGCCGCGCGCCGCGTCCCGCGCCCAAACTGATCCCGCGGTGCGACCAGTCGATCTTCCGTGCGCGCGGGTTGTGCATCGACTCTTCAGCCGGGCCGCGGAACGTCGCCGATCCCGCCGCGCTGCCGGACGCGATCTCCTCCTCGGCGCCGAATCTGCAGGCGCGTGAGCTGGTCATCGTGCAGGAGAAGAACCGATCGCGTGTGTCGTCGTCAGGAAAGCTCACCGGGCCCATCGTGTACGAATTCCGGCTTGCTCACTCCTGACCATGGCCAAAGACGTCATCCTGGCGGCAGACCTCGGCGGCGAAGTTCTGTCCGCCGACGAACTGGCGTCGATTCCTGACTTCGCCGGCATCCGCAAGGAGATCTGGGACAAGTTCCCTGGAGCGATCGCCCGCAAAGTCTATCGCGCGGGCGAGATCCTGATGCGCGAGGGCGAGAACGGCACGACCGCGTTCTACATTCTCGACGGGACGATCGAGCTGTACCTCAATAATCCGATCGCGCACGTAGAGGCGAAAAAACGCGGCAGCGGCGGTTGGGGCGGGTTCAAAAAGATCAGCAGCTACATCACCGGCATGCCCGCGCGCAGCGAGGACGGGAAGCCGCTGGGGCGCACGCACATCCCGATCGACGCCTCGGTGGATCTGCCGATGGCCAAGCCGATCGCCGAGGTCACGGCGGGCGATCTGATCGGCGAACTGGCGGCGCTCGCGGCGCTGAAGCAGGAGCGGCTGAAGCGGCCGAAGTTCTATCCGCGGTCGGCGACCGCGCGCGCGAAGACCGACGTCGTCGTGTTGGAGATGCTGCCGAACATCCTGAACAACGTCCTCTACAATGCGGCGGCGTTCAAGGACAAGCTCAGCAAGAACTATCGGACACGCGCGCTCGATTCGCACTTGCGCAGCGTGCCGGTGTTCCGCAATCTCAGCACCGAGTTTCTGGATACGCTGCGCGACCGCGTCGAGCTGGTGGACGTACAGCCGGGACAGGTGATCTGTCGGCAGGGCGACATTGCGGATTCGTTCTACCTGATCCGCATGGGATTTGTGAAGGTGTCGCAGGTGTTCCCCGGCGGCGAATTGGTGTTGACGTATCTCTCGCGCGGCTCGTACTTCGGCGAGATGGGACTGCTGCCGCCGGTGTTCCGCGTCCGCGCGCGGGGGCTCAAGCCGGGGCAAACGGCGGAGGCGGCGGTGTCGACGGCCCCTCTGGTGTTGGGCCGTTCGCCCGGAGCAGGCGAGGCGCTCGCCGTGCCGTGGGACGAGTACATCTCGCGCGAGCACGTGTCGCTGCGAGTCGAGGGCAAGCAGTTACGGGTGGCGCGGCTCGCGTCGGGGAAGAATCCGATCACGTTCCGCATGAAGCCCGTCGAGACGGCGCTGGTATCTCCCGGCGACAGCTTCGTGATCGGCGAGACGACGTTCGAGGTGATCGAGGATCCACTGCAAGCGGGCCGCCGCACCGCTACTTGCACCGCGACCGACTTCGTGCAACTGGTCCGCATCAAGGCGGACGATTTCGCGCGCATGCTGGAGGAGTTCCCCGAGGTCGCCGAGGGAATCACGGAAGTGGCGCGGGCGCGGCGGCAGATGGATCTGCAACTGCTCGGACGCGTGCAGCAGGTGTCGCTCGGCAGCTTTCTCGAGCAGGAGCTGATGCAGGGGCAGAACCTGCTCCTGCTCGACCTGAACAAGTGCACGCGCTGCGATGAGTGCGTCAAGGCGTGCCAGAAGACGCACGACGATGGTGTGACGCGACTGATCCGCGACGGACTCCGCTTCGAGAATTATCTGGTCGCGACGAGCTGCCGCGCCTGTCTCGATCCGCTGTGCATGACTCGCTGTCCCGTCGGTTCGATCCGCCGCAAGGACACGCTCGACATCGTGATCGAGGACTGGTGCATCGGCTGCGGCAACTGCGCGAACGATTGTCCCTACGGCAACATCAACGTGGTCGAGCTTACGGATCGGAAGCAGAAGGCGGAGCCGCGTCCGAAGGCCGTCGTGTGCGACCTCTGCGCAGATTTCGCCGAGCCGAATTGCGTGCGAGCGTGTCCTCACGACGCCGCGATCCGGGTCGAGCCGAAGACGTTCTTTGCACGCGATCTGGCCGGCGTGCAGTTGACGGTGCAACCGCGCGAGTTGCGGCCGCTAGCGCCGGAAGAGACTGCGCCGGTCAACATGGAGACGCGGATCTACTCGAATGTCGGCGAACTGCTCGACATGCTGCCGCGGCTAAAAGTGATCTCGGGACCGCGCGCGGGGTCGTTCCTGCAATTGCGATATCCCACGACGTCGTTCGGGCGCGGCGCGTCAAACGACTACCGCTTCCAGGACGACACGATGATGTCGCGGAATCACGCGGTGATCGAGTGCGAGGGCTCGCGCTTCATCCTGAAGGATCTCAACTCGACGAACGGCACGCTCGTGAACGGGAACGCCGTCGCCGAAATCGAACTCCATCCCGGCGATGTGATCGACTTCGGCGAGATGCAACTCGAGTTCGTGGCGGGGGCGTCATGATCGTCGACCGCTCCCAGACCAAGTGGCTGGCGGCCACAGGCGGGCTCGCAGTGGCCTCGCTGGTGGCGTACGCGATCTACGTCGTTCTCTCGCCGAACGGAGCGCAGGCCGGCTCGTTCATGGGCCTCTTCTTCGCATCGCTGGGGACCGGCGTGATCGTCTTCGAGTGCCTGCTCGGATTGCGAAAGCGCTACCCGGCGTCGCGCATCGGCAAGGTCAAGACTTGGGTCCGCGGACACGTCTGGCTGGGGCTCCTCAGCTTCCTGCTGATCCTGCTGCATTCGGGGTTCAAGTGGGGGCACGGGCTCGCCGGCGCGCTGATGTGGCTGTTCGTTTTTATTCTGGCGAGCGGCATTTTCGGGGTCGTGCTGCAGAACTGGATTCCAAGGCGAATGACGGAGTTGGTGACGCGCGAGACACTGTTCGCGCAGATCCCGACCGTGGTGCGCGGTCTGCGCGTCGAGGCGGACGAACGGGTCGAGTTCATCACGGCCGATCTCGCACTGGAGGAGGACGAGCCTGAGTTCGTGCGCGCGGGCGGCGTCAAGCAGTATTTCGACCCGGCGCAGAAGAAGAGTGCGGCGGAGAAGGTGCAGGCCGTCGTGGAGCGCCGTAAGTCGGCGCCGCAGATCGAGGTCGACGACGATGCCCGCGAGGCGTTGCGCGCGCATTACCTGCAGGAGATCCGGCCGTTCCTGACCGTGGCGCCTGGCGCCTACTTCCGAAAGCTGTTCGGCTCGCCGGAGCGGGTCGCGGCCTATTTCGGACACCTGAACATCATCATGCCGGTGGCCGCCCACGGCATTCTCGCGGACCTGCAGGAGATCTGTGAGGAGCGGAGGCAACTGATTGTGCAACGCAAGTTGCACTATTGGCTGCACGGCTGGCTGCTGCTGCATGTGCCGCTCTCGTTCGCATTCCTGGTGCTGACCGCGGTGCACGCGGTCCTCTCGTTGAGGTACTGAGATGGCGAAAGAGGAGAAACCACTCGAGTATCAACGACGCATCCGCGACACCAAAGGCGTCGCGCAACGGCTCGATCTGAACTATCTGACGCGCCCGACCCTGCTGGGGATCGTGCGCAGCCGCGTCACCTGGGCCGCCGTCGCGCTCGCGGTGCTGGTCTCGATCCCGTTGGTCACCGGGTTCGGCGGCAGCCGGCGGGCAGTGATGAACGGATCGGTCTCTGCGGCCCATGCGGTGTTCGAGAACAAGTGCGAGACGTGCCACGTGAACTCGTTCGGCAGCGTTCCGGACTCGGCCTGTCAGTCCTGCCACGACGCGGGTCCGCATCCGGCGAAGGCCGTCGACACCGCCCATGCGACCGACACCCGCCGGTGCGTCGACTGCCACATCGAACATCACGGACGCGGTCAGCTTGCCACCGTCGGGAATGCGAATTGCACGACGTGCCACGCGAATCTCGCCGCCCACGCCACCAACGCCAAGGTGAAGCCGGTGACGGCATTCCGCGCGGGCAGCCATCCCGAATTCTCGACTGTCGCGATGACGGACACCCGGCCATTGAAGCTGAATCACGCCGTCCACATGCCCGCGGCGGCGAAAACGATCCGCGGGATGAAGCTCCCGATGAAGTGCGCGGACTGCCACGAGACGGACCGCACCGCTGCCTCGGGCGCATTGCTGCCCGTGACGTTCGAGCGCAACTGCAAGTCGTGCCACGCCCGCGAGCTCGAGTTCGACATCTACCACGTGCTGGGACCGAATGCGGCGCCGGCGCCGCACACGCGAGACATCAACACGATCCGCGACTACGTGGCCGCGGCGTATCGAGGACAGCCTAACCCCGATCAACTGACACGAGACTCGGTGACGTTTTTGCTCGGCCGGAAGTGCGTGTATTGCCACGAGGGCGGCGCGCCGCAGACCGCCACACTGAAAGGCGTCATAGGACGCTTTCCCGACGCGCAGCCCTGGCTCGCGCGGGGCGAATTCGACCATCGGGCACACCGCGCCGTCGCGTGCGACACCTGCCATACGACGGCTCGCACCAGCACGAAGACGTCCGACGTGCTGATCCCGAAGATGGAGAATTGTACGCCGTGCCACGGCGATGCGCGCGCGGAGTTGGACCGGTGCGAGGTGTGCCACCTGTATCACAACCGGGCGCTGGAGAAGGACGTCGAGCGGAAGTTCGGAGGAACGCGATGACCGTAACGGGACAACTGGCCTGGTGGGGAGCGACACACCCCGGCCGATCGCGCGAGAACAACGAGGACTGCTGGCGCGTCGAGGATTCTCTCAACGCGGCGATCCTGGCGGACGGCATGGGCGGCGCGAACTGCGGCGAGGTCGCGTCGGCGCTCACGATCGAGGGCGTGGTCGAGTACCTCCGGAATCCTGAGAGCGGTCTCTCGATCGAGGAACTGGCCAAGGAGGCGATCCGCGCCGCCAATCGCAATGTCGTCGAGGCGGCTCGGGGACGGACCGAGTGTCACGGCATGGGGTCGACGATCGTCCTGGCGCTGTGGCACGGCGACGAGGTCGTGATCGCGAACGTCGGGGACAGTCGCGCGTATTTGTGGCGCGACGGCGAACTGCGGCAGCTTTCCTACGACCAGAATTTCGCGAACGAGATGCGCATGGGCCTCGGCTTCAGCGAGGACCGGGTCCGCAAGATGCCGAATCGGAACGTGCTGACGATGGCGATCGGGACCTTCGAGCACGTCCTGATCCGGACGCACATCGAACGCTGCCGGCCGGGCGATCGAATCCTGCTGTGCTCCGACGGATTGCACGGGCCCGTGGACGATGCGACCATCGGAGAAATCGTCGGCGGGGACGCGAGCGTTCGCGAGAAAGTGGAGAGGCTGATCGATAGCGCGAACGCCAATGGCGGACCCGATAATGTAACGGCGGTGCTCGTGGAGCACAAGGAAGCGAATGGATAAGATCGGCCCGTACCAGATCCTGGAGACACTGCACCGTGGCCCTCAGCCGTTATACAAGGTGAAGGCCGCGGACGGGCGGGTACTCGCCCTCAAGGCCGCTCCGGTGGCCGACGCCACGGCTGAAACGCGCGAACGCTTTTCACGCGAGGCCGAGACGACGCGCGCGCTGGACCACCCGAACATCGTCCGGATCTTCGACGCGGGCGAGGCGGACGGCATGCTGTACCAGGCGATGGAACTGCTCGACGGCGCCGATCTCGACAAGGTGATGGCCGAAGGGCGGTCGCTCTCGTGGGAGGACAAGCTCGGGGTGATGGAGCAGGTCTGCGACGGCTTGGCATACGCGCACGAACGCGGCCTGGTGCATCGCGACATCAAGCCGGCGAACCTGTTCCTCGAGAACTCGGGCCGCGCGGTGGTGCTCGACTTCGGGATGGTGCGGCTGGCGGAATCGGAGCTGACGAAGGCCGGGGCGGCGCTGGGCACGTTGAACTACATGGCGCCGGAGCAGATTCAAGGCGAACGGTGCACCGCGGCATCTGACGTGTTCTCGGCCGGAATCGTTTTCTATCACTTCGGGACCGGACGGCACCCGTTCTCGTCGAAGGACCGCAGTCTGGCGCAGGTGGTGAGCGCGATCGTATTCGAGGCGCCGCCGAAAGTGGAGGGCGCGCCCGAGGGGTTCGAGTACTTGGTCAATAAGGCGCTCGAAAAAGACCCGGCGAAGCGATTTCGGAATGCGGGGGAGCTGCGGCAGGCGCTGTCGGTGTGCCGGATCGCGATGACGCAGAGCGTCCCAGTCTCGGAGCCCGCGGGCGCGGAGAAGACGCGCGTGTTCGAGTCGAGCGCGCCCGTAGCTGCGGTCGACGACGAGAAGACGAAGGTGTTCGAGCGGCCCGCGGCGCGGCCCGTCGTTGCGGCGCCGAAGCCAGTGCCGCCTCCCGCGCCGGTGGCTCCTCCACCACCGAAGCCGGCGCCCGCGGCGAACGCGCTGCGGTTCCGCTATTGTCCGTCGTGCACGAACGCGAACCCGCCCGACGCCGTGTCGTGTAGCCGGTGCGGGACGCCGCTGGGACAGGCGGGTGGCGTTGCGGCGGCGCAGGCGAAGAACTGGGGCATGTACATTGCGATCGGAGTGGCGGCGCTGCTCGCGATCGTCTTGGTGGTCGTATTGATGGCGAAGCGATGATGGCGATGCGATGATTGCGATACGAATGATGCTACTGCTGGCGGCCGCCGCGCTCGCGTCCGCCCAGACGTATGTGGGCGCGGGCGGGTGCGCGTCGTCGAACTGCCACGGCGGCACGACCGCGCTGCCGGAGCAGCAGAGCCGCATTCTCGGCAACGAGTACGCCACTTGGGCGGTCGCGGACCGTCACGCGCTCGCACAGAAGAAGCTGCTGGAGCCGCGCGGCAAGCGGATGGCCGAGATCCTCCACATCGCCGACGCGACGCGCGATAAGCGCTGCGCGGCGTGCCACGTTGCGGGGTCGCCGGAGAAGTCGCTGTCGGACGGCGTGGCGTGCGAGGCGTGCCACGGCGGCGCGGTGAAGTGGCTCGGTCCGCATACGCAAACCAATTCGCACGCCGAGAGCGTCCGTCTCGGCATGAACGACACGAAGGATCTCACGTTGCGCGCCAAGACTTGCCTCGGCTGCCATCTTGGGCGCGGCGAGCAGGTCGTGGATCACGAGATGATCGCGGCGGGACATCCCGACCTGCAGTTCGAGCTCGACACCTTCACTTCGGCGATGCCGGCGCATCATCGCGAGCCGAAGCCGGACGCGCGCGTGCGGGCGTGGGCGGTCGGTCAGAGTACGGCGCTCGCCGAGGGCATGCGGCTGCTCCAGCAGCACACGACCCAGGCGTGGCCCGAATTCGCGGACCTCGAATGCTACCAGTGCCATCACGATCTGCGGCTCGATAGCTGGCGGATTCAGCGCGGTTATGGGACGCGGAAGGCTGGGGCCGTGCAGGTGAATCTCGCGCGCTTCGCTGTGTTGCGCGACGTGGCCCCCGAATTGAACGGACCGCTGGGACAACTGGTCGCCGCGAACGCGATGAACGGGTCGGCGGTGTCCCAGGCGGCGTCGGCAGTCGAGAAGGCGGCGGATGCGCTCACGGCCAAGTACCTGACCGGGGAGTTGGATGCGCAGGCGATGCTGCGAGCCATCGGCGCCGACATCCAGCGGATCGCCGACGGCGGGGTACACGCGGCCGAGCAGGCCACCATGAGTCTCGACGCTCTCTCGACGGCGCTCGGACGGAAACCCGCGGGAGTCGCGGCGCTCTACACGTATCTCGAGCGGCCGTCGGCATACCGGCCCGCGGAGTTCGTCGCGTTGTATCGGAAGGCGGCGGAATAGGCCGTGAAGTGTTCTTTGCGCCTTGGCGTCTTTGCGAGCGCATGTGTTTTGTGCGCCCAGCAGGCGACCCTCCCGAAGAAGGGGCGTCAGCCGGAGCGGAGCGCGCCCGCCGACGCCGAGCCGATTCGTAAACTCCCCCGTCGCGGCGTCGCCGTACCCGCGGGACCGCGGTCCGAGTTGCAGCGCTACATCGAAGAGCATCGCCGCGAGCGGCCTCCTGTCTTCGACATCCACGACGACGACGAGCCTGCCGACACCGCCGTGCGCGTCCTCCCGCACACGCCGCTCCTCGCTCCAACCACCTCCGCCTCCCTGCCAGGAGTCGAGACCGAGCCCCAGCCGAATCGCTGGAGGATCTTCCCTGCCCCGCCGTGGCGGCGCTACGAAAACGGCCATCTGGACGCGATCTATGCGACTTCGCGCCGTTTCGATCCGTACAATCGCAATCCGATCAAAGGCGACTATCCGATCGTCGGCCGCCACCTGTTCTTCGACTTCACCGGCGTGAGTGAGACTCTCGTCGAGACGCGGCGGGTCCCGGTCGGCGAAGGCGCCAGCACCGCCGCGCCGAACACAGGCGGCTTCTTCGGACACGGAGAGGCGCTCGCCACGACCCAGAACTTCCGTTTCAGTTTCGACCTGTTTCGCGGGTCGGCGGGCTTTCAACCGCCCTCCTTCGAACTCCGCATCACACCCGAGTTCAATATCAACTACGTGCTGGCGCGCGAAAACGGGATCACCTCGATCGACGTCGCGCGCGGTCCCCATCGCCTCGACACCGCGGTCGGGATGCAGGAGGCATTCGTCGAGAAGCGCCTGTTCACGGAGCGCGCTCATTTCGACTTCACCTCCCTCCGCGCCGGCATCCAGCGCTTCACCAGCGATTTTCGCGGCTTTGTCTTCTCCGACGAGCAGCCCGGCGCGCGCCTTTTCGGCACGTTCCACAACAACGTCTTCCAGTACAACCTCGCGTATTTCAACCTGCTCGAAAAGGACGCCGACACCGGCCTCAATCGCTTTCGCCATCGCAACCAGTCGGTCTACGCCGCCAATCTCTACTGGAGCGATTTCCTGACCAAGGGCTACACTCTGAATTTTTCGGCGCTCTACAACAACGATCAGCCGAGCTTCCTCGTCGACAAGAACGGCTTCCTCGTACGGCCCGCGCCGGTCGGAATCCCCCTCCCGCACAAGGTCCGCGCCGGTTACGCCGGCGCCTCGGGCGACGGGCACCTCGGCCGCATTAATGTCTCGCACGCGTACTACGAGGCCTTCGGGCGCGACAGCTTCAATCCGATCCCGGCACGCCACCACGCGCAGCACATCGAGGCCCGCATGGCCGCGCTCGAGCTCTCCTACGAAAAAGACTGGATGACCTGGCGCGCATCGGCGTTCTACGCGTCGGGAGACGGCAATCTGAATGACGGCCGCGCGACCGGGTTCGACGCGATCGTCCCGAATCAGCAGTTCGCGGGCGGAGGCTTCCTCGGCAATCCCGCGCTCGCCGACCGCGGCCTGCTCAACGCGCGCTTCGACGCCGGAGGGACGAACTTCCTCAATCGCGAATCGATCCCGCTGACCGGCACAGCGCTGACACTGTTCGAGCCCAACTCGCTGCTGCCGTCGATGCGCCCCGGTCTCTTCGAGGGACAGGCGAACTTCGTCAACCCTGGCATCCTGCTGTTCAACGCCGGCTTCGACGCCAAGATCACCCCAAAATTGCGGTCGACTCTGAATTGCAACTGGGCGCGCTTCGACCGCACCGAGGTCCTCGAAACGCTGCTGTTCCAAAGCCGGATCCCACACGCGATCGGCCTCGACACCGGACTCGGCGTGCAGTACCGGCCGCTCCTCAACGACAACATCGTCGTAACCGGCGGCGTCGGTGTGCAGGCGCCGGGCAGCGGATTCAAAGCGATCTACACGGGCCAGACACTGTTCTCCGGCTTCGTCAACGTGAGGATGGTGTTCTGATGCGCGCCCTGCTGCTGCTCCTCACGCTCGCGACCGCCGCCCCGGCCGCCGACCTGCTCCGCCAGTCCGCCGCCGACGCCGAGGCGAAGAGCGCGGGCTGCCAGTCCGCCAAATGCCACGTCGGGATCGAGCCGATGCACGCCTCGCCCGCCGTCCGGCTCGGCTGCACCGACTGTCACGGCGGCCGCGCGGACACCACAGACAAACTCGCCGCGCACGTCGCGCCGCGCCATCCCGAGATCTGGCGCACCTCCGCCAACCCGCCGCGCACCTACGCCGCGCTCAATCAGGAGCCGCCCGAGTTCGTCCGCTTCATGAACCCCGGCGACCTCCGCGTCGCTAACGAGACCTGCGGCACGGGATCGTGCCACGGCGCGATCGTCGCCAAGGTCCGCACGAGCTTGATGTCGCACGGCGCATTCCTGTGGGGCGCGGCGCTCTACAACAATGGCGGCTTTCCGCTCAAGCGTCCCGTGTTCGGCGAGAGCTACAGCCGCACCGGCGTCGCACAAACCCTGAAGGCGTCGCCGCCTCCCACGCTCGCCGAGCAGAAGTTCAAGGCCATGCTCCCCGAGTTGTGGCCGCTGCCGAACTTCGAGGCCACGCAGCCCGGCAACACGCTGCGTGTCTTCGAGCGTGGCGACGATCGCCTCTCCAATCGCGGCTTCGGGACGCTCACCCGCACCGACCCCGTCTTCCAGGGACTCCAGCGCACGCGCCTGCTCGACCCGCTCCTCTACTTCCTCGGCACCAACGACCAGCCCGGCGATTTCCGCTCCTCGGGCTGCACCGCGTGCCACGTCGTCTATGCCAACGATCGCGATCCCGCGCACTCGGGACCGTACGCGAAGTACGGTCACACCGGCCTCTCCGCCACCGCCGATCCGACGATCCCGAAGAACGAAGAGGGCCACCCGATCCAGCACCGCCTCGCGCGCGCCATCCCGTCGAGCCAGTGCGTCGTCTGCCACATGCATCCCGGGACATCGTTCGCTTCGCAGTATTACGGCTACATGTGGTGGGACAACGAGACCGACGGCGGCAAGATGTATCCGGCGAAGACGAAGCAGTGGAAGCCGGAGGACGCCGCGGCGGCGCTGCTGCGCAATCCGGAATCCGCCTCGCTGAAGGGCAACTGGTCCGACCCCCAATTCCTGCGCAACGTGACCGACGTCAACTCGACGAATCGCCAGACCCAGTTCGCCGATTTCAACGGCCACGGCTGGATCTATCGCGCCGTGTTCAAGCACGACCGCAAGGGCAACTGGCTGGACAAGGAGGGCGCCAAAGTCGACTTCAACGACCCGGGGAAGTTCGACAAGGCGGTCAAGCTCAGCGACATTCACCTCGACAAGGGCATGCACTGCGTCGATTGCCACTTCGAACAGGACGGCCACGGCGACGGCCACTTGTACGGCGAAGCCCGCGCCGCCGTCGAAATCGACTGCGCCGATTGCCACGGCACCGTACGGTCGCGCGCGACCCTAAAGACGTCCAACACCGCGGCCCCGTCGGGCGGCAACGATCTCGTGAAGCTCCGCACCCCGACTGGCGCGCGCCGCTTCGAATGGGTCGAGGGCGCGCTCGTGCAGCGGTCCATGGTCGACCCCGCCGTCGAGTGGAAGGTATCCCAGGTGCTCGACTCGATCACGCCGGGATCGCCGAATTACAACGAGAAGGCGCGCTACGCGAAGAGCTTCGAAGGCCACTCCAACGAAAAGATGTCGTGCTACACGTGCCACACGTCGTGGATGACGAGTTGCTTCGGCTGCCATCTCTCGATGAAGTCGAACGCCAACCGCACGGCGCTACACTTCGAGGGCGACACGGCCACGAAGAACTACACGACGTACAACTTCCAGGTCCTCCGCGACGACGTCTTCATGCTCGGGCTCGACAGCACGGCGAAGGGGCACAAGATCGCGCCAGTGCGGTCGTCGAGCGCGATTGTTGTGAGTTCGCAGAACGCGAATCGCGAGTGGCTCTATCACCAGCAGCAGACGATCTCGACCGAGGGCTACAGCGGGCAGGCGTTTAATCCGCACTACCCCCACACCGTTCGCACGCGCGAGACGAAGACGTGCACCGACTGCCACATCTCTCGCGATAACGACAACAACGCGTGGATGGCGCAGCTCCTCCTGCAAGGGACGAACTTCGTCAACTTCTTCGGGCGCTACGTGTACGTCGGCGAGGAGCGGCATGGGTTCGAGGCGGTCGCGGTGACCGAGCACGACGAGCCGCAGGCCGTGATCGGCAGCTATCTCCAGAAGCTCGCGTACCCCGAGAATTACGCGCGCCACCAAAAGACGAAGGAGCTCACCGAGGCGTACGAGCACGGCGGCAACATCCTCAGCCTGCAGCAGCGCGGCGAGTATCTCTACGCGGCGAAGGGGCGCGACGGGGTCGAGATCTACGACATCGCGAACATCGACAACAAGGGCTTCGCGGAACGGATCGTGACCGCGCCCGTGTCGCCGCTCGGCCAGCGGTTCTCGGTCAAGACGAAAGACGCCCGGTGGATCGCGTCGCCGACCACGCTCGGCGTCGACCCCGCCCGCCGCCGCAATCCCGAAAACGAAGAGCAGCCGATCCACCTCCTCTACGCCTTCCTCTACGTGGCGGATGCGCAGGAAGGGCTCGTCCTGATCAACGCCGCGACGCTGCTCGACGGCGATCCGCGCAACAACTTCCTCAAGCGCGCGCTGGCGTTCAACCCCGGTGGCGCGCTGACCGGTGCGACCTTCGTCACCACCGCCGGCAATTACGCCTACGTCTCCTGTGATCGCGGCCTCGCGATCGTCAGCATCGCCGACCCGACCAAGCCCGAGATCGTCGCAGTAGTCCCGCTCCAACGCGCCGGACACGCCGCCATCCAGTTCCGCTACGCCTTCGTCTGCGACCACGACGGCCTGAAGACGATCGACATCACCGACCCGCGCCACCCCGTCCTGAAGGCTGCCGTCGCGATTCCCGATGCGCGCGATGTCTACGTCGCCCGCACGTACGCGTACGTCGCTGCCGGGAAGCAGGGCGTCGCGATCGTCGACGTCGAACGCCCCGAGCATCCCGGCACCCTCAACTATTTCAACGCCGGCGGCACGCTCAACGACACGTACGCCGTCCGCGTCGGTATGACGAATGCCAGCGCGTTCGCCTACGTCGCCGATGGCAAAAACGGACTGCGCGTCCTGCAGCTCACCTCGCCTGATCGCTCGGAGGACCTCTGGGGGTTCAGCCCAATGCCCCGCCCCGAGCTGATCGCGACGTACCGCACGAAGGGTCCGGCGATCGTCCTCTCGAAGGGGCTCGACCGCGACCGCGCCGTCGACGAGAGCGGCAATCAGCTAGCCGTCTTCGGCCGCCGCGGCGCGCGTCCCATGAACCTGGAGGAGATGCAGCGTCTCTACCTTCGCGACGGGAAGCTCTACACCGTGACCAACGAGCCGGGGCGGCAGCCATGAAGCTCATCCTCCTTCTCCCGCTGCTCCTCGCCGCGCAGCCCTCGCGCCACAACATCCACCCGAGACCCGCTGCGACGGACCCCACCCAGCTCACCGCCGCCGAGGTCGATTCGCTCGTCACCAATGCCGCGCTGGCGGTCGACGGCGACGGCGCCGCGATCGTCGTCTCCGACCGTGGAGGCAACGCGCTGGCGATTTATCGCCGACCCGCCGCGTCCAACGCGACCGTCGAGAAGGCGCTCTCCTTGGCGCGCACCGGCGCCTTCTTCAGCAGCTACGGCACGCCGCTCTCCTCGCGCACGGTCCGCGCCATCAGCCGCGTCAACTTTCCTGAGGGCATTCCGAATCAGGCCGCCGGCGCGCTCTACGGCATCGAGAACACTAACCGCGGGTGCCTCGACATTCCCGGCCTCCCGCGACTGCTCAACGCCTCGCAAACCGGCCCCGGACAAGGCATCGCGACCGTCCCCGGCGGCGTCCCGCTCTTCCGCGACGGTCTCACCGTGATCGGCGGCATCGGGGTCGCCGGGCTCGCCGGCGACGACGCCGACGAGTACGCAGCGACCACCGCCGCCATCCGCGCCGGCTTCTTCGTCCGCACGCCGCTACCCGACCCTGGCGCCGTCTACATCAACGGCTTCCAACTCCCCTTCGTCAACGACAGCGCGCCCGCCGGCGTTCGACCCGCCGCCTCTCCCGGAGGCTCCTACGACCTCGCGCCGCGCGCCGGCTCGCCCGCCGCCGACAACTGGATTGTCGGGCCGTTCGCGGGCTCCGCGCTCTCCCTCGCCGACGTCACCGCGATTGTGCAGAACGCCGTCGCAACAGCGCAGCGCACGCGCGCGCAAATCCGTCTGCCGCTCGGCACGCGCTCCAGTATGGCGATCTCCGTCGCCGATCTCGACGGCCGCATCCTCGCGCTCTATCGCATGCCGGATTCGACTGTCTTCTCGAACGATGTCGCCGTGACCAAAGCCCGCAACATGGTCTACTTCTCGGGACCGAATCGCGATCCGCGCGACCTGCCCGGAGTGCCGGTCGGGACCGCCGTCACCAACCGCACCATCGGCTTCGGCGCGCAGATTTTCTTCCCATCGGGGATCTGGAACACGCAGCCCGGCCCGTTTTATCCGATGTACTTGGACGACTTGGCGAACCCGTGCACGCAGGGACATCAGCCGCCGAATCCGAATCAGTCCGGCATCGTCTTCTTCCCCGGCTCGGCGCCGCTCTATCGCAATGGACAGCTCGTCGGCGGACTCGGCGTCTCGGGCGACGGCGTCGAGCAGGACGACTACGTCACCGCCGGCGGCGCGCTCGGGTACGAGGCCCCGGCGTCGATCCGCGCCGACCAGATCGTGATCCGCGGCGTCCGCCTGCCCTACTGGCTGTTCCCGCGCAACCCCGAACAGTAGACGACGCGACCGTCCGCCGCCACTACCTCGACCCGCATCTCCCCGACCCCGTCCGCGTGCGTCGAACAGCTCAGACACGGATCGTACGCCCGCACCACCGCGGAGACGCGATTCAGCATCCCCTCCGCAATCTGCTCGCCCTTCACGAACCGCCGCGCCACCTGCTCGATACTCCGGCCGATCGCGAGATTGTTGTGCCCCGTCGCGACAATCAAATTGGCGCCGCGAATCGCGCCGTTCTCGTCGACCTTGTAATGATGGATCAACACCCCGCGCGGCGCCTCGACTACGCCCACGCCTTCCAGCGCGTTTACCGACGCCCGCGCCCGCACGTGCTTGTCGAGAATCACCTGGGATTCGAGTAGCGTCCGTAGCCGCTCCAGCCCGTACACCACCTCGATCAATCGCGCATAGTGATAGTGGAACGAGCCCTCGACCACGTCGCCGTAGCGCTGCCGGAACTCGCGCAACTCCATATCGGCGTCGGGCGTTCCGAAGCCGTCGGCGACATTCACCCGCGCCAGTGGACCGACTCGATACACGCCCTCCGGATACCCGGTCGGCACGAAGTACGGCGCCTTGAGATACGAATCCGGAAGCGCCGCCTCCGCGATGAACTCGCCATACCGCGCGGGCTCGACATCGGCCGCGACCTCGCCCGCCGCCGTCTTGAAACGGATCCGGCCGTCGTACCACTGCATCGCCCCGCCGTCGTCGACCAGCCCCGCGTACATCGTCGGCATGGACCCGAAGTGCGCAATCTCCTCTGCGAAGCCGTCCACGATGCTCTTAAACAGCTCCAGCGTCCGGCGCGCGACCTTCGCCGCCTCCGGCAATTCCTGCAAGATTGCGTCGCGGTCCTCCACCTTCATCGGCGCCCCGACCCCGCCCGGCACGATCCCCGACGGATGGATGCGCTCGCCCGCCAACCGCTCGATCACCTGCTGTCCGAATTTACGGAGCGCGATTCCGTCGCGCGCCAACTCCGGATACTTCTCCGCCAGCCCGAGCACGTTCCGCTTCGCCGGGTCCGAATCCATCCCGAGCAGCAGGTCTGGCGCCGACAGATGGAAGAAGCTCAGCGCGTGCGACTGCACGAACTGCGCACAGTGGATCGCTTCCCGGATCGCCGCCGCGGCCGGAGGAATCCGCACCGCCAGGATCGCGTCGCACGCCTTGGACGACGCGAGCAAGTGGCTGACCGGGCAGATCCCGCAGATCCGCGCCGTGATGCCCGGCATCTCGTAAAACGGCCGGCCCTCGGTGAATTTCTCGAAGCCGCGCACCTGCGTCACGTGGAACTGCGTGCGCGCGACATTGCCGTCCTCGTCCAGGTGGATGCTGACCTTGCCGTGTCCTTCGATGCGGCTGATGGGTTCGATCGTGATCTTGCGCATCGTCTCTCCTATCCGAACTTCACCGCGGACGGCCGCGGCGCCTTGCCCTGCAACAGATCCGTCAGCAACGCCAGAATCGCGTCCGGCTTCGGAGGGCACCCCGGCAGGTGCGCGTCCACCTTCACGACCTCGTGCAGCGGCCGTGCGTATGGCAACAGCGGCGGCACCCCCTGCACCGGCACTCCGGGATTCTTCGCTACGCCCCCGACGTAGATCGCCTGCAGCATCTTCGCCGTCGAGAGCGGATTCCGCATCGAAGGAACGTTCGCCGTCACCGCGCAATCGCCGAGCGCCGCCAGCACCCTCGACCGCTGCCTCGCAATCTGAAGCTTCGCCGCGTCCTCCTGCGACGACACCGCGCCCTCCACCAGCGTCACGTCGACGCCTTCCGGAAACACGGAGACATCTGCAATCGGCGAGTACACCAAGTCGACTTTCGCCGCGACCGCCAGCAGAGCCTCGTCGAGATCGAGCAGTGACATGTGGCAGCCGGAACACCCGTCCAGCCACATGGTCGCGAGCCTGAGGCGGCTCACGCGAACACCCCCTTACGCGACGCCGCGCCCGACACCGGACCGGCGCGCTTCACCATCTCCTCCACCGCCTTGCCTTTCTCCGCCAGCGCGCCCGTAGGACACGCCTGCACACATTTTCCGCACGCCGTGCACGTCGACGCTTCGCCCCAAGGACGTTCCAGCTCGGCGATGACGCGCGCGTGAATCCCGCGCCCCATCACATCCCACACATGCGCGCCCTCCACATCCGCACAGACGCGCACGCAGCGCGAGCACAGGATGCAGCGATTGTGGTCCAAAACGTACCGCTCCTGCGTCATATCGACCGGCAGTTTCGGGAAGCGGTACCGGAAGCGGACATTCGTCACTCCCAGTGACGTCGCCAGCGACTGAAGCTCGCAATGCCCATTCGACACACACACCGAGCAGATGTGGTTCCGCTCCACCAGCAGCAGCTCGACGATCATGCGGCGGTACGCCGTCAGCTTCGGCGAGTTGGTCACCACAGTCATGCCCTCCTGCACCGGCGTCGTGCAGGCCGGGACCAGCCTCCCGCTCGCATTCAGATCCACGACACAGAGGCGGCACGCGCCTACGTCCGGCAGTCCCGCCAGATGGCACAGGCTCGGGATGCGGCGCCCCGCATCGCGCGCGGCGTCGAGGATCGTCTTGCCTTCGAGAACCGTGACCAGTTCTCCGTCGATTCGAATCGTGATCTTCCTGGCCATGGTTTATCCCCGCACGTCGCACCGCAGGCAGCGGCGCGCCTCATCTGCAGCCTCATCCCCGGCGAGTGTCAGGACCACCTCCGCGTGGTTCTTCGCACGCTCCGCCGCCGTAAGCTCGGCCCCGCAGTGCCGCGCGCTCTCGCTCTGTTCCTCCGGCGCCTCGTGGCTGTATTCGAAGCCTCCGAAGAGGCGCGCGAATCGCTTCTCGCCCATCAGCCGCTCGTCGATCTTCCGCGCCGCCTTCTTGCCGAGGCCCATCGCGTTCGACACGTTCGAGGCTCCGGTCACCACATCGCCGCCCGCATAGAACTTCGGCCGGCTCGTTTCCAGCGTGTACCGGTCGGTAGTGAACGTGCCCGCTTCGTTGAGCGTCAAGCCGGACGCCCGCGCGAAGTCGAGATCCACCGTCTCGCCCACCGCCAGCACTACGGAATCGCAATCCAGCCGCGTCACCTCGCCCGTCGGCACCGGCTTGCGGCGTCCCGAAGAGTCGTATTCGCCGAGCCGCGTGCGCGCAATCTCGAGCCCCTTGACGTTGCCCTTGGCGTCGCCGAGGATCCGGTGCGGAGCCGCCAGCAGCATCAGCTTCACACCCTCGGCCAGCGCCGCCTCCACCTCATCCGTGATCGCCGGCATCTCCTTCCGCTCGCGCCGGTAGACGATCGTCACGTCGGAGCCCATGCGCAGCGCCGTCCGCGCCGAATCGACCGCCGCGTTACCGCCTCCGATCACCGCGACCCTCCGGCCCAGCGTCACGCCCTGCCCTTTCGAGAATGCCTCCAGGAACGGGAGCGCCGGTATCACGCCCTTCAACTCCGTCCCCGCCAGGTACACCCACGATTCCTTCCATGTCCCGATCGAAAGGAACACCGCGTCGAACTTCTCGTCGAGTTCGTTCAGCGTCAATTCGGAGCCGACCGCGCAGTTGAATTGGAATCGCACTCCCGTGCGCCGAATCCATTCGATCTCACGGTCCAGCACCGCCTTCGGCAGACGATATTCCGGGATCGCGTACCGCAGCATGCCGCCGGCGTCGGCGTTCTTTTCAAACACCGTCACATCGTGGCCGAGCAGCGCCAGGTAGTACGCGGCCGCCAAGCCCGCCGGTCCCGCGCCGACAATCGCCGCCCGGTGTCCGGTGGCTGCCTGCCGCCGCGCTGCAAACCGCTCCGCCATCGCGTCGAAACGGTCGGAGAGCAGCACCGAATCCGCCAGGTGCCGGTGCACCTCGCGCATATTCACCGCCTCGTCGATCACCTGGCGGCGGCAGCGGTCGTCGCACGGATGCTGGCATACCCGGCCTGTCGAGGCCGGCAGCGGATTGTCCAGAATTACCGATTCGAACGCGTCGTCGAACCGCGCTTCCTTGAGCAGATCGAGGAACCGCGGGATGTTCATGTGCAGCGGACAACTATTCTCACAGGGCGACACCGCCAGGCTGTCGCAGACGCCCGCCCGGCACCGCTTCGCCACGATGTGGTCGTCGAATTCGTGGCGGAAGTGCCGCATCGTCGTCAGCACCGGATTCGGCGCGGTCTGCCCCAGCCCGCACAACGACGTGTCGCGGATCATGCGGCCGAGGTCGTCCAGCAGTTGCAATTCGGCCTCGGCGCCCGACCCTTTCGTGATCCCGCTCAGGATCGTCAGCGCCTGGTCCAACCCGCCGCGGCACGGCACGCATTTGCCGCACGACTCCGAATGCGTGAACTCGATGAAGTACCGCGCGATGTCCACCATGCAGTTGTCTTCGTCGAGAATCACCATCCCGCCCGACCCCATGATCGACCCGATCTGCGCGAGCGTCTCGTAGTCCACCGCCGTGTCGAACATCTCGTGCGGGATGCACCCGCCCGAAGGTCCGCCGGTCTGCACCGCTTTGATGGCGCGGCCTTTGATCCCGCCGCCGCCGATGTCGTATACGAACTTCGCCAGCGGCGTTCCCAGAGGCATCTCGACCAGGCCCGTGTTCTTCACGCTCCCCACCAGCGAGAACACCTTCGTCCCCGCCGATTTCGGACTGCCCGTGTCGGTGAACCACGCCGGTCCTTTCAACACAATCGGCGCGATATTGAACCACGTCTCGACGTTGTTGATGTTCGTCGGCTTGGCGAACAGTCCCTTCTGGGCCGGGAACGGTGGCCGCGGCCGTGGACGCCCCGCGAAGCCTTCGAGAGAAGCGATCAGCGCCGTCTCCTCGCCGCAGACGAACGCGCCCGCGCCTTCTACGAGTTCGATATCGAAATGGAACTGCCGCCCGAGGATGTTGGCCCCGAGCATCCCATATTCTCGCGCCTGCTCGATCGCGCTCCTGAGATTGTGTACGGCCAGTGGATACTCGGCGCGGACGTAGACGATGCCTTCCGTCGCGCCGGTCACGAACCCGCCGATGATCATCCCTTCGATGAGGCTATGCGGATCGCTCTCGATCTCGTTGCGATTCATGTACGCGCCGGGGTCGCCCTCGTCCGCGTTACAAATGATGTACTTCCGGTCCGCTTTCGCTTTCGCGAGGAACTCCCACTTCAGACCAGTCGCGTATCCCGCGCCGCCGCGCCCGCGGAGCTTCGCCGCCTTGATCTGTTCGACCACCAACTCCGGACGCCCGTCGATCAGCACCTTGTACAGCGCCTGGTAGCCGCCGATCGCGAGGTACTCGTCGATGTCCCCGGGCGAGATCAGGCCGCAATTGCGCAGCACGATCTTTTTCTGCCCCGCGAAGAATGGGACCTCGTTCCACGATGGCAGTTCCGGGTACCCGTGCCCGTACCGCACGTGCGCCGTGATGTGGTCCCATTCCTCGATCTTGCACCACGCCAGGTCGGGCGTGATGCGGCTCAAATCCACATCGGCGAGGATGCGCTCCACGTCGCTCGCCTGCACCCGCCGCAGAATCACGAGCGGTTGTCCCGGCAGCGCGATCCCGACCAGCGGCTCCTCCGAACACGCCCCGAAACACCCGACCGCCGCCAGCCGGACGTCCAGTCCGTCGCGGTCGATGGCATGCGCGAAGGCCTGGTAGACGCCCTCCGCGCCGTTGCCGCGTCCGCACGTGCCCATTCCGACCGTGATGCGCGTCGCCGGCGGCGTCAGCTTCAGTAGACCCGCCTCGCGAGCCGCGTTGAACGTCCCGATATCCTCGATGCGGCTCATTCGTGCCTCTCCTGCCCGAGCGCCTCGACTTCGCGCGTCAGGGCGTGCTCGTTCATGTGTCCGCAGATGCGATGGTCGAGCTCGACCACCGGAGCCATCGCGCATTGCCCGAAGCAGGCTACGGTGCGGATGGTGAACTTCCCGTCGGGCGTCGTCAGCGTGAGCTTATCGGCGTCCGACTGCCGCACTACCTCGGTGAGCGAGAGATCGAGCAGCAGCGATTCGAGCAAACTCCGCGACCCGCGCGCATGGCAGGCCGTGCCGCGGCAAACGCAGATCGTGTGGTCGCCCTGCGGGTCGCGGTTGAACAGCGCGTAGAACGTCACGACGCTGAAGATTTGCGAGAGCGGCAGCCCAGTGGCGTCCGCGATGTATTGTAGGTCCGCCGCACAGAGGTATTTGCGCGGATTCCGCTCCTGCACCGCTTCGAGAATTCCGAGCAGCGCGCCGGGCCGTCCGGCGGAGCGGGCAATTAAATCGTCGATGAAGGCGTGTTTCCCGGAGTCCACCGGATCTCCGGCCGGAGCCTGGGTCGGTAGCGTTTGGATCACGCCCGTATATTAGGACATTGCAGTCCTAATTAAAAGGGGGGCGCCTGTCGCGCCTTAATGGTCTTCCTGCAACCACGCCATCCGAACCCAACCCTTCTCTCCGCGAAACTCGCCGTCCAGCACCTCGACACTCGCGATATCGCCCTGTTCTTCCACGACTTGAACGTGGTCGCTACTCGTAATCTGGAGGAAAGTGGCATCCGGCATCCGGCTCAGGTCGACGATGTTGCGAGCCACGTAATGCGGCGCGACCGTGTAGGTCTTCGTCGCCGCCGGTCCGGAGCCCATGTTGACGAAGCCCAGGATCGAGACCACACCCAACAAGACGAGCGCGACAGCGCCCAAAATCCATTTTCGCGGGTCGGATGTCTTCTGCATGAGACATCCGAGTGTATCAGGTATCTCCCCGATTTCTGACACAATGAGGCCATGCGCCGAGGTCCGTGGAACCACAATCTCCAGTACCACGACGTGGTGCTGCGCGCGGTCCCGCCGCAGTGCATGAGCGCCCTCGATGTGGGCTGCGGTAAGGGTGAACTTGCGCAGCGTCTCGCCACGGTTTGCCGCCAGGTAACTGCCATCGACTGCGCCCCGATCGACCGCGCAATCCCCGAAGTACATTTCCTCGCAGGGGACTTCATGACGTATTCCTTCCCCGAGGGCGGCTTCGACCTGATTACGGCGGTGGCAGTCCTGCACCACCTCCCGCTCCGGGCCGCGCTCACCCGCTTCCGCACGCTCCTCCGCCCCGGAGGTGTCCTAGCCGTGATCGGGCTCTACCGCATCGACACCCCCGTCGACCTGGCCCTCGGCTGTTGCGCGCTCCCCATCAGTTGGGCCATACGCCGCTGCCTCGGAGAAGCGCAGGTCGGAGCGCCGATTCAGGATGCTGCGGAAACGCTCCGCGAAATCCGAACCGCCGCACACGAGGTGCTACCCGGCGCGTTGGTCCGTCGCCACTTCTTCTTCCGCTACTCCCTGGTCTGGAAGAAGGTCCAAACAGAGCCGCGACAGTAATGGAGCGGTTGTTTCGGCGATCGAAATCGGCTACTGACATGGTTGCGCGTATACGCGCGAGTCAATACACTGTACATACAGATGGAGTTTGACTGGGACGCGGCGAATGTGGAACACATCGCCCGTCATCAAGTGACGCCCGTCGAGTGCGAAGAAGCTTACCGGAACGGACCCATGGTGATTGAACACCAGCGACGAAGACACGAGCGGCGAAGGCTGTGCCTCGGCGAGACGACCGCAGGCAGACTCCTCACATTCGTCGTCATCGAGCGGCGAGGGAAGATCAGATTCGTTACTGCGTATCCGATGCCCCCAATCCATCGCCAGATTTTTCGACAAGAGGGTGAGTAATGGCCGGAAAAACCAAAATTCCCAATTTCAAATCGGAAAACGAAGAGGCTGCGTGGTGGGACGCCCATCCCGAGGTCATCGCAGAGCTATTCCTGAAGGCGAAGACGCAAGGCAAGATCAAACGGCTGCCGACAGTCCGCGCGACTAAGCCGGTGACACTTCGCCTTCCGGTGGACGACCTGGAAACGGCGCAAGAGATAGCCGAGCAGCGTGGAGTCCCCTACCAAACCTATATTAAGGGACTCCTCCACCAGGCCTTGCAGCGCGAGAAAAAGGCGAGCTAGTCCGTCTTCTTCGCCGGCGTCCGGAACTGAATTCCGATCTCTTTCAACTGCCGCTCGGGAATCGTCGACGGAGCCTCGCACATCAAGTCCGCGCCCCGCGCCGTCTTCGGGAACGGAATCACGTCGCGGATCGACGACTCGCCCACCAGGAGCATCACCAGCCGGTCCAGACCGAGCGCGATCCCACCGTGCGGCGGCGCGCCGTATTCCAGCGCGTCCAGCAGGAAGCCGAACCGTCGCCGCGCCTCGTCCTCGCTAAACCCGAGAGCCGCAAACACCTGCGTCTGGATGTCGCGACGGTGAATACGGATCGACCCCGATCCGAGCTCCATCCCGTTCAACACCAGGTCATACGACTTCGCGCGGCACCGCGCGGGATCTGCCGTGAGCTTCTCCAAGTCCTCGTCGAGCACCGACGTGAAGGGATGGTGCGCCGCCATCCACCGGTTGTCTTCCTGGTCCCACTCGAACATCGGGAAATCGACCACCCATAGGAACTGCAGGTTCTTCGGATCGAGCAGCTTGTGCCGGTCGTTGAACTTCTGCGCCGCCTGCAGGCGCAACTGCCCGCATGCCTGGTACACGGTCTCTTCGGGACGATGACCCTTCGGCTCGCCGGCCCACGCGGCCAGCATCAGGAGGTCGTTCTCGCCCGCCGCGCAGCGCTCCCGCACCTTGACCATTTGCGCCGGATAATCGCGCTCCAACCGCTTCGCATCGTCGTACACGCGCAGCCCGCGGTCCTGCCCGAACGCCTTCAGCTCGTCGCGCTCCTTACGGCTCGCCGGACCCGTCGCCGGGATCACGATCGCCTGCAACGGCAGACCGTTCGCCGTCAGTTCCGGCAGCAGATCTTCCACCGGTTGCATCGCCGGAATCCGCGTGTCCGGCTTGTCGCTCCCATAATGCCGCATCGCCTCCGCATACGTAATCCGCGGGAAAGGCGGCGCCACAGTGTGGCCTGCGACCGCGCACACTTTCCGCACCAGCGGCTCGATCACCTCGAAGATCTGCTCCTGCTGCGGGAACGACATCTCCAGATCGATCTGGGTAAACTCAGCCTGACGGTCCGCGCGGAAATCCTCGTCGCGGAAACACCGCACGATCTGGAAGTAGCGCTCATAACCGCTCACCATCAGCAGTTGCTTGAAAATCTGCGGCGATTGCGGCAGTGCGTACACCGTCCCCGGCTGCACACGGCACGGCACGACGTAATCGCGTGCGCCCTCTGGAGTCGACCGCGTCAGAAACGGCGTCTCGATCTCCAGGAATCCCTGCTCGTACAGGACCTCGCGCACCGCGAACGCGATCTTCGAGCGCAGGATCATATTGCGCTGCATGCGCGGACGGCGCAGATCGACGTAACGGTACTTCAGCCGCACTTCCTCGGCCACGTCCACCTGATCTTCCATCGGGAACGGCGGCGTGCGCGACTCGTTCAGAATCCAGATCTTCGACGCGACCACTTCGACGGCGCCCGTCGCCAGATTCGGGTTTACCGCGGCCTGTCCGCGCGGGGCCACTTTGCCCTCCACCGCCACGACGTACTCTGGCCGCACCTCTTCGGCGCGATTGTGCACCGCGGGATCGACGTCCTCATGGAACACCACCTGCGTCAGCCCGTCGCGGTCGCGCAGATCGACGAAGATGACCCCGCCGTGATCGCGGCGGCGGTGTACCCAGCCCATCAGCAGCACGGTCTTGCCCTCATCGGTGGCGCGTAGTGCGCCGCAGTTGTGGGTCCGGCGTAGGTCGCCTAGAAAATCCAGTCGAACGGTCGTTTCCATATTCAGTTTGTTCTCAGCTTCGCCCCACGGCGAGCCGCGCCGCGACGTCGTCTCGCGTCAGCGACTCCTGCTCGCCCGTGGCCATGTTCTTCAACGCGTAGCGTCCCTCGGCCATTTCGTTCTCGCCGAGAATCAGCGTGAACCGCGCGCCCAACTTGTTCGCCAACTCCATCGCGCGCTTCAACTTCGCTTCCACTAATTCCACCGACAGCCCGGCCGCGCGAAACTCCCGCGCCATCACCGCGGCGTGCCGCACCGCCGCCTCGCCTAACGGCGCGATGAACAGGTCCAGCGCCGACGGCGCCTGATCGCCTTCCACCGACATCACCAGCCGGTCCTCGCCGATCGAAAATCCAATCCCCGGCGCCGGGACCTTCGACCCCAGCGACTCCGCCAACCCGTCGTACCGCCCGCCGCCCAGCACCGAGTTCTGCGCGCCGAGCGAGCCGTGCACCACCTCGAACGTCGTGCGCATATAGTAGTCGAGCCCGCGCACCAGCCGCGGCTTCACTTCGTACGCGATCCCTCGATCGTCCAGGTATTGCCTGACGTGATCGAAGTGCGTGCGGCAAGCGTCGCAGAGACAATCCGTAATGTGCGGCAGCTTCTCGATGATCGCCTGATCCGCCTCGACCTTGCAGTCGAGCACCCGCAGCGGATTCGTCTCCGCGCGCCGCTGGCAGTCCCCGCACATCTGCGCCGCGACGCCCTTCAGCTCCTCGCGAAGCCGCGCGATGTATTGAGGCCGGCAGTTCTTGTCGCCGACCGAGTTGATCAGTAGTTGAAACCCGCTGAGGCCAACGCCCTTGAGGATCTCGACCACCATCTCGATCACCTCGGCATCCACCACGGGAGATTCCGACCCGATCGCCTCCGCGCCGATCTGGAAGAACTGGCGATACCGTCCCTTCTGCGGACGTTCGCGGCGGAACATCGGCCCCATGTAATAGAGCTTCTGCACGCCCGGACGCTGGTCCAGGCGATGCTCAATGTACGCGCGAATGACCGACGCGGTGTTCTCCGGCCGCAGCGTGAGCGAGGTTTCGTCGCGATCGGCGAAGGTGTACATCTCCTTCGTGACGATATCGGTTTCCTCGCCGACCCCGCGCGCGAATAACTGCGTCTCCTCAAAGATCGGAGTGCGGATCTCGTGGTAGTTGTAGGCGCGGAAAATAGCTCGCGCCGCGGCTTCCACGCGGTTCCAAATCTCGGTCGATGGGGGTAGTAGGTCCCTGGTTCCTTTGACGGCTTTTATCAAGGTGTTTTGGAACTACCATGCTATCACGCATGAGGCCAAAACCTCTGACGCAGAGACGCGGAGACACAGAGGAAAACGCAGAGAACTCAGTTCTTTTCTCTGTGTCTCTGCGTCTCTGCGTCAGATCTTAGATCTCTCCCCCACGAACTCTCCGAGCGAAATCGGCACCGCCACTTTCAGCATCAACGTGAACACCAGGAACCCCGTCGCGAACACCGCCGCCGCCACCCGTAGCTCCGTCATCGACGGCGCGTACTCGTAGATTTCGCCGAGCGCGTCCGGCGTCAGCCCCGGGATAATCAGCCCCATCCCCTTCTCGATGTAGCAGCCCGCGTACACCGCCAGACACCCGAGATTCATCCACACCCAGCTCCTCCGCGTCCGCGGCACGATGAAAAGCGCGAATGCCGCCAAGTTCATCGCCACCGCCGTCCATGCATAGGGCACGAGCGTGTGATGCCCGTCGAGCCCTTGATACCAATACCGCGTGTACAGCAGGTGCTCGGTGTGCGAGTAGTATTCCTTGAACGCCTCCGACCCGTGCAGGAAGAGATTCAGGAACATCGCGTACGACATCAGCTCCGCGATCTTCCAGATCGCCTGGTCCTGGATCTCGAAACGCGTAAACCGCCGCAGCAGTTGCAGCACGATCAGCAGAATCGCCGGCCCCGAACAAAATGCCGACGCCAGGAATTGCGGAGCCAGAATCGACGAGTTCCAATACGGCCGCGCCGCCAGCCCGTTGTACAGGAACGCCGTGACCGTGTGAATCCCGACCGCCATCGGGATCGACAGCAGCACCAGCGGAACCACGATGCGTTTGTTGTAATGCTTCCCGTGGAAGGCGCGATAGAGAATGTGCGTCGCCACCGTGAAATTGATCAGGAAGTACGCGTTCAGTACCAGGACGTCCCACGCCAGAATCGACCGCGGGAAGTTCAAGTGTCCGACGAACGGCATCAGGTGCCAAGCCCGGTCCGGCCGCCCGATGTCGACCACCACGAACAGCAGGCACATCACAATCGCGCTGATCGCCAGCAGCTCGCCGTACAGGACGATCTCGCGGATCGGTTTCCAGTCGTACACATACGCCGGGATCACGAGCACCACCGCCGCCGCTGCCACGCCCACCAGAAACGTAAAATTGCCGATATAAAACCCCCAGCTCACCTGGTCGCGCATGTTGGTGACGGTCAGCCCGCGCCGGAGCTGTTCGCCATATGCCATCGCGCCGGACAGCATCAGCAGGGCGAGCACAGCCAACCAGAGCCAATAGGCCGCCGGACCGCGCCGGATCAGCCGCAGACTGCCCGCCGTAAAACTGGAAAACCGTCGAATCGTGTCCATGGAATCTCGCTACGTCGCGTAGAAGTAAAAGAACCGCGGCGCCGTATTCAGGTCCGCCTTCAGCACCATCACCCGCTTGTGCTCGATGATGTACCGGATCTCGCTATCGGGGTCGAGCAGGTTCCCGAACTTGCGCGCGCCAACCGGGCAAACCTCGACGCACGCCGGGTACCGCCCCGCCCGCGTCCGCTGGATGCAGAACGTGCACTTCTCGACCACGCCCTTCGGCCGCGGACGATTTCCCAGGTAGTGCGTATTCGGATTGACCTCGTTCTTAGGAATCGACGGCTCCGTCCAGTTGAAGTGCCGCGCCCCGTAAGGACACGCCGCCATACAATACCGGCAGCCGATGCACCAGTCGTAATCGATCACGACGATGCCGTCCTTCTCGGTCCACGTCGCGCCGGTCGGGCAGACCTTCGTGCAGGGAGCGTCGCGGCACTGCTGGCACTGTACGGGCATATAGAAATGCCCTTCCTCGGGCACCGTCTCGGGCTGGTAGTACGCGTCGGCGTGCGCCAGGTCGACGCCCTTCTCCTTCTCCATCGAGAGGACTTTGATCCAGTGCAACTGCGGCTCGCGCGACTGGTTGTTCTCCGCGACGCAGGCGTACACACACCGCCTGCACCCGACGCACCGCGATAGATCCAGCGCATATGCGAACTCCACGCCGGGAATCGCCTGCGCATCCGACACCTTCACGTCGACGCCGGTCCGCTCCCGCGCCTGCCGCTCCAGCTCCACGATCGACGCCTTCAGCCGGTCCTTATCCGCCTCGTACAGCCGCTTCGGACCGCACGATGTCAGCACGAACCCCGCCGCCGCGGCAGACGCGCACGAGTGGAACATCCGCCGGGTCATCGATTCAGTTCCCATGGGTCGACCTCGTCTGGGGACGGTTCGGAGCGGGCTTCGGCTGGATCGCTTTGAAGCGCGGCTCGTGCGGATTGTGGCAGTGCGCGCACAGCAGGTACTGCTTGGCGCCGTTCCACTGCCCCACCCGCCGTCCGTGGACCCCCGCGCGCCAGTCGCGATACTTCTCCCCGTGACACTGCCCGCACAGCTTGTAAGATTCCTCGAACTTCACCGGCTCGCCGCTCGCCAGATGCAACTGGTCGCGATTATTGGCGTCGTGACAATCGAGGCACCAGCGATGCTCGGCATCGTGCTTCAAGTTGATGTCCGTGTGCATGTCCTTCAACTCGCGCCGCTGCCGGTTCACCGGCTGCGACGCGTGACAGTTCGAGCACGGATAAATGCCATCGCTGAACGGCGGAGGCGGCGCCTCTACCTTGAGCTGCGCCGCTCCCGGCCCCGCCGCCAGCGCCCCGATCAGCACCCCCCAACCGGCAAATCTACGCACAACGCAGCTCCACCGTGCGCTGCATCTCGCGCAGCCACATGGTCTGGAACAACTGCAGCCGCTCCCCGATCACCGCCGCCAGATTCATCGCCACGACGAGCCCCGCGTCCGGGTGCGCGTCGAAATGCGCCCGCAGTGTCTCGCGCGAAAGCGCCAGGACCTCGGTCTCCAACGGAGCCGTCGCGGTCAGCGTAAACCGGTACGGCGGCGTCAACGCCGACCACCCGACCGCCTGCCCCGGCGACCGCTCCTCGACCAGCACCTGCTCCTCCCCGCCGCGGACCTGCATCGGCAGCGTCAGCCGAATGCGGCCGCGCAGGATTACGTAGAGCGCATCCGCCGGCGCGCCCAGCGGGAACAGCTCGGCGCCGCTCGATAGCACGAGCCGCTTGCCGAGCGCCAGAACGTCGCGCGCCTGTTCCGCGCGCAACCCCTTCAGAAGGTCCGGGTGTCCATTCGTCATCTGCGACTCCTCAATTCACGAACGTCGACGTCGTCTTGCTGTGCAGCAGCGCCGGCGTCGGATACTCCATGAATGACTCCGCCGCGGCCTGTTCCAGCCGGACGTGGTTTTCGATCTGCGCCAGCAGCGCCTCGATCGGGATGGGAGGCCGCGCCGTGGGCTCCACAAAGAAGCGAGCCTTCGCCTGGGCCGGCTGCGGCTGTACGCCTGGCTGCGCCGCAACCCGCTCCGGCCGAGTCGCCGCCCCAAACGCCATCGCCGCCACCGCCAACCCCAAAACGCTAATGCAAACAGCCATCAGAAACATTTCCATGCCCGCCGCAATACGCAAGTGCAATACCAGACGACACACTCTTAAATCCCAACAACATACAAAACACGCTCTTCACAAACCTGCCAACCTGTCACCCAAGAACCTGACGGAATGTCAGGAAAGCGTTTTTGGCCACGAATGGACACGAATAAACACGAATAGGAATTTGTTTTCATTCGTGTCCATTCGTGTTCATTCGTGGCCCAATCATGCTTTTCGGAATTTCGGAGTACACCCCCCTTGTCTGTCCCCGCGCCATATGCGACTATCGACGCCAAGCTGAAACTCAGCATGACTTTCGGGTTGGCGGCCGGCGTTACCGCTTCCGTCGTCCTATCGTGCGCCGCCGCTGCGTACGCCTACTCCCGCCACCATTTCCAGTCGCTCCTCGACTCGGCCCGCTCCTCCGCCCTCGCGCAGGGCGAGCTCATCCGCGTCGCCCTCGAACACCAGATGATCGAGAACGACCGCACCCTCATCGCCCGCATGATCGAGAGTTTCCGCGCCCAGGCTCGACTCGAACAGATCGCCGTCCTCGACCGCAACGGCGTCGAGCGCTTCTCTTCCGGCGCGCACTCCGGCCCCAACGCCTTCCACCTCGACTCGCCCACGTGCCAGGCCTGCCATCGCTACCCGCCCGCCGAGCGCGGCAACTCCCGCGTCATCGAAACCGCCGGCGGATCCATCCTCCGCACCGTCATCCCCATCCGCAATCGCGACGCCTGCTATCGCTGCCACGACCCCGCCCACAAGATCAACGGCATCCTGATCCTCGACTACAACGCCGGCGAGATGCACGCCGCCATCACTCACGATCTCCGCTGGATGGTCGCCGGAGCCGGAGCGCTCGCCCTGCTCCTCGTCGGCGGCGTCGGCCTGGTCATCCGCGTCTCCGTCCTGCGCCGCCTGCAGCGCTTCGAGACCACCGCCCGTCTCATCTCCGCCGGCGATCTCGACCGTCGAGTCCCCGCCGACGGCTCCGACACCATCTCCTGGCTGGCTCGCGAGTTCAACACCATGGCCGATTCCATGAGCGCCCTCGTGGCCGCCGTCCGCAACGAACGCGAGCGCCTCGAAATGGTCATCAACTCCATCGACGACGGCATTGTCGTCCTGGACCCGCAGCGCAACATCATCGCCGCCAACGACGCCTTCCTCCGCCGCGCCGGCGCCTCCCGCGCTGCCATCCCAGGCTGCAATTGCCGCCAACTCGGCGAAGCCGCCTGCGCCGTTGCCGACTGCCCCGCTCTCGCCTGTCTCGCCAATGGCGACCGTCAGGTCCGCCTCTGCGAGCGCCCCACTCTCGAAGGCGGCGTCGCCTGGGAAGAGGTCCACGCCTCGCCCATCCTCGACTCCGCCGGCCACCTCACCCACATCGTCGAGGTCTGGCGCGACATCTCCGACCGCCGCGCCGCCGAGGCCCGCCTCGCCGAATCGCACCGCCTCGCCTATCTCGGCGTCCTCGCCTCCGGCTTCTCCCACGAGCTCAATACGCCGCTCGCCACCGTCCTCATGTGCCTCGAAGGCATCCTCCGCGACTCCGCCGGCAACGCCCCCGTCCACGACACCGCCGCCATCGCCCGCGATCAGATCCTCCGCTGCCGCGGCGTCACCCAGCACTTCCTACGCCTCTCCCGCGGCATGCCCGCCGAAGGCGCGGTCGACGTCGCCGCTGCTCTCGCCTCCGTCCGCCGCCTCATCGACCCGACCGCCCGCGAGCACTCCGTCTCGGTCGACCTCGCCATGACGAATCCCGGCCACATTCGCGGCGACGAAACCGAGTTTCACAACGCCCTGATCAATCTCATGCTGAACGGCATCCAGGCGTGCAAACCCGGAGGTCGGGTGTCCGTCGAGGCCGGCACGGCCGGAGATTCCCTCCGCATCCGCGTGGTCGACGACGGCTGCGGCATCGCCCCCGAGCACGTCCAGCGCATCTTCGAGCCGTTCTACAGCAAGCGTCCCGGCGGCGCGGGCCTCGGCCTCTTTCTCACCCTGAATTTCGTGCGCCGCTGCGGCGGAGAGATCCGCGTCGAGAGCGTCCCCGGCCACGGAGCCACGTTCGAAATCCTCATTCCCGCCCTCGTTCCGGAGGCGGTATGAAACTCCTGCTCGTAGACGACGACTCCGCCTTCCGCCACGTCCTCGCCGCCGAACTCACGCGCCTCGGCTACGAGACTTCGGCCGCCGGCTCCGGCGAAGAGGCTCTGCGACGACTCCCGGAAATCCTCCCCGACATCGTCCTGCTCGATCTCCAGCTTCCCGGCATGAGCGGCCTCGAAACCCTCAAAGTCGTCCACGAGAAGCTGCCCTCCGCCGAGGTCCTGATGCTCACCGGCCACGGCTCCATCGACACCGCCATCGAATCGGTCCGTCTCGGCGCCTTCGATTATGTCGTGAAGCCCTGTCCCCTCGACGAGCTGCAGATCCGCATCCAGCGCGCGCTCGAACGCCGCGCCCTGCGCCGTCGCACGACTGTCCTCGAGCGCGCTCTGTCCCCCTCGGAAGCGGACTGCGAATTCCTGGGCGAGTCTCCGGAGATTCTCCGACTGCTGCACCTCATCGAGCGCGTGGCCGCCGCCGATTCCACCGTCTTGATCACCGGCGAAACGGGATCCGGCAAGGAGCGTGTCGCCCGCCTGCTGCATGCGCGCAGCCCACGTCGCGATCGACCCTTCGTCGTCGTCGATTGCGCTGCCCTCCAGGAGAGCCTGCTCCAGAGCGAGTTATTCGGACACGAGCGCGGAGCCTTCACCGGCGCCGACCGCGCGCGGCCCGGCCTCTTCGAAGTCGCCGACACCGGCACCGTCTTCCTCGACGAGATCGGCGAGATCAGTCCCTCGACGCAAAGCAAACTGCTCCGCGTCCTCGACGCCGGCACGTTCCGCCGCCTCGGCGGCTCAAGCGAAATTCACGTCGACGTACGCGTCCTCGCCGCTACCAATCGCGATGTCCCCGCCATGGTCCGCGCCGGCCAATTCCGCGAAGACCTGTTCTACCGCCTCAGCACCTTCGCCATCGAGATCCCCCCGCTCCGCGCCCGCGCCGGAGATGTCGACCTCCTCGCCCGTCACTTCGTAGCTCAGCTCAATCGCCGATACGGTGTCGCCCGAACCCTCGCCCCCGCCGCGCTGGAACTCCTTCGCCGCCACCGCTGGCCCGGCAACGTCCGCGAGCTCCTCCACACCGTCGAATCCGCCCTGATCGTCTGCGAAGATGAGGAGATCCGCCCCGAACATTTCCGCCTCCCACAGTCCTTCACCGACCCCCGTCCCCTCCCCACCCTCGACCAGCTAGAGCGCGATCACATCCGCGCCGTCCTGACGCACACCCAAGGCAACCGAGCCCAATCCGCGAAAATCCTGGGAATCTCCGAACGCAACCTCTATCGCAAACTGAAAGACCACGATCTAGACGCTTAAGGCTTTTGACTTTCCTTTGCGTCTTGGCGTCTTTGCGAGAGAAATTCTTTCGCCCGCTTGACACCACATTTTAGTTTCAACTAAACTGTTCCCATGTCCCCGGCCGCCCTCGCCGCAGCAGCTTCACCCCGCCGCCGCGAGATCCTCCGTCTCATCTGGACAGAGGAACGCACCGCCGGAGACATCCACCGCGCCATGCCCGACGTCACCTTCGGCGCGATCTCCCTGCAATTGAAGTCTCTCTTGGAATCCGGCCTCGTCGACGCCCGCGCCGAGAGCCGCAACCGCCACTACCGCGCCCGCCGCGAAGCCTTCGGCCCCTTAGCCGAACTCCTCGAGCAGACGTGGAACGACGCGCTCTCCCGCCTCAAAGTGCAGGCCGAGCTCGACGAAGCCCGCCGCGGACCGCGTCCGCGCCGAAAAAGGAAGACCCGATGAACCTCCCGCACAAACTCGACCGCTCCCTCACGATTCAGGCCGCACCCGCCACGGTCTTTCGCTTCTTCCAGGACAGCGACCGCTTCGCCCGCTGGTGGGGCCCCGGCTCCACCATTGACCCGCGCCCCGGCGGCCGCATCTACATTCGCCACCCGACCGGCGTCGAAACCGTCGGCGAGGTCGTCGAGATCGACCCGCCCGGCCGCATCGTCTTCACGTACGGCTTCGTGAGCGGCAACCCCATCCCGCCCGGAGCCTCGCTCGTCACCATCACGCTCGAACCCTCCCCCGGCGGCACACACCTCCAACTCCGCCACGATTTCGCCGAAGCCAACGTCCGCGACGAGCACGTGCAGGGCTGGCGCTTCCAGTTGTCGCTGTTCGCGAATGTGGTTGCCGAAGAGACTTTCGCGGATGCCGCAGCCCTCGTGGACCGCTGGTTTGAAGCGTGGGCAGACACGGACGAGGCGCATCGCGAAGCAACTTTCGCCGAGCTCGCATCCCCCGCTGTCACCTACCGCGACCGCTACAGCATGCTCGAAGGCTTCGAAGACCTGTTGCCCCACGTCGCCGCCGCCCAACGCTTCATGCCAGGAATCCGCATGACGAGAGCCGGAGAAATCCGCCACTGTCAGGGAATGGTAATCGCCGATTGGAGCGCCGGCACGATGTCCGGCACGAACGTCTTCCAACTAGGACCCGACCGCAAAATCGCCGCCGTCACCGGCTTTTGGAGCTAGAAAAGGGAATGGGCCACGAATGAACACGAATGAACACGAATTAAGTATTTTGCTTATTCGTGTTGATTCGTGTTCATTCGTGGCCCAAAGGTTTTAGTGGATCGACGACACGATCAGCTTGTCGCCCTGCACCACGCCGCTGATTTTCACTTTCAGCGGCTTATTCCCGGCGCTATTCCAGTGCTTATTATTTTTGAACTCGTCCTGCGCGCGCTGATTTCCGACCATGTCGAACCGGTACGTCTGCCCCTGGTCCGTCTTCAGCCCGAACGTGCTGGTGTTCGCCGACACGGCGCACGACGAATCGCCCGCCGACCGGTTGGCCGCGTTGCTTTCCGCCGGAGCCGCCGACGCCGTGTTCGAAGCGCCGTTGCACGAGAGATCGACCAGTGTCCCCTTGTAGGACATGGTCTTCATCTCAGCCGGTTTATCGGGCGTGCTCGTCGACGCCTTGGGCGCGTCGCTGGTCTTCGGCGCCGCCTGATCCTGCGCCGCCGGCTTGTCCGACTGCGCCATTGCCACTCCGATCATCAGCGGGACCGCCAGGAAAGTGAATCGTACTTTCATCGTTTCGAAACCTCCTTGGGAACCACACTTCTACGGACGCGCGTAATACCCGGCGCGGGTCCGTACGATCGCTCCTGGCACGTTCACTTCCACCGTGACTGTACGGAACTTCCCGTCCTTCGTGAGGTCCGCAGGTGTGTATCCGATCACATATTGATTGCGAATTTCATGTGCGATCTCGGGCGTGATCGCGGCGATCTCGTTGACGTCGGTCGGGAACCACGCCCGCCCGCCGGTCTGGTTCGTCACGTCCTCGATCGCCTTCCGCGCGCGCGCCGCCGCCTCCGGCTTCTCGCCGCCCAGCAGCCCGATCGCGTACACGATCGCATTGCTCTGCCGCGCCGCCTCGATCAGCCGTTGCTGCGTCGAGACGCTGCTGTTGTCGTCGCCGTCCGTGATCACGATCAGGACGCGCTTATCGCGTTTCGCCCGGCTGCGCAGGTGTTGAATCCCGACCAGTACCGCGTCCCGCATTGCCGTCTCGCCCTTCGGCTCGATCGCGCGCAGGCTCTTCTCCAGCACGTCGAGCTTGTTGGTGAACTGCTGCGTAATCTCCGGCTCTTCGTTGAACCTCACGACGAAGACTTCATCATCGGGATTCGACGCCTTCATCATTGCCAGCGCAGCCGAGACCACGCGGTCCTTCTTGTCCCGCATGCTCGCGCTGTTGTCGAGAATCAGCCCTAGCGAGAGAGGCACGTCCTCCTGGCGGAAGACGCTGATCGTCTGCGGGACGCCGTTTTCCTTCACGGTAAAAGCGCTCTGGGGCAATCCCCGGATCACCTTGTAATTCTGGTCGAACACCGACACGTTGAGCGATACCAGTTCCGTGCCGACGCGGAACGTAGTCTCCGGGACCTTTTCCGGAGCTTCGCTCTGCGCCATACACATTCCGGTCGCCGCGATTGCGAGTAGTGTAAACCGTACACTCATCCAGTGCCGCCATTGCAACTGACGTGCCGGGCCCGCCGATTGGTACATTGTCAGGTGATGTTGCGCGCCGTGATCGTCGACGATGAGGAACTCGCCCGAGGCTTCCTCCGCGAACTTCTTTCCGCTCACTCCGAAATCGAAATCGCCGCCGAGTGCGCCAACGGCTTCGAGGCCGTCAAAGCCGCGTCCGACCTCTCCCCCGACCTGCTCTTCCTCGACGTCCAGATGCCCAAACTCGACGGCTTCGAAGTCCTCGAGCTGATCGACCCCGGCCCCGCCGTCATCTTCGTGACCGCCTACGACCAGTACGCCATGCGAGCCTTCGACGCCCACGCCGTCGACTACCTTTTGAAGCCCTTCACCGCCGAGCGCTTCGAGCGCGCCCTCGAACGAGCCAAAGCCCGTCTCGGCGAGCGTACCCTCCCCGCCCCGACGGTCGCTGCCGAAGCCCGTCCCCCCGCCGAGCGCCCCGAACGCATCGTCGTCAAGGACGGTCCCCGCGTCCACGTCATCCCGCTCGACAAGCTCGATTATGTCGAAGCACAGGACGACTACGTCGCCCTCCACAGCGCCGGCAAGACCTATCTCAAGCAGCAGCCGATCGCATCCCTGGAAGCGTCCCTCGACCCCGCCCGTTTCATCCGCATCCACCGCTCGGCGATCGTCAACCTCGAGCGCGTCGCCCGCATCGAGCCGTATGGAAAAGAGAGCCGCCTCGCCATCCTCCACGACGGCGCCCGCCTCCCGATCAGCCGCACGGGCTACGCGAAATTGATGGAAGCGATGGGAACGAAATAGCGGCTGCAGTGTAGGAACCTTTGGACATTTCACTCAGGTCTGGAGGTTCGGTGGGGCAGGCGGTTTCGCCTGCCAGGCACGACGCAAAGTCGTGCCCGCCACACCACCCGATACGACGCTAATGACTCCCGTTCGCTATCCACGCGCGGAACGCCATCCCCGGCCTACAAGGTCGCGTGCCCCCCGAACATCATCTGCTTCACGCTGAACGACGCCCGCGAGTGGGCCTTCCCGACGTGAATTACGGCATCCACCGTCTTCCCCATCTCCTCGATCTTCGACGCCCGGGGAAACAGCAGCACGTACGTCAGTCCGCCGTCGCTCTCCACCTCCTCCACCCGGTTCGCCTTGAGACGCTTCGAGCCGATCTCCAGAAAACTCCGGCTCACCATCTCGCTGCCGGCCATCTGCGGCGTTTCATATTCCGGCGGCGTCGCAAACCCGGCGAGACTCACCACGTACGATTCCTTCGCCAGCTCCGCGAACCGCGCCGCCAGCTTCGGGTCGACCCGCTGCGTCGCTGCCAGCATCGGCTCCGCGCTTTCCCATCGCATGACCGGTTGGGCGTTCACCGGCACAGACTTGGTTCCCGCGCCGTTGGGCAGCGGCGCCGGACCCACGTCGTTCGTTTTCTTCGAACCCGTCCTGCGCGGCGCGGCCTGCTTTTTCGTCGCCGCCACACGCACCATCTCTCGCGGCTGTTGCGCCCAAGGCGAGTTCTTCCGCAACTGCGCGATGTCCTTCTCCGTCCAGGCGGCTGGGTCTTTATCGCGCCAGGCCTCCGCCGGGGCTGCGATCCCCGCACTCATCAGAATGGTCCCGGCACAGCAGGCGGTCAAAAGGGGTTTCATAATCGGGCCCTATTCTACACCCCTCAATCCCAACCCAAACTCCGGCAAAATGGAAGACACGGGAATATGGCAAACGAAACAGGGGAACAGCCCAAACGCCGCGCCGCCGTCACGGCCGAATCGATGGCGGCGAAACAGCGCGACATCTCCGTCAGCGAATTCTTCGCGAAGAACAGGCACCTGCTGGGCTTCGACAATCCGCGAAAGGCTCTCCTGACGGCCGTCAAAGAGGCTGTCGACAACTCACTCGACGCTTGCGAGGAAGCCGGCATTGTCCCGGAGATCTGGGTTCATCTCGAAACCACCGGCCCCAATCGCTACAAAGTCGGTGTCCAGGACAACGGCCCGGGCATTGTCAAAAAGCAGATCCCGCTCATCTTCGGCAAACTCCTCTACGGGTCGAAATTTCATCGCCTGCGGATGAGTCGCGGACAGCAGGGAATCGGCATCAGCGCGGCCGGCATGTATGGGATGCTCACCACGGGCAAACCGGTGAAGATCATTTCTATGACCTCGCCGAGGAAGCCCGCGCATTACTTCGAGATCCAAATCGACACGCGGCGGAACAAGCCGGAAATCATCAACGGCAAGGGCGACGGCGAAGAAATCCCCACGGGCGAAAAGGGCCACCAGTACATCGCGGAGCATGGGATCGAATGGGTGTCGCATTACCCCATTACGGATCCCAAGTCGCATCACCACCACGTCGTGCACAGCGGCACGAGGGTGACCATCGAGCTCGAAGGACGCTATCAACGCGGGCGCGGCAGTGTCGACGAGTATCTGGAGCAGACCGCCATCGCCAATCCCCACGTGACGATTCACTACGTCGACGCTGACGGCGGCGAGACCACATATTCGCGCTCCACCACGCAGCTTCCGCGCGAACCCGTAGAGATCAAGCCGCACCCGTACGGCATCGAGCTCGGACAACTGGTCGCGATGCTGAAGGACACCGCGGCGACCTCGATGGCGCAGTTCCTCACGTCCTCGTTTTCCCGTGTCAGCTCCGGAGTCGCACAGAAGATCTGCGAAACCGCGAAGATCGGAACGCGCGCCCATCCCAAAAAGATCGGACGCCACGAAGCCGACGCACTTTACAAAGCGATTCAGGAAACCAAAATCAGCGCACCCGCCACCGATTGCATCTCCCCGATCGGCGAATCGCTGATTCTGGCCGGCCTCCATCATCAACTGCCCGGCGAATTCTTCTGTGCCGCGACGCGTCCGCCCGCGGTCTATCGCGGCAACCCGTTTCTCATCGAGGTCGGACTGGCGTATGGCGGCGCCAGTTCCACCCAGAAGGTCACGCTCGACGCCCTGACCGAACTGCTCGGCGAGAGCGATGCCCGGTCGCTGAAGCAGTTCCTCATGAACACGTTCGATGGAGTCGGCGCGGCCGGCGCCGACAAGATCCTATCGCAGGCCAAAATGGGAACCCGTCAATCGCCTGCGAAGCTGAACAAGGAGGAAACCGATCGACTCTTCGCTGCGATGAAGAATGTGAACCTGAGCGAAAACCAGTCGATGCAGGTCCTGCGCTACGCCAATCGCGTTCCCCTTCAGTTCCAGCCCGCCGCGTGTGCCATCACCCAGTCGGTCACCGCGACCAACTGGCGCGCGTACGGCCTGGTGCAATCGCGCGGTCAATTGCCGGTCGGTCCGGTCACCCTGATGGTGCACGTCGCCAGCGTCTGGGTGCCGTTTACCAGTGAATCCAAAGAAGCCGTCGCGTCCTATCCCGAGATCATGAAGGAGCTGCGGCTCGGCTTGCAGACGGTAGGAAGAAAACTGGCGGTGTACCTCAATCGGCGGAAAAAGGTGCGTCAGGAAGGCGAGCGTCGTGAGATCTTCCTGCGCTATCTCGGCGAAGTGGCGCATGCCGTCGCCGCCATCAAGGACTACGGCGAGCGCCCCCGAAAGGATCTGTACGGCCGGCTCGTCGATGTCGCGAAAAAGAAGACGGCCGTTGCGGATGCGCAACTGAAGGACGAACAGACTCCAGACGCCGCGGAGGACTTTGGCGAGAACGTGCTGATCGTCAATCCGGATGAGGCTCCGACCGAGTAAAACCATGGCTACCAAATCGAAATCCACCGCGGAAAAACCCAATCCCACGGCGAAAGACAAGAAAACTCTCGGCTCCATTCGCGGGCTTGCCGATACCGTCATCCAGTCCGCGGAACGCGGCCGGGCGCCGTACGTGGAGATCCCCTCGCGATCGTTGTCGAATGTGAAGTTCAATCGATCGAAGCGCATCATCGAGATGGGCAGCGGCACGAACCGCCGCGAGCTCTTCAATCTCGCGCAAGCCCGCAGCTACATGCAGACCTTGCTGGTCGCCTCTGGCTGCAAGCAGTTGCTCGATCAGGGAAAGACCACCAGCATCCGAGGCCTGTTCTACCTGCTGAAGCACACCATCGAGGGGACCAGCGAAGAGACCTTCAATACCCAGGATGAATGCGATCCCGTCATCGAGGACATCGAGGTTTCACTCGATTCGATGCGCGAAGAGCTGCACCTGTACGCCAAAAACGCCGGCGCGATGGTCGGCCCGATCACGGTGGTCGACAGTGGCGACACGATCGACTGCTCCCGTATGGGCTCCGGCGGCTACAGCGTCCCGTCGATCGTCGAAGCCGATATCGTGCAGTTCAAAAAGAGCACGGCCAAATTCATCCTGCATGTCGAAAAGGACACCGTATGGAGGCGATTTAACGAGGATAAATTCTGGCGCAAACACAACTGCATCCTCATACATGGCGGTGGTCAGCCGCCCCGCGGCGTTCGTCGCATGCTCCACCGCCTGCATCACGAGTTGAAACTGCCGGTGTATTGCCTCCTGGATAACGACCCCTGGGGGTATTACATCTACAGCGTGATCAAGCAGGGATCGATCAATCTCGCCTACGAATCGCGTCGCATGGCGATACCCGATGCCCGTTTCCTGGGCCTGCGGAGTCTCGATTATGGCCGCTGCCAGTTGAGCCCGAGTGTCCAAATCAAATTGAACGAACAAGACATCAAGCGGGCCCGCCAGATCGCTCAATATCCATGGTTCCTAAACAAGAAGCCCTGGCAAAAGGAAATCGAGATGATGTTGAAGAACGGCTTCAAGCTCGAAGTCGAAGCCCTGATCAGCAAAGACATCAGCTATGTAACGGAAGAATACGTGCCGGCGAGGTTGAAGGACCGGGAGTTCCTCGACTAACCTCGCGTTGCGATGCTCCAGGCCCGAACAACTTCGCCCTGCTGAACGTCCGCCCTGTCCGACTCCTCCGATGATCCGGCCGGTGCTGGCATTCGGGCCAGTTCATCTACTAAAAGACGATTCTCGTCAACGTGGCAAGATCCCAGTTTCCGATAACCCCACATATCGTCCGCAAGCCCTGTTAACCTCGTATTCATGGCACAGCCAGTGCGTCTTGCGGCTATGTGTTTCATCGGCACTCTGGCCCTCCATTCGCAAGCGCCGACTCGCGTGGAGGCAGGTACACCGACCGTGCTCAAGTTCGTCGCGCCAGCGTATCCTCGTGAAGCAAAGGACAAGCGCATCATGGGCAAGACGACGACACGCATGTCGGTTGGAATTGACGGGTCGGTGAAGGAACTCAAAACGCTGATGGCGCATCCTGTTTTCGAGCGTTATGTTCTCGAAGCCCTGAAGCAGTGGCAGTTCAAACCCGAGGCCCACGAGTACACGCTGGACATAACCTGCTTCTTCGAGTTGGACCAAGCCAAGTGCGAAGGCACCGACCTGCATCCAATCACTTCAGAGACGCGTGTATCAGCGGAACTGCCGTCCGTTGTCCACGTCAAAACGGGATTGCAGTGCATCGAACGAGTAGACCGTTAAGGCGCATGGCAAGTCGCGGCATGGCGACACGTGCCGGAACGGTCGTCGCTGTTGTGAAACGGCGGTACCGGACAGAACTGGTCCGGTTTGGCGTGGCGGGTGGTTCTCTACGATAACCCCACATACCATTCCCGAAGCTATGGGCCAATTCGCCCGGTCACACCAGAAAAGCCAATAGGGCGGTAAGCCCCGCCGCCTCCCAAAACGTGATGTCCCGCCACCCAGTAATGCGCGGCACTAGCGTATTCCAAAGCGCCCGCGTCCAGAGGATGAAGAGCGGTGAGAGCATCAATGTGATAACACCGATCAGCAGCGCGAACGGTGCACTATGATAGGTCGGCTGGACGAGTCGGCCAGTCGTCTCGCCGAGGATGACAACCACCAGCGTGAACGCGATCAGTGGTACGTTTAGCGGCTTCGGTTGAGAATTCATCGTTGTTTCTCCGGCGCCATTTTAGCGACCGGCAGTCTCGCTTGCCCATGTTTCGAACCTCGAACTTCGCAGGTAGGCGGGCTCTGGTCGAAACACGCCGTTTCATTCCATTGACCGAGATTTCATCCGGGCGCGGTGGTCACGGACGATCCCAACGAAACCGAGAACGAACAATTGCAGCAGCAGCAGCACCGTGAAGATCGCCGTGTCCTGTCGAGTCCACGGCACCGACACGGCGACGAACCCTCCCTCACGAAAGACAACTTGACGCGGGACTCCTCTGACTAAAAGCATCAGCCCGAGGACTGCATCCAGTAGAAGAACCCAAATACCGATCACTGCGACAGCAAATCTGATGCCTCTTCGGATCGCTATTCGCTGCGCCATCGCTCAACATCTTAGCGTGTCGCATTTCGGGCCGGACAACAGCTATGGAATGGCGTTTCACGCTGTGAAACGGCGGTTTCGGTCGGTAGACGGCGTTGTCGGAAAGTATCCGCTCAGAGCGGTATCCTAAGCCTGACGAATGGCAAAGCTCTTCTCGAAGCCTCGGGGGACACCTCAAAACCGGCCAGTCGGGGACACTTCAAAACCGGCCAGTTGAGCGCGTCTAGGACAGCCATAGTTTTATCCTACCGTTGACACTTTCGGCAAGAGCTTTTATTCTTTCTTCG